>WNFU01008125.1_pt1 | contig 17510 bp, 13 predicted proteins | sample 5400121 | NCBI WGS metagenome assembly WNFU01 (sample SAMN13153360, study PRJNA577476) | soil metagenome | isolation source: 100 cm soil or saprolite under grassland replicate 1 | place: USA:California | collected 2016-06-15
GGGCGGAGCCTCCTGTCGGCATCACATGACTCGGTCCAGCGAGATAATCTCCTAACACTTCAAAAGAATGTTCCCCCATAAAGACACCTCCTGCGTTGTTAACTTTCTCTACCCAACTCCAGGGATCGCGCACTGAAAGACCGAGATGCTCAGGAGCATATTCGTTTGCCAGTTGCACAGCTTCATCGAGATCACTGGTCAACACCGCACCGCCGCGATTTTCCAGAGAAGCAAGGATAATATCGGCACGCTGACGATCTTCAAGTTGTTTCGCGATTTCCACTTGAACTTTTTCAATCAAAGATCCCGAAGGCGTAAGCAAAATAGCAGAAGCTAACAGATCATGCTCGGCTTGTGCCAGGAGGTCCGCTGCAACCCACGTAGGATTAGCAAATTCATCGGCGACGACAACTGTCTCTGTTGGACCCGCAAGTCCATCAATTCCCACCACACCGTAGACTTGCCGCTTTGCCAAGGTAACAAACAGATTGCCAGGTCCGAAAATCTTATCCACTGCGCGAATGGTTTCCGTCCCATACGCCAGTGCGGCAATTGCCTGTGCCCCACCCAGAGGGTAAATCTCATCCACCCCAGCAATGGCACAGGCGGCCAGAATGATCGGATCAATAGGTGTTGCTGCATCTGCAAAAGATCGATTGGGCGGAGTCGCTACAACAATTCCCCTCACACCTGCGACACGCGCCGGGATGGCACTCATCAATACTGTAGAGGGAAGCGGAGCTGTCCCGCCTGGAACATAGAGTCCCACGCGCTGAAGAGGACGTATGATTTGCCCAAGCGTACCACCCAGGTCATTGGTAAACCAGGAGGTCAATGGCTGATGTCGATGAAAGGATTCGATGCGCGCCGCGGCTTTTTCAAGTGCGTGACGCTGGGTTGGAGAAATCGAATCCAATGCAGTTTGGATCAAATCTTTTGAAACAGGAACCGGTTTGAGGTCTAACGAATCCAGACGCTTTGTCCAATTCTGAAGCGCTGGGTCGCCGTTCGTCCGCACATCTTTCAAAATTCGAGTAACAGCTTCTTCAGCAGTCAATCGTTCACCGAACAACTTTGCGATATTATCCACCACACGTTGACTAATAGGGAACTCATCCGGCGGTGTACGTTTGAGTATTGTCTGTCTTGCGGTTGGTGGATCGTATTGATTGAACATGGTTATCCTTTCAGCGCAGTGAGCATGGCTTTATAGCGCGGGGGTTCTTCTTCAAAAATATATGTGACGGGTGAAACGATAATGCCACTGCCACCGATATTGCGCAACTCCGTGATTGCTCGCGAAAGATCATTACGGTGAACAACGATACTGACAGAGAACCATTTTTGTTTGGCATCTCGAACAATGACAGGACTGATGGTGGGACCCTGTAAGCCGCTGACGATGGTTTCATTGAACATTTTTCGGGCAATCCCTTCGGGGCTTTCGCCACGCATATTCGCAACAACAAGCAGGTTTTCTTTTGCTCGAAGATGGGCTTCGATATATTCGAGCAACCGCCGCGCCATTTCGAGTGCATTTGGATTCGTTTGAAGCACCTTCCAGTTGGCAATTAATGCGGCTTGCGAAGGTTGGATCACCCCATCAGGCAAGGCCCTCAAACGGTTATCTTTCAACGTTTGGCCGGAGGAAACGAGATCCGAAATGGCATCCGCATATCCAATCGTAGGTGCCGTTTCGAGCGTGCCTTCTGCAGAAATCAATGTATGCGGAATCTCTTTTTGAGTTAAGAATCGTTCGGTGAGGACCGGAAATTTCGTTGCCACGCGCAATGGCCGCTCAAGTGCATCTGAATATTTTTTGAGTGAGGGGATATCCTTCACCTGTTCCCATCCCTCTGGGACCGCAAGCGTGAGGGCGCAATGCCCAAACCCAAGCGCGTCATGCAGGATCAGGATATCCCCGTTCGAACCACGTTTTTCTTCGATGACATCCATGCCCGTGATGCCAAAGTCAATCGATCCCTGCCGAACGCTGACAACAATATCACCCGGGCGTTGAAAGATGATTCCCAATTCGGGCAGTGAAGGAACCTGAGCCTCGTATTGTCTGGGGTTCGGCTTGAAGACACGCAACCCGGTTTCAGCAAGAAAATCGAGTGCATCGCTTTCAAGGCGTCCTTTGGAGGGAAGAGAGAGTCTGATTGTTTGTTCTGTTTGCATAAATACATCCTTGTTGGGGTTAAACAAAAATCCCCGACTCATGGTCGGGGATGATTGAGGTGAAATAAGTGGTCCTGTTATTCGATGACAGGTGCGCGCCTAGCAACCTCCCGACCATGCGGGGGAAGAATGTGATGATGTAAGTGCGCGTACTGGTTGTCCATATTAGGTCGCAGTATATCAATGGGAGAGAGATTTGGCAAGTTAACTCCAAGAATTGAAAAGACATTCTGTCTGATTGGTTGCCCGGACATACTGTTTTCCTTCAACTCTTGAGAATGCGTTGATCCGTTAGGTTCATACACTAGCCTTCAACAATTGGGCCGCACCGCGCTCAAGCACTAATTCAGCCAGGCGTTTTCCTAACTGGTGCGGCTCTTTATCCACGGCGCTCAGGCGGATGGCTTGTTTTCCGTCGGCTGAGAGGACGGATCCTGTCAGAATAATGGTGCCGTCATTTTTTTCTGCAAACGCCGCGATCGGAAGAGAACATCCGCCGCCCAAGCTGGAGAGGAAAGCTTGTTCCGCATCTACCGCAGCCGCTGTCAGTGGATCGTGGATGGCTGCAAGAAGTGCGAGCGTTTCAGTATCCTCTGCGCGACATTGCACTGCCAATGCCCCCTGTCCAGGTGCGGGCAACATGATCTCCAATGGAAACACTTCGCTGATATGCTCCTGCAACCCGAGACGTGTCAACCCGGCTTTCGCCAGCACGATTGCATCATATTCACCATTCAACGCTTTTCGTACGCGCGAATCCACATTGCCGCGTAAAGGCAAAATAGTTAGATCGGGACGCCGCGCCAAGAGTTGCGCTGTACGTCTGAGACTACATGTTCCAACGTGTGCACCTTCTGGCAAACCGGATAACGTCTGCCCACCTGCGGAGACTAAAACATCGTGCACCGCTTCTCTCTCAGGGATGGCTGCTATCACGATCCCAGGTGTGTCCTCCACGGGAAGGTCTTTCAACGAATGTACTGCTGCATGGACCTCCCCCGAAAGCAACGCGTTTTCCAATTCGCCTGTAAATAATCCTTTGCCACCAATTTCCGGTAAGGGACGATCAAGTAAATGATCACCCCTTGTCGTGATGACATGTTCACTACATTTAAGCTCAGGATGCACGGCTTGAAGAAGTTGGATCACACGCGCAGTTTGCCAGCGCGCGAGAGCGGAGGGTCGGGTGGCAAAAGTCAATTGCATATTAAGGGTATTCGTCCTGAGCGGAGGGCTGAACGCTTTTGTTTTCCCTGGCACCGTGCGGCTTAAGCCGTACCAGGGCAGGTGTCGTGAAGCCTGCAGCCGAAGGGCAGACTTATCGAACAGCGCTTCGACTGCGTTCCTGGCGCCTCGCGCCACTCACTCTGCTCAGCGCGGAGCAAATTACACAGGCTCAAAGTTAAATCCAACCACCCGTGAAATAATTTCCCGTGCCGAAGTTTCATCCCCGCGCGCGAGGACATCGAGAATTTCTGAGTCCACGAGTTCATACCAGAGAGCTTTGCGGGTTTCAAAATCTGGGATGTGCTGCGCTAATGGTTCGCGCAGGTCGCCAGCCAGTTCAAGAAATCGTCCATATTCAGGACCAATTTCGCGTTGCAGCCGTTCCTTCAAACGGACAGCCAAGGCGGGCGCTTTGCCGCTTGTTGAAATCGCGATGGTCAAATCTCCTTTGCGAAGAATCGAAGGGGCAATGAAATTACAGCGCGGCGTATCATCCACTACGTTGACGAGTTGGTGATTCGACGTCGCTTCCTGCCAGACTTGGTGATTGATCTCTGCATTATCTGTTGAACAAATGACCATAAAGGCGCCAGTGAGGTCACCGGGTTGATATGTGCGCGCAAGATACACAATTTGCCCTTGCTCGGCGAGATCATGCAGGCGAAGTGTAAGAGTTGGAGAGATGACGGTCACTTGGGCCTGGGCAGCTAATAAACCATCCACCTTGCCTTCGGCAATTTTTCCACCGCCGATCACCACGCATGGCTGTTCACGCAACTGGATATAAACTGGATAATATGTGTTCATTATTTCTTGATCGTTGGTAGATGAATGCCACATTCTGTCTTGACGTTCCCAGCCCAGCGACCAGAACGCGGGTCTTGTCCGGGTTCCACTGCGTTTGTGCAGGTCCAACAACCAATGCTTGGGTACCCGTAATCATGCAAAGGATTGTAAGGAAGATTGTGGGCATGAATATGATCCCACACCTGATCACTCGTCCAGGCGGCAAGCGGATTGAGCTTGATCATCTTGTTGGCATAATCCCATTCGACAAGCCCGGTGTTCGCGCGGAAAGCTGTCTGGTCACGGCGGATGCCCGTGATCCAGGCATTGTAGTTGGCAAGAAATTGCCGTTGAGGAATCACCTTGCGGATCTGGCAGCAGGTATCGGGATCACGCTCCCATAATTTATCACCATGTCGAAGGGCTTGTTCCGGCAACGAAATCCCGGAGTGAACGCGCTCGAAGCGAATCCCAAGCCGTTTGACGAGTTCCTCGCGTAATTCATAGGTATGGGAGAAAAGCAAATCCGTATCCAGATAAAAGACAATGGTCTCCGGACGAATTTCTGACACCAGATGCATCAATACAACACCTTCGGGACCAAAGCCAGTTGCCATGACAATGCTGGACGCAAAATTTTCAAATCCCCAACGAAGAATAGTCTCTGGTGAACTGCCTTCCAAACTCAAACCGATCTGCTTTGCAGATTCAGGAGTCCATTCCACTGTTTCGACTTGCCTCTCCATTTCGTTTTTTGAAATGGGGAGGGGATGGGACAATGTGTTTTTTTGTGAACTCATAAAAACCTCTTTAAAATTTATAAAGATACAAGCTCTGTTTGAATGTTTTTGAAGGAGAATGCTTGTGCCCGATGCGCAAACCAATCAAGTTGTTCATGAAAACGAACAACTTCGCCCACAACCAAAACGGCAGGCGGACGAACGTCGCGGGTTTTCTCGACAATATCAATTAGCGTACCTGTAATGACCAATTGATTTTGAGTCGTTCCTTCTCGAATGAGTGCAGCTGGTGTTTCGGCTTCACGACCACAGGCGATCAGTTTTTCCACGATCTGCGGCATATGCTCAACACCCATGAGAAAAACAATTGTTCCGATTCGCGAAATGCCCTCCCAATCAATTTTGGAGTCAGAGCCGCCGGTGTGACCTGCAACGACAGTGAAGGCTGTTGTCACGCCCCGTTGCGTCACGGGGATGCCCGCATATGCGGGCACGGCTATGGCACTGCTGACCCCGGGGACCACTTCGTAACGAATGCCCACTTCTGCCAATGCCTGACATTCCTCCCCACCCCGCCCGAAGACGAATGGATCGCCGCCCTTTAGCCGCACAACATTCTTTCCCTGTCGCGCTTTTTCAATGAATAAAGTATTGCTCTCGTCTTGTGAACGGCGATGTTGCCTGGGTTCTTTACCAACATCAATGATCTCAGCCTGAGACGGGACTTCTAGCAAAAGTTCTTGAGCGATCAATCGGTCATGCAGCACCACATCCGCGCGCCGCAGACATTCCAATCCTTTGACCGTGATGAGGCCCGGGTCGCCCGGTCCCCCACCGACGATGTATACAATTCCATTCGATGAAGGAATATTAGGCATGGGCGGCTTCCGCAGAAAGATCCTTGAGCAACGTTTCCACATCGAAGCTGGCTTCGGTTTTCAAATTGACAGTAAACCGTTCACGAGGATCCGCTTGATTTGCGAGCGTATATTCTGCTCCGCTCCAGAGGCTGTCGAAAAATGCTTTCAACTCGGGTTCAAGAGCCGCAAACGTTTCTGCTGTATTTGGCACCAGCAAACGGTCATTGATGATCAATTGTATTTCCGAGCCGTTGAACTTCAAGCCGTTTTCTTTTTCCAGGATTTGAGCAGCAGTCAGTGCGGCTCGTACAGCATGAGCAAGTTTTTCGTGAGTGGTGCCATCTAACTGTGCCTTGCGGTTATAAAGCAGACCGAGTCTCCCTGCCCGGTTATCGATGCTGTAATCTGCTTCATGACCGATCAACATGATTCCAGGTCCGTTATGGACATGTAAATAATCGGCGACATCGATGAGCAATTCTTCCAATGCATGCTTTTGAATCCAAGAATTGAATACAGCACCATATTCCGCTAGATTTACAGTTTCAGGATTTTCAAGAAAAAACTTAATATTGATGTGTTGTATATTCATGACTCGCTCCTTTAGGTTCCAGAAAGCTGTTTCGGTGAAGACTTCGCAGCCAGTAACTTGCGGTAGCAACTGTGCGCGGCTTCGATCACCAGCTGCGCCTCTTCCACGCGGCGATGCGCTTCTTCGGGTGTGTAAGGCTCATTTGACTTTTCATGCGCGCGCAAGTAGTAATGTCCAAATTTGCCGCCCGCATAGTCATCCCAGAAAAGTTTCGTATCATAGAAGCGCGTGCGGAACTCCTGTGCGATTCGGTCGGGTTCATTCGGCACATCGTAGAACTGCTCCTCCACCAAAGTCTTGGCCGCTTTTTGCATGGATGCAAATGCAGTCTCGCCCGCTTTCTGATATGCGTTCTGATCCAGAAATACCTGTGCCTCAAAGACTTGTCGCTCGGCAGCCGCCAGACCAAACTCCGCGTGCGATACGATCTCACCGGCACACTCACCGACACCCATATCGCCAATTGTGAACTCGCGGCTGTCACCCCAATCGGTATAAAGAGTTGGATCCTCGTCGTGCGATGGAATGCGCGTCAAATCATCCAACATGCTTTTGACCTGGACTTTTCCGATCCGCTGGATGAAGGTTTTGAATGATTCATTCTTCTCACGTTCGGTCACATATCGACCTGTCAGTCGCTCTACCACCTCGGGGATTCGCTTCGCAGGGACAGCTCCCATTGCCAGACCATATGAACCCGCGTTGTGAGTCCACTCGCCACCCAACACAACCTGGAAATGCGGCACCGTATAGTTCCCGGAGTGACGGCTGACCCCATAGAATCCGAGATCAGCTACGTGATGCTGTCCGCATGAGTTGAAACAACCACTGACCTTGATATGGAGGTTTTGTACGGCTTCATCCATTGCGTGACTCTTTTCGGCGAGCCGCTGGCGTAATTCGCCAGCCAACCCACGGGAAGCCGAAATGCCAAGCTTGCAGGTATCCGTGCCGGGGCAGGATGTAATATCAACGATCGTTCCCGCGCCGGGTTGAGCGAGTCCAATCGCTTCGAGCGCGGCATACACTTCGGGCAGGTCCGCCTCACTGATCCAGCGTAAGACAATGTTCTGGTCAACGGTTGTACGAATCGTCCCGTTTGTGAAGCGGCGGGAGATATCCGCTACGGCCCGGAGTTGATCGGCAGTGATGTCACCCAAGGGCAGGGTGATCGTGACAGTCGCATATCCCTCTTGTTTTTGATGCCAAATGTTGGTCTTGTACCAGCGATCAAATGCTTCGGAGCGCGGCGTGTCACTCAACGGCTGTGCTGGATGGAGAGGCTTTTCATCCAGTTCATGGATTTCCGATAAATACGCCGTCCAACGCGGATCTGGTTGCAGCGTGGCGCGCTCCTCAAGCACAAGTCGCCTGAATTCTTCGATGCCAAGTTGTGCAACCAAAAACTTGATGCGCGCCCGATTGCGATTCTTCTTTTCGCCGAGACGGGCGAAAACACGCGAAATGGCTTGGGCGGTCGGCAACAATTCCTCTTCGGGCAGGAACGCCTCGAACAACTTGGCTTGATGTGGAACTGTGCCAAGCCCGCCACCGACGTATAACTCGAAGCCACGTTTCTCGACTCCACGCTCTGCGTCGATTTTCTTGACAGCGATCACGCCCATATCGTGCATGTTGACAAGTCCACAGGCCTCGTCTTTACAACCGGAAAACGCGACCTTGAACTTGCGACCAAAATCCTGCACATCCGGATGACCGAGCAGAAAATACGCGAGACCCTTGGCATAGGGCGTGACATCAAAGGCTTCCGTAGAACATACTCCGGAGAATGGACAGGCTGTCACATTACGGACAGAGTTGCCGCAAGCTTCACGTGTGGTAATTCCAACCGCAGCAAGACGGCGCATCAAAGCGGGAGTATCGTCAACGTGGACAAAATGCAATTGAAAATCCTGGCGCGTCGTGACATGTGCGATCCCATCCGAATATTCTTCTGCCAGTTCCGCCATCACTTCCAATTGCTGCGGGTTCATGCCGCCAAATGGCACTTTGATACGCTGCATACCGGGCGCATCCCAAGCCGTGTTTGCACCTTTGGTCAATTCCGTGGCGCTGGACGGAAACGGCAATGTCTGAGTCTCCTTTCCATCCCAGCGTTGACCATTGTCATAGCGCTGACCATAGGCGCCGCGTCGTAAACGTGTTTCGGCAAATAACTTCTCATCCATCTTGCCCTGTTTGCGAAGTTGGATCTCGGTTTCATAAATTTCGATCTCGCGTACAAGTTCAGGGAATGGACTCTCGATCGGTTGTTCACGCCATAAGCTGTTGCTGACTTTCATAAGGTCACCTCTCTGCAAATTGATAACAAAAAAGCCCGGGAGGTTCCCGGACTTTTATAAATAATTGCCGGTGAACACTTCTCTCTTTCGAAGAACTGTTCACCGGTTTTGTTTTGATATATGTTTAGCGGTAGCCTGTGATGGCGTGTTGAACAGCTCTGTGTGTTGTCATACAACACATACACAAGCAGGCCATACAAGAGCAGAGCGTCACAACAATTATCATCAGGTTTTAATTGGAGCGATTATAGCGACATTGACCGATTTGTCAATACAATTATAGGAGCATTTTTCATAACGTTTGAGGCACCGTGACTTGTGCCAAAACATAGTCAATCATTTTTTGCGGAATGTTCACGCCTGTGGTTGTGATGCTATTTCGAAATTCCATCGTATGGTTGATCTCGTTGACCGTCAATCCATTTTCCGTTTCGAACAGATCGAGTGCAAGCAATCCGCCGCCGATTGCACGTGCGGCCCGTTGACACAGTTCGGCGATCTCATCTGTGATCGGACAATTTGTGGCAACACCTCCCCGCGCAGTATTTGTGATCCAATTCTCTGAGGAGCGATAGATCGCACAGATTACTTCATCGCCCACCACAAACGCACGGATATCGCGTCCGGGTTTGTTGACATATTCCTGAATATAAAAGACCTGATGGTTGACTCCCAACGTGGCTTTATGTTCGATCAGCGCCTCTGCCATTTCCCGGTTCTCGACCCTTGCCAGCAGACGTCCCCATGATCCAACGACCGGCTTCAATACACAGGGATAGCCCATTGCTTCAATGGCTCTCAAAGCTGAGTCCTCGTCGAACGCCATTAACACCCTGGGGGTTGGGATTCCATTCTTCGCGAGAATCTGGCTTGTCATATATTTATCACCGCATCGCTCAGCGACGAGGGCTGAATTAACCACTGGTATGCTATGCGCTTCAAATATGCGTGAGATGTACAACCCACGCGAATAGGAAATGGAGCGCTCAAAGAGTACATCCACTGGTTCTGGAAGCTGAGTGATGTCGAAAAAAGAATCGCCGTCATTGATGCGAACAATTTCTACGTCACTGTGTTTTTCCAGTTCCTCCAATAGATATTTTTCTTCCACGCGTAAGCGGGTATATAAGAAACCAATTCGAATCATCTTTGCTCCTGTTCTTGATATCAGTGCTGTCCTCACAATGACAGCTATGCCATTAATTCCTGAATATCATGCTCTTTCAAAAAGTTGAGGATGCCACCTGCCTCTGCAATTTTCAAAACAAAATCAGGTAAAGGACGGGCTTGATAATGATGTCCATTTGTGCGATTGAAGATTTCTCCCGTGGAAAGGTTGACTTCGATGTCGTTGCCTTCCGTAATATCTGCCACAGCTTCGGGACATTCAAGGATTGGCAAGCCAATGTTGATCGCGTTACGAAAGAAGATGCGCGCAAACGATGCAGCAATGACACACTTCGCTTGCGAGCCTTTGATGGCAATCGGTGCGTGCTCACGCGAAGAACCGCAACCAAAGTTTTGTCCACCAACGATCACATCGCCGGGCCTGGCATTCATTGCATACTGAGGCTTAACTTCGCAAAATACCTTCTTCGCCAGTTCAACCGGATCAATCGTTATGTTGTAACGACCCGGAATGATTTCATCCGTGTTCATGTTTTCTCCGAACGTCCAGGCTTTTGACATATTGTCTCCTTATTGTTCACCACAAAGGGTCACGATGGTACACAAAGGAAAAACAATTAAATCTTTGTGACACGTTGTGTCCTTCGTGGTTAAGAAATAGTTTCCAGAATACTTCGCGGATCGGTGATGCGACCCGTCAGCGCTGTCGCCGCGGCAGTCGCAGGGCTCGCCAAGTAAATCTCCGCAAGCGGACTGCCCATGCGCCCGACGAAGTTGCGATTCATGGTTGTGAGCGCACGTTCCCCTGGCGCAAGGATTCCGCCATGACGACCAATGCACGCGCCGCAACCCGTGCCAGTCACCGTGCAGCCGGCATCCATCAGAATTTCGATCAACCCGTTCCGCAACGCTTTCTTGTAAATCCGGGCGCTGGCAGGCGTGACGATCACACGCGTCAACGGATTCACCTTCTTCCCTTTGAGCATGTTCGCCACGATTTCCAAATCTTCGTAACGCGCGTTCGTGCATGTGCCCACGTATACCTCATGCACTTCCAGCCCTTCGACATCTGTCACCGGCTTGACATTATCTACATCAGGGTGACAAGCCACCTGCGGAGTCAAAGTGGCGACACCCACTTCGAGCACACGCTCATAACGCGGATTAATCGGGACAATCCGTTCAAACGGACCTTTGGCCGGAGTCTCTTTTTCAAGATAGTTAATCGTCACTTCATCCGCAGCGATCAAACCGCATTTCGCGCCAATCTCCGTGGACATGTTTGGGAAGATAATACGTTCGTGCATCGGCAGATTGTCGATATATTCGCCACCAAACTCCACCGAACGATAGGTGCCGCCATCCATTCCCAGCAAACCCACAATGTGGATCATCACATCCTTGGCATACACACCAGGTTGAGTCTGCCCGTTCAACGCAACGCGAATCGTCTCAGGGACTTTGAACCAGCATTTCCCTGTGACCCACGCCACGCCGATTTCTGTCGACCCGAGCCCTGTACCAAAAGCTCCCATCGCGCCATAAGTGTTCGAATGTGAATCCGCGCCGATGAGGATGGAACCGGGTGTAACGAATCCCTCCTCGATCATCACCTGATGGCACACGCCTTGCTTGAACAGATATGGCAATTCCTGTTCCTTCACAAAATCAAAGATCTTGCGATGGTTCTCCGCAGCCAACATATTCGGGGCCGGATAAGCGTGGTCGAGATGCAGCACGATTTTGGTCTTATCCAGAATCGGTTTCCCAATCTCGCGAAATGCCTTGATGGCAAGCGGTGTGGTATTGTCGTGGCTCATGATGGTATCCACATCCAATAACAATATTTCACCCGCCTGCACGCGTCTGCCTGCTCTACGTGAAAAAATTTCTTCGATCAAAGTGCCCATGGATTCTCCTTTGTGTCGTTAAATACGTCAACAAGTAAGTATGTACACAGGTAAACAAGTCCACGCTTCTACATGTTTACCTGTAAACCTATCTACATCCTCATCCCTTTCCGTTATATTTTTTCAACACCATACGCGTCTCCGTCCGTTTGACCCCTTGAACAGTACGGATTTCTTCGATCAGGTTATTCAACGCTGCCACATTCTCCACATTCACAAACGCACTGATATCATGGTCGCCTGTCACTTCGTACACGCTGGAAACATTCGCAAACCCGCGTAATCGCCGCACTACCGCAGAGGTATACACATGCGATTCGACTTCAAGCATGACCATCGCGCTGATGTCATGCGGGATGACATCGATCTCTCTCCCTGTGACCTGTTCCGCAATCTCCACAATATCCGCGTCGAAGAGTTGTTTACGCTGGTCACCCATGTTTTTGATTCGAGTAACGATCACCCAACTCCGCGGCACTGACTTCGATCCCATATTCGTCCAGACGCGCAGCGACCGCGCTCCTGCCTGTATATTTATCAATGACAATCTTGCGGTCGCGTCCCAGAATCGACGGGTCGAACGGTTCGTACGTACGCGGATCTTTAAGGATGCCATTGGTATGGACTCCGCTTTTGTGGCTAAAGGCATTCTGACCCGTAATTGGTTTATTCGGTGCAAGAAAGAAACCCGATACCTTTTCCAGGTAACCGGAGAGTTCCATCAACGGCTGAAGGTTGAACTTATCCCATCCCTCCAAATTATGAAACGCGAGAATGGTTTCTGCCAGATCAGGAATCCCTGAACGCTCTCCCATCCCATTGACGGTAGTGTGGATGCAATTCGCGCCTGCCCGAATTCCTGCCATGGCGTTTGCCAGCGCAAGGCCATAATCATCGTGGCAGTGCAAGTCGATTTTGCAGGGTATCAATTTCTTCTTCAGCTTGTGCAGTCGCTCGAACATAGTGTGTGGCTGCATAATCCCCAGCGTATCGGCAAAGCTGATCCGGTCCGCACCTGCTTTAATAGCCACGTTACAAACCTCGACCAGGTAATCGAAGTCCGTACGGGTGGCATCTTCGGGTGTGTAACGGACTTTCAATCCCAGGCTATTGGCATAACAAACATGCTCCTGAATAATTGCCAATGCCTCTTTTTCAGTCTTGTGCAATTTTGAATCAAGATGTATTTTCGAGGTCGCGTAAAAAATTGCCACGCGATTCGCGCCGCAGGCTTTGGCGCGATCAATGCCTCGCCGTGTGGCAGTCGAGTGGGCAACGATCTCTGCTCGAAGTCCGAGAGAAGCGATGCGTTCGATTGCTTTGGCAACATTCGGGGAAACAGACGGATCACCTGCTTCGATCATGTCCACACCAATGTGGTCGAGCATCTTGGCAATCTCCACTTTTTCATCCACGGTAAAGTTGACGTAGGGAGTCTGTTCGCCTTCGCGTAAAGTGGTATCTAAGATTTCAATCATGAGTGTTCCTTTTGGAGTCAACAACTCCTGTCGTTGGCAATATCGAAGTCAGGAGAGGTCGCCATGGCACCACAGCGCTGCTTCGGACTCCGGACAAAACAAAAACGCCCTCCGTTATCGGAGAGCGTTTGGATAAACAGATAGAACTACAGTGAATCTTTGTCTATTTCTTGTTTAACCGAAACATGCCCAAACCCGACAACAGAAGTTGCCGATTGGGCTTGCGCTTGGATTTGGTCTCAAAACAAAAAATAGAAAGGGCGGACATTGGACGCTATTTTACTATGCATGAAAAATATGTCAATCTTTTTCTATTACCCATTTGGATAAAAAGATTTCATGCATGATTACCCATACGGGTAGTAGTAATTTCATTCACGCGCTATATGATTAAAAGAATTTATTAACTTTCTAAAAATTATAGACCCTAAAGGTTTTCATCGCAGAGAGGCAAAGAACTCAAACAGAGTTTCGTTGCGATTCCAATATACAGTTTGACCCAAAAAGCTTTAGGGTCTCGAGAGGCTACCCATGCAAACAGAGAAAACATCTTCCGATTCTGATCCTGATCGTCAGGGAGTACGCGCATCACATTCACGTTCATCCAATTGGCTGACCACAGCTGATGTAAAAACATGGTTAGATGAACGTGATGCCTGTGCGTTGGTCGCGTCGATCCGCAAGAACGGCGAAGCAACTCACGGTAATCTCAAGCGTGCCCTGGCGGCATTGAGTATTATGGGTCATCGCAGCGGCGAGGTGAACGGCGAAGGCGATGGGTGCGGTGTCATGACTGACATCCCGCGTTTATTATGGGCACAGGCCTTGGAGCATGAGGGGAAGCCTGGCTGGCTGGCTGAAGATCGGCGCTTTTTTGTTGGTCATTTGATGATCCCGAATACAAATACAGATTTTGGCATCGAAGCCAGCATTATTGAAATGCTAAAAGAGAGTGGAATGGATGTGTTACTCGAACGTCCAATCCAGACCCGTCCTCAGGCGCTCGGAAAAATGGCGCGCTTACAGGCACCTCATCTCTGGCAAATTGCCGGTTTGGTGCGAAATGGTCCTCTTGAAAATGTGGAAAGAACGCTTTTCGATCTGGCGCTCAAAATCGAAAAGGAAACCAAAATCAGTGTGGCGTCCCTCTCGAGCAATGTGGTTGTGTATAAAGTGCGTGGTTCCATTGAGACTCTCTACCAGTATTACCCCGAACTCCGCAACCCCGATTTCACCACAGCCATCACGATCGGACACGCGCGTTATTCAACCAACACTGCGACGAGTTTTGAACGCGTTCAACCCTTTAGCCTACTTGGACATAACGGTGAGATCAATACGATTGCTCGTCTGCGTGAACAGGCTCAGATGCTTGGCGTTGAGTTGGTAGAAGGGGGAAGCGATTCGCAAGATTTGGACCGCCTTCTCGCAACCCTGATTCATCGTTATCACTTTTCCCTTGCGGAAGCGATGGAACTGGCGTTCCCACCTATCTTGAGCGAAGTGGAAAAACTCTCTCCAGAACTGCAAGCCATCTATAAATATTATCGTCAGGCGTTTGGTCCGTTTGCGCAGGGTCCAGCTGGAATTATCTCGCGCTTCGGGGATGAGTGTGTCTTCAGCGTGGATGCGCTTGGACTGCGTCCGTTATGGTTTGGAGACACCGAAAAGGAATATTTCTTCTCTTCAGAGAAGGGCGTCTATCATCTCGATACGATGCGAATCGATCCTGTTCCCCTCTCGCCGGGCGAAAAGATGCGCATCCGCGTGCGACGCGGCCAAGCCGTCGAAGTGTTGGATTATCCCGCCATTCAACAGCGGATGCTTAATTTGACTCTGCGCCGCTTCGGTTCATTAGAGACGATCAACCGACGCCTCGCTCTTTCCACGGTCAAACCTAATTCCGTGCAAGCCTCTTCTCCAAGCGGAGAGCAATCTGCACCAACGCATCCATCGTCCAAAATCAACTTGGATAATCGCATGTCTGCGTTTGGCTGGGGACGTGAGGACCGCGAATGGGTTCAAGAACTGGGGAAGAATGGTAACGATCCCCTCAGTTCGCTTGGATATGACGGTCCACTGGCGGCACTTTCCAAGGAGCGGCAGAATATTTCAGATTACTTCAAGGAAGCTGTTGCTGTGGTCACCAACCCCGCCATTGACCGCGAGCGCGAGGTCGAACATTTCTCCACGCAGACAATCATCGGTGCGCGTCCGCCTTTGATTCCTGGTGAACTGGCACAGGAAATGACAATTGTTTTTGACTCGCCCATCCTGTTGGATGATTCGAAATATTTATCAAAAATCAAAGAACTTTTTGAGCGTATTTCAAAGGAAACAGGCGTGATCACCCTCGAGAGCTTAGCCCAGCAATTCCTTAGTCAGCAAATCACTACCATTCAAACCGTGACGCTAATAGATGAAACAATTACCCAGGCATTGGAACGGATTGCTCAAACGACGGTAGATGCGGTTCGAAACGGAAGCCTCCTACTCCAATCCCGTTGGGAGATAATGGCAAAATTGATCTGGGTCTCGTGGCTTCGAATCCGCAGGTGAATTTGCGGAGGCAAGCTGGACTTGTAATTCGGAGTGGGGCGATTCGCAACTTGCATGATCTGATCATGTGTATCGGCATGGGCGCGGATGCGGTTGTGCCGTATCTGATCTTTGAAGTGAATCTCAACGATGCGAATTTGTCTGTAGAAGAACAAGTCGAACGTTTGAAGAATACCTTTAAAGCCTTGCGCTCAGGAATCGAAAAATGTATCAGCACTATGGGCATCCACGAGTCGCGCGGGTATGGTCGTTTGTTTGCCAGCATTGGCTTGAGCAGTGAGATTGCTTTGGCGCTTGGTGCAAGCAACTATGCCGGTTCCACGCAGGGCGGATTGAAATGGGAAGACCTGGATGCAGATCTTGCGGCGCGCAAATCCGCTTATAACAGTGCGGGACGCGGTGAACTTTCGCGGGTAAATCATTTTTACCCAAAGATCTGGAAAGCCGCGGGCAAACTCGGAAAAAGCGAATCGAATTGGCACGCCTATGAAGAACATGTGGAGAACACCGCCAAATCAACGCCGGTCACCATCCGCAACATTCTCGATTTTCGTTATCCTGAACATTCAATCGTAAATCCGAATCACGTAGACCTAGGCATCACTTCGCATAAATTACCGTTTCTAATCGCATCCATGTCCTTTGGTTCGCAGGGTGAGATTGCTTACCGTGCTTACGCGGAAGCCGCGTTCCGCTTGAATATGCTTTCGATGAATGGCGAGGGCGGCGAAATCCCGGACCTGCTCGGGAAATATCCGTTCAACCGCGGCATCCAGATTGCATCCGGTCGTTTTGGTATCACAGCGGAAACCATTAATTCGACGAACCTGATCGAGATCAAAGTAGGTCAGGGTGCGAAACCTGGGGAAGGCGGTCATCTGCCGGCGCGTAAGGTTACGCAAAAAGTGGCAGCCGCGCGGCATGCACGTCCCGGCGTGGATCTAATCTCGCCTTCCAACAATCACGACATTTATTCGATTGAGGACCTTGCACAATTTATTGAGGAATTGAAGACGATCAACCCTAAGGCGCGGGTGGCCGTGAAAGTCCCTGTGGTGCCTGGCATCGGTATTATCGCAATCGGTATCGCAAAAGCAGATGCGGACATTATCTACCTCACGGGATATGATGGAGGCACTGGTGCGGCGCGTTCTCATTCGCTGCGCTATGTAGGATTGCCAGCCGAGATCGGGGTCATGGATGCACATCGCGCGTTGACTGAATCTGGGCTGCGCGAAAAAGTGGAGATCTGGGCAGACGGCGGTGTCCGCTCTGCGTCAGATGCCGTCAAGTTGATGTGTCTTGGGACGAACCGCGTTGGCTTTGGAACGCTGCCAATGGTTGCGATTGGATGTACGATCTGTCGTGACTGTCAGCTGGGCACATGTCATACCGGAATTACAACACAAATTGAAACGCAGGAAGCCGCGCAAGCCGCGGGCATCAAGCATTTTGTCCCGCGTGATTTTGAGCAGGCCGTGCAGGCGCTGGTCAATGTGTTCGATAGTTTGGGGGAAGCGATGCAATCCACAATTGCAAAACTTGGTTTTGCACGTGCACAAGACATCGTGGGGCGATCCGATTTACTTCAACAAATCTCTCATCACGAAAAAATTGATCTGTGTGAAATGCTCGTTACAGCAGATGAGCATCTGAATGCCAAACCTATCCCGGTCGCGCTGCCTGTTCATGAAATGGCGTTGATCGACCGCGGCCCTCTACATCGTCCGCGCAATCATTTGACGA
>WNFU01017498.1_pt1 | contig 17506 bp, 21 predicted proteins | sample 5400121 | NCBI WGS metagenome assembly WNFU01 (sample SAMN13153360, study PRJNA577476) | soil metagenome | isolation source: 100 cm soil or saprolite under grassland replicate 1 | place: USA:California | collected 2016-06-15
TAACCATGTTCATCGTCGCACCTCTCCTTTCCAGGAAACCAATTTGCCAATGAGACCAAAAATAGTTACGGGTAGCGCTTTGCCATTTCGGCAAAGAAACCGTCTTTTTCCAACTGCTGCAGCAAAGTAAGGTCGACAAACTGCTCCGGTTTGGCCGTCTTGGCGTTCGCCAACTTTGCCGCCACTTCGTCGAGCAAAAACTGAATTCCCTTGAGCGTCGGGTAAGGTTTTTTTGCTACGCCTTTCACGAAAGCTGTATAGGTTGCGTCGAGCAGCTCCGGATCGGACGAGCGCAAGTACTTGGCGACGATTTTCTTGCTCTCGTCTCGGTTACGATGAATGAAATGGATCGCCTCGACGTAACCTTTCAAAGCGCTCAAAACCGTCTCCCGCTGGCTCTTGATAAACGACCGTGAGGTCGCTAACCCATTGCCTTGAACCTCAACACTCAGGTTGGCCATATCGTAGACTTCGACCAGCCCCTGCTTGCGCGCCCGCGGCACCTCCGGGGGAGTCACGACTGTGGCATCGATCCGGCCACCTTCGACCGCGCTGAGCCGGTCGCTGGTCGGCCCGGAAACAACCAGAGCCACATCTCGGTTCGGTTCTAAATTGAACCTCTTAAAGAAAATCAGCGAGGCGTTGTGCGATGCCGAGCCAAAGCCGCTGACGCCCAGCCGTTTTCCCTTGAGTTGTTCGACCGTGCTAATGCCCGGCCGGGCAACAACCGTATAGTGGTAAGCATTTTCTGACGAAGCGATGAGAACGACGTCATGCCCCTGCAGTCCCGCTTGTACCACTGTTCCGATGTTGACGATCGGCGGATCACCCGCTACCAGGGCCTGAGTCGCCATCTGCCCGCCGCGAAAAAAAATGACTTCAGTATCGAGCCCGTACTTTCTAAACAGCCCCGCATCTTTAGCGACCCAAATATGAATCTGATTATAGGCAATTGCCGGATAACCGATTTTGATCTTTCTCAGTTCTTGCGCGTTCGCGGTTGTGGCGCCAGTTAAAATGATAAAAGCAAAAATGACGGCTTTGATCATTGCGGACTAGCCAAGCAGTGGTCTGGAATATTTTCGGAGCGATGATTTCCGGGATCAATAGGCCTTTGCGGTAGATTCACGTTCGCCGGCGTCGCCTTCGATACCTAACTTGATCTCCAGGGCCTTTACTCGCTGCTCTAGCGTTCTAACTTGCGCTTGAGATTGACTAAGCTGGCGTTCCACGATCGTCACCACTGAGGCCGTATTACCCCACCAGGAATAGCCGGCAAGAATTCCCACCAACAGCGAGGCGACACCTGCCGTAATCCAGTAAAATCTATAACTTTGATGCGAACGTCTAACCCAGGGCATAAGTTGAACTTCTTGTATATGAATACTGGTCATGCGTCAAATGTTTCGGCCGAGCCAATCCCGCGCTTCCAGCGCTTGTCCAGTGACTCCGGCAGAGGCTTCCGACGCCAGATAGACGAAAACCGGGGTAATTTCATCGGGTCTGGGTAAAACTAAGGAATCTTCGGCCGGATAAGCCTGTGCGCGCATTTGCGTCCTAGTTGCCGCTGGATTGACTGAATTCACTCTGATGCCTGCTTGGTTGACTTCATCAGCGAGCACCTGCGTGAGTCCTTCGAGACCAGCCTTTGACACTGCGTAGGCGCCCCATCTCGCCTTACCCCGCCGGCCAACACCGGATGTCACGTTGATAATCGAACCGCTCTTGCGTGCTAACATGATCGGCAAAACCGCACGGGTTATCAAGAAAACTCCTGTCAGATTGATCTGCATCACTTCGTACCATGCGGCTAAAGGATAATTCGCGATCGGTTCGCGTGGTCCGAGTATGCTGGCATTGTTCACCAACACATCGATCGCGCCGAAGCGTTGGACCGTCTTGCCGACGATGCTCTCGACATCATGCGCTCTGCTAACGTCACCTGCGGCCCCATCGATGACTCCCCCGGCATGTCGAATCTCACGCAGCGCAGCGCCGAGGTCATGGGCATTCCGACCGCACAGGAAAACACTCGCACCGTTTTGCGCGTAAGCAGCGGCGATCGCGCGGCCGATGCCGCGACTAGCGCCTGTCACCAGCGCGACTTTGCCAAGCAGTATTTTTCCGCCGCTGCTTGCCATCATAATTCGCGTATACCATAGTCATAAGTTCCATGAAATCACTTCAAGCCCATCAACGCGTGATGATTTTTGTGCTGCTAGTCCTAGCGGTGGCTTGTCTTATAAGCCCGTGGATGGGGCTGGGCGCGGACTGGTTCGGCGCGCGCTGGCCGAACGTGATGTCCAAGCGCGTTCCCTTTCCGCGGGTGTTTAACCGGGCATTCATGATTGGCGGAATCATTCTGTTTATTATGGGACATCGTTTGTTGGTCCCGGGTCAATTGAAACGACTGCTCGCGGTCAGGCTTGCCGACGGCTGGTCGGTTACGGGCTCGCGCTAAGTTCGATGACGCTCCTAGTCGTGGTGATGACCGTCGCGGATGTTTACACGCCTTCCTTTCACCTGTCTCGTGAAACCCGGGCAGAGCTATTACCTCGATCAAATCGACCCGTTCGCCGGCTTTCGTCACCCGTTCACAACCTTTGGAGCGTTTCTTGACCCGATACCGCTTCTACCGGAAATCTTTGGTCTTTTTCTGGTTGGGGGTGGTGTTGAGTTACGCCCTTACACGAACGGGTAAATTATATCTTTCGATTGGCTTGCATGTCGGGCGGATCACCAATCTTCAGACGCTGCGCGTTTTCGACAAGACCACTCGAAGCGAACTCGGGTAGGCGTTTGGCTCCGCCGATCCAAAGATCGTCAGCGGCGTGGTTGCTTAGATTGGCATTCTACGGGTCGGCGTCGTCGTCCACTGGCTTACGCGGCGAGAAGCGCGATTTTTAACCGCTCGGACCGCTCGAGCAGCGGCTTGATTTTCTCGGCGATGCGGTCCGCAATCAAACGATAGCCGGCGCCATTCGGATGGATCGGATCGCTCCTTAGGGCTGAATCAGAAAGAATCCCTTTCAACACCTGCGGAATATATAGCGCCCCTAACCGCTTGGCCGTGTCCTGGAACATTGCACTATATTCATCGGTAAATAGCCCCAATTTAAGACCGGCAATGGCGACCATCGCTCCGCGCGCTTGCACACGCCGGACGATTTCCTCGAGGTTCTTCCTGGTTTCCTGGACCGGCCGCTGACGCAAAAAATCGTTCCCGCCCAACAGCAAGATCACCAATCTCGGGTTCTTGCCCAACACCGCATCGGAGAGCCGCTCCAATGCGTCGCCCGTGGTATCGCCGCGCCGTCCCGCATTGACGACCGGCGATGCCAATAGCCGCGACAAAACCGCCGGATAATCTTCGCCTTCGGCCGCGCCGACGCCTTCGGTCAGGCTGTCACCGAAACAGATGATCGTCTCTCCAGCGGATTCGATGTTGCGGATCTTGTCGAAGTTCTCTCCAGCGCAGGCAGAAATCAACGTTACGGTTATGAGAAGATAAAATCCGAGAAATTGACTACGCAAATTCACTAATCGTACCGTCCTCCCCCCTTTCACGATGGAGTATCCGAGTCTTCTTTGGTGACGAACAATTCCGAGCAGATTGAAAAGATTGTTATGCCAGGCCCCAAACTTTCTAAAACTACCAACAAACGGCGCGACCCCTTTGGTTGTTCCGAGGTCCTAACTAGCGCCTAATTACGAAGACGACTATAATTTATCTTGTAAGTCGCAAGTTAGTCGCGGAAAATAGCTTTTATGACTGACCACCCATAGTCAACAGAAAGGACGCCTGGAGGACATATGGCCAACGTATATGATTCCCTGAAAGGGACTTTACAGCGGAGCATGGCCAATTCAATGGCCGTTGCTCGGGTAAAGGGTAGTGATGCTTCGAGTCTAGACAATGAAATGGAGCAGCTTGAGAAGATTGTCGTGGATAGACTCGGTAGATTGCGCGCCGCTGTTAAAGAGGGTGAATCCGTGGTCGCGGGCGAGAGCCAGCATGCCGAGCAAGTCATCGAGAGCCTCAAGACCGAGATCGCTGCCCAGGAAGCCCAGCTTAACGCCGCCCGTGGCAAAGAGCTTGCCAGCCAAAAGATGGAACAAACTCTTAATGTCAAGATCCGCGATTTGCAAAATGACATGAAGAAGAAAGAGGAAGCTCTGGAAAGCCGAGGTAAAGAGGCAAGCGATCTCACGTCCAAAATAGATGTTCTAGGAAAACAAATAACCCAATTGGAGTTGGCCATTCAGCAGGCCAAAGCAGAAACGGCCAGCGAAGCTAAGCGTGCCCAGCAGCTCGCTGAGAGTTCCAATGCAAAGGTCGCGACGCTGGAAGCCCAGCTTAGAGATAGAGAGGCGATCGTTCGCGCCAAGGAGTCGACCCTCAAAGGTATGGAACAAAGGCTTACTGCAAAAATCCAAGCCTTGGAAAGTCTGGTGAATAGTAAAGAGAAGCTTCTGGCAGACCAGGATAGGCAGATAAAAGATCTCAATTCCCAGTTGGGAGCCTTAGCGAATGGGATAAAGGGGATGTCTTCCTTTTTCAAGCAGGCAGAGGCTTTGACTGCCGTTGAAGCGCAAGATGTCGGCACGGTTCTCCCAGGCCAGGAATTGAAGAGAGAAAAAGAGAAACCGGCTAACTCTCAAGTTAAAAGCGCTGCAGTTACGTCCAACGCAACGGATGCCGCTCGAGAGGCGGTATCACCGGGCTTTTTTGACAGCGTGACCAAGGAACTTGCCGAGATCAACGGGCCCCTGGCGTCCATGATTATTAGTGATCACGTGAAGGCCCTCGGCGAATCAATAGAGAAATTTCCGAAGAAGCGAGTTACAGAGCTCGTTAGGATTCTTAGCCAAGAGATAACGGATGAAAACGCGAAAATCGGTTTTTGCAAGCGCATAGCCGAGAAGTTATAGCTTGAGCGGATCCACTGCAATTACTTTCCGCGATAACTCCGAAAGATTCCGTCGATAATGCGCGACAAAACGGTTCGATAATCTTCGCCTTCGGCCGCGCCAACGCCTTCGTTCAGGCTGTCACCGAAACAATGATCGTCTCTCAAGTGGAGTCGATGTTACGGACCCTGTCGGGGTTCTCTCCACCGCAGGCAAAAACAACTGCGCTGATAACGCCAAACCACACTGAATGTTGATGTAGAAAAATTCACTCGCACCGCGACCTCGGAACGACCATGTTGGGAGGGTCGAATTTGCAAAAGAGATAGACGGCAGTATTTTACCATCAACCCCGCAGCTGGTGCACCTGTCCCCGTAAAATCCGGGCTAGCTTATTTGGCCCCCTTTCTGGTGTGTCCGTCAAACCGAGCGTCAAGATTCATCGCCCAACCACCTATCAGAATTACCCGAGCTACCGCATTGTGGTATACGATCAATGCCACAGGCGCAGCATGCACAGCGTTAAAGAAGGACAATCGGCGTTGATGATCGCCGTTGCCACAACGTTTTTATTCAGTTGGTTTACCGCATCGGCTCACGCGCACGTGGCGGCGGGCGACAACGTGCTGACCGATTGGCATTGGCGATGGGACGTAATTTCTGTCCTGTTTATTTTTGGAACGTTCTATTTACGCGGATGGCTGCGCCTGAGAAGAATCGGCGGCGAGGCCAATCTCTTTCAACTGATTTTTTATGCGCTCGCTTTAAGCGCCATCGGCTGCGCGCTGCTATCTCCGCTCGATGGTCTCGCTTCTTACCTGCTCATCGCCCATATGGCGCAGCACGAGTTGCTCATGATGCTCGCGCCGCCGCTGATCCTGCTGGCGAATCCGGTTCCCGTCTTGATGTGGGGCCTGAGTGGGAGCTCGCGATTGCAGGCGGGTAACCTCCTGACTCGCCACGCCGTGATACGGCGCGTGCGTGATTTCTTAGGCTGGATGCCCATCGCTTGGTTTCTCTATGTCGTTAATCTGTGGGCCTGGCACCATCCGGTTCTCTATCAAGCGGCTTTGGAGGAACGATGGATTCACGATCTCGAACATATCCTTTTTTTTCTCACCGCGATTGTGTTGTGGTGGCCCGTCATCCAGCCGGTTTCTCGACCGGCACCTATTCAAGACGGCGTGCGGATTCTGTATCTGTTCCTTGCCGCCGCACAGGACACGGTCCTGTCCGGCTTGATTGCCCTTTCGGGGAAAGTCCTCTATCCGCACTATGAAACGGCCTTGCGGCTGTGGGATCTGACTCCCCTGGACGATCAAGTCTGGGGCGGAGTTGTGATGTGGGCGACGGGGACTGTCACCTACTTAGTCGCGATCTTGATTCTCTTCAACGCCCTTCTGAGCGAAGGGAGACGAAAGAAGTCAATAAAGAGAGCTTTGGCGCAGGGCGCTGAAAATGTTGAAGGCCGCGTCTGAGGCGAGCACCAGCAACGCCACCCAGACGAGCACAAAAACGATTCTCTCGGCCAGGCTCATGGCAGTCCCGCTCTCTCGAGCTATTTTTTCCACGCTAGAATAACGACCCAAGTAAAGAAGCCCACGACGGCGATCAGAATGAGCCAAAAGGCAATGACCCCTGTGCCGCCGAACACCTGAGCTCCTTCTCTCGCCAAACCGGGTCCCAACCCTCCCCAAAACCCGAACGTCGGTCGCCATCCTGCGAAAGGACCGGCGAGATAATAGAGCGCCCATACGAAGAGAACGGCGTAGACGGCGAGCAGCCACTTGTTGACGATGCCGTGGCGCGTTTGGATATCGCCTCCGGCGTAGTTCTCCACCTCTTCTGAGCTGCGATGTTCATGGTTCATCGTTTTCAATCTCCAGAACTCTTTCCTTAATTTGTTCGACGTCCTTGAAAGCTCCGCTGAGAATCCCCCAAAAGAGAAAGCAGCAAGCCGCAAGTCCCATCAAAAAAGCTACGATGAATTCGATTAATACGATTATTTCAAGCATGACTTTTTACTCTCGAGCCGTCCGTTTGTCATCCCGAACGATGGTGAGGGATCTAAGAAAGATTTCTCCCTCCGGTCGAAATGACACGCGCAGCTAAATTCATTTCCCTTACTCCGCAATCCTCAGATAATTCTTGGATTTTTGTCCGGCCACCGCCGTCTCCGCCTTGGACGGATCAAATGCCGCGCGCCAGGTTGGGGTCTTCACCTCCGGGTCGTCGAGTGCGGCCTTCACCTGCTCTGGAATCTGAAGCTTCTTTTGATGCAAGGGGTCAGTATAGGCTGAAAGGCCGAGGATATAATACGAGATCGACCAGCGCTGTTCCTCCGTTAGGTTTTCCGCGAAAGACGGCATGGCCGCGCCGTTCAGACCCGTGCTCATGGTGCGAAAAATATCGGTCACGTCCGGTCCGGATTTGAATATCCCCTTGCTCAGATCCGTCGCTAACAACGGAAATCCCCAATCATCTTTTAAACCCTGAGCCGCCGGGCCCTGGCCCCACGGATAGGTGAATGGCTTATCGTCTTTCATCCCGGGACCACCGTGGCAGTTCCAGCATCTTCCTTCGTTGATGTAGAGTTTCTCGCCTTGAGCGATGAGTTCTGCGCTCGGAGGAGGAGGCTCCGGAATACTGACCGGCGCTTCCTTCAGGTTTTTGTCTTTCCAGGCAGGGGAAAAGCTCTTGATGAAGAGAATCACGGCGAGGCGCTCCTTTTCGGGGATCTCGTGCCAAGGAGGCATCGCGGTGCCGCGAACTCCGCGCGTAATCGTGCGGTAAAGATCACCTTCGGTCGGAAGCGCGCCTGAGGGCGTGACGCGAAACTTGAAGACCCCGTCCCTGAAGTCCCTCGGCCGCGGGTTCAGAAACGTCGCTGCGGGACCGTTGCCATCCCCTTTCTGCCCATGGCAGCCGACGCAACGGCGCAGGTAAACTTCTTTTCCATGCTGTATCCACTCGTCGGAATCGGGGATGGAAAACTGACTGGCGAAGACCCGTTGGGGTTCGAAAAGGTCCCGCCATTGGCCGCGAGTTGTGCCGAGCTTCTGGATGTAGGCGACTAACGCCTCTGCCTCCCGTGTCGGCGCAACAAGGGTAAGGAGTTTCTTAGTGGGCGGCTCGGGCAAAGGTTCGACCAATAATACCGGCACTCCCTCTCTGTCCCTGACAAAGGCGAGTCCGTCCGTGTTAGGGATAACCGGGATCTCTTTTCCTTCCTTGAACGTAAACATCCTGCGTAAACCCGGGTCGTCTTTGAGAGCAAGCTTGCCCTCTTTTTCCTCCAACGGGACAGTCACTTGGTCGTAGAGCCAAGGAAAAGCAGGCATGTTCGAATCTGGAACGACGACGCGCGGATTCCAATGGTGGGCGAGGTGCCAATGATCGCTGTACTTTAATCCCACTCGGGTGAGGTCTGGTCCGATTCTCCTGGTGCTGAATAGATGGGGCACGTCGAAGGCATATTCTCCGGCTTGGGAAACAGGTCCCCAGCGTTTATCTTCACCGGTGACGGGACGGATGTATTGCGAATGGCAGTACCAGCAACCCTCACGGATATAGACTTGCCGACCTGATTGCTCCAGCTCCGTGTAATCCTCGGCGCGATACTGGACCCACTTGAGTTCGCCTAATCCTGTCCTCACGACTCTGGTAGTTTTATCTTCTCGGGATTCCGGAAGCATTGCCGGCAGAAGTCCTTGGACGAAAAGCGCCAAGGTGATAAACCCGAAGCCCGCAATGATGGCTACCGTTTTGGCGTATCGCACGTTCTTCCCTTTACGTTGCTACGCTCGTGCCTGCGCTGGGTGTACGAGCGATGGTTGTGCTACGGACGACTTCGATCGCCATAAGAGGCTAAGGAGGATGAGATCCATCCCGACGTCCATTGAAATTCCCGAGAACGTTCGAAACCACCAGTAGGGTTGCATTGTGACGAGCGAATCGACCCACTCTGTACCTGTCATCAGCATATAACCCTGTTGCAGCCCTTGTGCCGTAAGAATCAAACCCATCGCGGTGATCCCGAGCGTGATCAGCCAAAATCCCCAGTTCCCCATTCGAAAACTAAACAGTTCTTGACCGGTAATGCGCGGCCACACATAGACGACTCCGCCAAGAGCCCAGAGCACGAACGTACCGAAGACCGTCAGATGAGAGTGAGCAATGACGAAATCGGTAAAATGGGTCGGTTGCTGAAGGGAGCGAAGTGCCTCGGTCGAGCCTTGAAAACAGCCGATCAGATACATCAGTGACCCGGTGATGAGAAACTTGGCCGGCAGGTTACTGCCGAATCCTTGCCAGCGTCCGATCATGGTGCCGAAAAAATTTTGCAGTACAGTCCAAACGGGCACGATCAGGAGAATACTCATGATGATCGCTATCGTTTCGGCCCAGTCCGCGATCGGACTGTAGAGATAGTGGTGAATCCCGACGAAGGGATAAAAGAGCGCCAGCGACCAGAAGCCGATGAGAGAAAGCTTGTGGCTGTAGATCGGGTTTCTGACGCTCGCCGGGAGGAAGTAATAGATCAGTACGTAGCCCGCAGGAGTGATCCAGAGGCCCACGATGTAATGGATGTACAGGCCATGAAGCGCAGCGTTGTTGATGCCGGGAACATTATAAGGAACGATCAAGTTGCCGAAGAACCAGTTGATGTCCGTCCAGATCAGAGCAGCAATCAGATACCAAAGGCTGACGTAAACCCCCGGCTCTTTTCGGTTCGCGATCGTGACCAGGAATTGGACCGTGAGTGCCAGCAGGCAAATCCCGATAATAATGTCGATGGCGAGAGGGAACTCGGCGGCTTCAAGGCCCTGATTGTAACCTAGAGCGAGGGAAGCGAAGCCCACCACGAGGTTTAAGTTCCAGATCCAGAGCAACGGATATCCCCAATGCTCCTTATAGACACGGATCTGAACCAGTCGAGGAACGATGTAGTAGCAGAGACCGATGAAGAGAGTCGAAAAAGTTCCGAAGATGACCCCGTTGACGTGAATCGGCCGCAGCCTGCCAAACGTCAGCTCGGGGATTCCGTCTAGGAACTCGGGGTAGGTAAATTTGGTCGAGACAATGACTCCTACCGTCGGAGCGAAGAGGATCCAGAAAAACCCCCATAGGAGCCAGCTCTTAATGAGATCCTTGTTGATTAACTCGTCGCTCTCGGTTGCGTGATTAGCCATGCCCTGCTCTCCGTGCGGGTCAAGACGGGCGCTTGCCCAGAATGGTCAAAGTCGCCTCCGCCATTTTCATTGCTTCAGGGTCGTCTCCGAAGCCGTCTCGCGGAGGCGGAGCGTACTGATAACGCATCCTGGCTTGAATCGTGAATTGCTTCCCGTCCCGCGGCTCGACCGGAAAGGTCAGCATTTCTTCGCGCACTTCTTCCGGCTTCAACGACGTAGAACCGGGCGACGGTTGGACAATCTTCCAAGCTACCAGAGTGGTCTCGCCGTTTTTGTCGAGACCTACGTTGGCATACGTTCGCGTCACGGTGTCGAACTCCCAGCCGGTTTCATCCGATACGGTGACTTCCAGCACCGCTTGACTGTTCCACGGTCAACCATCGGGCACCCGGTGCGGCGCAAGATTGCGGACGCTGGCGGTGACCTCGAGACGATTTTCCCGAAACGCAGCTTTGAGACCCAGCTTCACAGCCTGTTGCAACAGGGCAGCTGATCGAGCGCCGGGGAATCTATGGCTCTGTATTTTTCTGATGGGTCCTCCCGCTGGCATGTGGCATGACTGGCAGGTTTTGCTTTGCTCTGCGGCCTTACTTTTTTTCCAGTCGCTGTAGACATCGGAGCAAGGAACGCTTGAAGGCTGCGACATGTGACAGGTGCTGCAGAACGAGGCGCTTTTGTAGGATGGTGAAAAGTTTGAAGCGTGAAAGGGATTGTCCGCGGGATTGCCGATAGGGCCGGAGAAGGCACGGTTTTTATCCAGGTGGCAGGCGACGCAACCCACTTCGAATCCTTCAAGCCCGCTCGTTTCTTTGGTCCGGACGAAATCGGTCACCTGGCGAATGACTTCATGATCAGCGTTTTTCAGCAGCGGAGCATGACAGGTGAAACAGGCCATCGGCGCTTGTGGGTCGTCTCCCGCCTGCTTGCCGCGAAACTCAAGATACTGCGGAAACGTCCTGAGAAAACCTTCCGTGGTCAGCGACTGAGCGTGAAAGGAGCCACTCCATTCTTTGAATTGTTCCGAGTGGCAGGAGCCGCATTGAGTCGCCGCAGGATGGCTGTTACGAAAATCCGCTATTTGCGCCGTGGAATCCGCTTGACGATCTCCCGCGCCGTCCGTCGATGCCGTCTTCCCCGGGGCGATTTTCCAGAGAGGGCCGAGGAGCACTAGAAGCCCTAACAGGATGAGCCTTCCCCGAGTCATCTCAAGACAGGACGACCTCCTGGATCGCCTTGAACTGCTGACCGAGGCTATTGGTAAAAACGATATGAATCGGTTTTTCTTCGGTCAACTTGAGCTTCTGGGTAAGAAAAGGATTGTCGCTCAAACCCGCGGTCATTTCGTAGCGGCTGACCAAGCGATCGCCGTAAAAGAGTTGCATCGACGTCAGATAGAATGGCTCTTCGACCTGAATAAATTTTCTGTTCTCGTACGCGAGTCCCGTCGTGCTCGGGTGCTTAAACTTCACCTGGACGTCAGTGGTTGTGCCTTTGGCCAGATGTCCTCTCCGGACTAGCTCGGGGATACGGATCACCGGCGGAAGAATTTCTGCTTGGGTCTCACCTTTTTTCTCCGGCCCGGCGGTCGCGCAGCCCCCTTGTCCTTCGGGGATTGTGATGCGCTGGCGGGCGATCCAGCTCCCGTGTAAGTTGCACTCGGCGATGGCCAGCACTGTAGAGGTGCCGCTGTGCATCCGGGCCTGGAAAGAGAAATAGATCTCACCGTTGGCAGGCGTCGGATGAAAAATTCCTTTGGAAGGAACCGGATCGCTTTCGTTAAGGAACTGAATTTGCCGGATATAATGCTTCTGTTCCAGAGGATGATTCATCCGGGCGATGATGGGAACATGGGTCCCGTTCTTTGTCATCGCCGGCAGGATCAGCTTCGGCGTGTGAAGTTCCTTAAGAGTTTCGGAATTCTGGCCCGCTGCGGCCTCGGAACTCAGACTGGGAAAGAATCCTGCCAGCACCAGAGAAGAGCCGCACTTGCAAAAATTTCTTCGGGAAATTTCCGGAGCGCTCATGGTAAAAATGGCGTGCTGGAGGATTGCAGTGCTGAAATATTGGAATCAAATTTCATGACTCCATCCATTCCAACGTTCCATTACTCCAAGCCCCCGCTTTTAGTGTTTGCCGGCATCCAGTTTGGACCCTCTATTCGACCAGTAGTGGTATGTCTCTAGGGCTTTCATGGCCGGACCGTTGGCGTCGATTTTTTCTCCCTCGTTGGGATTTTCGATGCACCAATTGATCATCTCTCGGAGCGTCGCAAACTCCTGCATCTGTTCTTGAAACTTAGGAAACTCGTGAGGGTGTGTGTCGGAAGCAAAAGGGTGACACATGGCGCAGGCCATGCCAGTTTTCGACAAATTCACCGCCAACTCCTTTTCGGTTTTGGCGTCGCCGTGAAACAGAAGGTCACCGATCTTCACCTGCTCCATGAAAACATCCTGGAAGGCCTTGAGTTGTTCCGGGGTATGTTTTTCTTTGTGAGCCTGGACATCATCCATTCGAGACGCCAAAACGAAAAGAAACGCTACGACGAGAAGAAGCCCACCACGCCAAGGGAGAATCTTTCCCATAACGATTCACCTTTCCTTTCGTTATTTGTACGGCCACATCTGATCGGCAGTGCGCGGACTCAAGATCTGGTTCACGTTGTCTCCCGTCCCTGAGTCTACGGCCGCTTCCGCATAGACCTCTTTACGCCACATCACGTATTCGTGATCGACCTTTTGTGCTCCCGTGACGCTCAATTTTGCCCACCCCACACCGTCGAAGTGATCTCCGGGATTGGCTCGGATCATGGGTTTGGTCAGTGCGGGAACCCCCTCGGGAGCATAAGGCCACGGCCAGGAGGTAGCCAGCATCCCGATCGATCTCACTTTGCCGATTTCGTTATAGAGGACTTGGTGCGTATGGCCGTGAATATTGGTGACATTAGCATAGGGTTTGAGAACCTCATGAACCTGGCGCCAATCGCGGACCCAGAAGTTCCAAGGCGGATAATACTCGTAAAGAGGATTGTGAGTAAAAATCACAATCGGTTTGTCCTTGGGTAAAGAGGAGAGGGTTTTGTTCAGCCACTGAAGCTGGTCGTTTCCGACCCCCGCCCAGGGTCCGGCCACGGATCCATCCAGGGTGGCCATGTGACCCATCCTTTCTTTGGGGCTCATCTTCGTCGCCGACCAGTAGTCCGGCCCGCGGCTCACCGTATCGAGGCCGATGAACTGAACCCCTTTATGATCGAACGTCCAGGGAGAGGCGCCGAACAAGTTGATCCAGGTCTTGCCCATGTCCAGGTACCAATCGTGCTCCCCGGGGATAAAGCGCTTCTGGATCTTTATTTCTTTCAGAATGTCATTCCCAAGCCGCAATTCGACGGGGTCACCGAGTTGGGCCAGATCGCCGCCGAAAATAAGAAAATCCGCCGCCGGTTTCATCGCTTGGACTTCTTTGACCGCCCGGGTGGCTTTCTCGACGAATCGCGTGTTGACCTCTTTGGGATACAAGTGTGTGTCCGAAACCCAAGCGAAGGTAAACGGGGCCTGAGCTCCAAACGCCAGATCCAGGGTATTGATCAGCGGAAACCATCCGTAGGCCGCCGCGCCGGTTACAGCCCCTGCCACAATAGACCCATGGAGAAAGGTCCTTCGGGTTATCATGAGGGAAGGATCGGGCCGCTCATGGGGCTTGTTTAACTCACTTTCTGCCTCGCGCCGTTCGCGCTCCATATCGTTCATCGATATGACCTCCTTCCGTGAGCTGACGCCCGTCCAGCGTTTATTTGCCGCCTATTTTTTCAGCTCGACGGTGACGTTGTTCGTTTTCTTTGCCTCGACTGTTACTGGGGTTTCTGTTGTCCCTGTGTGTGGCTGAAAAGTAGCCAAGGTATATTTGCCCGGGGGGATATCTTTGATGGCAAAAGCCCCGTCCTCTTTCGTAACGGCGTAATACGGATTTTCGGCCACCAAAATCCACGCCTGCATATGGCCGTGCACATCGCATCTGACATCGACAAGTCCCGGCTGCTTGAGTGAAGACTTGAACTGTTGATCCTTTTGAGGGATTGCGTGGTTAAAAACCGTCCGCTTGCTGGTATCGGCGATAAGATAGCCGTGGGTGTTATGAAGGATGGGGTCCGAATTATGGACGATCAGTTCCGTGCCTCTTGGCACCACCTGGACTTCAGGCTCAAATTTGCACTTTAGATTATCGATCATGGGAGGTTTGCTGGGCTTTTCAAACGGTTTGCCCTTCTCGACCCCCTTCAAGTAAACGATCGCTCCCCGAACGGTGTTATCCTTTCCGAGAACAATCCGCGGCTCATCTCGAACACTGCCGCAGACCTGTTGATCCTGCGTGGGAATGACCTTTCGGGGGGCAGGAGGAGTTCCACGAAATACCACCTTGCCCTCGAGCGCGCCGCCATCTGCGACCTTGGTTTCCTCAGCAGACCAGATAGGTGAAAGACTTATTGCTCCGGGACCCAGAAACAACAAAACAAACGAAAGAAAGGATAGGAGGAACATCCGCTTAGGTGACATACTTTCCCTCCTCCGAGCGAGATGAATCAAAAGAAACGGCGATTAAAAGGCTGCCGTCTCGTCAGCCCTACCCCCAGACCTGCCTAGCATACCTAAGACAAATGAATGGAGAATTTATTCCCGAGAATTTTCAGAATGGAATAAATCGCTACGAGAAACGTTTACTATTCGTGGGACTCGATCTTGTAGATTGACACGTGAGAAGACGCGTGAGAAGAGAGGTGTAGTTCTTTTGGGGGAGGCGTGATTGAGATAAGAACGAAGTTCGCGGACGGATTATCTTGCCTGGAGTGCCTGATGTGATCCGGTTCCGGAAAAAAGAATCTGATAACAGCGAGCACGTTATTCTGGAGAATCTTGGCGCACTCTATGGATTCGCGATGTCTTTGACTCGCAATCCAGTGGACGCAGAGGATCTGGTCCAGGAGGCCTGTCTCCGGGCGATAAAGGGCATGACACAGAATACTCTTAAGAATGACCCCAAAGTTTGGCTCTTTACGATTTTGCGAAATGTCTGGATCAATCAATGGCGCCGCCGCGTCAAGGGACCGGAGTTTATTTTGTTGGGAAAAAGTCGCGCCGATGGTGGACCGCTGCAAGAGTGGTTGTCGGATGAAAGAGAGCGTCCGGAGGACCATTTTGACCGCAACGTTGTATCCGGAAAGATTCGTCTAGCGATTTCAGGTTTGCCCGAAGTATTTCGCGAAGTGGTGGTGCTCCGTTATTTTGAAGGATTCAATTACCGGCAAATTGCTTCCATCTTGGGTTGTCCTGCCGGGACGGTCATGTCCCGCTTGAATCGCGCGAAAGCCGAACTTCGTAGTATACTGGATGAGAAAAAGAATGCCTTGTTAACTTTGCAGCGAAAGCGCGGCAGTGGATAAGCATATCCTAGAACATATCTCGTTATATCTGGATGACGAACTGCAGGAAGACGAACGCTTCTTGGTGGAAACCCACATCAAGGGCTGCCCCGATTGTCGTGCCGCTGTGGATGCCGAGCATGAGCTGATTTCAGCCATACGCAACGCACGCCCGGCCTATAGGACCCCGGCATCATTGAGGGCGAACATCGCGAAGTTGCTCCAGGGGCTCGGCCATCGTCGTACATCGTTCCCTTCCTGGATGCCGATTGCCGCTTGCGCTCTCCTAGCACTCGGCCTAGCGGTTTCCTGGTTTGCCGCGGCCGGGCCGTTCCGCGAAGACCGTACCCCGTTTGTGGACACGGCGGTCAAAACTCATCTTCGTTACGTGGAAGGACAGTTGCCCTTGGAAATACTTAGCGATTCTCCCGAAAAAGTCTCTGCCTGGTTTGCTGGAAAGCTTGGGTTCAATTTGAAATTGCCGGATTATCCGCAGGGGCCAACGGAACCCAAACCTTACCAAGTCGAAGGCGCACGGTTGGTCGGTTTCAAAGAAGATTATGCAGCTTATGTCGTTTACCGGTTGAACGGGCACCCGATTTCCTTGCTGGTGACATCGGACTCGGTTGCAAAACCATCGGGCGGGGAAGAAATACCCTGGGAAGGACTGCGGTTTCATTTTCAATCGGTATCGGGCTGGAAAGTGCTGACCTGGTCGGACGACGGATTGACGTACGCGCTCGTCTCCAACCTGGAAGAGCGCGGCCAAGCTTCCTGTATCGTCTGTCATCAGGACGAGCGCGTGTTTAGAGGACTTCAATCTCCGCGAAAGCCGCTGTGAAGAGAGGCGGTGATTCCTCGCTCTCGATCTGCCCGGCCTCGGCTAATTTTGCATCAGATCGTTGCGCTTGAAATCATCGATGTTGATTTCGTGCTTTCGTAGCAGTTCATAAAAATCGGTCCGAGACTTAAGGCAACCTCGCGGCTTCACTCGCTTTCCCGCCGCAAACCTTCACCAAGTGAATCAGATAGCCTTTTTCAAATTCATACATGGAATTTTTGTAGGATTTGAACCGGGTCTTCGCGCCGTTCACAAAAGAACTGAAATCATCGGGGCGCGGCAGCTGGCGCAAGAAATCGTTGCCGCCCAAAAGGATGATGACCAAGCGAGGATTTTTGTCGAGCACGGCATTGGCCAAACGCTGCAGCGCCTGTGCCGTGGTATTGCCGCGCCGTCCCGCATTGACGACCGGCAATGCCAATAGCCGCGACAAAACGGTCGGATAATCTTCGCCTTCGGCCGCGCCGACACCTTCGGTCAGGCTGTCACCGAAACAGATGATCGTCTCTCCAGCCGAGTCGATGTTACGGATCTTATCGAAGTTCTCACCGCCGCAGGCAAAAACAACTGCGCTGATAACACCAAGCAAAAAAGCGCGAATGGTCTCAAAGAGACTCATTCGTCGCGCAGGAATAAGAGCCGTTGGCGCAGAACCCTTCCCCCACTTCCCCTCCTGAGCCGGAGTTCCGCGTTGCGATTGTCGAAACGCCGGAAGAGACTTTTGATGGCTGCTGGGAGATACAGCCTTATAGGTCAGGAGGGGAGCATTAAAACTCCCCTCCTGTTTTCGTGGACGGGCGATTACTTCTTTTCTTTGCTCGTCGGTTCTTTGCCCATGGGTTCCATCTTTTCTTTTTTCATGGCCTTCATCTCCTTATCCATGGGGCGTAGCCATTTTGATTCCGAGCTTCTCGGCTGTCTGGTTATCCAATTGTTCGGTCGCCTTCAAACCATTGGCCTCTTGAAATGCCTTCAGCGCGGCCCGGGTTTTGGGACCCATTCTGCCGTCGATGGGTCCGGGATCGTTGCCCTTGGCCTTCAAAGCCTCTTGAACCTCTCTGTTGTCTTTCCTGCCCGTCGTCATCTTTCCCATCTCCGGCTTCTTCTCCATCTCCCCCATCTTCTCCGCTTTAGCCGGCGGCGCTTGCTTTT
>WNFU01013486.1_pt1 | contig 17496 bp, 17 predicted proteins | sample 5400121 | NCBI WGS metagenome assembly WNFU01 (sample SAMN13153360, study PRJNA577476) | soil metagenome | isolation source: 100 cm soil or saprolite under grassland replicate 1 | place: USA:California | collected 2016-06-15
TACACGGACTTCACGGAGTGGACGGAGTTTTGTCCGGCTTTTCAGGGCAGGATCCGTGTTGTCGGTGGGCGCCGTGTACAAAAAAGGATTGTGTCAGGCGGCCTTGAGAAAACCATACGGACTTGACGAGTTTATTGCCAGACGGTTACAATCGCCGCCGTTACAGGATAGAATTACAATTCAATAGCGGAGATATAGCGGCTGGGTCCCATCTCAAAATGGGATCACGAGGTGGAGGTACTCCCGTGCGAACGGGATGCTAATCGCCCATCTTCTCCCTTTCCTTTTACCGCTTGTCTCGTTAATAAGTAAACTTTTTGACCTGCTTTATAGGCTGGAATCAAGCCTGAAGTTTACCTAATTATGCGGCACTATGTATGAAGAGGGTCGGGGCGAGGTCGAGAAAATCGAATTGATCAGCGGATGCCTCTGGAGTTGGTCACAGCCTCCTTTCTCCCTTCTGAAATAAGCGCAAGGAGTAACAGGCGCCCCACACTCGGGCGAAAAACTGTGTTGCTCGGGCCGAAAACTGATCAGCAATGATTGGGACAAGGCAGGCGCAGTGAACCAGACAGTATTCTTTTTGCGTGTCTGGTATGATTTGGAAGGGCTGTTTTATTTAATAGCGTGGCTATTCTTTAAGGCATGCCCCTAGCCTGCCTTTTTTGTTTAAGCCAGATTCGCTGGTCGAGTAGCCGATGCTTGTTGGACGTACACTGGCACCGTACGCCAGGGCGGTGTCGAGACCAGCCATAAAAAATAGACTTGGCATTGGTGGTTTCGACTGCTTGCGCTCAACCACCGAAATGCCCTGGAACAGAGCAAGAATCGGGTCGGCAGAAATGAGTGATGTTCATAGAATACAATCAAAAGGAGACACTATGAACATTCAAACGGATCTCAAACAATTATCGGATGATTACCTGCGCATCGAGCAGGCAATCCTGTACCTTGAAAATCATTATAAGGATCAACCAAGTCTCGAAGAGGTCGCGGCAAATATCGGGTTGAGTGAATATCATTTCCAACGAGTATTCACACGCTGGGCAGGAGTCAGCCCAAAGCGCTTTCTCCAGTTTTTGACGAAAGAAGGCGCAAAGGATTTGCTCGACCAATCTGAAAATCTACTCGATACCACACATCAGGTCGGACTTTCGAGCCTAGGCCGGCTGCACGATCTTTTCGTCACCACCGAGGCCGTTTCACCGGGCGAATACAAATCCCACGGGGCAGGAGTAACGATTCGCTATGGGATTCACCCCACGCCTTTCGGCAAATGTCTGATCGCGACAACGGAACGTGGTATCTGTCATCTTGGGTTCGTGCAGACGAGTGAAGGCGATGCCATTGACAACCTTGTTGCTGATTGGAAGCAAGCAAAGATGATCGAGGATTACAAGGCGACCGCCTCCCTGGTCGCACCGATTTTTGACCTACGGTACAACAACCACGGTAAGCCACTGAACGTCCATTTGCGTGGCACAAATTTTCAGTTGAAAGTTTGGGAAGCATTGCTGCAAGTGCCGGCGGGGACTGTGACCACCTATGAAGGGATTGCTGCCAGGATTGGCAAGCCCAGCGCTATGAGGGCAGTTGGCACAGCCATTGGTCACAACCCGATCGCGGTGTTGATCCCCTGTCATCGCGTGATCCGAAAGGTTGGCGAGTTCGGAAATTACCGCTATGGCGCGCTGCGAAAGAAAGCATTGCTGGCAAGAGAATTTGTTACAACGTCGCTGGTTGAGTAGTTCCGAGCCGCTTCGCGGCGAGAAACGTATCGAAACCAGCAATTGCAGGCAAATATAAATTTCTGGTTTCGACACCTGCACTTCGATTTGCTCACCTGCACTGCGTGCCGGCGCATGTGTGGCAAATCGTGCCGGTGCAAGTGTACAGGCGAGACGAACACTCGCCCTACTCAACCAATGGTTTATGAATAAAAGGAAACAAATGAAAACAAAAATTTGGATTGCTTTACTAGCACTTTATATCGTTTGGGGGTCGACGTATCTGGCAATTCGTTTCTCGGTGGAGACGATTCCACCGTTTCTCCATGCGGCGTTGCGTTTTTTGATTTCCGGCGCGATTCTGTTCATTTGGCGGCGCATGGCAGGTGACCCTGCACCGACGTTAAGCAATTGGAAATCGACGGCAATCGTGGGCGCTGCGCTACTGCTTGGCGGAAATGGTCTGGTTGCCTGGGCTGAACAAAGCGTGCCTTCCGGCATCGCGGCGCTGATGATCTCTACGTCCCCGTTCTGGCTGGTCTTGTTCGAAGCGCTACGCACAGGAGTCAAGCCAACCTGGAACTCGATCCTCGGTTTAATTGTCGGTTTTGGAGGTGTATTCCTTCTGATCGGTCCCGCTGAAATCACAGGAGGAGAAGGTAGTTTCGATACATTTGGGATCATTCTACTGCTGCTTGCGCCGTTGTTTTGGTCACTTGGGTCGATCTACGCTCGAGGCGCGGACATGCCTAAATCCACACTGCTTTCAACGGGTATGCAGATGCTGACCGGCGCGGTAGCGCTGTTCATTGTCAGCCTGGTGAAAGGTGAGTTAAATGGATTCAGCTTCGGGCTTGTTTCGATGCGCTCCTGGCTGGGTCTCACATACCTGATCACATTCGGGTCGCTGGTCGGATTCGTCTCTTATGGATGGCTATTACATAACGCGCCCGTTTCATTGATGTCCACATACGCGTACGTGAATCCAGTCGTGGCAGTGTTCCTGGGAAATTTGCTGGCAGATGAGCCGTTGAATGCACGCATTCTGGTTGCCTCTGCGATCATTATCGGGTCGATTATATTTATCAATAGTGCGCGGCAAGTGAAGGTCAAGACAGAACCGTTGCAGGCCGTCCCTGACGGCGATGACTAAATGAGAACATATAAAGGCTGAGATTGCTTCGGGCTATACCTGCATGCTTTGCTCACCTGCACTGCGTGCCGGCGCATGTGTAGCAAATCACGTGCCGGTGCCAGTGATGCCCTCGCAATGACGAAAAAATCCACTACCTGCATAGTGCAGTTGGAAATTCATTCTGACATATCACAAAGGAGCGAAGAAATGGACGCAAAAGATCTCGTCAAACAAGTGAAAGAAGATGAAGTCAAGTTTATCTCATTGCAGTTCACGGATGTGACCGGCACGGTGAAAAGTGTTGACATGCCATTGAGCGGACTGGATGGCGCGCTCGAAGACGGCGTATGGTTCGATGGCTCGTCGGTGGAAGGGTTCGCGCGTATTCAGGAGAGCGACATGCATCTGCGGCTCGATCCGGAGACGTATGCAGTTCTGCCCTGGACCTCGTTGGAACGACGCCGGGCGCGCATCTTCTGCGATATCTTCACGCCGGATGGCAAGCCATTTGAAGGTGACCCACGCGGCGTGTTGAAGAAATTGATGGCGAAAATCGCCGAACGCGGCTGGACGTATAACATCGGTCCCGAACCAGAGTTCTTCTTGTTCAAAGGTGAGAACGGACGGGGTGTTCACCCTGTTCCGCATGATGTTGGCGGATACTTTGATTTTTCATCATTTGATGAAGCGGCTCGCGTGCGGACTCAGTTAATGGATGCGCTGAGCTCCATGGGACTCGGCATAGAAGTAGGACACCATGAAGTGGCATTGGGTCAGCATGAAATTGACTTCCGCTTCGAGAATGCCGTGAAAGCCGCGGACAATGTGTTGACGTTGAAATACACCGTCAAAGCGATTGCTGCCCAGCACGGGCTGACCGCATCCTTCATGCCCAAGCCTGTCTTCGGCATCAATGGTTCCGGCATGCACTGTCATCAGAGTCTCTTCGACAAGAGCGGCGAAAATCTATTCTTCGATCAGAACGATGAGTATCACATCTCGAGCGTTGCTTACTCATTCATCGCGGGACAGCTCAAGCACGCCCGCGGGCTCGCGGCACTGGTCGCGCCGACAGTCAATTCATACAAACGACTTGTCCCAGGTTATGAGGCGCCAGTCTACATCGGCTGGGCACAGATCAACCGTTCCGCACTGATCCGCATCCCGCGCTACACCGAAGGACGTAACAAAGCCATGAGGGCAGAGTTGCGCTTCCCCGATCCGTCCTCGAATCCATATCTCGCGTTCGCAGGCATGCTCGCGGCTGCATTGGATGGCATTGATAATAATCTCACGCCTGCCAAGCCATTGAATAACGTCAATCTGTATCATCTCGACGCGAAGGAACGCAAGAAACTAGGTGTCGGTGAATTGCCTGGTTCTTTGGCCGAAGCGTTGAATGAGCTTGAGAAAGACAAAGTGCTTGTTGAGGCGTTGGGTCCGATTGCCTACGAAGCGTTCTCCCGCGCCAAATGGGAAGAGTGGGATCAGTATCGAATCCATGTGACAGATTATGAGATTGAACGCTATCTAGAAACTGCATAGCATGGTAAGTAGTAAGTGGGGATTAGTATTGGAAACCAGAGAATTAAAGATTGAGACCTGCGAGGGATAATATCCTTCGCAGGTCTTGTCTTATAATGAGAAGAGAAAAGAATTTAGTTGCCCCTCAAGAATACATATGAAGTCACGCATTTTTATCAATGTTTTGTCCTTAATCATTTTGCTTTCAGCAACTTTAGGTTCCTGTACATCTGCCCCAACCATGCCAATTCAACTGGCTTCTTTTACTGAAAATGATGTCAGTGTATCTATTGCGTTGGAGCATCCCTCCGCTGAGAATTACTTTTTATCTGCCACCTTTACGCCTCCAGATGGTTATCACTTATACAGTAAGGATATGCCTGTCCATGGGATTAATGGCTTGGGGCGTCCTACTCTGTTCGAATTGACAGCAAACAGTCACATAAGAGCGAGCGGTGAATTGATTGAGAGTGTGAGCGCCCAACAACTATATTTCGAACCACAGGAATTGCCGGTTTATCCGCTTGGTGCAGTAACTCTGAGTCTACCTGTCGAGCTTCTACCCGGGAAAAATTGGGTCAACGATGAACTCAAAATCACATTTATGGCGTGTAGTAGCAACCAGTGTAAACCTCCCGTCGAAGGAAAGATCATATCTATTCGTGTCCCGGGTGCATATTTGTTTGAAAACCAATAGATAGGAAATTAAACATGAACAAAAAGATCATAATTATTTTCATAACAGCTATTTTGTTAGCTTGCAATTTCCTGTTCCCACAAAAACCAACCTCGATGCCCGAGACGATCGCGCGAGGAACAGAAGCTGCTTCGCAATCCAGCGAGTCCGAAAACCTCGTGTCCGCTGGCTTCACTATTGTCCGCTTGCATCCTAAAGGCGACTTACAAACCATGCTTGCAAATGAAGCGCAAAAAGCAATAGCGCTCAAACAAATGCCTGTCGTTGAATTTGACGCGACATGGTGTCCACCCTGCCAGGCAATTGAGGCAGCCATCAAATCCAAGAATAAATTAATGCTCAACGCATATCGTGAGACCTATATTATTAAGCTGGATGTAGACGAATGGAGATGGAAGAATGGCAAAGTTCAAGATTTCCATTTTAATGCCATACCAGTTTATTTCAAGCTCGATTCGGAGGGCCATCAAACTGATGATGTTATTGATGGCGGCGCATGGGGAGAGGATATTCCCGAAAATATTGCGCCAGTGATGGATGAGTTTTTTCACGGAGGATAAGCGGGTAATGCCCTCACCAAGAAATGTTTAATATTTCAGGCTTAGAATAACTATGCCCAAAGACATTTTCCTCTCTTATTCCCGCCGCGACCAGGAATTCGTCACTCGCCTTGCATCAGACTTAAATGAGCATGTCGCTTTTGTGTGGTTTGACCGATCCACAATTCAACCTGGGCAAAAGTGGCACGAAGAAATTATGGAAGGCATCCAGGAATGTAAAGCTTTCATCCTAGTTTTATCTCCTGATGCGCTGGAATCGCGTCATGTGCGCGAAGAAGTTAACAAGGCATTGGACCTGGGCAAAACGATTTTTCCTGTCATATACCGTCCCGCCAAATGGACAGGTGAAGTTGAATATCTGGTCAAAGAGGTTCAAACGCTTGACCTGCGCTCAGGCAGTTACACAGATAATTTCCAAAAATTGGTCGATGGTCTGATTGAAGCCGGGGCGGCAAAAGCAACAGGAGAACGACCCTTCCTTCGCCAGCCAACGAAAACCAGTTTGAACATTGTTTTGAGCAAAATCCCTAGCTGGGCACTTGCCTGGAGTCTCGGCTGGTTGGCCTTTTGGATTGTTGTACTTATATTCCTCGCCATCATTGTTGCCAGTCAGAACAAACTAGGAAGCAATGATTTTTTGAACTTCATGTTTATTCTGATCAGTGGCGGGATTGGAGGCTTTACAGGCGGTCTGCTTGCAGGCTTATTTACAATGCTTGCGTTACGACCAAACGCGCCTTCTATTTCATGGAAGCATATGTCCCCCACCATTTGGATTTGGGGAGTCAGTGGTCCGCTAGGCATGGTTCTATCTGGCGTAATTACATCTTCCATGGTTGCGGTAGGTATGATTAGTGTTCAACGCAAAGAACTAAACTGTGAAGGAATTAGCCAATGTATCGGTGCCGCCTTCGGAAGTGCTATCGGAGAAGCAATTGGCTTGGTTATTCTCATTTTAGCGGTATTCTTACTTTTTGTGATTGTTGCCTGGTTCCTCACCGGGATGTTCGCTGGCTGGCTTGCCGTGCGTCACATCCGCAGGCTGGAACCGGGCATTACAAACAGGCAGGGCTGGGGAGTCGCCACTGGCTGGGGATGCGGCGCGATCGTAGCGGCGGTCGTTATGATTTTTTTGATTGTAATGCTTACAAACACATTGGGGCTATAACGAACCGCGCAAAATCGTCTCAACTTGTTTTCGCAAGCTGGTTGGGTGAATTGAGCTTGTCGTGATTTTCTTAGCACCCAGGAATTTCACAAACCGTGTCAATCCCCTGCCAAGCGCATTCGCAAACTCGATATCTTTCACCGGCGCGTCGTCTTCGAGCCAGAAGCCTTTGATCTCCAGCGTCATTTTTGTGCGGTCAAGTTTGGGGTCGAGCCGCGCCACCAAGTCGTCACCGTATAAAATCGGCAGCACATAATAACCCCAGCGACGTTTCTCCGCAGGCGTGTACACTTCCCACTTGTACTCAAAATCGAACAATTTCTTTGCCCGTCCGCGCGCACTGACGATATCCAGTGGAGAGAGGAACGTGACTTCTTCCAGCGTGGTCGTTTCTTTTGGCTTCCATCCTTTGGGGATTTTTCCCTTTTCGAGAGATTCCAACGCTGGCACGTCCTCTGACAAAACGAGGTAAGTATCGCGTCCACCTTCGACCTTGACCTGCTTCGCCTTGCCAGACTCAAGCCACGCCGCGATCAGTTGACTCATTTCTACGCGCGAGTAGTTGTGTTGCGTATCATATTGCAATGCGGGCTTAAGCACAGCTTCCCGGAATAATCCCCGGAACGAAATATTCTGCCGGAGGAAAAAATCTTCTGCTTCTTTTTCGCTCGCAATATGATCATATTCTTTGGGTGCAATATTCTCGCGAAAATCATAGACGCGCTCAAATCCCTCGCGGTGATGGATCATCAATTCGCCGCACAACCACATATCGAAAAGTGCCAGGGATGTATCCTTACGCCCGCGATAATTTCCGTCAACGGCATTGCCTGTGAAATTACGATTCCCAAGCGGACCGCGTGCCCGCAACTCAGCACGCACCCGTTCGAATAGTTCAGGATTGGACAACACGAAATCTTCCACTCGCTTATGGTGCTTCCGACGCTCCATATGGACGCGATAATATGGCAGGTTCGACATGGGATACATCGCCAGCCAGCCGCCATAGTCAAAAAATTCGCGATCCTGGTACGCCATCTGATATAGGTAATCAGACTTGTAATCCAGTACGCGGCTGTGCAGCACAATATCCTGGCTGCGCGCAAAAATGTTGAGCGGATCCAATTGCACTGCCTCACATTCGCGGATGGCTTGGGCTGTCCCTTTTTTGCCTTTCCAACGGCGGCCTGGCCAAAGTCCCTGTTTACCAAGCACGAAGCGACGGGCCGTCTGGTTAGAAATAATAATCGGCGTCATAGATTTACACGATCTCCGCGCGTCTCTGGGACAGAGATCACCAGAAAATGAACATGTGCCCGTGAGTTATTCTTAAATTGATGTTTGGTCATGGGAGCGACTTCAAGACCCTGTCCTTTTTGTAAAGTGAGTTCATGATTTTCAAATGACATAGTTCCTTCTCCCTCAAGTATATAAAAAAATTGTCTTGCTTGCTCATGATAGTGTGTCACTTCCGCACTCCCTGCAGGAACACGTTCCTGAATTACACTCATGTCATTGCGTTTTAATAGATACCAGCCATCGCAATTTCCTCCCCAGATATAGTGTTCTGCGTTCTCAATAGAAATTGACATACTATCCCTATAACAACTCTACCTACATGAAACTTATCGCAGGTAGAGTGAGGATCGAGATTTAAAGTAATGAAAAGCGTGCTTTTATTCTAGCACAAATATTCTAAGAAAATTGAAGTTCGTGCCTCGATCGTAATAGTCTTCATTCTCGCCAGAGTAAATGAGTTCGTGAACTCACCAGTCCAGAAGCCAGCCAGGCTCGCCAGCACAATGCCACCGGTGCTCATTCCACCCAAGATCGCATTATAGGCAGCATCTCCTGCATAGTTCTGCCAGGTCGCTTCACCGGGCATCAACGGACGATCCAGAAGATAAACGCGCTCAATGCAAGACAGGCAAAGCCGGTCCAGATCACGCGCCGCGAACGTTTGTATCCATACACTTCCGTAAGAATGTCTCCGAAAATATAACTAATCGGAAAGAGGATTGTTCCGGCATCGAAAGCCATCCTCACCCTGAACAAGCTAAATCCCCAATCTACGATCTTGGCGGAGGAGGCAATATTACTCACGACCAGCACTGTCACAAAGACAGCCATGATCAGGTCAAAGAAGCGATGTTGTTTCACGACATTATTGTGTGACAGCTGTGTCTTGTGCTTTTTCGATCATCCTGCAAAAGGAACACAAATCATCTGTGGAGGTGGGTTGTCCGCATTTGGGGCAGGAATGCAAATGGGCTCGTTCCATATTTTTTTCGATGAACAAATCACCGCGTTTTCTGGCTTCCAGAAAACGCAAATAAAACGTAAGCTTGGCGCCAGGACGAGCTGTTTCGAGCTGGTTCAACAATTCCTTGTAATAGATCGATTGCGACCCCTCCGCGAACGGACATTCTTCGTAAATATATTCGATCCCGCGCGCCAGTGAATAAGCAGTCATTTCACGTTCGTAAAAGCGACAGAGTGGCTTGACCTTACGCGCCAACCCATCCGAAGCAGGCAAGACGGGTCCCTGCCGCAAGAGATACTCACTCGACCATGACAACGTATTTCCGAATAGTACGGCGGCCTCGTCGTCGAGGTTATGACCCGTCGCAAGCACATCATAACCAAGGTCGCGCGCGATGCGGTTCATCTCATGGCGCTTTGCCAATCCGCAGACCGCGCACGGCTTGCCATGTCCACGGTGCGAAATTTCCGAAAGCACCGGGATGGGTTGACCGTACGTTTTTTCAATATCCACGATATGAAGCTTCAGGTTGTGCTCGCTCGCAAATTTTTCAGTGAGTCGTTGTGACTCGTGTGAATAGTTAATTCCACCATTGATTCCCAGACCGAGATAAAGTCCGTCGGCCTGATAGCCGAGGCGATTGAGAATATCCCATAAGGCAAGCGAGTCCTTGCCGCCTGAAACCGCGACGAGCATCTTCTCGTCGTGTGTGAACATCTCATATTTTTTGATAAAGCGCTCGGTCTGTTCGGGAACCCATTCCAAATAGTGTTCCTTGCATAAGGCCAGTTTGTGCTGGCGCATGTTGACAGAGGCTTTCTGACCACATTTACGACATTTCATAAGAAACTCTCTTCAAACACAAAAGACACGAAGTTCACAAAGGTTTTTCTTTAGAGTCCTTCGTGTCCTTCGTGTTTAATAAATCATCCTCCAGAAATCACCGCGATCAACTTGACCACATCGCCATCCTTCAGAATCTCATCCTCCAAGATCATTTCCCCCTCCCGCGTGGCAATGACAGACTCGGGCAGGATGTTGATTTTCTGCAATGCAGAAAGCAGCGTCATGCCGGCTTTCACTTCATATTCCTTGTTGCGCAAAACCAGTTTAACCAAATTGGCTCCTTCGAAAGAGATTCTACCATCACGACAGGCAGCACTAAACAGGCCGGATGTCTTGACAGCAATCCCCTGTAACTGTACGATTGCCTCATGCGAATTGGAATGATGGTGGATACGTACAAGCCGTATGTCAGCGGCGTCACAAATTATGTGGACTTGAATAAACGTGCCCTCGAACGTGCAGGGCACGAGGTTTATGTATTCACCTTTGGCGACGATGAATATCAGGATGATGAACCTCGCGTCTTCCGAAGCCCTGGGCTACCTCTCGCAGACACCGGTTTTTACCTATCCCTGCGTTATAAGACCAAACACAAGAAACTTCTCCAAACCATGGATGTGGTGCACGTTCACCATCCATTCTTGAGTGGGAGGCTTGCGCTGAACTACTGCCGCCCCGCCAGAATTCCAATCGTCTTCACCAACCACTCCCGCTATGACCTGCTCGCACAAGCCTACATCCCTCTCATGTCAGATGAAGTGAGTCACAGTCTCCTGCAAGCTTACTTGCCCGATTTTTGTGAGGCAGTGGATCTGGTGGTTTCTCCGTCGGCAAGCATGGAAAAAATCCTGCGTGAACTTGGCGTAAACGGCCATATTGAAGTCGTCCCTAACGGCGTGGATTTACAGAAGTTCCATCAGCCGAAACCATTTTCACGTTCCGAATTTGGCTTTACTGAAAAGGATATTCTTTTAGTTTACGCGGGTCGGATCGCGCCTGAAAAAAACATCAGCTTCCTGCTACAATCTTTTGCAGGGATTGCGCAGATGCTGCCCAATGTGTATTTGCTGATCGTTGGTGGTGGGAAGAGACAATTTGAGGAAGAAGTCCAAAACCTGATCCTCCAACTAGGGATTGCAAACCGTGTTCATAGTACAGGCATGATTGCCTATGAGGATATACCATCATACCTGTCCATGGGTGATATCTTCGTCACCACATCCGTGTCAGAGACGTTTGGGATGTCCACGGTTGAGGCGATGGGCGCGGGATTGCCGATCGTGGGTGTTCATTCGGCGGGCACGAGCGACATTGTCGAAGATGGGAAAACGGGATTTCTCTCCACAGAGGATCTAGCCGCCTTCACCGCCAAACTGATGTATCTATGTCTGCATCCCAGCCTCCGCCAGGAAATGGGACTTGCGGCGCGTGAGGCTTCGAAACAATACGACATCGAGCGCACCACGAATATCCTGCTCAAGCACTACATTCGTCTCACCCAAAATACAAGACCTCTGAAGCGAAGTCTGGATGAACGCTTGATGGGAGTTCTGGAAGAGTTCCTGAAATGAAGCACAATCAGAAAATTGGTAAGTGGGGCGAAGATGCAGTTACTACATATCTTGAACAACGCGGCTATGAGATCATCACACGCAACGCACGGACGCCCTATGGCGAAATCGATATTGTTGCAAAACAAGCTGATATTACTATCTTTGTCGAGGTCAAAACGCGGACCTCGAACAAAATGGGGTTACCCGAAGAATCGGTCAATCCGCGTAAGCAAGCACACATGCTCGCCTGCGCCGAGTATTACGCGGCTGAGAATGGCATCGATCATTGGCAGATCGATGTGATTTCAGTGGAGGGGAAAGTAGGCTTAGAACCAAAGATCACGCATTTTGAGAATGCAGTTCAATAAACCGCCTCTCATCCTCATCGTCGGACCTACCGCGGTTGGCAAGACAGAGCTTGCCATTCAACTCGCGGAACGGCTGAACGGCGAGATCGTCTCTGCAGATTCACGTCTGTGAAGTTATGGCTGATATTCATACACGCAACAAAATCCCGTTTTTAGTTGGCGGTACGGGACAATACATTCGCGCAGTGACAGAAGGATGGAAGCCACCTGAAGTGCAACCTGATGAACGATTGCGAAATGAATTAGAACGGTTAAAAGAAGAAAAAGATATGTATTGGTTACACGAAAGACTAAAGGCTCTTGATCCTCTTGCGGCTGAGAAAATTGATCCGCGTAATTATCGTAGAACGATCCGCGCGTTAGAGGTTATTTTGACGACAGGCAGAAGGTTCTCCGAGCAGCGTGGACAAAGCGAATCGCCTTATCATCTCATCGCAATTGGGTTAACGCGTTCACGCGCCGAATTATATGAACGCGTTGATCAACGGATTGATATGATGTTTGCAAATGGATTTTTGGAGGAAGTGAAAAGCTTGTTAGCGAAGGGCTACTCCCCCTCCCTGCCGACGATGTCCGCAATCGGTTATCGCGAGTGCATAAGGGTAGTCAACGGTGAGCTAAGTGAGGAGCAGGCGAAGGTTGAGATCAGACGCGCAACCCGCATCTTTGTCCGCCGGCAGGCAAATTGGTTTAAGGAGTCCGATCCAAGTATCAAGTGGTTTCGAGTCGAGGAGGGAGTTGTTGAAAAGATCGAGACTTATATTCGCAAGTCGTTATGACATACAATTCTCCGATCTAGCCATACGCTTCAACTGCGCTCCCTTCGGCAAGCCCAGGGTCGCTCCGCTCACTACAGTCCCGGCTCCCTTCGGGAGCGCGAAGACATTTGACTTTTGATTCTTCCTTGTATATACTGAGAATAACCAATAAAGGAGAAGGTATCATGAATGACCGTCCATGGCTGGCTCATTATGACAAGGGGGTTCCACAGACAGTTGAAATTCCTGAAGCGCCATTATTTTATTTTTTGGAAGAGGCGGCGCGAAAATATCCTGACCGGGCCTGTACGATTTTCAAGGGCGCGGTCATTTCGTACAGAGAGATGAACGCGCTGACTGACCACATGGCAGCCGCGCTCGTGGAGCTAGGAGTGAAGAAAGGGGATCGGGTGGGAATCTTCATGCCAAACGTACCGCAGTTCATTATCGCGTATTTTGGCATTCTCAAAGCGGGCGGCGTGGTCGTGGCTGTTAACCCAACCTATCCACCTGACGAGGTTCTGACACCAGTCAATGACGCAAACATCGAGATCATATTCACATTAACCCGCTTCTATAAAGTTTTGAAAGCGGTCCGCGAACGCTCCAAGCTCAAAAGGATTATTGTCTCTAACATCAAAGAGGCTCTTCCGCCTTTCACGAGTTTGCTATTCACCTTGTTGAAAGAGAAAAAGGAAGGTCATTCCCTGGAGGCGCTGGATGAGCGCGATCTGTGGATGAAAGACCTGCTCAAGAAACACGAGAATTCTCCAAAACCAAATATCGAAATCACTCCGGATGACACAGCCCTATTCCAGTATTCTGGCGGAACAACAGGTATTCCTAAAGGTGCGGTCGCCACGCATCGAAATGTGGTTGCCAACACCCTACAAATGCGCGCCTGGTTCGTAAACTCCGTCGACGGACAAGAGGTGTATCTGATGGGCATTCCACTGTTCCATGTGTACGGAATGGTGGCAGGCATGAGCGTCGCGATGGCAATGGGCGCAAGTTTGGTCATGGTGCCAAACGCGCGCGACCTAAAAGATGTTTTGGAAAATATCAGCAAATACAAAACGACCATCTTCCCTGGTGTGCCGCTGTTATATAACGGGATTAATAACCACCCAGATGTTAAGGCAGGAAAATACAATCTCTCCTCAATCAAGGCATGTATCTCTGGTTCTGCGCCTCTGATGCGCGAGACGAAAGAACAGTTTGAAAAATTAACGGGCGGAAAAGTGTTTGAAGGTTATGGGCTTTCCGAAGCGCCGACCGCGACACACTGTAATCCGCTATTAGGCGTGAATAAGACCGGTTCCATTGGAATGCCGTTACCCAATGTGGACGTAAAAATCATCAGCCTGGATGACGGTGAAACAGAAATGCCACTGGGCGAGATCGGCGAGATTGCTATCCATGGTCCGCAAGTAATGAAAGGCTATCACAACATGCCCACCGAAACAGCCAATACGCTGCGCAAGATGAAAGACGGTAAAACCTGGCTGTTCACCGGTGACATTGCCCGCATGGACGAAGACGGCTACTTCTATATTGTTGACCGCAAGAAGGAACTGATCAAACCAGGCGGCTTTCAGGTCTGGCCGCGTGAAGTGGAAGAAGCCATTTCAGCACACCCCAAAGTGCTGGAGGTGGGCGTGGGCGGCATCCCAGACCCAAACCGCGGCGAGGCGGTCAAAGCCTGGATTGTGGTCAAGCCGGGCGAAACATTAACAGTAGAAGAACTCAAGGCTTTTTGCAAAGAGCACCTCGCTCCGTATAAAGTTCCTTCCCATTTTGAATTTCGAAATGAATTGCCAAAGACGACCGTTGGGAAAATATTGAGACGTGAACTGGTGAGACAACATAAAGAAGGCGTACCGCAGTAAAAAAGTAAACAGGTATGCAAGTACACAAGTAGACACAAAAAGAGCCTCCCAAAATTGGAAGGCTCTTTCCTTATGTACATGTTTACTCTGTATACTTGTGTACCTATGTATTATGCTCCCATTCCAATGACCTGGGGCGTGCCACTCTTCTTTGGGAAGGGTGGTGGGAAAATCGCTTCAAACTCTTCGCGTGTGAGCGTTTCCACTTCGAGCAATTTCTGTGCAACTGCGTCGAGTCGGTCACGATACTGGGTCAAAAGTTTTTTGGTGAGCTTGTAGGAATCATCCACTAATCTGCGGACTTCAGAGTCAATCTTCTCAGCAATGGCTTCTGAATAATCGCGCTGCTCTGAGATTTCACGTCCGAGGAAGATCAACTCCTCTTTTTGACCATAGGTCATCAAGCCCATTTCATTGGACATACCCATTCGGGTGACCATCATGCGCGCTACCTGAGTGACGCGCTCAATATCATTCGACGCACCGGAAGTAATGTCATCAAAAACAAGCTCTTCGGCAACACGTCCGCCAAGTAAACCTGCCAGCGAAGCGACCATCTTCTTGCGGGAGGTCAGGATACGGTCATCCTCCGGGCGATACCAGGTGAGTCCGCCAGCCTGACCGCGACCGACGATCGTGATCTTCTGAACGGGATCTGCTTCAGGGATGGCGTTCATCACAACCGCGTGACCGGCTTCATGATAGGCAATAATGCGCTTCTCTTCATCTGAGATCAGACGGGACTTTCTTTCTGGTCCCATGACCACGCGTTCAATCGCCTCTTCAAGGTCGATCTGTCCAATCGCCTTCTTATTACGGCGAGCCGCCAGGATCGCGCCTTCATTCACAAGGTTTTCCAAATCGGCACCGACGAAACCAGGTGTGCCACGCGCCAGGGAAGACAAATCCACGCTTGGGTCCAATGGCTTGCCTTTCACATGGACACGCAGGATCGCTTCGCGTCCCTTCATATCCGGACGGTCAAGGGTAACGCGTCGGTCAAAACGACCAGGGCGCAACAGCGCGGGATCAAGAATATCAGGACGGTTCGTTGCCGCAATGATAATAATGTTGGTGTCCGTGTCGAAACCATCCATTTCAACCAGCATCTGGTTCAGGGTCTGTTCACGCTCGTCGTATGAGCCACCCAAACCGGCTCCACGCTGACGACCGACCGCATCGATTTCATCCACAAAGACAATACAGGGAGAATGACGCTTGGCTTGATCGAACAAGTCACGAACGCGGCTGGCGCCCACACCCACGAACATTTCGACAAATTCAGAACCAGAGATGGAGAAAAACGGAACGCCCGCTTCTCCGGAAACTGCCTTTGCTAACAGGGTTTTACCTGTGCCTGGAGGTCCTACTAGCAGAACGCCCTTCGGAATGCGCGCCCCAAGCTGGATAAACTTCTGCGGCTCCTTCAGGAACTCGACAACTTCCGCCAGCTCCTGCTTGGATTCCTCCACGCCAGCCACATCCTGAAAAGTGACGGTGGGATGCTCGCCACTGAACATGCGCGCCCGCGATTTTCCAAAGGACATGGCGGCATTGTTACTACCCTGTGCCTGTCGGAAAATAAACCACAAGACCCCTGCCATAAAGAGAACTGGCAGAATGTAGAGCGCGCCACTGACAACTCCTGCCCACTGTGAGGGCGGCTTTACTTCAATTGTCACGTTTTCGGGGGAAAGCTGGTCGGGCGTAACACCGAGAGCCAGCAATTGCGCTACCAGGGTTGAATCGGTTTCCTTGTAAGATTCCACACCCTCCGTATCCCCATCTATATAGATGATACGCAGGGTGTTGTTATCTTCAATAACTACACGGGCAACCTTACCCGCTTTAATATCTCTTGCCACCTCATTAATTGTCAGTGACTGTTTCGCGCCCGATTCACGCTGAACAGCCATCACCACCATGGCGACCGCCGCAATGATCAACAATAAGGTTACAACAAATGATTGGTTTCTAGGATTCACTGTGCCTCCAAATTATAATTCCAGAGAAGATTATACCAACATGAGCATCTCAGGAATAGCCCCTTAGAAAATCTTATATATTTCTCTAATATATCCCTTTTGCAGGTCTGGACGTGGAAACTGCCCTTTCTCTTACTCGATCACCAACTCGACCGGACAATGATCCGAACCAAGCACATCTTCATGGACAATCACGTCCTTGATGTGGGGAATTAAAGCCCTGGAAACGAGGAAGTAGTCTAGGCGCCAGCCAATTTGGCGTTCGCGCGCACCCAGACGATACGTCCACCACGTATATTGGACTCGTTCGGGGTACAGATGGCGGTATGCATCTACAAAGCCATGCTCGAGGAATCTCTGGACCCAGGCGCGCTCCTCGGGCAGGAAACCAGAGGTCCGCACATTTTGTTTTGCGTTTTTCAAGTCAATCGGCATGTGCGCTGTGTTGAAATCTCCAGTAATAATAACGTTCTCGCCATTCTTATGTAACGCATCACATAAAGCTAGCAAATGAGCATAAAAATCCAGCTTATATTCCACGCGCTCTCTGCCGCGCTGACCACTTGGGAAGTAAACGTTGAATAAACGAAATCCGGGATACAGTGTGGAAATGACCCGTCCTTCTATATCGAAGAGTGGCGCGTCCAAACCAAGGCGAAGCTCAAGCGACGGACTCCGCAGAAAGGTCGCCACTCCACTATACCCCGCTTTTTGCGCAGGATTCCAAATCACATTGTAGCTGGCTGCTGCTCCCACACCCAATTCAAAGCACCTTTGTTGAGTGCCGCGCGCAGACCGTTGACGTTCCATGTAATTATCTTCATGTATATTACCTTATCCGTAGGACTGCTCTGCTTGTCCGTAGGACTGCTTCGCTTGTCCGCAGGACTGCTTCGCTTGTCCACAGGACCGCTGCGCTGTGGTAAACTTCATTCAGGTAAACCGATGATGAATGCTCACTTAAAATGCATTTTATGCGTTGAAGACGAACCTGAAATGATCGATTTGATGCGGCTCATTCTG
>WNFU01007716.1_pt1 | contig 17495 bp, 15 predicted proteins | sample 5400121 | NCBI WGS metagenome assembly WNFU01 (sample SAMN13153360, study PRJNA577476) | soil metagenome | isolation source: 100 cm soil or saprolite under grassland replicate 1 | place: USA:California | collected 2016-06-15
CAGCGCTTACAACAGCCTCGAGCCGGAACGGCGGCAGGTCTGCTGGTCGCATCTGCGCCGCGACTTCACCTTCCACGCCGACCTCGGCCTCGGAGCGCAAGAGACGTTCGGCCTCGACGGGCTCGAGGTGAGCTGGAACGTCTTCCAGGCTTGGAAGCAGTTCCAGCACGACGGCGACCGCGCCGCGCTGCAACGGCAGGTCGCGGCGATCAAGATGCAGATGTTGCCGCTGCTCGAGTGGGGCTCGACAGGAAAGCGGCAGCGGCACGTGCGCGCGCTCGCGAAGAACCTGCTCAAGCTCTGGCCCGCGCTCTGGACGTTCGCCGACGTTCCCGATGTCGAGCCGACCAACAACGCTGCCGAGCGCGGCCTCCGCGCCGCCGTCATCTACCGCAAGCTCTCACTCGGCAGCCGTTCCCAGGGCGGCGAACGCACGATCGAACGGCTGCTCTCCGTCGACCAAACCTGCCGGCTGCAGCGCCGCTCGCTCTACGCCTACCTCAGCGACGCCCTCACCGCGAAATCCCGTGGCGACCCGATTCCCGCGCTCGCCTGACCGACTTCTCTGCGCGAGAGCTCCATAAACGGCTCCATACCGGGCCTGATGGCCCTCCACGCCGACTGAACACATACGAAAAAGTGCCGATTTGCGGCCCTTTTGTAGAGCCCTCTGACGGACTCGAACCGTCGACCCCCTCCTTACCATGGAGGTGCTCTACCAACTGAGCTAAGAGGGCAGGAGGGGACAGGGTACCAAGGCGTTTTCATGATTAGGGTGCGCGCGTGGAGGGTTGGCTCGAGCGGCCGATCGGGCGTACCTGGTACCGCCTCACCGGTGAGGGCGGGCGCACGCCGCTCGTTGGTCTGCACGGCGGGCCCGGGTCGACGCACAACTACTTCGCGCCGCTCGAGCGGCTCGCGGACGAGCGGCCGATCGTGCTCTACGACCAACTCGGTTGCGGGCGCTCGGACCGGCCGGACGACGTCGAGTGGAGCCTCGGCCTCTTTCTCGAGGAGCTCGACGCGTTGCGCGAGCACCTCGGGCTCGCGCGCGTGCACCTGCTCGGCACGTCGTGGGGCGGGATGCTCGCGCTCGAACACGCGCTCGCGCGCCAGGACTCGCTGCGAAGCCTGATCCTCAGCTCGACGCTCGCGAGCGCGGCAGAGTGGGCGCTCGAGGCGAAGCGGCTGCGCGACGACATTTCGGGCACGGACGAGGAAGCCGCGCGCGAGTTCGAAGCGCGCCACTTCTACCGCCGCGGAGAGGAGCCGAAGGAGATCGTCTGGATGCGGGCGGAGCGCGGGAAGCCGGTCTACGAGGCGATGTGGGGCCCGGACGAGTGGACGGTCACCGGCGTCCTCGACGGCTGGGACGTGCGCGCGCGGCTGCGCGAGCTCACGCTGCCGACGCTCGTCCTCCGCGGCGCACATGACATGTCGACCCCGGCGATCTCGCGCACACTGCTCGAAGGGATCCCGCATGCGCGCGAGGTCGTGTTCGACGAGAGTTCCCATACGCCCGTGCTGGAGGAGACGGAGCGTTACCTCGGCGTCGTGCGCGAGTTCCTCTACCGCATCGAGGCGAGGTAGCGCTACGGAAAGTCGGACGTGTTCGGGTCGAGGTCCAGCTCGCCACCGTCGCGGCACTCCGACGGGACGAGGTACTCGGCGTCGCCGCCGGCGCGCTGCGCGTTTTCGGCGAGTTGCTGGCGCATCATCCGCCTCGCGGTGCTCTCGTCGAGGCCGAGACGGCGGCCCAGGCCGACGCCTGACTGGAACGCGAGGCACTCAGTGATGCCCTCGTTGCGTTCTCCGCGCAGGTGCCACGACTCGTGCGCAAGCACCGCGAGCGCACGGCCAGTCTGACTGAACGAGACGTGTCCGTCGTGCTCGAGCCGGTAGAGGTCGTAACACCGCGCGGGCGTGAGGTACGCGAGCCGGCCGCCGATGACGGCCACGCCGTCGGCATCCTGCACAGCGCCGACGAACTCGCCGCGCTCGTCGCACCGAATCTCGACCGGCCGCCCGACGATCTGCGAAGCCTCCTTCGAGAAGCGCGCGACCGCAGCCTCACGCTCGTCGGGGTCGACGCCGTCCCACCCTGAGTTCACCTTGACGAGCCAGACGACCAACGCGAGTGTCGCGATCACCCCAGCACCGACAAGGAAACGGCGAAGCGGCCGGCGCGCGGACGGCAGGTCGGACAACGGCCATTCGTCGTCCTCGGTCTCCAGCTCGCCGTACCGCTCGAGATCGATCGCCTGCGGGGAAGAGTCGCGCTCCTCGGCCGGCAGGTCCCGCCACGCGCCGACGAAGTAACTGAGCTCCAGCCCGAGCGCGACGAGAAACGGCAACCAGAGCGGCACGACCCACCGCAGCCCCCACACGTCGAGCAACCACGCCACGACGAAGGCAACCAGCAGAACTCGAGCCCAGACCACTTGCGTGACCGTAGCCGCCGATGCCGGCTTCGCCGGCGTCGGCTCACAGAGATCATCGGAGAAGCGATGGGGGCGGGAGGATTCGAACCTCCGTAGGCTGAGCCGACGGGTTTACAGCCCGTTCCCTTTGGCCACTCGGGCACACCCCCGGGCGAACGGCCATTCTAGCCCGGCTTCCCCGACCGGCACTGCTCCCGGCGGGCGCAGCCCGCCTCCGCACCGCCTGACGCCGCCGGCGGCCCGTCGCTCTCCGGCCCCGTGCTAAAGCACTGTGACCTCCGGCGCCGAACCACCGGCAGCGTCTCGGGAAACCCGGCGAGGGGCTCAAGCGCGGGCCGGTACCTGCCGACAACGGCTGCATGGACCTCGACGCCCTCCTGCGGCGTGCCGTCGAGCTCGGCGCGACGGACATTCACCTGAAAGAGGGGCAGCCTCCGATCCTCCGCCGTGACGGCTCGCTCGCGCCGATGGACGACGCGGAACCGCTGCTCATCCACCACCTCGAGACCATGCTGAACACGGTCGGCTCCGCCGCTCCGGCGCGCCTGCAGATGTTCCACAACTCGGGCGACCTCGACATCGCCTACCAGGCCGAGGGCCTGCCGCGATTCCGCGTGAACGCCTTCCGCCAGCGTGGCTCGATCTCCTTCGCCTTCCGCGTGATCCCGAAGCGCGTGCCCACGTTCGCCGACCTGGCGCTCCCGAAAGGGGTCGAGCGCCTGACGCACGAGCATCGCGGCCTGATCCTCTGCACTGGTGCAACCGGCTCGGGGAAGACGACGACGCTCGCGGCGATGATCGGCGAGATCAACCGCACGCGCAAGCAGCACATCGTCACGATCGAGGATCCGATCGAGGTTCTGCACCCGGACGACAACTGCATCGTCAACCAGCGCGAGGTGGGGCTCGACACCGAGAACTTCGCCCAGGCGTTGCGCCGCGCGCTGCGTCAGGATCCTGACGTGATTCTGATCGGCGAGCTCCGCGACGCCGAGACCGCGCAGACCGCGCTGCAGGCGGCCGAGTCCGGCCACCTCGTGCTCTCGACGATGCACACGGTCGATGCCTCCGAGACGATGGGCCGGATGATCGAGTTCTTCCCGGAGGCGAAGCAGCAGCAGATCCGCTCGATCATGGCCGGCGTGCTCAAGGGCGTGATCAGCCAGCGCCTGCTCCCGAAGGTCGACGGCGGGCGCGTCGCAGCCGTCGAGGTGATGGTGATGAATCAGCGGATCGCCGACCTCGTCCGCGAGAGCAAGACCGACTCGATCGAAGAGGCGATCGAGGAAGGCGCCTTCTTCGACATGCAGACCTTCACGCAGGCCCTGATCGAGCACGTGCTCGCGGGCCGTGTCGACCGCGAGACAGCTGCCAACGCCTCGACGAACCGGCACGACTTCCTCGTCGCGCTCGACCGCGCGCTCAAGCAGCAGGCCGCCGACGCGATGAAGGCCGAGGCCGACGCCTTGCGTGAGAACGCGCCGGAGCTCCTCATCCCGGAGCTCCGGGTGGCACAGCCCACCGAGGGATGAAGCGCCTCGCCCTCGTCGCCGCGCTCGTCCTCGCGCTGACGGGCGGCGCAGCCCGCGCCGACGTCTTCGCGGTCTCGCCGAGCAGCGCCTCCGCGCCGCTCGTACTGCCGAGCGCCGACACTCCGAACAGCCCGGGCTCGCTCCTGCTTCCGGCCGCGTGGACGCAGCAGACGCCGCTCCCCGCGAAGCTCGAGTACGGGCAGCTGCAGACTCTCTGGCAGCGCGCTGGCGCCGCGTACGGGATCCGCTGGCAGGTGCTCGCGGCGATCAACAAGATCGAGTCGAACTTCGGCCGCAACATGGGTCCGAGCTCCGCCGGCGCGGTCGGCTGGATGCAGTTCATGCCGGACACGTGGCTGCGCTGGGGCATGGACGGCGACGGCGACCGGATCGCGGACCCCTGGGATCCCGAGGACGGCGTCTTCTCCGCGGCGCGCTACCTGGCGGCCGCCGGCGGCGCCTCTGACATCCGCCGCGCGGTCTTCGCGTACAACCACGCGACCTGGTACGTGAACGACGTCATGGAGACCGCCGAGGTGTTCGGCGGCGGCGGCACCGACGCGGGGTTCACGTTCGACCGGATGGGCGTCGACCTGCGGACGGCGCAGCTCGCGGTCGTCCAGGCGAGCGAGGCGGTGACCGCTGCCCGCAAGGTCGCGCACGCGCGGGCGAAGGTCGAGGCACGACTGCTCGCGCGCGTGCCGAAGCAAAAGCTCTTCTCCGACCGCCTCGCGGCGCAGAAGCAGGCGACCCTCGCCGGGGTCGCGCACGCAGCCGCGTCGCAGCACGTCGCCGACCTGCGGACGACCCTCGCCGAAGCCGTCAAGGCGCTCGAGGCGGCGCGGCTCGAGGCGCAGCAGGCGGCGTTCGCCCCGGCGGCAGGAACGCTGCTCGCTGCGGCCTCCTACTCGGGCGAGTACGTCTTCCCCGTCGGCGGCGGGCCGAGCGTCGTCTCCGTCGGCGCGTACCACCACGACTATCCGGCCGCGGACATCGCCGCGCCCGCCGGCGCGCCGCTCTACGCCCTCTCGAACGGCGTCGTCGAGCGCTCGTGGACGTACCCGGACCCGCGCTGCGGGATCGGCTTCACGATCGATACGGACGACGGTCTCGTCTGGACCTATTGCCACCTCTCGTATCTGGAGCCGTCGGTCACGCCGGGAGCGCGGCTGAGCGCGGGCGCTCCGGTCGGCCTCGTCGGCTCGACCGGCCATGCGAGCGGCCCGCACCTTCACCTCCAGCTCCAGCCGGCGACGGCCTATCCGCAGCAGCAGGCCTGGTTCCAGTCGTTCGCGGGTACCGCCTTCCGCTGGCAGGGAGACCCCCCGCCGCTGGCCACGCCTGCGGCCCCTCGCTCGAGGGATGTCTTCGGCGAGTCGGGCCAGAACGACGTCGTCCTCTTCAGCCGCTAACCGGCCCTCAACTTCCTGGCGGAATCTGCCGATTCCGTGAGAGATGGCCGGAAGGCTCGCCTCTCTCCTGCCGCGCTTCGTCGCGCTGCCGCTCGCCGTCCTTCTCGGGACGGCGACGTTGACGTTCGCCGCGAACCAGCAGCTCACGGCGCCGACGTCGCCGCCCCAGCCGACCGCGGCTTCCGTGCCGCAGGTCGTGATCGTCCCCGACGTGCGGCGCCAGGCCTTCGTCTTCGCCAAGGGCACGCTCGAGGACGCCGGGTTCGCGTGGAAGGTCGTCGGCTCGGTGCAGGGCTACGCCGCGAACACGGTCGCCTCGCAGACGCCGCAAGCGGGGACGCGGGTCGTGGACACCGGCGCGCCGCTCGTCCGGCTGACTCTGCGCGCCAACAAGAGCTATGGCCAGAAGGGCTCGCCGGAGAACGCGGCGCCCTGGGCCGGGACTGCGGTCAAGGTTGCGGGCAGCTCGTCCGCGCCTGAGGCGCCCGTCCACGCGGCAGCCACGAAGCCCGCGGCCAAGCCGAAGGCGGCGCCGAAGGCCTCGCGCCAGCCTGCGTTCGCGGCGGCCGGCGCGCGCAAGGAGCCGCTCGACGAGATCCCGCTCACCGACCGCGCGACGCTGCTCGGCAAGTACGTCGCCGCGCACCCGCGCCCGACGAACACGGTCGTCCAGCACTTCCTCTACCAGCACTCGTGGATCGTCACCGGCTCGGAGTTCGGCTGGTGGCACGGCGCACAGGCGCTGCGCATCCTGATCCAGGTCGACCGGAAGGCACAGGCCGCCTGGGGCTCAGGCGCCAAGAGCGAAGCCGTCGCCCGCGCCGCGCTCGCGAGGGTCGAGGCCAACTCGAAGTGATCCCGCTCCTCCGCAGGCTGCGAGGGGAGCGCGGCTACTCGCTGATCGAGATGCTCACTGTGATCTCGATCCTCGGTGTCGTGATGACCGGCCTGACCACGCTCTTCATCCAGGGCTCGAACGCCGAGCTCGACATGAACCGGCGCTTCCAGGCGCAGCAGAACGTGCGCGTCGCGCTCGACAAGATGCGCCGGGAGATCCACTGTGCGCGCTCCGCCGCCACCACGGGCGGGACCGGCCCCTCCACAGGAGTCACGCTCGAGCTCCCGAGCCAATGCCCGACTGCAGTCGGCGGCGTGACGACGAACGTCACGTGGTGCACCGTTTCCGTCGCGACGAACCGCTATGCGCTGTATCGGAAGGTCGCGAGCACCTGCGACAACACGGGCACAAACTGGGCCGACTACCTGACGCTCCCGAGTGCGTTCGACTTCAAGACGCAAAACACGTCGTCGCTGGCGAAGCTCCGCGTCCAGTTCACGGTGGATGCCAAGCCGACCGACGGCACGCCCGCGTATTCCCTCTGCGACCAGATCGTGCTTCGCAACAGCTCGAGGAAGGCGCCCGACTCGACCTATCTGGGCTACACCGACACGGCGGAGCCGGCGACCTGTTGAGACCCCGAAACGAGGGATGGTGGGTGCGGCGGGGGCTGCCGATGCTGAGAGCCGGCGAAATGCATCTATTGAGGCTGCTCAGGAACGAGCGCGGAATGGTCCTCCCGCTCGCATTAGGCGTTCTCACGGCGCTGACCATCAGCACGGTCGCCGTCATCGATTACTCGACGGCGAATGCGCGGTCGGCAGCTCGCAGCTTCGGCGACAAGAACGCGCAGGCGCTGGCGGAGGCCGGGATCAACAACGCGATCTCGCTCCTACTGACACAGAACGCGCTCGACAAATACGCGTTCTGCCCGGACTCCAATTCGACGCCGCAGCTTCCCTGCTGGAACACCCGCAACTACGAAGGCGGCACCGCGACGTACACCGGCGAGTTGATCATCAACACGAGTACACCGCCGTTCACCGCGTACTGGAGGCTCACATCGACGGGGACGGTCCGCAACCCCACCGGCGGCTCGAAGCCCGTCCAGCGAACGCTCACCGCGCGCGCGCCGGTCGTTCCCGCCGACCAGCAGCAGCTGCAGAGTCCGTCCTGGAACTACATCTACTCCCGCGCTCCCGGAACCGGCCAGGCGTTCAACGGCTGCGACATGACGCTCAGTAACAGCGTCGCGGTCAGCTCGCCGCTGTTCGTCAACGGCAATCTGTGCATGCAGAACACGGCGACGATCATCAGCGGCGGTCTGTTCGTTCGCGGCTCGCTGACCATGTTCCAGAACGCGAACCGGGTCGGCTCTGCGTCCACGCCGATCAACGACGCGCACATCGCGAAGGGCTGCAAGTACCTGAACCAGTCGTCCCACAGCCCGTGCCTCTACGGAGCGGGTGGCAACCCCACGCTCGCCGACAACGTGTGGGCCAACGCACTCGACGGCAACGCCGGCGCGGTGGAGCCGCCGAGCGTGCTCTGGAACGATTGGTACGTCAACGCCTCCCCAGGGCCGTACTACCCGTGCATCGCTCCGGCGAGCGGCGAAGCTGCCAACCCGAGCTGGGTCTTCGACAGCCCGGTCGCGGCGTCGAGCGCAAGCGACACCCTGAAGCTCACCTACAAGAACAACAACGCAGGGCTGATCAACCTGACCCCGTCCACTTCCTACTCCTGTAAGACGGTCGCCGGCGTCAAGAACGACCAGCTGGTCTACAACGAGCTTTCGTGGAATGCGACCACGCACGTGCTCAACATCAAGGGCACGATGTTCATCGACGGCAGCGTCAAGATCGACAACGGCGTGACGAACAGCTACGTCGGGCAGGGCGTGATCTACCTGTCGGGAACGCTTCTCGTGAAGAACTCGAAGCTCTGCGGCAAACTCGACCCGAGCAACTCGTCGAACTGCACGACGTCCGGCTGGGATCCGAACGTGAACCTGATCACGTTCGTCGCGAACGGCAACGGTTCGAGCCCTTCTCCGGACAACCAGGTAACCGCCGGGGACAGCGTTCAGGTCGTCAGCTCGCACGTACAGGGCGCGATCTACGCCACGAACGTGATCGAGATCGGGACGACCTCGAACGTCGACGGCCCGCTCGACGGAAGCACTGTGATCCTCGGCCAGACGTCGAACTCGGCGTTCCCGCCGTTCACGCTCGTTCCGTCGGGGATGCCCGGCAACTCGGCGGTCTACGCGTATGCGCAGAACCCCGAGATGTACAGCGGATAGTCCGCGCGAGGGCGGCGACGCCGAGATTCAACTTCGGCTCTCCTCCAGCCGATAGGTACTCCGTGGAGCTCGTCGCCGCCGCCTTCTCCCTTGCCCCTGGGCTGGCCCTGGGCAGCTTCCTGAACGTCGTCGCCGCTCGGGTTCCGCTCCGGCGCTCCGTTGTGAGCCCGCCTTCCGCCTGCATGTCCTGCGGGGAGCGGATCGCCTGGTACGACAACGTTCCGGTCGTGTCCTGGCTGCTCCTCCGGGGCCGCTGCCGCAACTGCGGCGTGACGATCCCCTGGGTCTATCCCGCCGTGGAGCTGACGACCGCTGTGCTCGTCGCCGGCTGCATCCTGGCCTTCGGCATCACGCTCGATGCCCTCGTTGCCGCCTTTTTCTGCGCCGTCCTCGTCGTCGTCTCTGTGATCGACCTGGCGCATCGGATCATCCCGAATCGCGTCGTGCTTCCCGCGACCGCGATCGTCCTCGCGGCCCAGACGGCCCTCCACTCCTCGCCGGAGTGGGCGCTCGCAGCTCTCGGCGCCTCGGGCTTCCTGTTCGTCGCTGCGCTCGTCTACCCGGCCGGCATGGGCATGGGAGACGTGAAGCTCGCCCTCCTGCTCGGCGCCATGCTGGGCCGCGTCGCACCCGTCGGGCTGATGCTTGCGATGCTCCTGGCGATGCTGCCCTCGATCGTGCTCCTGGCCCGCCACGGCCTGGCGGCCCGGAAGATGGGGATCCCCTTCGGCCCATTCTTGGCCCTGGGGGCCGTGATCGCCCTCTTCTGGGGCGATCGGCTCCTGGACGCCTATCTGAGCCTCCTCTAGGTCCCCGATCGGCTCTCAGGCTTTCGGGCCCGGATGCCGATAACTCGTTCGAGGGATTGACGCCATGAACGAGTTCGAACAGCGACCGACGCTCCGCACCGTCGACATCGACCAGGGGACCAGGCCTGCCCAGCCCCTGGGCGGCGGCCTGCCCGTAAACGCGGTCGCGGAGCTCGTCGTCGACCTGCTCGCGGCGACCGGCCTCGTCGCGCCGGACAAGCTCGCGATGGTTCGGGGCCGCGCCCAGCAGGGCGGCTCCCTCGCCCAGGCGATCTTCGACGAAGGGGTCGCGACGGCCGACGGGATCGCCCGCGCGTTCGCCACGCGCTTCCAGCTGCCGCTCGTCGAGCTGGCGGTTCAGGCGGTGGACGAGGAGGCGACGAAGCTCGTCCCGCTGCATGTGCTCGAGCGCCTGATCGCGATGCCCTACGAGCTTCGCGACGGGACGCTCCGCGTTGCCATCGCCGACCCGTCGAACGTCCAGGCGATCGACGAGCTGCGGCTCGCCACGCGCTACCCGCTCGAGATCGGCGTCGCCTCTCGGGACGAGATCGAGGTCGAGCTCCGGCGTCTCGTCCGCACCTCCGAGGCCTTCGGCGCCCGCGCCGCGGTCGAGGAGGAACTCGAAGTCGAAGAGGAGGAGGCCGACGACCTCGAAGTCGACGACGGGATCTCGGACGCGCCCCTCGTCCGGCTCGTCAACTCCGTGATCTTCCAGGCTGCCGAGGACGGCGCCTCCGACATCCATTTCGAACCCCAGGAGGACTCGCTCGTCGTCCGGTTCCGGATCGACGGCGTGCTCCAGGAGGTGCAGCGCATCCCGAAGCGGATGATGGCCGGAGTCACGACCCGCCTGAAGGTGCTCGCGAAGCTCGACATCGCAGAGCGCCGCAAGCCGCAGGACGGGCGCATCTCGCTGAACGCTGCCGCCGCCGGCCGCATGCTCGACGTCCGTGTCGCGACCTTGCCGACCGTCGAGGGCGAGTCGCTCGTCATGCGTCTGCTCGACAAGTCGAAGAAGCCGCCGACGCTGGAGGAGCTCGGGCTCTCCGAGGACATGCGGACGGCCCTGTCCGAGATCGTGCGGCGGCCGACGGGCGCGCTCCTGGTCACCGGGCCGACGGGTTCCGGTAAGTCGACGACGCTGTACGCGTCGCTGAGCGAGATCAACCGGCCCGAGATCAACATCATCACGGTCGAGGATCCGGTCGAGTACCGCCTTGCCGGGATCAATCAGGTGCAGATCAACACGCGCGCCGGCCTCACGTTCGCGTCCGCGCTGCGCTCGATCCTGCGTTCCGACCCGGACGTGGTGATGGTCGGCGAGGTCCGCGACGGCGAGACCGCCAAGATGGCGATCGAGGCCGCCCTCACCGGTCACTTCGTGCTCTCCACGCTGCACACGAACGACGCGCCGGGCGCGATCACGCGTCTGAACGAGATGGGTGTCGAGCCATTCCTGACCGGCGCCGCGGTCTCGGCCGTGCTCGCGCAGCGCCTCGCGCGGAAGCTGTGCACGCACTGCTGCGAGATGTACAGGCCGAGTGTCGACGAGCTCTTGAAGGCGCGCATCTCACCGGACGTCGCCGCCGCCTCCGACGGGATGGCCTTCTACCGCAAGCGCGGCTGCCCGCGCTGCGGCCAGACGGGGTACAAGGGCCGGATCGGCGTCTACCAGCTCCTGGTCATGTCCGAGCAGCTCGAGCAGCTCGCCGTCTCGAAGGCCACGCGCGAGGACCTCGAGCGGGCGGCGATCGCCGAGGGCATGAAGACGATGTGGGACGACGGCCTCGCCAAGGTCGCCGCCGGGCTCACGTCGATCGAAGAGCTCGCCCGAGTATCCGTCTAGAAGTCGGCCCTTCGGGCCTCAACTTCTAGCCGGGACTCTTGCCAGAGCCGAAGTGAGCGGGGACGGGCAAAGCCCGCCCCCGCGGATACGCCCTATAACGACGTCTTGCGGAGCGGCAATCCCGTGGTCAGCCTTGTGCTGTGGACGAGGCCGCCACAGTCAAGTCCCAGGACGTGGTGTAACTCGTCGGCAAGATCGTCGGCTGCTCAGGCCGTGGTGAGCTCGCGCGCCTCCTCTCTGTCTTTGTCTTCTTTCTTCTCCCGGTCGAGGGCCGCTTCCAGCGAGTGGTTGCTGAGGTAGCGGCGGCCGACGAGCCACTCGTCGTTCTGCTCGATCACGACGCTGGCGGCGAGCCGGATCAGCGAACGGTCGTTGGGGAAGATGCCGACGACGTCGGTGCGGCGGCCGATCTCGCGGTTGACCCGCTCGAGCGGGTTGGTGGAGCGCAGCTTCGGCCAGTGGGCGTCCGGGAAGCCGTAGAAGGCGAGCAGGTCCTCCTCGGCCTCCTCCAAGAGCGCCGCCACCTTCGGCAGCGGCTTGCGCAACCTGTCGAGCGCGTCACCGACGAGCTCGCGCGCCTGCTGACCGCTGTCGGCGCTGAAGAGCGGGCGCAGCAGCGCAGCGAGCATCGGTTGCTGGTCACGACGGGCGTGCCCGAGCGCCTCGCGCAGGAAGTGCACGCTGCAGCGCTGCCAAGGGCAGCCGAGCACCTGGCCGATCGCCTTCTTGAGGCCGGCGTGGGCGTCGGAGACGACCACCTGCACGCCGCTCAGACCGCGCTCGACCAGGCCGCGGAGGAAGCTGCGCCAGAACGCCTCCGTCTCAGCCTCGCCGACATCGAGGGCGATCACTTCCCGGTAGCCGGACTCGTGCACCCCGTAGGCAAGCACCAGGCACTTGCGCACGACGCGGCCGCCGTCGCGCACCTTCTCGACCTTCGCGTCGAGCCAGAGATACGGATACGACCCCTCGAGCGGCCGGTTGCGGAACGCGTCCACCTGCTCGTCCAGCCCCGGGCAGATCCGCGACACCTCGCTCTTGGAGATCCGCAACCCGAGCGACTCGACCACCTGGTCGACCTTGCGTGTCGAGACACCGGCGACGTATGCCTCCTGCACGACCGAGACCAGCGCCTGCTCCGAACGACGGCGCGGCTCGAGGAAGCTCGGGAAGTACGACCCGCGCCTGAGCTTCGGGATCGCGAGCTCGATCTCGCCCGCACGGGTCGCCCACGTCCGCTCCCGGTAGCCGTTGCGATGCGTCAACCGCTCCTCCGGTGCCCGCTCGCCTCGAGCGGCGCCGACCAGTTCTTAGGGCCTATCCCGGTAGGCAGGGACCAGCGTTCGGATCGCGAAGTCCGACCTCGTTGCTGAAATCGACGAGGGAGGCTTCGGATGGGTCTTGTCTCGAGCGACGATGGTTGGCGAATGCCGGACTGGCTGTGGGAGCGGGACGAGTCTGAGCGCCGCGGTGGCCGGACCATCTACCCGGCTCCGTCCGACGCGCTCCTACACCACGCTACGGGACGTGACCGCCGCCACTCAGCTGCTTCTTGAGGCACTCTTTGACATACGAACGACATTGCGCGACATCCGGGAGGCACTCACCGATGGCGAAGAAGACGACGAAGCAACGGATTTGTGAGCGTGTCAAAGCGGATCAGGCGCGCTACGACGACGTGACGAGGCGCCTGCAGGAAGCCATCGAGCGGTATCGCCGACGCGCCGAGCAGAGCGAGGAGCCGAAAGGGCCATAGCCCCGCAAGGGGCCGGTCCGCGGTCACCGGCGCCAACATCGGCTTCGGGAACCTCACCGCCTAAACGCTCGCGCACGCCGGGCACAGCGTGTACGCGAGCGTGCGGAACATCGAGACTCGCAACGGGCCACACGTGGAGGAGATCCGCGCATACGCCGCCCGACCGAGGTGTTCGCGCCGGAGGAGATTGTCCGCGTGATCCACGTCGCGCCCACTCAGCTCCCTCGCCAGGATGGGGCTGATGGCGTCGACCGCCCCCTTGGTGGCGGCATATGGCCCGTAGGTTGGCAACCCGACCTTCTTCACCGACGAGGAGAAGTTGATGATCGCTCCGCCGGCTCGCACGCGGCGTGCCGCCTGTTGGTGGACGACGAAGGTGCCCCGGATGTTCGTGCGACTCATGCGGTCGAGAACGTCCAAGTCGAACTCGGCGATGGGCCCGAGGATCATCATCCCGGCCGCGTGGACGACCACGTCTACGCCGCCGAATGCGTCCTCGGCCCTTGTGAATAGCGCCTCGGATGCAACCGCTGCTCGAGCGTCGATGAACAGGCGCGTCGCTGCGAGGTGGCGGACCATCTGACGCTCGGCATTCTCGCTCGGCCGCTCGACGTGGGCGACGAGTTGTCCCGCGACGTCTCCGTCGACCTCGACGACGAGCCAGACCCTCCACTCGTCTCGGTCGCGCGCGAGCTCTTCCTCTAGCCGCTCGGCGAACCCCTCCCGTTCGGCAAGCGGAAGTGGGCCGGAAGCAACTCGAAGTAGTTACGGCTCGCGCCGGGCAAGTGCCTGACTGAGCCGCGCCAACATCGTCAGGTCGGCATAGAGCGCTATCCGCTCCAAGCCGGTCACGCGCAGCCGCGCAAGCCGGTAGTCATTCTTGAGCCGACCGAGCCATGTCTCGGGACCAGGTCCCGAGACGCGGCCGCCCAAGACGTGCCTCTCGGGGTACTGACCTACCCGTCTGGCGCTGCCGTTTCACATTGACTTTGCAGACGTGGGAAAACATCGTCGCGGGCGCGAACGGCATGACTACGCCATGTCTCGCACCATCAGGTTCTGGTCGGCGATGCGCGAGGTGGATTGACCGCGGTGCCGGCACGGCGTGGCTTTGCCGCGCCGTGCTCACGGACGTCATCGGAGACCGAGCGCGCCAGCGCGAAAATTGAGGCGCCGCAGGCGCCGATTTTCGCGCTCTATTCGGCGGCGATGTCGCAGCCGAGGTACATCAGCGCCTCGACCGCTTCCGTGACGAACGCGGTCGCCTCGTGTGCGCTCGCGAACGTGTACGGGCCCGGGCGCGTGGCGTCGGCGCCCGTGCCGCTCGCCCCCACCGGGAAGACCTCGGCCTCGACGACGCACGACGTGCCGTGGTCGATCGCCCGGAGGACCGCGACGGAGCGTCCGTCCCTGCGGGCATGGCGAACGAAGAGCTCGGTGCCGGTTGTCGCAGCCATGGTGCTCACCGAAGCGCGTTCGCGGCGGCTTGCGCGACCGTCTCGCGATCGCGGAAGCCGTCAAGCGAGAGCGAGACGACGTTCGGCCGCGTGAAGACGAGGATGCCGGGCGAGCGCAAGACGATCCCGAGCTTGAGCGTGAGCGCCTGCGCCTCGCGGGAATTCTTGACGAGGTCGAGTGGGACGAACCCCGCGCCGGCTGAGGCAGCGCCCGCAGCGGCCTCGTCACGCGACATCGCATCGATCTTGCCGCCGGTGCTCCAGAGCGAGACCACGACGACGGAATGACGCTGGAGCGCGCCGGCGATGCGCGTCGGCAGTCCGTTTGCCGCGATCAGGCTCGGCGTCTTCGCGGTCGCGGGAGCCGGCTTCGGCTTCGCCGCGGGCTGAGGCTTGGGCGTCGCCGCCGGCTTGGGCCTCGCGGACGTCGCGACAGCCTTTGCCGACTTCGCGGTCCCGGCCACGGGGGAGGGCTTCTTCACGGCCGCGTTCGCCTTCGCGGCAACCTTCTCGGCGGCGCCGACGCCGGCGAGCACGCCGGTCTTCTGCTTCGGCAGGACGATCGGAGCGGCGTCGACCTCGGCCGGAGACCGCCCCAGGAACATCATCCCGCCCATGAGCGCGAGCGCGGCCAGAACGCCGACGACGGCGAACACCTTGACCGCAGGGGAGACCGTGAGGCTCACGGTTCAGATATCGGCACCGGCGGCGGCCGGCTGAAGGGGCTTCAGCTCGAGGCGTTCCGCGTGGACGCTCACGGGTCTGCCGTCCGGGAGGTAGTTCAGCGGGCCCTTCCAGCGGAGCGTCCAGACACCGTTCGGCACGTCGAACCGAACCGCCCGCGTAGCGCCGGGGGCGATGCTGACCGTCCGGGTCATCCCGCCCGCCCTGAAGACGAGCCGGGCCGACGCCGGCGCCGTGTGAGGGAGCGAGAGGCGGAGTCGAAGGGTGCTCGCAGCGCCCCAGGTGCGGACATAGCCGGAGTTGGCCAGCCAGCCGTCGAAGAACCGCCCACCCACGAGGAGGCGCAGGCGCGGGATCCCGACCGGCTTCCAGAGCTCGAACAAGCTCGACGAAACGACACTCTTCGCGCCCTCGAACTCGGCGGTGACCGCGTACTCGTTGATCAGCAGCGCCGTCCGCAGCGGCCTGCCGCGCAGGAGCAGAGCGCCGTCCTTGCGAATGGTCAGCTGCGGCACGGAGAAGACGTCCGGGCTTTCTGCCCGGCGCAGCCGCACGAGGCGCTTGATCGACCGGTTCCAGAACATCTGCTCGAGCACGAGCTCGCGGCTCGCACTGGGCGTGTTCACCGCCGTCACGTCGCCGAGGTTCGCGTGGTCGACCCAGCGCGCGTCCGCAGGGAAGTAGGTCGCGCGCGCACGCTGGGCGTACCTCGCGTCGAGCGCCCAAGCGCCCGCGCCTACCGAGGCGAGCAACAGCGCGACGATTCCGAGCGCGGCGGGCCAGAGGCGCGTTCGATAGGCGACCGCCGTCGCGCCGGCCGCCAGCAGCGCGACGACGATCGCGACGAGCAGTGACCCGTTCGCGTACCCGACCGCGTCCTCCAGCCGGTAGACGCCCATCAGCAGCGGCGATTCCTCCCGGCCGTGGTCGTCGGTCCAGCCCGAGAGCGGGAATCGCGCGGAAACGGCGACGAGGACCGACGACAGCACGAGGACGGCGAGACGAGCACGCCCGCTGCGCCGCAACGAGACACCAAAAGCAACCGCCAGCAGCGGGAGGAGCGTGAACAGGTAGCGCTCCTGGAACCGCCCGCCCGGTCCGGCGCCGTCGGCGCTCGACGCGTACACCGCCGCCTCCACGAACAGGCCGAGAGCGAAGAAGATCGTCATCCCCGCGAACGCGCGCTCGACCTGCGTCCGCGGCGTCGCGAGCGCAACGAGTGCGCCGGGCACGACGAGCCAGCCTGCGGCGTACGCGAGCAGCATCGAATCGAGCGCGGCCCAGTGGAGCAGTTTCCCCGGATCGAGCGGGAGGTCGCGAACGCCGTGGTAGTAGCCGAGCCCGTGCACTGCGAGCGCGACGCCCCCGAGGGCGACGAGACCGATCGAGAGTCGGAGCCGCTTGAAGCCGGGGCGGGCGAGCAGCGCGGCACCGAAAAAGGCGAGCGGGAGGATCACGAACTGGATCCGCGCGAACGAGGCGAGCCCTGCGAGCGCCATGAAGGCGAGCTGGTTCTTTCGCGTGGGCTCCGAGAGCGCGCAGACGCCGGCGTAGACGGCGGCGAGCACGAGCGGGTAGGCGATCGGCTCGCCGACGACATACGCGACGTAGAAGAAGGCGGGAGTCACGAGGGCGAGCGCGGAAGCGGCGAGCCCGTAGAGAGCGCCCAGACCGAGCTTGCGCGCGAGCAGATAGACCGGCACCGCTGCAAGCGACATCGCGACCGCATTCAGCGCCTGCGTCAGCCGCAGGGCGACGCCCGCATCGCCGAAGAGCCAGAACGGCGCCGTCAGGATCGGCTCGAGCAGCGCCGGGAAGCTCGCCGCCTCGCCGCGGATCGTCGGATGGCCGGTCGTCGCGATGCCGTGCGCGAGCGTCGAGTAGATGTACTCGTCCGCGAAGAGGAGCGGCGTCGGATGCGAGAGCGCCAGCAGAAACCGGACGATCGCGCTCAGGGCTACGAGCCCGCCGAGCGCGACCGGGACGGATACCGCCAGTGAGAATGGACGTGAAGGACTCTCCGCGCGCGCGGCAACAACGGTGTCAACGGCCATTGCTCGCGTATCGGCACCGGTCGGGCATCACTTGAACGAGGGACGAACGACGAGGGGCGCGGTCTCCCGCGCCCCTCGGCAGTACCGATCAGACCCGTGTTACGGCCCGGTGCAGGCGAGCGTGGTGATGTCGCCGCCGGGGCCCCGCTTGTACCAGGCCTTCGTGCCGACCTGGCTCTTGAGGCAATACGACGTCGTGTTGGCCGAACCGACGAGCGTGACGTTCTTGACGCCCTGGTCGTAGGCCTGCATCTTCGTCAGGGTGATCCCCGAGTAACCCTTCGAGTTGTCGGCGTTGTACGCCTCGACTGCCGGGATCGATGCGCGCACGTTCGCCTTCGCGGCCGAGTTGTTCGCG
>WNFU01008944.1_pt1 | contig 17492 bp, 18 predicted proteins | sample 5400121 | NCBI WGS metagenome assembly WNFU01 (sample SAMN13153360, study PRJNA577476) | soil metagenome | isolation source: 100 cm soil or saprolite under grassland replicate 1 | place: USA:California | collected 2016-06-15
TCAGTTTGGGTGACGATGCGGATCGGTTTGCCTGACGGATCAATCCGTTCAAGCAGCGATCCATTTTTTTCTTCTAGGAGCAGGGGGGCTTCTTTGATCTCAACTCCCTCATTCCATCCCAATGCAATCGCGCAGGCAAGCGGATCATGTAGGAAGTTGATCATGTCATTTGGTAACCCTTTACAAGTTTCACCAATTTTCTTTTCGTTCTGCTCGTCCATCGCAAAAGCTTCGGCTTGTCTCGCGAGGAGTTGTCCTAATTTTCCGGATTGCTGTAAATCTTCCAGATGTGACCTTCTGAGTGCGGTCTCGACAGTCACCGATAACAGAATAAGCGTTGGATTGGAATGTTCAATCACGTGTTTCGCCGATTTCACGTCTACTTGAATGTTCCAATCCATTTCATTGCCCCATTGCGGAAAGCCCAAGCGAATCGGGTACACGTAGCCTCCCATTAGAAAGAGATTCGCCTGCATGAGAATTCCAGGATTTTGCAGATCGAGCAGACAAAGATTTGTAAATGGACCAATGGCGATGATCGTTGCACCTTGTTCGATGCTTTGTTTCAAGAGTTGAATAGCATCCTCCACCGGATTTGGCGAGGCAGCAACAGGCTTTGACCAATATCGCTCTTCATCTGGATAGCCTAATTCTGGATAACGATAAAACCCTTGCGACACATCTGCACCTGCCGCGACTGGAATGTCCTTTCTGTCCTCAAATTCCAACACATGGCGGACATATCCAGCTCTTCGACCGTTCGCTTCAGCCACAGTTGTAATGCCGGTCAGTTCGGTATCCTTCCAGCGCAGTAACATTGCCAGCGCGCAGAGATCGTCAATATCACCGCCGAGGTCGGTATCAAGATGAATTTTATCCATGATCAACCTGCTATCTTTCTGTCCAGCCTCACACTTTCTTTGTTTGTTCTCTTGTAAAGTGGATTAACTCCAGAGACTCATCAAAGAGTCCGTGGTCAGGTTTATTAGGCCGTGCCGCGAGGGCGCGTTCAATGATCTGATTCCATCTTTCACCAAGTGCATCTTGTGCCCATCGTGCTGCAGTCGGTTTTGAAACGATTGTTCCGTGTTTCAGAGCATACAGCGCGCGACACATGGTAAGGATGGCAAACGCGTGATACTCCGCTCCATGTTTTTTCAGCCAAGTAGGATCTTCAAGCATTGGGAACCACCACTCATGCAATACTCCCACCACAGCGCGGCGGATATCCTCCGGGCTGACCGGATCGATCAATGTCTTTGGTTCTGGTCCCGCGAGAACAATTCCCTGCTCACGAATGACGTGGCGCTGGATGATCCAGTCACTACCGCGGTAATCTAGGTAAAATTCGCCCTCGTTAACAGTAGGACATGGCGCACTACGAGGGTTGTGTCGGCGAATATCCCGTTTTGGAATATAGGAGCCTTCCAGTTTGGCTGCCCATTTCAGTCCGCTCTTCCAGATTTGGTGATGCATAGATTCGAGTTCTGTAATCGCTTTGTCTGAAAGCGTGCTGGTGGTAACGATAAGAAAATCAATATCGCTGGTTTCGGGGTTGAAATCTCCACTGGAGAGGGAGCCATAAAGGTACATACCAACAAATTGATCACCCAAAATTTCTTTTACGTGGGTGAGCAAAAGATTTAGGATTTCGTTGATATCAGAGTAGGGAGTAGGAGATATAGGTTTCATTTTCCTTATCTTTGTTCTGTGGGCTCACCTGCACTGCAGCGAACGCACGATTTGCTAAGCAAATCGGGTGCAAGTGTCGACTTTGCTCCCTGGTTTCGAAATGGACAAGACAATCACTTGTCCTACTCAACCAGCGGACCTCCGCTCACATTGTCCCGGTGCTTTTCGGGAGCGCGAATAATCTTTACTTTACCACTTCTCAATCTTCCCATCTCTCACATTCCACACATCGGAGGCAAAGCGCTCGATGAAGTAGCGGTCGTGGACGACAGCCAGGACGGTGCCCTTGAAATTAGCAAGTGCCTCCTCGAAGCGGGCGCGCGAGGGAATATCGAGATGGTTGATAGGCTCATCAAGCAGGAGGAATGTACAACCCTGAGCGACAAGCAATCCGAGTTGCAAGCGGGCGCGTTCGCCGTAGGAAAGACCAGAGGTAGGGCGAAGCGCGTCATCGCCTTTGAAGAGGAAATAATGCAGGAAGTTGCGCGCTTCCGTTTCATTGAACGGAGCGACACTTTGTATGGTCTGCAAGGCATTGAAATTTGGATTGAGCAATTCCTGTTCCTGAGTCATATATCCGAGTTTGACGGTGGCACCCAGTCTTAGGGCTCCTGATAACGGCTCCAACTTTCCGGCTATCGTGCGGATCAACGTTGTTTTGCCGGCGCCATTTGGACCGGTCAATACGACGCGCTGGCCTGCGCGGATAAAAAGATTCAAATCTGTGAGCAAGGGTTTGTCATAGCCAATTGACAATTTCTCCGTGACCAGCACATCCTTGGATTGATGGGCAGGCGCGCCAAAATCCAATTTCATTTGCCAGTTCTGTTTCGGTTTTTCGATGCGTTCTTCCGTTAGGATTTTTTCAATGCGCGCTTCGATATGTTTTGCGCGTCCTGCCACATTTTTGGTTGAACGGTTGCCAAAGAAGCCCTTTGCAAATTTATCGCCACTATCCGCTTTACCACCTTTTTTCATCTTCGTCAGCCCGCGGATATGAGCCGCGGCCGCGCGGAGCTGGGCGATCTCATCCTGCTGGTCTTGATAAGCCTGGGCTTGTTTCTCATGTTCGGTCAGTTTTTGTTCGAGATAATCCGCGTAATTGCCTGCATAGGATTTGATTCGGTGGGTAGATGGATCCAGTTCAAGAACTGATGTGACAGTATTATCGAGAAACGCGCGGTCGTGAGAGACAATCAGTGCCGCGCCCTGAAAGCGATTCAGCCAATCTTCGAGCCATTCGAGCATTTCGATATCGAGGTGGTTGGTGGGCTCGTCCAGCAGGAGGAGATGAGGTTCTTCAAGCAAAACGCGTGCCAGCATGAGCCGGGTCTTTTGCGGACCGAGGATCGATTCGGGTTGAACGTCGAAGGTCGAAAGTCGCGCCAGAGCAATATCGTATTGATGTTGAATATTGGAATCGTCTGGGTTGGTGGATAAGGCTGAGGCGAGGGACGCGATCTCAGATTCGAGTTCGGCTTGTGAAACGGAATCAAGGGCAAGGGTTGTCTGGAGCGTCTCTTCATCGTCAAAATCCATACCTTGAGCAAGATATCCTATTCTTAAGTTGGGACGCGTCGAAGAGACAGTCCCCGAATCCGGTTGTTCAAATCCGGCAAGGATTCGCATCAGGGTAGTTTTGCCGCAGCCATTGGGACCGATGAGTCCCACGCGCTCGCTGTTGCTGATACTGAAGGAAATATCTTGAAGAATTGGCTGGATGCTGTACTTTTTGTAGATGTGGTGTGTAGTAAGCATAAGAACCTGTAGAAGGGGTGGACTATCCCTATATATTAAAAACAAAAACCGAGGGCAATCCTCGGCTGGTAAACGACAGCATGATGCTGCCGCGAATCATCGCAGCGGGTTAGTGCCCTGAAAAAACGGTTGGACTAAAGGATATCAGTCATTCCTATGCTCCTGGTAATTACGGACTGACAGATTATATCATCGCTTCATAGGCCATTCCCCGAGAGATCATCAGGGGTGCACTAAAAGTATGTAGATGAGTTTGCTCCCTGTGCTGTCCTCAGCACAGGATTTACTCACAAAGCGCCGCCGAGGACGGCGGCTTGAGCCGAATTACTAACAAGCTTTGAGTGCTCCCATCATCAGCGCGGCGTTCAACGAAAGCCTGAGGGTCAAAATAGGACAATCTCACATGGGCCACTATATTATTCTTTCTGATGAATCAAATCGTAATAACTTCCACTTGGCGCGGATGCCAGCAAGAGTCTGATTTCAGCCAGCATTTCCGGCGAGATGTTCTTGACCGATGCCTGATGGGATTCGATACTATCCCAGATTTCGATCATGGTGAATTTCGTGGGATCATCTTGAGATTGATATAACGTGATAGACTCGCATCCCCGCGAGGATTTTATGCCCGGCATGATCGAGATGAGAAATTCACGCAGGGCTTCAGTGGTTTTGGGCTTGGCTTGAGTTTCACCGATTCTTGCAACAGCCATCGAATACTCCTTTCGGATTAAGCAGAGTCCATTTTTCGCGCTTCGATCAGGTATTTTCTAGCAGTGAATCTTAATCGTTCGCCAGCTTCGAGACGATCCTGAAGCTTGATCAGGTAATTCAAATGCGACTCTACTGAAAAACCAGGCACCAACCAGGGAACCGCCTTTAAGTAATAGACAATTGCCCCAACATCTGTAAAGGCTAAATGCCCTGACCATTCTTGAGTATCAATAATTGTCAGCCCTGCGGATTTCAAGCGCGGCGCATACTTTTCAAGCGTAGAATCTGGCCACTGGGGTTTGGCATCAAACGCTGCCAATAAATCATCTGCCCACAATCCATGAATTTGCTGGGTAAGAAAGGTGCCTCCTGGAGCCAAAACGCGGGCAACTTCATTAGAATTGAATCCGGAGTGGCGATTGAGCACAAGATCAAATTCGTTATCCATGAAGGGCATGGGATCATAATCTGTCAGAGGAACAGCCAGCACGGTTACACCAAAGGGAGCAAGTCGATCTGTAGCTAGCCTGAAATTGGGTGGGTAATCTTCTGTAACCACCACTTTGCTTGGCCAATGATCTCTTAATCTTAGAAGCCGTTCCCCTCCGCCTGTACCTAAATCAAGCACAGATGAAGACTGGCGCATTAGCTCAGCAGCACGCGATGAATAAGACCAGGGTGCCTGATCTTCGATCATTCTGCCATCTAAATGAGAAAAATCCCATCCGATAAAGGGTTGTCCTTCTTCCCGCTTCCAACGCTCTATTTGTTCATTTTGTTTCATAGGAATTTCGGCTGTATGCGGGCATGGCGTTATTTTTGCGCGAAACACGGATTGTATAGATTATCCTTTGCAGGGCGGAAAAACTGTTGAAAATTGCCAGAGCCCATAATGCTAGGTTTTCTTTGCCGATCAGTATACCAATGACCAGAATAAAAATGCGCTCGCAGCGTGTAAAAATACCAATCGTTTTTGTATCAATCCCAACCATCCCCGCGCGGGAACGCACATGACTGCCAAATACAGAAGCAAACAATGCGATGAAGATGAGAATTACTTCAAGAAAGGCACCTCTTTTGAGAGATGGCAAAAGTAAACCCAGGTAAATAGCGAAATCACCGCAGTGGTCACAAATCGAATCCAGAAAACCTCCGAACGGCGATTTGACGTCAGTAATGCGTGCCAATTCGCCATCAATTCCATCCAGGAATCCTGCAAATAAGAGTATCCAAGCACCCAAAATTGCTTTACCATATGCAAATAAGATGCCTGCGACGATCACAACGAAAAGGCTGGTAACCGTGAGCATATTTGCTGTAAGCCCAAGCCGAGCAATGAAACTAAGGAATGGTCGCAACAGTGCGCCGTACCAGGTTCGTATCCATCTTGAGAGCATAATCGTTAATCCTTTTGTTATTTTGGCAAAATGAAATGACCAAATCCAAATCCCAAGTAAGCACTGATACCAAATCTGATGGTCTTGCCTAAGAAGCTTGCGAGCAGGAATTTAAAATAGGAATACTTGTTCCGTCCTGCGATTAAACCAGCGATGTCGCCTACCAAATTAGGGATCGCGTCAAGAAGGAAGATCGTTAGGAAAGGATGGCTTCCCATCCATCGGAAGATCCTTTGGTACCATGTGTCTTTTCTTTCCCTGGGTGTTACCACTGCCCGAGATGCGTATCCGGCGGCATAGCCAGTCGTTTCCCCGATGGCTGAACCTAGACCAGCTACAAGGGCAACAATGATCGGATTTAACAGGGAGCCAACAACAAAGGCTGCTACCATCGTGGGAACGGGAATAAACAGAGTTGCCGCGCCAAGCAAGGTGATGATAAAAACACCTCCATAACCGTATACCCTCAACTCAGCGGGCTTGAGTGGAATAAAAAGAACACCGATGCTTAATACGATTGAGATAATTAATACCGAGATCGAAATAAGCTTGTCATATTTGTTCAGCCACTTCAGCATGTGAGTGAACCCAATTCTTTCGAAACCTGCGCTGTTCGGCTTATCGTCGCTTTCGAGTTTAATCGAAATTTTGAGCGGAGAACCGCCAAAAACGGCAGCCTCAATCTCAATAAAAGCGTTTTTCAGGGGTCCCTTGGTGGGATCGTAATGATGCCCAACATGAAAATCTGTGTTTTCATTCAAATAGCGCTCCAGGGATTTCCGCTTCGAAACGAGTTTTGATTCAGCTCGGTAGACAAAGTTGGCGAAGTCTGTATTTCCGCCGATATTTACTTGTGACGTCTTATTTAAAGTAGCCCCGCGCGACTCAAGAAGATGCAATAAAGCCCGATGCAAAATGGTAGTACCAATCTGACTCTTAATATCATCTCCCAATAATGGGAGCTGATTCTGAAGATACAGTTCTTGAATATCAGCCCGTTGGGCGAGGACCGTTGGAATGCAATTGATAAAAGCACAACCAGCCTTCAAAGCAGCTTGAGAATAAAACTGGGTTGCTTCCAGGCTCCCCGTTGGAAGCATGTTCACCAAAACTTCGACTTGATGATCTTCTAAAACTAGCGCTACATCTATAGGCTGTTGTGTGGACTCGCTCACGAAACGTGCCAAATGTTCTGGATTCCCGTCAAGCGTTGGTCCACGAAAAACACGCGCTGTGCCGTCAACTTGTATGCCAGGAATGCGGACAAAGTTATTCGGCGACTCGTAAATAGCTTCTTTCACCAGCTTGCCAACTTTTAAACTCGATATATCGAATGCGGTCACGACTTCTATGTCACGCACGGAGTAATCACAGAGCGTCGGAAATAAAAGTCCTGCCTCCAGCTCAGGATTCTGACGATAATACTGAATCCCTTCGATAAGACTTGATGCACAGTTGCCCAGCCCGGCAATTGCAACCCGAATACATTTGGAATTATTCATCGTTTTCATTCTCCTTTTTATAGGATAAGATAGGCCAATAGGGTCTACTTGACAGAAAATCAGGCTGTTATGTTTAACGTTGAAAACTTGAATATGAAACGTATTGACCCCCGTCGTAGCTGAATAGTGATCAGTGAATTTCAGTCATTCTGCTGAACTATTTTGCCGATATCACCAGCCACACTTCCATTTCTCCCTTGCCTTTCACATTTACAGTCCCGCGTGGCTCGCAAACGAATTCATCTTTGATCAATTCATAGGTCGCAGGGGTAATCTGTATCGTTCCACCCATGCCATGCGACTCCATCCGGCTGGCGACATTCACTGCATCTCCCCACACGTCATAGACAAATTTACGTTTGCCAATCACTCCTCCGATTACGGGACCAGAGTTGATGCCGATACGGAAATTTACCTGCTGACCGTTGCGGAACCTATGTGCTGCAATAAAGTCACGCATTTCCAGTGCCATACAAACAAGCGCCTGGGCATGCCGTGCGCGACGTCGCGGCACTCCGGAAGCCACCATGTAGCTGTCACCAATCGTTCGGATCTTTTCCACATCATATTTATCCAGCAGCGAGTCGAAAAAGGAGAACGCTTCATTGAGCAATTCGACCATTTCTGCAGGAGCGAGTTTGGCGGAGAGCGGCGTGAATCCCACCATATCCGCAAACAGGATACTTGCCTCGGTATAATGATCCGCAATCGTACGGCTTTCATTTTTGAGGATCGCAGCAATCTCTTTAGGAAGGATATTGAGAAGTAAATTTTAGGATTTGTCTTGTTCGCCGCGCAGCAGGGTGAACAGCCGGTTTTTTTCATTGACGAAGTAAGCCAGCAGAAAAATAGCAATGGAGGAGACCGTGCTAATATTCAGAATGAAAAAGACAGTCACGGTGGCTGGCGATAGCGAAGATAAGACTAAAGGGTGAAATTCAAAATATCCACTAATGATAGCAAGGCTTAGATACGCCGCCAGCCAGCGGAGTGCCCTTCGGGGTTCGTCAAATAGGAGAGCACCCAGAGGTGAGAGGAGTGACCATAGAATGACGGCGCTTGATCGAATAAATCCGCCCAAGGCAATCATAAGAAGGAAGGGCAGGAAAAGAATTAATAAGAGTTGACTAAAAAGGAAAGCTTTATAGCGGTGTGTCAAATGAAAAATGATCACACTGAGGCTAGAAAAGATGGCATAGCCAAAGGGAATAAAACCAGCGACATATTCACCAAATGAAAAATAGATGAAACCCCACAAAGCCCCTGCAGCAATAAACATAAACGAGCCCAATACTGACAACGATTTTTGCAGCCGCACTTCGTCGCTGTCATTGGGGTCGCTGCCGATTCGTGCAATTCGATGAAGAATTGGCTGTAATTGTTTCTGTATCAAGTTCTTAGGTAATGCACAAAGACCCCGTCGATGCGGGGCCTTTGTCTTGGAATGAAAGATTACACTGCGTCTTTGAGAGCCTTAAGTGGACGAGGCTTGATGACTTTGCGCTCGGGCTTGGCTTTGAACATCGTCTTCTCTTTCGTGAAGGGATTGATGCCTTCATGTTCAGGCACGGCGGGCTTCGTGACCGATGTCAATTTCAGTAGGCCAGGAAGCACAACTTCGTGCTGGGCTTTGAGTTCTCTGTAGACAACATCATTTAGAGCGTCTAGAACTGCGTTGACCTGTTTCTTGTCTACTCCGCTCTGATCTGCAATTGCGTCTACAAATTCAGGTTTGCTCATACGATTTCCTGCCATAGCGTCCTCCTTTGGGAACTAAAGTTTTATTTCGAAATCCGGGGAATTGAAAATCTGCTATTCAGTATACTTAGAGTTAATCAAAAAGGCAACTTGTGAATTGGGGTTAACCCTATGAATTTCAGCAAAAATAAGCCATTTTTGCCATTATTTTGGCTCTACAGCGTTCTCATCGTCACAACAATCGTCCATGCCGGCGGCCTTTTCAAAGGATTCTTTGCCTTCACTGTAAGAGAAATAGATCAATCCCAGCGCGCCAATAGAATCGATAAAACCAGATCCTGTAAGCTGATAAATCAAACTCGATGCCAACAGAACAATCGACATATAGATGCAGACCATGGTGCAATTTGCATCCGCAAGGATCGGGGACGAGTCGAGTGTTCGTCCTACTTTACGCTTGCCCAGCACCAATGCCCACATCACCGCGATGGAAATGATGGAAATAATTAACCCTGGAAGGGTAGTAGTCGGTTTGTGTGCAGTGAAAAGATTATAAATAGCGGTAGCGCCCAACCCAACTGCCAGCAAATAAAAGGATGTACCTGTGACTCGCAACGCGGTCTTTTCGAATTGCGAACGCGGCGTTTCAGGATTTTGCCGAATGCGCATCACCATTGCGAGAATGCCAATTCCAGACATGACCTCGATAAACGAATCGACGCCAAAGCCGAAGAGAGTAAGTGTCTCGTCGCTGATACCAAAGAAAACGGAGATCAATCCTTCGGCGAGGTTGTAAAAGATGGTGAACAACGCCAGCCAAAGGGCATATGTCCAGTATTTGCTTGTGGTTGATTGCGTCAAGGTTGCCATGGATACTCCTAAAGATACACCTATTCCGTTGGTTGAGTAGTGGCACTGAAAGCGCCACTACTCGACGAGCGGATTCTTCATTATTTCAATAATTCTCTGAGCGCGCCCAATAATAATGTGACGTTTTCTTTTCGACTTGAATAACCCATCAAGCCGATGCGCCAGACTTTGTCCTTGAGTGCGCCGAAGCCCGCCGCGATTTCAATATTATATTCGTCCAACAATTGAGCGCGGATTTTGTGCGGGTCAACACCGGTTGGAACTTGCGCGGTCGTCAATGGTGGGAGTCGGTACTCCAGTGGAATAAATGGAGGCATATCGATGTCTTCCAAACCACGCCAGAGTGTCTCAGAGTTGCCGCGCAGACGTGCAAAGGTGTTGTCCAATCCTTCTTCGACGATCACGCGCAGACCTTCTGTCAGCGCGTAATGCAGATTCGCAGAAGCGGTGTGATGATAAACGTGCGCACCCATCCAGTAATTGGCATAAGCTTTCAGGTCAAGATAAAAAGAGGCGATTTGTGATGTACGATTTTCGATTTTGGATTTCGCACGTGAACCGATCGTAATAGGAGGAAGCCCTGATGGCGCACCGAGTCCTTTTTGGCTGGCAGAGTAAGCCGCGTCGACATCCCATTCATCAATTTTTAGTGGAATATTTCCAAGTGAAGTGACCGTATCAAGCAGGAATAAAGCGTCGTATTTGTGAGCAAGCTCTGCAATTTCCTTGATGTGTAGTTGCTCGGCTCCAGTCGACGTTTCCGCGTGGACAATCGCGAATAATTTATACTTCTTCTGCTGGAGCGCGGTTTCGATTTCCTCAATGGTGAAAATCTCACCTAATGGACGCGAAATGCGATCCACCTGCCCGCCGACGCGCCCGGCGATGTCTGCCAATCGCTCGCCGAAATAGCCGTGGATGGCAATCAACACTTCATCGCCTGGCTCGACCAAATTGACCAGCGCGGCTTCCATCCCGGAGGTGCCGGTTCCCGATAGGGCAAATGTCCATTCATTTTTGGTTTGAAAAACGGCACGAAGTAAATCTTGTTCTTCGGCGTAGAGTGCCAATAACTCAGGGTCAAGATGTCCAACGGTGGGCGCGCTCAAGGCACGGAGCACGCGTGGATGAGTCATACTGGGTCCAGGCCCCAGCAGGACACGGACAGAAGGGTCAAATTTTGGATATACGGTCATGTGAGTCTCTCTTGGAAAATAATTTGATCTAACCTTGCGAAGGGTGTAGCCCTTCGCAAGGTTGATTCTTATTACCTACATAGTGCCGCACGCATGCTGTGCATGTGTATCTAAACTAGTGTTTGAAAACCTATCCTACATTTCGCTTCAAAAAGTTTAGTGATTTATGAGACAAGCGGTAATTTGAATTAGTTTACATCAGAATGGATTAAGCAGGAAGATAAAAAGCCTTTAATAAGAATATATTACAATAGTTTAACCAGAAACTTTTTAGGAGACTCTAATGAAAAGAACTTTCATCATTACGGCTGTATTACTCAGCCTGATGCTTGTGTCCTGCGGTGGCGGCGGGCCTTCAAGAAAGATCAATGTTACCATGACAGATTTTCAATTCCAACCTAACCAGTTTATTGTCCCGGCGGGACAGGAGATCACATTCAATTCTTCAAATAACGGAGCAGTGGTCCATAATTTTGTGATCATGAAAAAAGGTACAACAGCAGGTCCGTTTTTCGATGATGAAGATGTTCCCAATGTGTTGTGGCAGGTAGAGATACAACCTGGTGGTTCAGTAGATACTACGTTTACTGCCCCCACAGAACCTGGTGATTATGAAGTCGTTTGTAGGACAGAAGGTCATATTGCATCTGGCATGACCGCCAAGCTGATAGTTGTTGCTGGCGAACAATAAATCTGGAGTCAACGACTCCTGTCGTTGGTTTCCAATAGCAAAGTCTGGAGACTTTGACTCCGCTTTCTCTAAAAATGGAAAAACCTTTAATCACGAGTTTGAGCAATTCGCTTGTCAAACAGGTGCGCGCTTTGCACCAGAAGAAAGCGCGACTCGAGAGTGGGTTATTCCTTGTGGAGGGCATCCATCATGTGGGCGAAGCAGTGGATGCGGGCTGGGAAGTGGATTCCGTTCTTTATGCGCCCGAATTGTTGACCAGCAAATTTGCGCGGGACCTGATTTCCCACCTTGGAACGAAGCCTCAGCCTGTTTCCGCGCAAGTGATGAAATCATTGGCTGACAAGGAGAACCCTCAAGGCATCCTTGCGCTGGTTCATCAAAAGCAAACTCGATTTGAGAATCTACCTGTAATACGATCTGGAGTGGCTTTGGTGGCTCCACAAGATCCAGGCAATCTAGGGACAATTCTCCGCACGATGGACGCAGTTGGCTCAGATGTTCTTTTTCTGTTGGATGGCGGCGTAGCACTCTATCATCCTACGGTTGTTCGTTCCAGCATGGGAACAATTTTCTGGAAGCCAATCATTCAGACTTCTTTCGATGAGTTCGTGGAATGGGCGCGCAAAGGAAATTTTCAATTGATCGGCACATCTGCGCGTGGCGATGTGGATTATCAAACTCTTGTTCCCAAAAATCCCTGGGTTTTGATCATGGGCAATGAACAAAAAGGACTTTCAAAGGAGCAGACGAATATCTGTGATGTAACGATCTCCTTGCCGATGAAAGGAAGAGTCAGTTCATTGAATCTCGCGGTGGCGGCGGGCGTACTGTTGTATCAATATTGCAGAAGTTGACGATCGCTTCTAAATAAAAAGCCTTCTCACATCGAGGAGGCTTCTTTGACAGATCAATTTTTGGCTTTGGATGACCAGCTAAAATTCGTCTTCATCCTCTTCCCAGAGTTCATCGTCTTCGTCTTCTGCGTCATCTTCCTCCCATTCTTCCAAATCTTCTTCCTCCCATTCTACCGCCGCGGCGGCCTCGTCGCTGGGTGAATAGGTCGCACAGCCTGTATCTGGATCCAACTCTATCGCCGCAGCACTGCAATAACCTTCATCCAAAAAAACACAATCTGCGTAATGGCACTTAATTCGGGGCATTCTCTCCTCCTGAATTTAGGGTTGTCTTACCAAACGTATCACTGAAATAATAAAGATAATTGTCATCACAGTTTGTGACGTAATACAAAACGGACAATAAGCTTTGATCAGAGCGACTTCCACAAAGATCAAATACAATGTAAACAGAAAGCCTGTCAGGGATAATCCAAAAAACAGCAGGGTCCCGTTCTCTTGAAAGAAACCGGGTCTTCGTTCGAGGAGCAGCACCGCCAAAATTGCTGAGTATCCTGCCACGCCCAGCACTGCCACTGGTATGCCGTAGACTTCGGCGTAACGGCTCGCATTTACCGTTTTGCAATCGCCGGAGCCAATGCACATACTGTCATTGGATGTGATTTTGTAAATAGTCATGTAGATGGAAACGAGCAAACCGATGATGGTGAGTACGATGGCGAGTTGTGATAGTCGTTTTTCCATGAATCCTCAGATCAACCAGGCGTTGACTTCCTGACCAGCAGGCACGCATTTTACACCAGCGGGAATAATTAGTAAAGCGTTTGCCTGTACTAGCGAATGCAAATTCCCTGACCCCTGATGCCCTGTCAGACGGGCGATAAAACTGCCATCCTTTTCATGGACTTGGGCGCGCAGATAACTTTCCCGGCCATCTGAATCGATCTGCTCCTCGCATTTCACGCGGACCGTTTGGCGGCCCGGGTTTAAGGAGCCGCGCAAACGCTGAAGCGTGGGCCGGACGAAGACCTCGAACCCAACAAACGACGAGACGGGATTCCCCGGCAAGCCAATGAACAGAATATTTTTAAATTCCCCGAAAGCCACTGGTTTTCCAGGGCGCATATTGACGCGCCAGAAATCCATTATTCCATTCGATTCGACCACTTGTTTGACGAAATCAAATGCCCCAACGCTCACGCCCGCTGAGGAAAGGATCAAATCCACGTTATGTTGAACAGCTTTTTCGAGCAGGGCTTTTACAGAGTCGGGATCATCTTTTGCAACGCCGAGTCTGAGCACTTCTGCGCCTGCTTCTTCGAGCAGCGCAGCCAATGTGTAGGAATTTGAATCGCGGATCTTGCCCTCTTCAAGGGGAGCATCGACCGGGAGTAATTCATCGCCAGAAGAGAATAAAGCAATACGCGGCTTTCGATAAACAAGCACATTTGCAAATCCGAGCATCGCGAGCAAGCCAAGATCTTGTGGCTTGAGAACGCGTCCTTTGTACAAAACAACCTCGCCCGCGCGCAAATCCATGCCACGTGGACGAACGTTTGCGCCTGGTTTTGCCGACTTGAAAATCTGCACCTCGTCCGGCGCGGGTGTCCCCGCCTCGCGGTTGTCGAAGTCTGTATCTTCGACTGGTATCACCGCATCGGCTCCGTCTGGAACCGGGGCACCGGTCATGATCCGTGCGGCTTCGCCAGGCGCGAGAGAAATTGTCGGGTGCGATCCAGCCGGAATATCTGCGACCACGCGCAGGCTGCGCGGTGAATCGGTTGCAGCATCCACCACATCCGCGGCGTGGACGGCAAATCCATCCATGGAAGAGTTGTTGAAGGGAGGCAGATCATTCGGCGCAGTGATATCCTGCGCAAGCACGCGGTTAGAACATCCCGCTAATGGCAATGTTTCGGTTGTGACGGGTTGAAAGTGGGACAAAATGCGCTCGCGCGCCTGGTCTACGCTCAGCAAAGACATAAGTGTTTGAAAGCGGCGAGATTATACCCTACTCTTTCCCTCCTCCAAATTGGGAATGGTCAGTTTTTAACCTGGCTTTGTCCGTTGCGCTTCGAGCACATTAGGTAAATTTTCAATGCGTGTGAGCACGCGACTCAATTGAGCCAGATCCCGGATTTCAATGACAAGTTTTATGTCTGCCACAGTACGGTTGTAGTTCACAGAAACGTCTGCAATATTAACGTTTTCACCTTGTAGCAAGGTAGAGATATCACCCATCAAGCCTTGCCGATCATAGGCTTTGACGGTGATTTGCACAGGGAAGGTCCGTTCCACTTTGCCCCAATCCACTTGCAGAAGACGCTCTGTATCCTTGCGGCGCAAAATGTTTGGACAATCCTGACGATGAATGGTTGCGCCACGTCCACGCGTAATATATCCCACGATCTGATCGCCGGGCATCGGGTTGCAACAACGCGCCATCGTGGAAAGTAAGCCTTTCAAACCAACGACCTCAACCACGTCTGTGGAAGGTTTGGTTTCCTGGGCTGGGATCGTGGCTTCAAGGATATCCGCGGTCTGTACGGTTTCAGATAATTGCCGGATGACCTTATTAACGGAAAGATCGCCATTTCCCAGCGCAATAAACATCTCCTCCGGAATTTTGAAGCCCAGTTCGCGCGCAAGTTTTTCGAAATTCGTACTGGTAATGCCAAGTCTCTGCAATTCACGTTCGAGAGTGGCGCGTCCCTGCGCGAGGTTTTGTTCATCTTCCTGCTTTTTAAACCAGGCTTTGATCTTGGAGCGGGCGCGCTGGGTCTTGACCAGACCCAGATTGGGATTCAACCAATCGCGGCTGGGACCGCCTCGTTTCGCCGTCAGTATTTCAACCTGATCGCCGGTTTTCAGATCCTGATACAACGGGACGAGCTTCCCATTTACGCGTGCACCCCGGCAGCGATGACCGATATCCGTGTGGACGTGGTAAGCGAAGTCAATCGGCGTCGACCCTGCAGAAAGATCAATGATGTCGCCGCGCGGCGTAAAGACATACACACGATCCTGGAAGACATCCGTTTTCATGCCTTCCACAAATTCCTGCGCGTCGTTTACGTCTGTGCGCCACTCCATCATATTGCGCAGCCAGTTGATGCGCTGTTCGTAGGATTTATCTCGATGCGTGCCCTCTTTGTATCGCCAGTGAGCAGCAATCCCGTATTCCGCGTTCTGGTGCATTTCTGGCGTGCGGATCTGTACCTCGAGCGGCCGCTTATCGTCATAGATCACTGCAGTGTGGAGGGATTGGTAAAAATTGTCTTTTGGTGCGGCAATGTAATCGTCAAACTCGCCAGGAATGGGACGCCAGTGTGTATGAATCACGCCCAAGGCTGCATAGCAGGAGGGAACATCCGGTACGATGAGGCGCACAGCTCTCACGTCACGTACGAGGTCAAACGGCTTGCCTTTCTGCGTCATTTTCTTGTAGATGGAATAGATATGCTTTGGGCGCCCGCTGATTTCGGCACGAATATTGTGACTATCTAATAACTTGACCAGGTTGGTTTTGATCGATTCGATCTGTGTTTCGCGATCGGGGCGACGCTCCTGGATTTGTTCTGCGATCTCTTTATATTTTTCCGGGTTCACATAACGGAATCCCAGGTCTTCAAGTTCCCATTTGATCTGCCAGATACCGAGTCGATTTGCCAGAGGCGCAAAAATATCGAGCGTTTCTTTTGCAATGCGCTTGCGCTTGTGCTCGGGCATAAATCCCAACGTGCGCATATTATGCAAACGATCTGCCAGTTTAATGAGAACCACGCGAACGTCATCACCCATGGCAAGAAAGGTCTTCCGCAGCGTTTCTGAAACGAGGTCCTGTTTGCGGCCCAGAGTCGCCACATCGGGTGCGGTTTCGGCTGGTTCGGTTCCATTGCTACCGTTGGCCTTCTCCGCATGCTGGTCATCGCGCGAGACCCGCGGAAGATTAGTCAGTTTCGTGACGCCATCCACAAGAACGGCAATCGTGTCACCAAAATCCCGTTTGATATCATTAAGGGTGATTGTGGTATCTTCCACTGTGTCATGGAGTAGACCTGCGGCGACGACTTCTGGCGGGACGCGCAAGTCCGCGAGGATGCTTGCTACGGCCAGACAATGGTTGATATAAGGCTCACCAGAATGGCGCTTCTGGTCACGATGCGCTTCCTCAGCCACGCGATAGGCGCGATGGATTAACTCACGATCAGCGAGTGTGTAATTCTCAGGTAATTGTTCCAGCAATCTTTCGAGTGGAACGGTAGTTTTGGTTGCTTTCATTAAGATAATTGTACTACGTGCGCCGAGAAGCGGTAAAATGCGAGAAGTTACACTCATACAGATTTCAAATGTCCCTAACAAACAATATCACTCGTCTCTTGGATTCCCGCAAAATTTCCTACACTGCTTTTGAAACCCCGGCTGAAAAACTGGGAGCGCTGGAAACCGCAAAATTTTTGAACGTGCCATCCGAAACGGTTTTTAAAACGATCGTTGTGACACGCGACAGACCCAGGAAGCCGATTTTAGCGGTCATTCCCGGGCCCAATAGTGTGGATTTGAAATTACTAGCTGCAGCTCTTGGGGAGAAAAAGGTCCATTTGCCCACGGAGCGTGAGGCCGAACAATTGACCGGCTTGCAGGCGGGTGGGATTTCACCGCTCGCGCTGCTTAACAAGGGATTCCAAGTGGTAATGGATTCTGCTGCGCAGAATTATGATGAAATCCATGTTTCAGGAGGGCAACGAGGATTAAATATTAAATTGCCTGTCGGAGATTTAATCAAATTGACCAATGCACGTGTCGCTTCGATTAGCCGAGTTGAAAACAATTGAGTCGAGTTTTTGCTAACTCAATGACTGCTTAGCTGTCAAATTCACCAGCCATTTCGCCATTTACCCAAACGGAATAATGTCCAACAGGAAAGGTTCCAAGATCAACGTACTCCTGGAATGGTTCGAGTACCTGTATGCAGACCTTGTCCGGGTCAACAAGAGAGTAGACATCCGCCCTTATTTTGTTTTCCTGATCCGGTGCATCGATCTTGACCCGTAATTCATTGCAGGGTGTGGGTAAGTCTCCGCTAATGGATAGCGAAACTTGTGGAGGATAGCTCTCGC
>WNFU01012252.1_pt1 | contig 17487 bp, 19 predicted proteins | sample 5400121 | NCBI WGS metagenome assembly WNFU01 (sample SAMN13153360, study PRJNA577476) | soil metagenome | isolation source: 100 cm soil or saprolite under grassland replicate 1 | place: USA:California | collected 2016-06-15
GGAGGAGCGCGGGGAATACGCAGGGAGACTGCGAAGCGCTGGGCCCCATGCGGTTCCTGGGAGGGCAGGACATGCCACAGCAGGACGCCAGTAGCGTTCGGGACGCACCACGGCGGGAGGATCGAGTCTATGTGCCGCGGGGTCAGGTGGTGCTTGGGGCTGAGAGGGTCGTCGACATCGGGATCATCCTCCAAGGTGGCGACCGGCTCCCAGACGATCGCAGCCGCCGGCGCATCGTCCCAGCCCGTGGCCACCAGGCCGACGAGGATCGCAGCGAACAAGAAGAAGGCCCGACAGTAAGTGCTCACGAGCTGCACGTTCTCCTATCACTCATTGCGACGGGGCTCCAAGAACTGAACTCACTCTGTCGTATCGGGCACAGGGCTTCAATTCGCGGAAACACCCATTTTGCCGTAGGCAGGATTACCTAGAGCGAGCGACCTATGGCCTAGTATTGGAGTCGGAGCGGACGCCTACAAGAGCAAGCAGCCGTTGGTGGAGAAGCGCCACGACCTGCTCAAGAACGTCGAGGCGGCCACGCCCATGTACCTCAAGAGCATCCGCCGGATCGAGGCGCTGCTCGCCCTGCACTTCGTCGCCCTGCTCGTGCACGCGCTCCTCGAGCGCGAGGTGCGCCGCGCAATGGCGCGCCGGGTGATCAAGGAGCTGCCGCTCTACCCCGAGGAGCGTGACTGCCCGGCCCCCTCAGCCGACCGGGTCCTGGAAGTCTTCAGCCCGCTCCAACGCCACCTCTTGTGCAAAGCCGGTCGCGTCGTCCAGCGGTTCGATCCCGAGCTGACCGGGCTCCAGCACAAGCTCCTCGCGCTTCTCGAGATCTCCCCGAAGGTGCTCATGAACGCCTGACATCAGGCCGGCCAGTGGGGGTGGGGGTGCGAAATATCAGGCGTGACCTGCGGAAAGTGGGGTAGAACTGCCTATGGCCTAGAGATATCCCCTGGAGATGGCGTATCTCACGAGCTCGGCGGTCCGTTTCAGGTTCAGTTCGGCCATGATATTGGCGCGGTGGTTGTCCACTGTACGGGAGCTGATGCCGAGAAGCTCGGCTCGCCCTCAGGTGGCGGGCGGCCATCCCTTCGACATGTCTGTGGCAAGGTATCCGCCACTTCATCGGAAAGCTTGGGAGACACGTAGGTCCCGCCCTGCCGGATCTGCTCTATCGCAGCGAAGAGTTGCGTATCCGCATCCTCTTTCAGGACGTATCCGTGAGCGCCGGCAGATATAGCCGCAATGAGGAGGTCCATCTCTTTGTGCATGGTCAGGATGAGTACCTTCAGGTGGGGATGAATCACCTTGACCTCATGGATCGCCTCGATCCCCCTCAGGTGGGGCATCGAGATATCGAGCACGACAAGGTGCGGGATCAGTCGTTTCAGGAGCCCGAGGAGCTCCAGGCCATTACCCGCCTCCCCGATCACTTCCAGGTCACCCACTCCTTCGAGGATCCTCCTCAGACCTTGCCGGAGCAGGACGTGGTCATCGGCGAGGACAATGCGGTAAGGCGCCCTCACAGGCTTCCCCCATTCCGCGCACTGAGCCGCCCGCCTAACATCCGAGCACGTTCATCCATCGACGCCAGCCCAAAGGCCCCTTCCGGAGGCGCCCTTTATGACCGCCCCCTTCACCTCTCAGAACTCACCCTGTCCTGTCGGGTACCAGCAATCAATCCGGATAAATACCCACTCTGCCCTAGGCAGAACCACCTATGTTAGTAGCTATGGGCGTAATATTGAAGGTTGAGGGATGATCCGATATCCCGTGCAGGGGCACACCAGGCTTACGAGAACCCTGACATGCATGATGAGCGTCCGGGCAGGGCGAGACTTACAGTCTGCGCGGCCGGAGAGATGCCTATCGAAACGCGGCCTAGACGTATCCCCTGGCGAAGGCGTATTTCACGAGCTCGGCGGTCCGTTTCAGGTTCAGCTCCGCCATGATATTGGCACGGTGGTGCTCCACGGTACGATAGCTGATGCAGAGAAGCTCGGCAATCTCTTTGCTCGATTTCCCCTCCGCAGCGAGCTTCAGGACTTCTCTTTCCCGGATTGTCAGCCGCTCGCCCTCGGGTCGCTGGCGGCCATCCCTTCGCCATGTCTGTGTCCAGGTATCCGCCACTTCATCGGCAAGCTTGGGACACACGTAGGTCCCGCCTTGCCGGATCTTCTCTATCGCAGCGAAGAGTTGCGTATCGGCAGCTTCTTTCAAGAGGTATCCGTGAGCACCCGCTGATATAGCCGCAATGAGGAGGTCCATCTCTTTGTGCATGGTCAGGATGAGTACCTTCAGATGGGGATGAATCACCTTGACCTCATGGATCGCCTCGATCCCCCTCAGGTTGGGCATCGAGATATCGAGCACGACAAGGTGCGGGGTCAGTCGTTTCAGGAGCCCGAGGAGCTCCAGGCCATCATTCGCCTCCCCGATCACTTCCAGGTCACCCACTCCTTCGAGGATCCTCCTCAGACCTTGCCGGAGCAGGACGTGGTCATCGGCGAGGACAATGCGGTAAGGCGTTCTCACAGGTTCCCCCCATTCGGCACCGACACCCCATTGGGCACCGAGATACCGAGAGTGATACGGGTGCCCTTCCCTTGCTCACTCCACACACTGAGCGATCCACCTAACATCCGAGCCCGTTCATCCATCGTCGCCAGCCCGAAGCCCCTTCCGGAGGCGTCCTTCGTGACGGCTTCATTCACATCAAAGCCTTTGCCGTCGTCTTCCACGACAAAGGAAATGCGGTCCTCATGCCTTTCGGCGATTAGACACACGCACTTGGCCTCGGCGTACTTCGCTACGTTTGTCAGGGCTTCCTGAACGGTCCTGTATATCGCAATCTCAGCGTCGGGCGAGAACAGATGATCGACGTCAACGAGGGAAGACACAACGTTCGCCCCATAATTCCTGATATAGTTGTTCACGAGGCATCGAAGGGCCGCCGAGAGGCCGAGATCTTCCAGAGCCACAGGCCTCAAGTCCCGGGCAAGCCTGCGGACATCTTCAATGACCTGATCGGTGAACTGTGACAGGTCTTCGCAGTCTGCCTTGGCGGCTGATTGATCTTCCCCCAGTTCCTCCTCGATGAGTCCGAGCCGGAGTTTTATCAGGACGAGGGAATGCCCCAGTCCGTCGTGCAGCCCCCGGGAGATTCGCCTCCGTTCCGTCTCCTGAGCCGTGAGGAGGCTGGCGGACAGCTGCCGAAGCTGCTTTTCCGTTTCTCTCAGCGCCTCTTCCGCCTTCATGTGCTCGATGACTTCGAGGCTCAGTTGATCGTTGAGACTCCTCAGTTCCCTCGTCCGTTCAGCGACTCGCATCTCGAGCTCATCTCTTACTCTTTCCAGCGCCTCTTCGGCGTACCTTCGCCTCCGCTCCCGACGCAAGAGTCCGGTCGTTGCCACGACTACGATGGACGACCACGCCAGGAAAATCCCGGAGATGAGGCGTCTCGACTTGGCGTGGTCGGCGGCTTCATTCTCTTCTACAATTCTCTCCAACTCGTCAGCGCGGCGTTGAAGTTCATCGAAAATCGCGTCGTCGCGGTTTTCAAGAACCGAGCCGACACCGGTTGATCCGGGTCTCTGGTGTCTCGCACCGGCGATCATCCCGAATTCGGAGAGGAGCGATCTGATGTTTTCGGCCCGTCCGCGGAGCTTCGGGTCTGTCAGAGGCTGCAGAATCAAGCCGTGTTCGGATTCCCCGCCGTTCAGGAGCACGTCGGACAGTCTAGTTGCCTCGCGGAGGTCTGACCAGGCTCGATCCATCTCGTCTCCGGCCTCACCGGCGATCGCCTCCTCGAGCCATAGATGTGCCGTTGCGACCCTTATCCGGAGGTCCATGAGTGCATTGACAAAGGCAAAGTGCGTGCGTTGTGCTTGGTTGACCTGGTCGGTCCAGATGAGCAACGCCATCGACAGGATGCCCACGAGGAAAATGGTCGCCGGCGTCCGGTACCACCGGGCGAATCTCTTCTGACTGCTCATCCGTTTTTCGTTTGTCCTGTCTCCGGCTTCCACCTTGGGCCCCTCAACTGGAAGGACTCTCTTCCAGAAACCAGAGCAGAATGGGGACCTTTGCCTGCCAATGCGCCCGAGCGAGATCGACAAGTCTTGTTGTGTGTTCAAAGATAGCTCTTCTTAATCTCTTCCATCCTGGCCCAGAGCTCAGTCTCATCCGTGGGCTTCCAATTGCCCATGGCGGCCCCTTTCACGCGGGATTCTCGGTGATCGCGGACTCCCACATCAGCGGGATGCTTACACAAACGGTAGTCCTTCAGGGTTGGGACCGGCAGTCGGCGAAACCCAGGAGAGAGGGGGGGAAAGTCCGGGGGTCGGCCGGGGGAAGTCCCTGGTGGTCGAAGGCTCAGGGCCTGATCGGCGTCGATGCGGTCGGCCATGGTCGCCCTGATCATGTCGTTCATCAGTGATTATGCGGACGTGCCGGAAAGACTGATTCCGGCCCCTTCCTGGCTGACCGGCTCCACAAGACCTGGAGACCGCCGCGAGAGGGGGGATTCAGGAGCATCATGGAAACCCGCTTCTCGTTCTCGGAGGGCCTTCACCTCGAGCCGGTACTTCCGGACGAGGGAGTAGAGGGTGGGGCGAGTGATCCCCAGCGCCTCGGCTGCCTGGCGGACGTTACCACTGTAGAGGCTGAGGGCCTCGGCGATGAGCCGCGCTTCCAGCCGGTGGCGGGCCTCTTTGAGGGAGATCGGAGGCAGGACCTGGTTCCCCTCGGCGGAGGGGAGTTCCAGGTCCCCCGGGGTAAGGTACGGCCCCTCGGCCATCACCACCCCCCGTTGGATCCGGTTGGACAGTTCGCGGACGTTGCCAGGCCAGGCATAGGCCTGGAGGGCCCGGATCGCCTCGTGGGTGAAACCCCGCGCGCGCTTCCCCAGAGATCTGTTCGCCTGCTTCAGGAAGGCCTGGGCCAGCAGAAGGACGTCTTCCCCCCGCGCGCGAAGGGGCGGGAGAGCAACGGCGACCACCCCGAGCCGGTAGTAGAGGTCGTCCCGGAACCTCCCGCGGGACATGGCCTCCCGGAGATCCATGTTGGTGGCGGCGATGATCCGGCAGTCCACCTTGATTGGCCGCTTGCCCCCGACGCGTTCCAGGGTGTGGTCTTGGAGGAAGCGGAGGAGCTTTACTTGAAGGAGCAGGGGGAGTTCCCCGACCTCGTCCAAGAACAGGGTCCCCCCCTGGGCCGCTTCCAGTCTCCCCTTCTTCTCCTGCCAGGCCCCGGTGAAGGCCCCCCTCTCATGCCCGAACAGTTCCGATTCCAGGAGGGTCTCCGGGATCGCTCCGCAATTGATGGCGACGAACGGCTTGCCCTGGCGCGGGCTCCGCGCGTGGATCGCCTTGGCCGCCAGTTCCTTGCCGGTTCCCGACTCCCCGGTGAGCAGGACCGGGACTTCGGTGTGGGCTACCTTCCGCAGCCCAGCCATGACAAAGCGGATGCTCTCGCTCGCCCCGATGAGTTCGCCCATCTCTCCGGCGGGCTCCGCGAGGAGGGACTGCTGCTCCCGCTCCAGCTCCGCGATCCAGCAGGCCCGCCGCATGAGGCATTTCAGGAGGTCGAGATCCACAGGCTGGATGAAGAAGTCGTGGGCCCCATGTCTGCCGGCCTGTAGGGCATACTGGCGATCGCCGTGGCCGGTACACACGATGACCTTGCCAGGGCCGCCGGATTGCACGATCTCCCGCAGGCACCGGAAGCCCTCCGCAGGATCGACCGGATTGGGCGGGAGCCCCAGGTCCAGGAGCGTGAGGGTGGGGCTCTCCGCGTGCGCCAGGGCCAGGCCCGTCACGCCGTCCCCGGCGCTCACCACGTCGAACTCCTCCCGCAGCGCCCACTCCAGCTGTCGGCGGGTCGCCTCGTCGTCTTCGATGATGAGGACTTTATGCCGAGACATATGCCTGCGCCCTCGAGGACCGGATGGATGCGGCGCTCTTGCCGTTCGGGATTGCCGCGGGGAGCGTGACGGTCACCCTGGCCCCCGTTGCATCCTCCCGATTCACGACCCTGATGGCCCCCCCATGGGCTTCGATGATGGCTTTGGCATGATACAGCCCTAGTCCCCCGCCCCAGGGCTTGGTGGACCGGAACGCGCAGAACAGGCAGTTCTCCAGGTAGGCCGCCGAGATGCCGGGCCCCGTATCCTCGATGACCAGGCGCACCTGGGACAGCTCCGGGACGGCGTGAGCGGTGATGGAGACCTTCCCCCCACCCTCGACGGCCTCGTAGCCGTTCAACAGCAGGTTGAACACAACCCGCTGCATCTCGTCGACGTCCACCTCGCACCAGAGCGGCCGATCGAGGCCCCGGACGGTGGTTGCCCTCACCTCGGCCTGCCTCCCTGCCCTGGCCAGCATGCCCAGAGCCTGATGGACCAGGGCGTCCAGCGTCGTGGTCTGGCGCTGCGGGCCGCTCCGCGTGGGACCGGCGAACAGTTTCTCGATCAGGTGCTTCATGTTGCGCGATGTCGTGTCCAAGGTCTGCATGGCCTCCTGGCGGAAGGCCGGGTCCTCGAGGTGGTCCTGGAAGTTTCGAACCGTGAGCGACAGGATGTTGTTCAGATTGCGAAGATCATGCACTACGAGGGACGCGACCCGGCCAAAAGCCTCCAGGTCCCGATTCCCCGAGTCGCAATGCATCCCGCCGGATTGTGCGGCGCTCACCTGGCAGAAACCCATCGAATCCTCCTTCTCGGCACCGGTTCCGGCCGGTGGCCCGTTGCCTGGCAACTAGAGAGTTGAGTTGTTGAGTTGTGTTGGTCCCACTGCAATTGCTCTATGTTCATGAGGCAAATGATTCACAAAGCATGCCCGCCGCTTCGCGAAGGAGAGGCCTGGGGAACAAACGGCGCATAATCAGCTACTTGGCTTGGAAAGAGACGCAGGAGGGATCTCGCAGGCCGTTCGCGGCGAGGCCCCAATCCTGAGGGCTTCCTCGCCCGTTTCCCCCCAACTTTTGGGGGCCTCGTCCGGCCGCGGCGGGTTAGGAAGCCGCCTTGGCTCCCTGGCTTCGTCTCAGGGGCGGCCGGTGCGTTCGATGATCGTCTGCCGCGTCAGCTCCAGGTCTGCACCCTGGCTGCTAAGCTCTCGCTGGACCTCGGTCACCGGCACCTCGCGAGGTCCGCGACCCGAGCGCGCGGCCAGGGCCGCGCAGGCCCCAGCGGCCTGGCCGGTAGCCATCGCGACCGGCATCACCCGGTACGAGGAGTGCGCCTCGTGCGTGCCCGAGATGCAGCGGCCAGCCACGAGGAGTCCCCGGACATCGCGCGGCAGGAGACAGCGCAGCGGGATGTCGTAGGCCGCGCCGGGCGGCAGGCGCCGGAGGACGGTGCCGGTTCCCTCCGGGTTGTGGATGTCGATCGGGTAGGAGGACCGGGCGATCACGTCGGGAAACTGGTTGGCGCCCAGCACGTCCTCGGCCGTGAGCTGGTACTCGCCCCGGATGCGCCTCGTCTCGCGCACGCCGACCGTCACCCCGCTCTGGGCCACATAAGCCCGCTCGAAACCCGGCACCCACCGGCGCAGAAATGCCACGATCCGGCGCATCTGGTGCCGTGCCACTGCCCCGGGTGCTCCTGGCAGTACGCCGCGAAGGCCTCGCGCTCGAACTCCACCATCCGGAACATGAGGGTCATCGGCTGCACGGCCTCGTCGGGCTGCCTCCCGACGTCGAAGGGTGCCCCCGCGAGGGCGGCAACGTCACCGTCGCCGGTGCAGTCCACGGTGCAGCCGGCCTCGATGACGATAGGACCGGACTTGGTGTCGAAGACGACTCCTTCGACGTCGCCATCCCCGACCACGCCCGTGGCCAGCGCGTGGAAGAGGAAGTGCACGCCCGCCTCGTTCAGGAGGTCCAGTGCAACGAGCTTGAACACCTCCGGGTCGAACGGCACCACGTAGCCGGTGCGCTCCGACGGCCGGATGGCTCCCCCGGCCTCCACGAGGCGTTCCACCAGAACTCGGAGTGCGCCTCGGACAACAGGGTCGCCCCGGCCGTGGTCGGCCGGCATCAATGGGTCGACGGCGGCCGGCCGTGGCAGCTCGCGCTGCGTGTGGAACGACATCAATGGCATCACGAGTGCGGCGGTCGCATTGCCACCGAGGAAGCCGTATCGCTCGACCAGGACGACCTCCGCCCCGGCGCCAGCGGCGCCCAGCGCCGCTCCGAGTCCGGCCGGGCCGCCACCGACCACGAGCACATCGCACCGCGCAGCGACGGTCGCCGTCCTGGGGGGCAGTACGACGCGACGGCCTTCGCGAGGACGCGTGAGCGGGGGCATCGCCTCAGCCCGTGGCTTCCTCCGCGGCCCTGTGGCCGGGAGTGCCCTGGTGGCGCTTGGTGAGCAGGTCCACCGCGATCTCGTTGGTGCGGCGCGCTCGATCCTTGAGGCCCGGCAGCCCTCGGTCGAGACGTACCTGGAGCATCTCGCGAAGGTCCCAGCAGCGGTCGATGTGCGCGATGAGGCGGCCAGCGTTCACCTCCGTGAGCGGCGGGCTCTCCATCTCGAGGTCATCGAGGAACCCCATCACCTTGCTCGAGTACGGCAGTGCCACGAAGGGGACGCGGCTCAGCGCAGCGAAGATGAGGAAGTGAAGCCGCATGCCCACGGCGAAGCCGAAGTGGCGCATCAGCGAGAGCATCTGGCCGGAGGTGTACTCGCCCTTGAGCACGGTGGCACGCGGAGCGTGTGACATCTGCGAGACCACCGCATGGGAGTGCTGCGTGTCCTGGACCTTCCGCTCCATAGGAACGAACACGAGGTCGGCATCGAGCCGGTCCACCATGTAGTCGGCAGCGTTCGCCAGCAGGGCATGGTAGTGGCGCACGTCGATATCGGGTGCCGCCACCCCGGGCTCCCGGACGGACACGCCGATGAGCCGGTGGCTCAGGTCCAGCCCCTCGCGCTTGAGGCTGTCGTCGGGCAACGGCTCGGGTTCGAGGAGGAGCGCCGGATCGGCGGTAATCTCGATGGGTCCCCGCACGCCGATCTGCTCGAGCAGCGTGCGCGCCCGCCGGTCGCGCACCGTCACGGCGGCGGCGCGGTCGAGAGCCTGCCGCACCAGCGCCTGGGCGTTCGCATCATTCAGGGGCCCGGCGCTGACCGCGTAGACGAGCACCGGCACTTCGTACTCCTGCGCCAGCTCGACCTCCCGGAGGTAGAGGGCGGCCTCCGCGTCGTAGAGGATCCCGCCGCCACCCAGGATCAGGAGGTCGAGGGAGCGGACCTCCGGGCGCACCTCGTCCCGCGAGAGGTCGCGTACCGGTACCGCCCGGTCGACGGCATGGCGGGCCAGGGTGTCCTTCGCGTCGCGAGAGAACACCACGATGTCGACCGGCAGCGAGTCCCGGAGCTGCTTGACGACGGCCTGAAGGATCGCCTCGTCGCCGAGGTTCAGCCCGCCGTACGAGCCCGAGATGCCCACGCGGAAAGGTTTCATGTCCGCACCCATAGCTCACCTATGAGATCCATTACACGTGCTGATCCGCCCGGCGTCAAGCGCGCGAAGACCCTGTCGGTGCGCAAGCCCCAGCAGACGCGCCGGAGAAAAAAGAGGCGAGGCAGGAAATCCGCGTGTTGTGCTCAGCCCATCAGGAGCTTGCCCGCCACCTCGCGACCCATGGTCTTGATCTGGTCTTTCGTGATGCCCTCGGCCATGAGGCCGGCGACGAGCATGGCGTACCCGTCGGGCTGCGACGGGTTGCCCGTCTGGCCGAGGTCGGTGCCGAGAATGACGTTCTCGGCTCCGACCGCCTTGATGTGCTCGGCCGACTCTTTGTAGGTCACCTGGCGCCAGTGGCGCATCCAGGCGAGATGGGCGTTCGGTCCCATGAGCGGTCCCATCGCGTCGATCTCCAGCTTGGCGCCCATCGAGGCCGCCTTCTTCATCTGCTCAACCGTCATGTTGACGACCTCGAACTCGGCGTGAGTCACCACGATGCGGTCGCAGCCGGCATCCCGCGCAGCCTCGATGATGGCCAGGCACTCGGTGGGCGAGGCGTGGCCGGTGCAGAGGATCAGCTTCTGCTGGGCGCAGACCTTCAGGACCTCGCGGAGCACCGGCAGCGCCTTGCCGTCGGGGCCGACCACCTTGATCCCCTCGGGCGCGTCCTTGAAGTGCTTGACGTGGTTGTCGGCGTCGAAGGTGGGGAGCCACACCACGCGGCCATAGCCGCCCTGCATCCGCCACATCCACTGCACGGCCTCTGGATTGATCCCGCCCGATGACCCGTTGAGCGCGATCCCGCCGAAGGCCTTGATCCCCGGGTTGTGCTTGCGGACCAGCCACGCCCGGTCGGCCGTCATGGCGACGTGGTTCTTGAGGACGACGGCCTCCATCTTGCGCGCCATGTAGAGCTGGGCCGACTCATCGTCGTCCACGGCCCGGCCGAAGACGTCGGGGGCATTGTGGTTGTGGAAGTCGATGAGGCCCTCGATCGGACTGACAGCCGGTGGCGGCGGCGGGAAGACGCGGACCTGGGCCTGGGCGGAGTCCTTGAGGCTCGCCATGGCCGCGAGGCCGACGGCGCCGGCCGCCGCCGTTTTGAAGAAGTCGCGCCGGCTCGTGCCGTTGGATTCGGGAGCCCTCTCGGACTCGGGCTTGCGGCTCCAGTAGTGGCCGCAGCAGTTGGTGAAGCTCCACCGGGGGATTCGAAGTGGCTTCATGGGCGCCTCCTCGCCGAAAGGATCGGGACAGTGCCGAAATCTCAGCCGGCCGTGCTTCCTGAACGAAGCACGGCCTGAGTAGCACGAAGCGGCCCCCAAAGTCAAAAGGCCCATTCGCGCGCTTGACGCGCGCAGCGAGCGCGGCCGCTATCGCCCCTGCTCCATCTCCTGGGCATGCCTCAGCATCACGTCACCCATGGCCTTCAGCATGTCGCCGCGAAGCTTGAGCATCCGGGCCATAGCCTTGGGGTCCGAAGGATTCGTCATCCCGCCCATGCCCATCATCCCGGGGTCCATGCCCATCATCCCGGAGCCCATGCCCATCATCCCCCCCATCATGGGGCACATCATGCCGCCGCCGGTCATGCCCTGGCCCATCATCTGATGATGGGGAGGCTGAGGCGGCGGCGCGCCGGGCGCCTGGCCCTGGGGCGGCGTCATTGGGTGCGTCTGCGCTCCTGCACAGGACGCGGTCAGGAGCAATGCAAGGATGGTCACGGCAGTCACGATCGAGCGCATGGTCGGACCCCTCCCGCGCGCATTATCGCACGCGACCCGGCCTCGCCGCTTGGAGCTTACGAGAGCAAGTCCGCGCTGGCGGCGCCAACCCGCGCTCCCGGCACCGAAGCCTGGTGGCGGGAGTGGCCCAAGCTCCTGCGCGCCCGGGCCGTCGAGGCCCATCGTCAGACGCCGCCGCCCACCGCCGAGTCCAAGCTGCGCCTGGAGGAGGCGACGCTCACCACGCGCGCTCGCGCGCAGGGGTGGCGCCGAGCCCTGCACGCGACTTGCGACTTGACGCCTCCCCCCCCTCGGGTATCATCTCGACACGCTGAGAGTCCGGGGCGAGCGCGATCCCCATTCACTGCGAAGGAGGCTTCAAGGAGGCCGACTATGGCAGACACGGTTCAGCGGGTCGAGTACTTCTACGTCCAGGTGCCCAACCGGCCCGGCGAGGGCGCGCGCTTTCTCGGCGCGCTCCAGGAGGGCGGGATCAATCTCCTCGCCTTCTCCGGATTCCCGGAGGGTCGGGGCTCGCAGCTCGATTTCGTGCCCTCCGACGCGGCGGCGTTCAAGCAGTTCGCGAGGAAGGCCAGGTGGAAGCTCAGCGGGCCCAAGCGCGCGTTCCTGATCGGGGGGGAGGACCGTGTGGGCGCCGTCGCCGAGATGCACAAGAAACTGGCAGAGGCCAAGATCAACGTGACGGCCATCGACGCCGTCTGCGCCGGCGCCGGCCGCTACGGCGCCATCCTGTGGGTCGCCCCGCGAGATTTCGCCAAAGCCGCCAAACTGCTCGGGGCCGAGTAGAATGGGGGTGGCATGATCGACAGGCTTCGGCCGCGAAGGCCCAACCCGGGAAACTCGGATCGTCGACGTTCAGGCGGGACAGAGCCCCGGGAGGGGCGGAGAGGCCACCGCACCGACTGATGTCCTCCACATCTGAGCGTGATGGACGAGTCGTCGTGACTGGTCTGGGCGTCGTCTCCTCCATCGGCGTCGGGATCGACGCCTTCTGGAAGAACGCCCTCGCGGGCCGCTCCGGGATCACCGCCATCCCGGCCTTCGACGGCCTGCCACTCGAGGGCTACCGCTCTCAGGTGGCCGGCCAGGTGCTGGACTTCGATCCCGGCCAGCTACCGGAGGGCGTCCACGCCGATCGCCTCGACCGCTACGCCCAGCTCTCGCTCCTGGCGACGAAGGAAGCGCTGGAGGATGCCGGGCTCCGCATGGAGCGCGAGAACCCGCATCGGGTGGCCGTCATCATGGGCGCCGGCATGGGCGGCATGCTCATCGGCGAGGAGGAGTTCACCAAGCTCTACCGGAACCTCCGACCGAACCGCGTCCACCCCAACTTCATCCCGATGATCACGCTCAACTCCGCGTCGGGGATCATCGCGATCACCTTCGGGGCCAAGGGCGTGAACCAGACCATCTCCACCGCCTGCTCGTCCAGCGCCCATGCCATCGGCCAGGCGCTCACCTGTATCCGGGCCGGCCAGGCGGACGTGGTCATCGCGGGGGGCGCCGATGCGAGCCTCACGCCGCTGACCTTCGCGGGCTTCTGCTCGCTCCGCGCGCTCTCCACATCGTTCAACGACGCGCCGGCGCGCGCCTCGCGCCCCTTCGACCGCGCCCGCGACGGCTTCGTGATGGGAGAGGGCGCGGGAACGCTCGTCCTGGAGTCCCTCGGCCACGCGCTCAAGCGAAAGGCCCGGATCTACGCCGAGGTGGCGGGGTATGCCGCGACGAGCGAAGCCCACCACATGGTGATCCCCAAGGAGGACGGCTCCGAGATGGCCGTGACCATGCAGCTGGCGCTGCGGGACGCGGCGGTTCCGGCCGCGCAGGTCGACCATATCAATGCCCACGCCACGGCCACGCCGATCGGCGATCCGGTGGAGGTCACGGCGATCCGCCGCGTGTTCAGGTCACGGGCCGACCGCATCCTCGTCACCGCGACCAAGTCAATGATCGGCCACACCCTGGGCGCGGCGGGCGCAATAGGCGGCATCGCCTGCGCGCTGGCCCTCCAGACGGGGCTGGTCCACCCGACCATCAACTACGAGGATCCCGACCCGGCCTGCGAGCTCGGCGGGATCTCGACCGAGGTCCAGGAGCGGCCGCTCGCGGTTGCCCTGCTGAATGCCTTCGGCTTCGGCAGCAACAATGCGGTGGTGGTGTTCAAGAGGTCGCCGGTGACGGCCCCGAGGGCGCGCAAGCGCTGATCGCTCATCCAACTCCGGTCATCCCATGGAGACGTGCAATGGCCCCTGAGTCGGCGATCGCCAACCGGATTCGCACGGCGCTGGCGGAGCACCTCAAGCGCGACGTGCGCAAGATTCACCCACAGGATGACCTGCGCAAGGATCTCGGCCTGGACTCGCTGGCCATGATCGAGCTGCTCTTCAAGATCGAGGAAGCGTTCGACCTCGAGATCCCCAACGACGACCTGTCGAAGATCGCGACCGTCGGCGACGTGATCGCCTACGTCGAGGAACGGCTGGGACGGCCCGCGGCCGGGCGCCCCGCCGCGCCGGCGGTCGAGGCCGCCCCGCGCCCCGCGTCCAGGGTCGAGGTTGCGCCCAAGCGGCCCGTGCCGGCGGCGAAGGTCGCCGCCAAGCGCGCCGCGGCGAGGACCAAGGGGTCCCGCCGCGCATGAGGTCGCCCTCGGCGGCGCCCGCCGTCCCGCTGAGCGAGATCGCGGCCGCGGTCGGCGGGCGGATGGTCGGCGCCGAGACCACGATTGCGAGCGTGTCGAGCCTGGACGAAGCGCGCGCGGGCGATCTCGCCTACGTGGACGGCGACCGCTTCATCCAGGCCGCCCGGGCCTCCCAGGCCTCCGCCTTCCTGGTGGGCCGTCCCATCCCCGAGATCTCCCGCCCCCAGGTGGTCGTCGCCGACCCGCGGTACGCCTTCGTGTGTATCGTGGAGCGATTCTTCACGAGCCGCCGGCGGCCCCGTGGGATCGCTTCCGAGGTCGTCCGAGGCGCCGACGTCGAGATCGGCCCTGATGTCTCGATCTGGCCCTCCGTGACGCTGGGCGACCGGGTGAAGCTCGGCGCCCGGGTGACGCTCTACCCGGGCGTCTTCGTCGGCGACGACGCGGTAGTCGGCGACGACTCCATCCTCTACCCTAACGTCACGGTGCGTGAAGGCTGCGTGGTCGGCCGCCGCGTGATCATCCACAGCGGCGCCGTCCTCGGCAGCGATGGCTTCGGCTACGTGCAGCACGAAGGCCGCCATCACAAGATCCCGCAGCTCGGCGGCGTCCTCGTCGAGGACGACGTGGAGCTGGGGGCGAACGTGACGGTGGATCGCGCCGCCTTCGGCCGCACGGTGATCGGGCGCGGGACCAAGGTCGACAACCTGGTCCAGATCGGGCACAACGTGACCATCGGGCCAGACAGCATCCTGGTGGCGCAGGTCGGGATCGCCGGCAGTACGCGGCTCGGCTCCCACGTGGTAGTGGGGGGGCAAGCGGGGCTGGCCGATCACCTCCAGATCGGGGACCGCGTGATGATCGCCGCCCAGGCGGGCGTGAGCCGGAGCCTCACGGACGGCCAAGTCGTCTCCGGCACGCCGGCCATGGCCCACGACCTCTCGCTCCGCGTCCATGCGCTGATCCAACGATTGCCGGAGCTGCGCCAGCAGCTCCGCGAGCTGGCCGAGCGGGTCCGCGCGCTCGAATCGCGCCCGGGGTCCCCTCGCAAAGCGCCGCGCCGGCGCAAATAGAATGATTCGCGCTGGTGTGGTGTCTCGAAGCTCCGCCGGCTGAGGCGCCGGGCGGGGCCGGCGGGTGCCCTCCCCGAACACGCTCCCTCGCCGTGCGATGCGCCGGCTCGAAGGGACCACGAGATTGATCAGCGCGAGTCGCCGTCGTGTGCGAGGCCCTCGGCCGCTCTGGCGGCTGCCGGCCGGCCGTAGTACCAGCGGTGCAGCCGTGCCGCATCCACCCCAAAGAAGTAGAGCAGCCGGAGCGCCCACATGAGGACGATGGTGCGGAGGATCCCGTCCTGTTCCCACTTCCGCGCCGACGTGATCACGTGCAGGCGCAGACACCGGATCCTTCCCTGTCGCTTGAGCCGGGCGCTCAGCTCCACGTCCTCCATCAGTGGGATGTCCGGGTAGCCGCCGAGGGCTTCGAAGGCGGTCCGGCGGACGAAGAGGGCCTGATCGCCCGTCGCGATGCGCGTCAGCCGCGAGCGCCAGTTCATGAAAGCCGCGATCACCCGGAAGGGCCAGTGCGGGCTCGAGAAGCTCACGTCGAAGCGGCCGGCGACGACCGCGGGGTCGGCGAGTGCGCCGGCGATGGCGGCGGCGGCGCCCGCCGGCAGCAGGGTGTCGGCGTGAAGGAAGAGGAAGATGTGGCCGCGCGCGGCGCGGGCGCCCGCGTTCATCTGCCGCGCCCGGCCGCGCTCGCTCACCAGATGACGCGCGTTCGGCCAGCCACGCACCACGAGGGCGCTCCGATCCGCGCTGCCGCCGTCCACCACGATGATCTCGGCCTCGGGGCACCGGGCGCGGAGATGGGGCAGGAGGCGCTCGAGGTTCGCCGCCTCGTCGAGCGCGGGGACGATGATGCTCAGCATCGCGCCCCGGACCGTTCAGTCCGCCGCATGCAGCGTGATGCTGCCGAGGCCGAGGAGCAAGAGCCCGGCCGAGGCCTTCGCCCGCCGCGAAAGACCGATGGCGCCGGTCATCCGCGATCCGACTTGAGCAGCTCGTCGAGCGCCGCGCTCTTCCCGCGAAGCCATCGCGGCACCAGCCACAGGAGCGCCAGGAGCACGGCGGCCAACCCGAGCCACCGGAGGATCCACCGGAGGTCCCAGCCGCCCTCGCTGAAAGCATCCCCTGCCAAGGTGAACGCCGCGGTGGCGGGCAGCATGCAGAGCCACGAGGTGACCGCATAGACGGCGAAGCCGATGCCCGTGATGCCGTAGGCGTAGTTCTGGAGGTTGAAGGGGAAGACCGGCACCAGCCGCGTGATCATCACGAGCCGGAAGCCGTGGCGGGCTGCCGCACGATCGAGCCGCCCGAGAGCGGGCGAGGTGGCCACCCACCGCTCCACCAGGTCCCGCGCCGCGTGGCGCGCGATCAGGAAGGCCAGGCAGGCGCCGAGGGTGGAGGCGACGGATGCGTACAGCGTCCCCCAGATGGGCCCGAAGAGGAGGCCGCTCAGGACGGTCATCGGTAGCGCCGGCACGAAGGTCACGACCGCCAGCACGTAGCCCGCGATGAAGGCCGGCGGCCCCAGAGGGCCGAGCCCCTCGACCAACTGCCGCGCGCGGCTCAGCCCCTCCAAGCTCAAGAGCTCGCCGGCGCCCAGCCGCCGCACCAGCACGATGCCGCCGGAGGCAAGGCCGGCGAGCACGAGGAGCCGCCACCAGCACGAGGATCGCACGCTGCTGGCGGACGGCGAAGGCCTCGCCCATCGGATGGCCGAACGGGTAGCGCAGGTAGAGCGCCCGCGGCGGCTTCACCCGTCGCGTGACCTCCTTCTGGAGCGTGATCCCGATGGTCGGGATGCCCAGAGCCTCGATGGTGCGCTGGAGCAGGCCCACGGCCTGGTTGCAGAGCCCTCAGGCCGGGGTGAGGAAGACGGCCTCGGCCCCGTCGGCGCGGAGCCGATGCGCCACGACCGGCGCCGTCTCATCGATGAGCGTCGCCACATGCCGTCCGTCGATATGGCCCATGAAGCTGTAGGCGCGCGGCGCGATGCCGCCCACCAGACGCTCGTCCCGCAGCTCGCGGAGCCGGGCCAGCGGCAGCACCACGTTGATGTCCCGGTCCGCCGCGGCGTGGTCGTAGTATTTGTGAGTGATGGTGAGCCGGCGCGGATCGACGTCGCTCGCGATCTCGCGGAAGCTCGGATCCCCCTCTGGGTCGCTCATGTCGAAGGGAGGGTCGGACTCGAGGTGGACACCCGCCGTGGTGACGACGGCGATGACCGAGTCCTTCACGGGCTTGGCGAGCCGCGCCCACGGCACGGCCGTCGCCTCGACGAAGCGATGCCGCCGCGCCCACTGCCGGCCGACCCACGGCACGTGCTTGAAGAGCCGGACGGCCACGGCGTTGCTCACTGCGCGCAGCATCTGCACTAGCAGGCTGCTGAAAAAGGCCCATCTGCTGCGTTGGCGCCCTCGGCCGCACGCTCAACGTACAGAGAGTACGCCTCGCGTGCGGCCCTCGGGCGCGGCCTTGCATCTGGACCTTTTTGAGCAGCCTGGGAGTTTTTCCGCATCCTGCTAGAAGCGGCTCCGCTGTCGTTCGCGCCAGGGCAGGTTCTCGAGACAGGT
>WNFU01008584.1_pt1 | contig 17481 bp, 16 predicted proteins | sample 5400121 | NCBI WGS metagenome assembly WNFU01 (sample SAMN13153360, study PRJNA577476) | soil metagenome | isolation source: 100 cm soil or saprolite under grassland replicate 1 | place: USA:California | collected 2016-06-15
CAGCAGCTCCTGGTCACGGTCGCAAACGAGAAAGTTGAAGGCCACCGCTCACTCCTTCCAGCCGAGGGACAAGTGACCTCATCGTCGGACCCCGACCGGACGGACCCTCGCGGCTCAGACCGGTTTATGCGACAGCCTCCAATCGGCAACTTCATGGAAGTCTCGAAAGCCGCTATCCGTCATCGGCGGATCGAGGGTTCGAATCCCTCCCCTCCGCTCAACCAAGCGGTGCGCCTCAAGTCCGTGGGAGTCGACGCCCATCCACAGAGATCCACTGGATTGCATCGTCACTGGCGAACGGCTGGCGAACGGATGAGCTCGAATTCGCCCGGTCCAGCGACTTCCACGCGAGTCGACGCGAGTGCGTGCGCTTGGAGTGCCGCGTCGATCACCGGGGTTCGCTCCGCGCACACGCGTGTCGAGAGACAGCCGCCGGCGAGGCGCGTTACGACACGGTGGCTGCGGGTTTCCGGCTACGGCTCGTGGAACCTCGAGAGCGCAACGACGACTGCAGCAGGCCCCGCGGGCTTGCGGCAGGTTGCGGCGCAAGGATTGGCCTTAATCCCTCCTCGCGGCCTCGGCACCTTAAGATCAAACGTCAGAGCGGGCTTACCGACGTGCTTCGCGTCGTGAACATCAGCGAGATTCGCTTCGAGCTCGAGCAGGACATCATCAACGGTCGCATCGAGCTGAAGGATCTGCCGGAGCGCTGGAACGGAAAGATGCACGACTACCTCGGCGTCGACGTACCCGACGATGCGCGCGGCGTGCTCCAGGACATGCATTGTGGTCGACCGGCCTCATCGGGTACTTCTCGACGTACCTCCTCGGCACCGTGATGTCGGTGCAGATCTGGGAAAAACTGCATGAGGACGTGGCCGATCTCGATGCTGATGGCACGCGGCGAGTTCACGCCGATTCGGGAGTGGCTCGGCGCGAACATCCATGCGCACGGACGCAAGTACCCGCCGCAGGACCTGCTGGAGAGGGCGGTCGGCTCGACGATCGACGCGAAGCCGTACCTCGGGTACCTCAAGCAGAAGTTCGGCACACCGTAGCCGCATAACGACCCGGGGATGCCCTCGCGAAGCGGCTCGCCTGACTGCGCGGTCGGCTGGAACAACTGTGTTGCATGATCAACGGTTACAGGCGCGACCTCGATCATTCTTGGCACGTAACCTGTTGTGCGCGAGCGTTCTGAGGCCTGACGGCGGACAGGCGGCGACCCCATCATCAGGCGGTGTCGTCAGCTCAGCAAACGCCCTCGCCGAGACCCGCCGTTAGCTGGCGAATAGACTGGCGAACGAGAACTAAACTGCCTGCAAATCGGCATGTTCGTGCCGGTCTCGAAAACCGCCGCACTCCCGCTTGCCTGCGCGCGAACGCCCCGAACACGGAAAGGGACAGAAGCGCGGCTTATCGACAGATCCGCCGCGGCCGCGCGTCCGATCAGCTTGACGATGAGCGGTCCCGTTGAGGTGCTGTTGTGTCGTTTCGAGACATATCTGAGTGTTGGCGCCTCGAAGCGACGCTCTGTCAACACGACGGCGAACAAAGGCGGATGTGAACGCGGCAGAAGCGTGTCCCGAACCGTGTCCCCGAATAGCCAATTTCAACCTCACCCAACCAGCGCAACATCGCGTTGACTGACCTAATCTGACCTAACCTCGGCTTGAAATCTGGTATTTGCAAGCCGGAGGTCACCGGTTCGATCCCGGTACGCTCCATTCCGACCGCCGTCACGAAACCCACGAAGCGTTCCTTGCCCTCGCCTGCTGCCTTATCGGCTGGCGCCGACTCGAGAACTCGTGAGTTCGAGGTCCTTAGCGCCTGCGGCCTCGACTGACGATGAGGTCGATCTTCGAGCGGGCCGGCAGCACCCGTCCCGGCCGGCGGCTTTGGGAGATGACGATGCCCTTCTTGCGCTCGCGCGAGAAGGCGTAGCCCACCTTGCCCGTGCGGCAGTGCCTCTTTGCGATCGTCCGCATGGCGGACGCAACCCGCTTCCCGACGACTTTCGGCACCCTGCACGGCGCGGGCGCGATCGAGAAGGTGCGCGAGAGGTCGGGCGCGGGGTTGTAGTTGGCGTCGCCCGGCTGCGAAGCAGTCACCGTGCACGAACCGGCACCCGTCAGATGCATGGTCACGCCGCCGAGGGTGCAGCGCCCGCTCGCATTGAAGGAGACCGCCAGGCCCGAGGACGCCGCCGCGCTGACGCTGAAGTCAGGATCGCCGTAGGTCTTGCCCGCGAGCGGGCCAAAGGTGATCGACTGGCCCGCCCTCGCGATCGCGAACGTCCGCGAAACATCCGGCGCGGGGTTGTAGTCCGCGTCGCCCGGCTGCGAAGCGGTCACCGTGCACGAACCGGCGCCCGTCAGATGCACGGTCACGCCGCTGAGGGTGCAGTTCCCGCTCGCATTGAAGGAGACCGCCAGGCCCGAGGACGCCGCCGCGCTGACGCTGAAGTCAGGATCGCCGTACGTCTTGCCCGCGAGCGGGCCGAACGTGATTGTCTGGTTCTTGAGCTCGACCAGGGCGAGGCTGTGAAAGGGACCGGCGGCGATCGCCGCCACGCTGGAGAGATCGTTTGGCACGCTGCACTGCCCGTAGTCGGTGGGGGCGCCGCAGCCCCAGGCGACCACGGTGCCGTCGCCCTTCAAGGCCAGGCTGTGCCACTGGCTGGCGGCGATCGCGGTCACGCCGGAGAGGCCGCTCGGCACGCTGCACTGCCCGTAGTCGGTGGGGGCGCCGCAGCCCCAGGCGACCACGGTGCCGTCGCCCTTCAAGGCCAGGCTGTGATCGGTGCCGGCGGCAATCGCCATCACGCCGGAGAGGCCGTTCGGCACGCTGCACTGCCCGTAGTCGGTGCCGATGCCCATGCAGCCCCAGGCGACCACGGTGCCGTCGCCCTTCAACGCCAGGCTGTGAGCGTAGGCGGCGGCGATCGCCGCCACACCCGAAAGACCGGCTGGCACGCTGCACTGCCCGAAGTCGCTGGAGTAACCGGAAGCCGTGCCGCAGCCCCAGGCGACCACGGTGCCGTCGCCCTTCAATGCCAGGCTGTGGGCGAAGCTGGCGGCAATCGCGGTCACTCCGGACAGGCCGCTCGGGACGTCGCATTGCCCGAAGTCGGTGTAGACGTCCTGGCAGCTCTCGCCCCAGGCGACCACCGTGCCGTCGGCCTTCAACGCCAAGGCGTGATCGGCGCCGGCCGATCACACCGGAGAGGTTGCTGGGCACGTTGCACGCCCCTTGGATGCCGAGGATGCCGCAGCCCCACGCAACCACGGTGCCGTCGCCCTTCAATGCAAGGCCGTAGTACTGGCCGGCGGCGATCGCGGTGACGCGGGAGAGGCCGTTCGGAACGCTGCACTGCCCCCAAGCGCCGATGCCTCCGCAGCCCCAGGCGACCGGCTTCAGGGTCGGCGTCGCCTGCGCCGCGCCCGCCGCGAAAAGCAGCCAAACGCTAAGAACCGCCAGCGCGCAAAGCCGGAGGGGCGGCCCCGGTCTCGTCGGCAGCTTGATCTCCCGCTCCTTTCCGCCACCTAAGCAGAGCGAGCGCTCTCCGCGCGCCAATGATGAGGTGGGGTGAACATATGATTCTCCTCCCTCCTAAGACGGATTACAAGCAGGCTTGCCCCCTTCTCGCTCGCCTTCCTCGCTCCCGCCTGCTCCCCTCAGTTACTGCCACAACTCCAGAAACTCAGACTCCAGAGACTCATCGAGTTAGAGGTTCCTAGCGGGGGCCTCTTACTTCGTCAGCAACCGACACCTACGAAGTCCGGAGTGGACATTGCCGCTCAGTCGTCCGGACCCTCACGCCGCCGTGCCGGCGCGGTTACCGGTCGAACCGGTGCGGACGATCCCACCTCGACTCGACCGCGTCCTTGAAGAGTTCGGCGCCGTCTAAAGGCTCGACTTCGCGCGGCTCGCCGGCGCACCCGGTACCCTCGTCGTCTTCATGGAACTACGCCAGGTCGAGCGCATCGCCGCAGGACTGATCGCGCTCGTCGTGATCGGCGACGCCGTCGCGCTACGCCGGACTCTCGCCGGACGGGCCTGAGCGGCCCGGCACAGCTCGGCCGCAACGTCCGCTTGCTCGCGACGATGCTCGGCAGGGTCCTCGTCGAGCAGGAGGGCGAGTGGTTGCTCGACACAGTCGAGCGCGTGCGGCTGCGAACGCGTTCGGCGCGACAAAGCGGCGGCGTCGCGGACGTCAACCAGACGATGCGGACGATCTCGGCGGAGCGGCAGGCGCTCGTCCTGCGCGCCTTCGCGCTTTACTTCCAGCTCGCGAACATCGCGGAACAGCAGCACCGGATCCGGCGCAGGCGCGAGGACGCGCACGCCGGACGCGTCGCGCGGGACTCGCTCGAGCGGGCGTTCGACCTCCTCAACGAGGTTCCGGCGGATGAGCTCGGGCTCCGCGCCCGCGAAGTCTCGCTCAGGCTCGTGCTGACCGCGCACCCGACGGAGGCGAGCCGGCGCACCGTCCTGCTCGCGCACGTGCGCATCGCCGCCGAGCTCGACCACCTCGACGACCCGCTCCTGACGCCGGCCGGCCGGCGGGACGTCGAGGAGCGGCTGGCCGAGGAGGTAACCCTCTTGTGGCAAACGGATGAGGTCCGCCATGACCGTCTGAAAATCTCCGACGAGATCCGCAACGGCCTCTGGTTCTTCGAGCACAGCCTCTTCGACGCGGCGGAGACCTTGCTGCACGAATGGCGCCGCCGCCTGCCCGGTGCGCCGCCGCCGCTTCGGTTCGGCTCGTGGATCGGCGGCGACATGGACGGCAACCCGTCGGCCGGAGCCGCGACGATCGCAGAGGCGCTCGCGCGCGCCCGCAAGCTCGCGCGCGAGCGCTACCGCGACCACGTCCGCGCGCTCGCAGTCGAGCTCTCGTCACACCGTTCGTTCATACGGGTGACGGGCGAGCTCGAGGAGTCACTCGCGCACGACGAGCGCGAGCTGCCGAGTTACGCGGCTGAGATTGGGGCGCAGAACGAGCTCGAGCCGTACCGCCGCAAGCTCTCGTTCGTCTGGTGGCAGCTCGCGAACGACCGCTACGAATCCCCTGCCGCGCTACTCGAGGACCTCGCCGTGATCCGCCGCAGCCTCGAGGCGAACCGCGGCGGGCGGATCGCGGCGCGCGTCGCGGCGCTCGAGCGGACGGTCGAGGTCTTCGGCTTCGACGTCGCGAAGCTCGACGTGCGCGTGCACGCCGGCGAGCTTTCGACCGACCGCGCACGCGAGGCGCTCGCAGCGGGAGCGGACACCGTGATCGTTTCCAAGACGTCCTGCGCCGACGACGTCCTGCGTGCGCTTGCGCTGACCGGGCCCGGCACTGCGGTCGTACCGCTCTTCGAGACGCTCGACGACCTCGCCGCGGCGCCGCGCATCCTCGACGAGTTGCTGCGCGACGAGCGTTTTGCGCGGCGTGGCAAGGCGGTCGAGGTGATGGTCGGCTACTCGGACTCAGGCAAGGACGGTGGCTACCTCGCCGCGCAGTGGGCCATCTACCGGGCGCAGGAGTCGCTCGCCGAGACTGCGCGTGCACACGGTGTCGAGCTGACGATCTTCCACGGCCGCGGCGGCAGCACGGGACGCGGCGGCGGGCCGACGCACGCCGCGATCGTTTCCCAGCCGCCAGGGCACCCGCCGGGGCGGTTGAAGCTGACCGAGCAAGGCGAGACCGTCTCGTTCAAGTACGGGCTCGAGGGGCTTGCGCGCGTCAATCTCGAGGCGGCGCTTGCGGGGACGCTCCTAGCGGCGTTTCCCGAGGTGACGGCGAGACCACCAACGCCCAGCGAGCGGGACACGCTCGAGCAGCTCTCACGCCGCTCGCGCGAACGCTACGGCGCGTTTGTCTGGAACGAGCCGCGCTTCGCCCAGTTCTTCCGGCTCTTCACGCCTGTGGACGAGCTGGCGCTGCTGGAGATCGGCTCCCGCCCGACCCGCCGGCCGGACGACGCGGACTACCTCGCCTCGTTGCGCGCTCGAGATGACGCTCGCGAAGTCCAGCCTCGAGGTCGCGCGCGGGTACCTCGAGCTCGTTGCCGACGCCGAGCTGCGGGACGCGATGTTCGCGCCGATCGAGCGCGAGCACGAGCTTGCGGTCTCGGCTGTCCTGCGCGCGTCCGGCGTCGAGCGGTTGCTCGATCGCCAGCCGGTCGTCCAGCAGACGATCGACCTGCGCAACCCGTACGTCGACCCGATGAACGCGATCCAGGTCGAGCTGTTGCGTCGCCACCGAGCCGGCGACGCGTCGGCGCGGCTGCCGCTGCTCCGCTCGATCGCGGGCATCGCAGCAGCACTGCGCAACACCGGCTAGCGGATCGACGCCAGATCGAAGCGCGCGCCGTGCGCCGCCTCGTAGGCGGCGATCGCGTTCTCACGCTGCAGCGTCCGCGCGACGTCGTCGAGACCGTTGAGGAGGCAGTACCGCTCGAACGGGTCGAAGTCGAAGCGCAGCTTCAGCCCGCTCTCATGCGCGATCTCCTGCGCATCGAGGTCGACGACGAGCTCGTTTCGCACCGAGACGGCGCGCTTCACCGCATCGAGCTCCTCGGCGTCGAGCACGATCGGCGCGATGCCCGTCTTGACGGCGTTCGTGTGGAAGATGTCGCCGAAGGACGGCGCGAGGACGGCACGGAAGCCGCAGTCGTCGAGCGCCCACGCGGCATGCTCGCGCGACGAGCCACAGCCGAAGTTCCGCCCGGCGACGAGGACTACGGCGCCCTCGTACTCCGGACAGCGCAGCTCGAACTCCGGATCCTGCATCCAGTCGTAGAAGAGGAACTCGCCGTATCCCGTCCGTTCGATCCGCTTGAGGAACTGCTTCGGGATGATCTGGTCGGTGTCGACGTCGGGTCGGTCGAGCACGGCGACGCGACCCTCGACTCTGCGCAACGCTCTCATCCGAGCTCCCGCACGTCGACGAAGTGCCCCGCGATTGCGGCAGCCGCGGCCATCGGAGGACTGACGAGATGCGTGCGGCCGCCGCGGCCCTGCCGTCCTTCGAAGTTCCGGTTCGACGTCGATGCGCAGCGCTCGCCGGGCGCGAGGATGTCCAGGTTCATCCCAAGGCACATCGAGCAGCCCGCGCGGCGCCATTCGAAGCCCGCCTGCTCGAAGATCCGGTCGAGCCCCTCGTCCTCCGCCTGTCGCTTCACGCGCGCGGAGCCGGGGACGACCATGGCGCGCACGCCGTCGGCGACCCGGCGCCCTGCGGCAACGGCGGCGGCGGCTCGCAGGTCCTCGATGCGCGCATTCGTGCACGACCCGATGAAGACGCGGTCGATGCGCACCTCGGACAGCCGCGTGCCAGGCTCGAGCGCCATGTAGCGGAGCGCGCGCCCGACCGCCTCGCGCTGGGACGGGTCGTCGTAGTCCGACGGATCGGGGACGACACCGTCGACGGGGGCGACCATGCCCGGGTTCGTGCCCCAGGTGACTTGCGGACGCAGCGCCGACACGTCGACGTCGACGGTCAGGTCGAAGACGGCGTCGGGGTCGGAGTGGAGCGTGTGCCAGTTGTCGAGCGCTCGCTCCCACGCCGCGCCGGTCGGAGCGCCGGGCCTTCCCTGCAGGTAGGCGAACGTCGTGTCGTCGGGCGCGATCATTCCCGCGCGCGCGCCGGCCTCGATCGACATGTTGCAGACCGTCATGCGTCCTTCCATCGAGAGCGCCTCGACCGCCGGCCCGGTGTACTCGAGCACGTGGCCCGCGCCGCCGGCGACGCCGAGCTTGCCGATCGCGCCGAGGACGAGATCCTTCGCAGTCAGGCCGAGTCGAAGCTCACCGTGAAATGCGACCTGCATCGTCTTCGGCTTTGTCTGCGCCAACGTCTGTGTCGCGAGCACGTGTTCGACCTCGGACGTGCCGATGCCGAACGCGAGCGCGCCGAACGCCCCATGCGTCGACGTGTGGCTGTCGCCGCAGACGATCGTCATGCCCGGCTGCGTCACGCCGAGCTCCGGACCGATCACGTGCACGATCCCTTCGCGGCCGCTGCCGGTCGGGAACAGGCGTATCCCGAACTCATCGCAGTTCCGCTCGAGCGCTGCGAGCTGCGCGCGCGCGAGCGGGTCCTCGATCGGGCCGTCGACCGTCGGAACGTTGTGATCCATCGTCGCGACGGTCAGGTCGGGCTTGCGCACGCGGCGGCCCGCGTGCCGCAGCGACTCGAAGGCCTGGGGGCTGGTCACCTCGTGAACGAGGTGCAGGTCGACGTAGAGCAGCGTCGGCTCGCCCTCGGGCTCGGCGACGACGTGCGCCTCCCAGATGCGGTCGAACAGCGTCCGCCCGCCCAGGGTCGCGCCTCCGACGCTCAACGCAGGTTCCCGACCGGCGCGAGCGCCGCGAGCACCGACTCGCCGAACTGCGCCGTCGTGGCCGTGCCCCCGAGGTCCTGGGTCGGCGTCGAGGCGAGCGCGTGCTCGACCGCGTACTCGACCGATCGCGCGAGGTCGTGCCGCGCGAGGCCGTGCTCGAGCAGGAGCACGAGCGAGCGCAGCATCGCCGTCGGATTCGCCGCTCCCGTGCCGGCGATGTCGGGCGCCGACCCGTGCACCGGCTCGAAGATGCCTGGGCCGGCGTCGCCGATGCTCGCCGACGACGCGAGCCCGAGCCCTCCGGTCACGGCGGCAGCGACGTCGGAGAGGATGTCGCCGAACGTGTTCTCGGTCAGGATCACGTCGAACTCGCCGGGCGACGTGACGAGTCGCATCGCGACGCTGTCGACGAACCCGTGCTGGACTTCGACGTCCGGGTGGTCCGCCGCGACCTCGGTCACGACGCGCCGCCACATGCGCGACGTGTCGAGGACGTTCGCCTTGTCCACCGAGAGGACAAAGCCCCGACGCCGGCGTGCAAGCTCGAATGCGCGCCGCGCCACGCGCTCGACCTGCGCGGGGTGGTACTCGCAGGTGTCGAAGACGGTGCCGTCGTCGAGCACGCCGCGCCGCCCGTAGTAGAGGCCGCCGACCAGCTCGCGGACGACGACGAGGTCGACGCCGGGAGCGCGGGCCGGGCGCAGGTTCGCGTACACGTCGAGCTCGCGCCGAAGATCGATCAGGCCCTGCTCGGGACGCACGTCGCAGCCGTCCCAACGCGGGCCACCGACCGCCCCGAGCAGGACGGCGTTCGCGCCGCGGCACGCTTCGAGCGTCTCGAGCGGAAGTGGCTCCCCGCTCGCATCGATCGCCGCACCGCCGAACGGGCGGATCTCGATCTCCAGGTCGAGCGGCAGGCTCTCGAGGACGCGAATCGCCTCGGCCGCGACCTCCGGGCCGATCCCGTCGCCCGGCAGACAGACGATGCGCTCAGGCACCGCCGAGCTCCTGCTTCGTCAGCTCGAGGACGTGAGCGTAGAGGTCCGCGAGTCCTTCCTGCGACAGCCGCCCCGCGTTGCTACGCGTGAGGTAGCGGACGAGCCACTCCTCGCGCCCAGAGTCGGCAACCGGGATGCGGTTCGCCTCCTTGTAGCGCCACAGCCGCTGGACGAGCCTGAGCCGCTGGTCCACGAGCGCGACGAGCTGGCGGTCGAGTTCGGTGATCTGCTCACGCATCTGCGCGAGCACGTGATCCGGGGCCGTCGGGGACGCTGTGCTCACGCGACGGCCTCCGAGCGAAGCTCCTCGCGGGGTAACGTCATCCGGTCATCGCTCCCTCCGAGGCGGAGCCGACGAGCTTCGCGTACTTGGCGAGGACGCCGCTCGTGTAACGCGGAGGCGGCGGGGCCCACGCGCTGAGACGAGCTGCGAGCTCGTCGTCCGGCAGATCGAGATCCAGCCGGCGCCGCTCGACGTCGATTACGATCACGTCGCCGTCGCGGACGGCAGCGAGCGGGCCGCCGCGCGCAGCCTCCGGCGCGATGTGCCCGACCATCAAACCATGCGTCGCGCCGGAGAAGCGGCCGTCGGTGATCAGAGCCACCTCGTCGCCCAGCCCCTCGCCGGCGAGTGCCGCCGTCACGTGCAGCATCTCGCGCATCCCGGGCCCACCCGCGGGCCCCTCGTAGCGGATGACGACGACGTCGCCGGCCACGATCGAGCGCTCTTTCACGGCGGTGAAGCACTCCTCCTCGGAGTCGAAGACGCGGGCGGGCCCGCGGTGGTGGAGCCGCTCGTGTCCGGCGAGCTTCACGACGCAGCCGTCGGGGGCGAGCGAGCCGCGGAGAATCGCCAGGCCGCCGGTCGGCTTCAACGGGTTCTCCCAGCTGACGACGACCTTCTGGCCCGGACGCTCGAGAGCGGCGGACGCCACTTCGCGCAACGAGCGGCCGTCCACGTTGCGCGCGTCGCCGTGGACAACGCCCGCGCCGACGAGTTCGCGTGCGACAAGCGCGACGCCGCCTGCCCGGTAGAGATCGGTGGCGACGAAGCGACCGGCCGGCTTGATGTCGACGACGATCGGCGTGCGGCTGGCGATCGTGTCGAAGTCGTCGAGCGAGAGCTCTACGCCGGCCTCGCGCGCGATCGCGAGCAGGTGGAGGACGCCGTTCGTCGAGCCGCCGGTCGCGGCGATCGAGGCGATCGCGTTCTCGAAGGACTCGCGTGTGAGCAGCTGCGACGGACGAACGTCGTCCCGCACGAGCCGCATCGCGAGCCGGCCCGCCGTGACGGCCGCGGTCGGCTTCGCCGGATCAAGGGCGGGCACTTCGTTCAATCCCGGCGCGCTGACGCCGAGGAAGTCGAGGACCGTCGCCATCGTGTTCGCGGTGAACTGGCCGCCGCAGGCGCCCGCGCCCGGGCACGCGGCGCTCTCGAGCGCGTGCAGCTCGCCCTCGCTCATTGTGCCGGCCGCGTGCGCGCCGACCGCCTCGAAAACGTCCTGGATCGTGACGTCGCCGCCGCGGAAGCGGCCGGGCGCGATCGAGCCGTTGTAGAAAACGAGTCCGGGGATGTCCAGGCGGACGAGCGCCATCACCGCGGCGGGAATGGTCTTGTCGCAGCCGACGATGCACACGAGCCCGTCGAAGAGGTGGCCGCGGGCGACCAGCTCGATCGAGTCCGCGATCAGCTCGCGCGAGACGAGCGACGCGCGCATGCCCTCCGTTCCCATCGAGACGCCGTCGGAGACGGCAATGGTGTTGAACTCGATCGGCGTGCCTCCCGCGCGGCGGATCCCGTCCTTGACGTGCCGCGCGAGCACGCGCTGATTCAGGTTGCACGGCATCGTCTCGATCCACGACGTCGCGACGCCGACGAGCGGCCGCGCGAGGTCCGCGGCGGTGAAGCCGACCCCCTTGAGCATCGCCCGCGCGGGGGCGCGGTCGACGCCTTCGGTGAGCGCGGCGCTGATGCGCTTTGCCGGATCAGGAAGCGCCATGGACCTCGGCGACCTCGCGCTCGTTCAGGGCGCGCAGCCGCGCGCCGACCTGTTCGAGCAGCGTCGCGGCGAGCGCGCTTCGGTACTTCTCGAGGACGGGCTGGCCTCGGTCCATCTCTGCGATCCACTCACGTGCGAACGAGCCGTCACGGATCGAGGTAAGTGCGGAGCGCATGTTGTCGCGCACGTGCTCGTCGACGATCCTCGGTCCGACCGCGTGCGAGCCGTACTCGGCGGTGTCGGAGATCGAGTAGTGCATGCGCTCGATGCCGCCCTCCCAGATCAGGTCGACGATCAGCTTCAGCTCGTGCAGGCACTCGTAATAGGCCACCTCGGGCTGGTAGCCCGCTTCGACGAGCGTCTCGAACCCGAGGCGGATCAACTGCGTGACGCCGCCGCACAGGACCGCCTGCTCGCCGAAGAGGTCGGTCTCCGTCTCCTCGGCGAACGTCGTCTCGACCATCCCCGCGCGCGCGGCGCCGATACCGGCGCCGTAGGCGAACGCGAGCTCGCGCGCGTGGCCGCTCGCATCCTGCGCGACCGCGACCACCGCCGGCGTGCCGTAGCCCTCCTCGTAGAACCTGCGCACGATGTGACCCGGCCCCTTCGGCGCGACCATGACCACGTCGTGATCCGCGGGCGGCTCGATGCGCCCGTAATGCACGTTGAACCCGTGCGCGAAGAGCAAGGCTGCGCCGGATGCGAGGTTCGGCCCGACCTCGTCCCGGTAGAGCGACGGCTGCGCGCCGTCGGGCACGAGCAGCGCGACGAGCTGAGCGTCGCGGACTGCCTCGGCGACGGTCTTCACGCTGAGGCCCGCCTCGTCGGCCGCCGCCCACGAAGGGCTCCCGTCGCGGAGGCCGACCTCGACCTCGATGCCGGAGTCCGAGAGGTTGAGCGCGTGCGCGTGACCCTGGCTGCCGTAGCCGAGCACGGCGACCTTTCCGGAGAGCAGGCCGACGTTGCCGGCCTTGACGATCTCAGCCATTGGAATCCTTTCGATCGTTGGAATGCGGACGGTGGAGCCCGATGCGCCCGGTGCGGGCGAGCTCGAGCAGGCCGTACGGGCGAAGCAGATCCTCGAAGGCGTCGACGTCGTGCGGCCGGCCGACGATCTGGAACGTGATCGCGTCCTGGCCGAAGTCCGCGATCGACGCGCCCGAGGCCCGCGCGGCAGCGAGCAGCTCCGCGCGCGCGTCCGGCGGCGAAGCGACGGTGATGAGCGCGAGCTCGCTCTCCACGGCGTTCTCCGGGCGCAGCTCGGTGACGCGGAGGACGTTCACGAGCTTGTGGATCTGCTTCTCGATCTGCTCGAGCGAGTGCTCGCTGCAGTCGACGCGAAGCGTCAGCCGTGAGATGTTTTCACGCTCCGTCGGGCCGACGACGAGACTCTGGATGTTGTAGCCGCGGCGCGCGAAGAGCTGCGAGACACGCGCAAGCGCCCCCGCTTTGTTCTCGAGCCTGACGGACAAGGTGTGCTCACTCATGCAGACAGGGCTTCCTGCTCAGGAGCCTCTCGAACATCGACAGCAGCCGCGCCGGCAGGGACCATCGGGTAGCAGTTCTCGCTCGGGTCGCACCGCGCGTCGACCACCGCGGTGCGTCCGGCCGCGAGGGCGGCGGCGAGCGTCGATTCGAGCTCGCCCTCGCTTCCCACCGTGAAGCCCGCGCAGCCGTACGCCTCGGCGAGCTGCGCGTAGTCGGGAACCTGGTGCGTGAGGTGCGTCTGCGCGAAGCGCTCGTCGTAGAAGAGCTCCTGCCACTGGCGCACCATTCCGAGCCATGCGTTGTTGACGATCACGACGACGATCGGGAGCCGTTCGAGCGCCGCGGTCGCGAGCTCCTGGCCCGTCATCTGGAAGCAGCCGTCGCCGTCGATGCAGACGACTGTCGCGTCGGCGCGTGCGGCCTTCGCGCCGATCGCAGCCGGCACGCCGTAGCCCATCGTTCCGAGCCCGCCCGAGGTGATGAACGAGCGCGGGCGGTCGCAGACGAGGTACTGCATCGCCCACATCTGATGCTGCCCGACGCCGGTCGTCCAGATCACGTCGTCGCGCCCCGCCGTGAGGTCGCGAAGCGTCTCGACGACGGTTTGCGGCTTCAGGACTCCCTCGCTGCGGCTGTACCGATACGGGAACCGGGCGCGCCAGTCTTCGAGCTGCCGCAGCCAAGGCTCGTGATCCGGAGAGCCGAGCCTGCGCACCGCTGCGACGAGCCGGGCGAGCGCCGGCGTGAGCGGCCCGACGACGGGAATCTCCACGTGGCGGATCTTTCCGACCTCGGCCGCGTCGACGTCGAAGTGGATCACCTTCGCGCCGGGCGCGAACGCGGAGAGCTTGCCGGTGACGCGGTCGTCGAAGCGGGAGCCGACGGCGATCACGAGGTCCGCCTTGTTCAGAGCCCAGTTGGCGTACTTCGAGCCGTGCATCCCCGGCGCGCCGTAGTTGAGCGGGTGCGAGTCCGGCAGGCAGCCCTTGCCCATGAGCGTCACGACCGCCGGCAGGCGCGCCGCGTCCACGAGCGCGAGCAGCTCGGAGCAAGCGTCGCCGTTGACGACGCCGCCACCGGCATAGACGATCGGCCGCTTCGCGGCGAGGATCGCCCGCGCCGCCTCGTGCACCTGGCGCTCGTCCACCGTGCGCGGCGGCTTCCAGCCGGGCAGGTCGGAATCGTCGGGGTACTCGAAGTCGAGCTCAGCCTCTTGGGCGTCCTTCGCGACGTCGACGAGAACCGGACCCTGCCGTCCCGTGCGTGCAACGTGGAACGCCGCCTTGAGCACGGACGGCAGCTCCTCCGCGTCCTGGACGAGCCACGAGTGCTTGACGATCGGCATCGTGATCCCGGTCGCGTCGATCTCCTGGAACGCGTCGGTGCCGATCAGTCCGCCACGCACCTGACCCGTGATGCAAACGAGTGGCGTCGAGTCCATCCACGCGTCGGCGATCGGCGTGACGAGGTTCGTCGCGCCGGGGCCGGAAGTCGCGATGGCGACGCCGACCTCGCCGGACGCGCGCGCGTAGCCCTGCGCCATGTGCCCCGCGCCCTGCTCGTGCCGGGCGAGCACGTGGCGAACCGACGTGCCTCGCGCGATCGCATCGTAGGTCGGCAGGATGGCGCCGCCGGGAATACCGAAGGCGACCCGCACGCCTTCGTGCTCCAGCGCGCGGAGGATCGCATCGGAGCCCAGCATCCGAGTCACGTCCAGATCTCCTCGAAGAGCTCGAAGTCGGTGCGCACATCCGGGAGCAGCTCGAGAACGGCGTCGGTGAACGAACGCGTGCCGGCGGCAACCGGCGTTGCTGCGGCGACGGCGCGCTCGAGCGTACGGGCCGCCGACCGGCGTTGCAGCCCTTCGGCGAGCAGGAGCGAGAGCGTCAGCAGGATCGCGGTTGGATCGGCGACGCCGAAGCCGGCGAGGTCCGCGGACGCGCTCATGCCGGGCATGAACAGTCCGGGCCCTTCGTCCGCGAGCCACGCGTCGGCCACCGTCGCGGGCGAGCCGCCGAGATGCGCCGCCGCGTCGGTGAGAGGTTCCACGAGCTCCGCCTCGGTGACGACGACGTCGAGGTCGCAGTGTGTCCGGCGCAGACGGACGAGCGCCTCACCCACGGTGCGGTGCTCGACAACCATCCCGCCCCAGCGCGTGCGCTCAGCGTCGACGACCCGTCGCCACGCCGGCGACGAGCCGACTGCGGTGAGACAGCCGCGCTTTGCCGCTGCGCTGAAAAAGGCCCGCTCGACTGCGCTTTCGGGGGGAGCGGAATCGACGGCGCCGAAGACAAGCACGTCGCCCGCCTCGAGCAAGTGCACGCGCGACACGCGCCAGACCAGCTCGAGGTCGGCTTTCACCGCTTCGACCGCGGGTTCGTGCGGGCTCGCGACGAGGATCGCGTCCGCCTTGTGGTACGCGACGCGCGTCGAGCGCGGTAGCGGATGGCCGAAGCGAGTCATTGCCTCGCCACCGAACGGCAGATGTGCCTCTTCGATCGCAAGCGAGTGCAGCTCAGAGAGACGCGATAGCGCGCGTACCGCTTCGGCCATCAACTCCGGCCCGACTCCGGCGCCGGCGAGACAGGCGATTTCCTGACGGTGGTTCATACCCGTACCTCGTCGAAGACGTCGGCAACGGACACGCGCCCGCCAGCGTCGGCGAGGTGCTTGAAGCGCGCGAACGCCGCGTCGAGCGCCTCACCGTCGAGCTGCAATCCGGCTTGGGCGCAGGCACGCGCGAACGCATGGCGGCCGGAGTGCTTGCCGAGCGGCAGTGTCGTCGTGAGCCCGAGCTCTTCCGGATCGATGATTTGATACGTCGACGCTTCCTTGAGGACGCCGTCCTGGTGGATTCCGGACTCGTGTGCGAACGCGTTGGCGCCGACGATCGCCTTGTTGGGCTGGACGACGTAGCCGGTGAGCTCGGACACGAGCCGCGAGGTGGAGTAGAGGTGCCGAACGTCGATGTCGCTCTGGACCGCAAACGATTCGGCGCGCACGAGGAGCGCGACGACGACCTCCTCGAGCGCCGCGTTGCCTGCGCGCTCGCCGATGCCGTTGATCGTGCACTCGATCTGGGTCGCGCCGGCGGCAACCCCCGCGAGCGAGTTCGCGACCGCGAGGCCGAGATCGTCGTGGCAATGCACCGAGAGCTCCACATGATCGAGCTCCGGGCACATCGAGCGGACCTCCGCGAGCAGGCGCGCGAGCCCATCGGGGAGCATGTAGCCGACAGTGTCGGGAACATTGATGACGTCGGCGCCCGCCGCGATCGCGGTCCGGCAGACCTCGGCGAGGAACGTCGGATCCGAGCGAGTCGCGTCCTCGGCCGAGAACTCCACCTCGTCGGCGCGCTCGCGCGCGTACGACACCGCCCAGTCGACGCCCTCGAGCACCTGCTCGGGCGTCAATCCGAGCTTTCGCTCCATATGAAGCGGACTTGTCGCAATGAACACATGGAGTCGCGACCGCGGCGCGCCACGAAGCGCGTCGACGCTCGCGTCGATGTCACCCTGCGTCGTCCGGCACAGCGACGCGACCGTCGTGTTCGATACGGCGGACGCCACGGCGGCGACGCCCGCGTGGTCGCCGAGAGACGAAACGGCGAAACCGGCCTCGATGACATCGACGCCGAGCCGTTCGAGCGCGCGCGCGATTTCGGCCTTCTCTTCCGGGCGCAGCGCGATACCCGGCGACTGCTCGCCGTCCCTCAGCGTCGTGTCGAAGATCTTGATCCTGCGCACTCGTCACTCCCTTCGTCGCGCCCCGGTACGAGGCGAACTTCTCCCGTCAACGTCGGCGTGTGCGGCGTCGCGGCCGCGTGAGTGCGCGCTCCCCCTAGAGGGGGAGAATCGAGAGGGTGACGACGACGAGCCGCGAAAGTGACATGTGGGCGGACTCGGTCATCAGAGGCGCAGTGTGCATACGGCGCGCGGCGTTGTCAAGCGTCAGAAAGTGAAGCGGCAATAGCTTCTGAAGCTAGCGGCGTGCACGCGCCGCGCGGGCGCGGGCCGAAGTTGCGCATCGCGTCGATGATCGGGAGGAGCGCCTCGCCCTTGTCCGTCAGTTCATACTCGACGCGCGGCGAGGACGCCGGGGGGCTACGGCGCCCTGACGACAACCGCCGCACCAAACCGGCAGAGGTTCATCGTGGCGATCAGTCCCACGACGTTCACCAGAAACGTGTCCCGAACCGTGTCCCCGAATAGCCAATTTCAACCTCACGCAATCAGCATAACTTCGCCTTGACTGACCTAACCTGACCTAACCTCGGCTCGAAACCTGGTATTTGCAAGTCGGAGGTCACGGGTTCGATCCCCGTACGCTCCATCAAAGGGACAGCAAAATTTCTTGCTGAGGCGCCGGGCGGTGTTTGAAGTCATGCCAACCCCGGCGTTCCCGCAGCGAGGATGCGTTCGACGAGAGCCGAGTGGCGCCGCCGTTGCTCGGCCCGGCCCAACGCCATCGCGACCGACCTCCGCTCGCCGACGAGGACGCAGAGACGCTGCGCACGCGTCACGGCGGTGTAGAGCAGCGCTCGCGAAAGCATGTGCGAATACGCCGTCGACCAGGGGGCGACGACTGCGGGGAACTGCGATCCCTGTGCCCGGTGCACGGTGAGCGCCCAGGCGAGGCTGTAGGTCTCGAGGGCGGCGACCG
>WNFU01004630.1_pt1 | contig 17480 bp, 15 predicted proteins | sample 5400121 | NCBI WGS metagenome assembly WNFU01 (sample SAMN13153360, study PRJNA577476) | soil metagenome | isolation source: 100 cm soil or saprolite under grassland replicate 1 | place: USA:California | collected 2016-06-15
CGCCGCCGAGGCCACCTTCGATCAAGTGACCGTGAAAAGTACCATACTGGCCAATAGTGATCTGGTGTTCTTTGCCCTCAATCTTTCGGGTGATTGGCACGTAGCGTGTCTCCGTTTTTTTTGAGACGCCTGGCGTTAGAACCGCCCCGGCGATCGCTTCGAGCGCCTTGCGCTGCTCCGGCGTTGCCTTCTCGTCGATGTATTTGTAGGCAAAATTCCAGTTTCCGTACGATTCCATCATCGTCTGGCCTTCTGGACTTTGGCCAATTGTGCCGATGGCAAGGCCGTCGAGCTTAACTTTTCCGTAATTGCCTTTCTGGATGAAAAGCACCTGGCCGCCGCCGCAGGTCATCTTGGTCGGTTTGGAATCAAACCAGCATGGACACGCGGCGTCACACGAGCAGGCTTCTTCGAGCTGGCCGGTAATCTTCCACGGTGTTTTATCTTTTGGTTCGTTCGCGGCTCGCACAGGCGCCACATGGATGAGGAGGCCCGCAACGAGCGCCCACGCAAAAAGAGATCTTGTTTTCATAACGCCGGAATCTTACGGCTACGCGTGGCGCGGGCAAATCGATTTTGCGCTAAGGAAAGTGCCGGCTGATGAATGCCCGTCCCGAACCAGACTTCAGGTACTTCTCAAAGGCGATAGCCGTCTTTTCGTGCGCAAATGCAAAATAGACGACAAGAATCCAAGGGCGAAACTTAGCCGTATGTGGAGAATGGCCCTCGTTGTCATCTTTAAGCCATTGTCGCAGATCGCGAGTCGATCCTACGTATGGTTGTTTTGGCTGAGACTGCGATTTCAGCAAGTAAACGTAATGCATCAGGAGGCTGGCCTGCCAGCCGTAGCTTGGTGTTTTAGGGCGGTCCGCCTTCGCTAGGCTCCGGCGCACTCGCTCCAGCCCTCGCTTTGCGCTGCGCTCCAAGCGAAGGCTGGAGCGGGTGACGAGGCTCGAACTCGCGACGTCCTCCTTGGCAAGGAGGTGCTCTACCACTGAGCTACACCCGCAGTTTTTGGGGGAAACAATAATGTCCAGCGACCCGCGGGGCGCAACCTTTTAATTGCTTCCGCAGGCTTGAAATTGTTGAATCCAAATTGGGCGTTGAGCGCATCTTATGATCAAAGAACCTCTATGAAAAAATTAATCCTCCTCTGCATTTGCTCAACAGCTCTGGCGACAAGCGTGTTTGCGCAGGCCCCGACGGCATCGCCGATCGCTAGCCCGCCAGCAGCAACACCAATGGCAACGACAGCCGCCATTGCCCCTCCGTCGGATCTCGCTGACAGGATTCATCAGAAGCTGGAGAAAAAGTTTCGCGGCAAACACGGAATCATCATTGAAGGCGGCGATCATGAAAACCCGAAGGACGAAATTCCTGCGATGGTGATTCCCCTAGTTGGAATTGTTTTCCTAACAATTTTTGGTGCGCCTGTGCTGATCGTGATTGCAATAGGAATCTTTGCTCTCTTACTGAGCCGCTCGCGGCAGCGCACCATTCGAATGATGGTGGAGAAAGGTCAGCCGGTTCCCGCAGAACTGCTTGCACCGCACACGAGGGCAGTGCGGCAGCGGTCGGATGTGCGCCGGGGAGTTATTTGGACCATGGTCGGGCTCGGTGCGATGATCTTCCTGGGCGCCGTGAACGACTGGGAAGGCGGCGCATGGTCGATCGGGCTTATTCCATTTCTGATCGGCCTCGGCTATCTCATGGTGTGGAAATTGGAAGGCAAAAAGAGCGTTCCTCCGCCTCCGCCGGGACCGTAGTATTTTGAGACCGTGGAGCTAACTGATGCGGACCTTATCGCGCGAGTTCTTGCCAATGACGACCAGCACGCGTTCGGCGAGCTCGTCCGCCGCCACCAATCCAGTGTGCGCGGTCTGCTTCGACAACTCACACGCACAGACGTTTCCCTGGCCGATGATCTCGCGCAGGAAACTTTTATTCGCGCTTACAAGAACATCCGTAGCTTTCGCGGTGAGGCGCGATTTTCTACATGGCTTTACCGAATCGCTTACAACTGTTTTCGCGAGGATGCACGCAAACGCAAAGAGCTTGTCGGCGTGGATGAGGCGCAGTTGCAAGCGGAGCATGATCCGCAGACTGTCGATCCTGGTTTGAGACACGATCTTATGCACGCGCTAAGTTTACTTCCGTTGCACGAGCGCACGGCTGTTGTGCTTTGCTGCCAGAACGGATTGTCACATGATGAAGCCGCGCGCGTCCTCGAAATCCCGCTCGGCACCGTGAAGACGAACGTTTTGCGCGGTCGTGAAAAACTGAAACGAACGCTGGCCGCGTGGGGACCGAATTGATATAATGAACGCAATGATCGACGACGAAACGCTGGACCGACAACTACGCGAAGCGGCGCCGTATATCGACGACGAAGGCTTTACCGCACGAGTTATGGCCAGGTTGCCCGCGGCGCAGCGCGAACCGCGATGGCTGCGCGCAATGGTTCTGCTCGGCCTGGCAATCCTCGGAAGCGGGATCGCTTACGTGCTTTCCGGCGGATTCATCCGCGAAGGCGTGATCCAGTTGTCAAACTTCCCGATTTGGTTGTTGCTCGTCTTCGCGTTCGGTTGCGGCCTCGTGGTTGGCGCATTCGCTGTGATCTTTGCCATCCGCAAGACGCCGGAGGTGCGCGATCTTACCCGGTTGGAGTTTTGAAACAGCGCCTTGCTTACGCCGCCGACAGGCCGCGCGCCTGCTGCACATCGCGTTCGATCTGGTGCACGAGCGCATCGACATTTTCGAATTTCTTCTCTGGCCTGAGATAGCGAATGAAGCGCAGCTCAAGACCCTTGCCGTAAATATCGCGGTCGAAGTCGAGCAGATGAATTTCCAGAATGCGCTCGGTTTTGCTGCTGCTCAGCGTTGGCCGAAAACCAAGGTTCACGACACCCGGGTAAGGAACTCCATCCAGCTTCGCTTCGGCGAAATAGACGCCGTTTGGCGGGAACTGTTCGTTGTGTGCGCTCAGGTTTGCCGTTGGAAACCCAATCTTTTTTCCGAGGTCGTCGCCGCGCACAACTGTCCCCAGGACCGTGTATTCACGGCCAAGCATTGCTGCCGCCTTTCGCAGATCGCCCACTTCCATGGCCTGACGGATCGTGGTACTGCTTACAACTTCGCCGTTGACTGTGACGGGCGGAATTCCGATGACGTTGAAGTCGAACTCCGTGCCGAGCTTGTTAAGCAATTCGAGATTGCCACGCCGATTTTTTCCAAACGACCATTGGTGACCGACGCAAATTTCGCGCAGCGGGTTCGAGTGCTTCACTAATTGCCGCACAAAATCTTCGGGCTCGGTGGCGGAAAATTTCTTGTCAAACGTAATAATCAGAAGATGCGCCACGCCAAGCTCCCGAATCAACGCGATCTTGTGCGGAGTGGCGGTGAGTAGATGAGGCGCCGCTTGCGGTCGCAATATTTTTTCAGGGTGCGGATCGAAAGTGACTACAACGGGCGTTCCGTTAGCCGCCCGCGCGTGTTCGGCGGAGGTCGAGATCACTGCCTGGTGACCGAGATGCACGCCGTCGAAAACGCCGATGGCGAGAAAGAGCGGGCCAGGCAACCGCGATAATTCGGAGGTGGATCGGAGCGTCTCCATTCCTCACGCTCCGCGCATCCGCGAAACTTCCGGCAGGCTCAGCATCCGGCGGAGAATTTCTTCGCGCGTTCCGTTTTTAATTTGATCGACCGTGATTGCGTTTGCCACATCGAATCGGCCGGATTTTGTCCGGCGCAGCGACTTCAAATGCGCACCGCAGCCGAGCGCTTCGCCGATATCGTGCACGTAGGTGCGAACGTAGAACCCCTTACTGCAAAGGACGCTGAAGTCGATTTCCGGCAGGTCGATCCGGTCAATTGTGTAGCGATAGACGTGCACCAGGCGCGGCTCGCGCTCTACGACTTTTCCCTGGCGGGCAAGCTTGTAAAGCGGCACGCCAGCGTGTTTTTTCGCGGAGACCATCGGGGGGAGTTGATAAAAATCGCCCCGGAACTTTTCAAACGCGGCGCGAATTTGATTTTCATCCAGCGCGGGGACCGACCGCTCTTGAATTACCTCGCCTTGTCGATCCTGCGTGTCGGTCGTCACACCGAGCACAAATGTGCCGGCATACTCCTTGTCTTCGCTCATGAGTAAATCTTGAACCTTTGTGCCGCGCCCAATGGTGAGCAGCAGCAACCCGGTGGCGATCGGATCAAGCGTGCCGCAATGACCGATTTTCTTGGTGGCTAGTTTTCGCCGCGCTAGCGCAACGACGTCGTGCGATGTCATCCCTTCCGCTTTATCGACCAGCAGCACGCCGTCAGGATCTGTGCTTAAGGACTTCACGAATTTCCTCCAGAACCTTTTCTTCGACCTCGGCGAGGCTTCCACGAACACGGGCGCCGGCGGCCAGTGTGTGCCCGCCGCCGCCGAATTTCTGGCAAATCGCGCAGACATCGACTGCTTCATCTTTCGAACGCATGCTGACGCGCACTTTGCCGTCAGCCAGTTCTTCAAAGAAGACCGCGACGATGACGCCGCGAATTGCCCGCAGATAATCGATTAATCCTTCGTTGTCTTCGGGTAGAACAGCAAGATCTGCGGCGGTTTTTAAGGTGAGACTGAAGGTTGCCGCTCGGTCGCCGAACTCGAAGCGCGTCGTCCGGAGCAATTCCCGCAGCAATTCCAGCCTGCGCCGGGGATAGTTCTCATATAATTGCTGGCTAATTTTGCCAACGTCGAGACCGCCAACGCGCACGAGTTCCGTTGCGATCTCGAACGTGCGCGCGCTGGTTTTTGGATATTGAAACGAGCCAGTGTCGGTGGAGATCGCGGCATAAAGATTTTCCGCGATGTCATGATTGAAAGGCAGGCCCTGGCTTTTTATCAGGCTGAAAATGATTTCTCCCGTGGCCGGCGCGCTGGGATCAACGATCACCAGATCGCCGTAGCCGGGATTACTGCGGTGATGGTCGATGTTGATCCAGATTCTTGCCGAACGAATCGCGGCGGGTGCGGTTCCTAATCGATTTTGAATTGCCGTATCGAGCGCGATGGCGACATCGACATCGTCCGCCGTGGAGGGCGGCTTGGTCAGCAATTCGGCGCGCGGCAGGAAAGAATATTTCTCAAGCATGCCGTCTTCATTCCAAACGCGAACGTCCTTGCCAAGTTGCTGAAGCGACAGTGCGAGCGCGAGCTGGCTGCCCAGTGCGTCGCCATCGGGGCGAACGTGACTCAAGATCGCGAAGCGCTGATGCTCCCGCAAGACGCGGCCGATTTCATCAAAGGTTGAAACGGTCATTTTGTAGCCACCGCCCTGTGGGCGGTCCGGACAAAGCGGAACGACTCGCTACGATAGACGGCCCACAGCGCCGTGGCTACAGCATTCACTCGTTCTCGTCGCGGGGTTTTTCGAGATCCTGCAAAATCTCAAGGACGCGCGCGCCGCGTTCGATGGAATCGTCGATATGAAAAATTAGATGCGGCGTGTATTTCAAAACGACGTGGCGGGACAGTTCAGCTTGCAGTACAGGACGATGCGCTTCCAGTTTATCGATCACGCTCGCCCCGTTTGCCGCGCCAAGAATGCTTACGAAGACGTGGGCGTTCTTCAGGTCAGGCGTAACATCGACAGCATTGATGCTGACCAGCACGCCTTCGAAGTTTATTTGGCGCGCAATGATTGCACTCAGCTCACGTTTTACGAGTTCGTTTAAGCGGAGTTGTCGATGTTTCATGGTCGTTGAAGTGTTGAACCGTTGAAGAGTTGAAGCGGCCAGAAGAATTCCGTTGTAACGCTTCAACGCTTTAACGAATCAAAGTTTCTGCGCAATTTGCTCGAGTTGGTAGCACTCGATCACGTCGCCCACTTGATACTCGCTGAAGTCGCCCAGCTTGATCCCGCATTCCAAGCCGGAGCGCACTTCCTTTACGTCGTCCTGGAAACGGCGCAGCGTCGAAATCCCGCCGTCGTAAACCGGCTGGCGCTTTCGCAGGACGCGGGCGCGCGCAACGCGGGCGATACGGCCATCTGTCACCAGACAACCAGCGACGATACCCTTGCTTAGTTCGAAAACCTGTTTCACCTCCGCATGCCCGATGACTGTTTCGCGAAGCTCGGGTTCGAGTAGCCCGGCCATGGCGTCTTTGATCTGATCCAGCAATTCGTAAATGATGCTGTAAAGCTTGATCTGAACGCCTTCGCGTTTCGCAGCGGGGACGGCCATCGCCTCGACCTTTACGTTAAAGCCCACTACGACCGCGTCCGACGCGCTTGCCAGCAAAATGTCCGATTCCGAAATCGGCCCTACAGCCGAATGAATAATTTCCAGGTCGACCTTTTTGCTTCCGATCTGTTTCAACGCGCCGACCAGCGCTTCGAGCGAGCCTTGCGTGTCACATTTCAAAACGATGCGCAGAACTTTTTGGCCTTCGGCGGTTTCGAGCAGACTTTCCAGCGTGGCGCGTTGTGGAACGAACAACTTGCTCGCACGCTTTGCCTCGAGCCGTTCGTCGCTCAGTTGTTTCGCCGCGCGCTCTGATTCCATGACGAGGAATTCATCGCCTGCATTCGGCAGCCCGGTAAAGCCAAGCACTCTCACTGGCGTCGAAGGCCCGGCTTCTTTGACCGGCTTGCCGCGGTCATCGAGAAGCGATTTTACTTTGCCGTTGTAATCGCCGCAGATAAACGGGTCGCCGATTTTTAATGTGCCCATCTGCACGATCACGGTGGCAGTGGGGCCGCGACCTGCTTCGACTTGCGCTTCGATGACAGTGCCGCGTGGTCTGGCGCTAGGCGAGGCCTTGAGTTCCATTACCTCTGCCTGGAGCGTCATCATCTCAAGCAAGTGATCAATTCCAGTGCCTTTCGTTGCCGAAACCGGACAAATAATCGTTTCGCCGCCCCAATCTTCTGGGGTTAGATCATGCTCCTGAAGTTGTTTCTTGACCCGATCTAAATTCGCGCCCGGAAGGTCCATTTTGTTGACGGCGACCATGATTTTCACGTGCGGAGCGGCCTTGGCGTGATTAATTGCTTCGATCGTTTGCGGCATGATGCCATCATCGGCAGCGATAACGAGCACGACAATGTCGGTCACGTTCGCGCCGCGCGCACGCATGGCGGTGAAGGCCGCGTGGCCCGGCGTGTCGATGAAAGTGATTTTCGCTCCCTTGTGCTCCACGCTGTACGCCCCGATGTGTTGCGTGATCCCGCCCGCTTCGCCGGCCGCGACGCGCGTCTTGCGAATCCCGTCCAGGAGCGTGGTCTTGCCGTGATCGACATGTCCCATGAACGTGATGATGGGACCGCGCGGCTTGAGTTCCTCTTTCTTTTCAATGACTGGTGGCGGAGGTGCAACGACCACGTGTTCGACTTTGTGAACGCCGGCTCCCTTCTCGCGACGCTCTTTTTCCAGAACGAACCCGTGATTCTCCGCGATCTTCGACGCGATATCGGGCTCGATTGTCTGGTTCATGTTGGCGAAGATGTTGTGCGTCATCAACTCCGCGATGAGCTGATGCGGTTTCAACCCGAGCTCGGTTGCCAATTGCTTAACGACAATTGGAGGTTTGATAAGGATGACCTTCTGCGGCGCGGTTTCTGCTGGCGCAGTTTTTTCATCGGCAATGGTGCCGGGGGCTTGAGTTGGAGGTGATTCCGCCGGCCCGGCCTTTGGCGGCGACACGGGTTTGAGGGGAGCAGGAGGCGTTTCCAGCGAGGCGCGGATCCGTGAAATTGGGGGTAAAACGTCGCGCTTCGCTTTTACCTCGTCGTCTTCTGCCTTTTTGCGCGGTTTTTTTCTGTCAATCAGTGAGACGCTCTCTGCTTCGCGGCTCGGCGGTGGAGTGGTTCGCGGATCCGCCTTTGGCGGAAGCGTGCGCGATTTAGCCGGGGCTGCCGCATGGGCATGCTCTGCCGCGACGTCCCGCTTTAGTTCTTTCTTGAGAAGCTTTGTTTTCGGAGCGGCGACTGGCTTACGAGCAGTAGTCTTGCGCCCGGCCGCGTGCGCGGCTGGTTTACGCGTTGCAGTTTTGCTGCTCGTCTTCGTTGCCATAGTTGATCCTTCAAAATTTCGCTCATGGCTCGAGCCCCTAAAGCAGAGCCACGTTATTGTACGAGTTCCTGCCGGTGCACTGCCTCGTAAATTTCTCGCGCCTTTGTTTCATCGATTGCGAGAATATCCACCAAATCCTGCACGTCCGCATCGCGCAATCCTTCCAAATTGGTAAAGCCGGATTTTACCAGCGTGAGCGCCTGCTCTTCGGTGACAGGGAACGCGCTGGCAAGTGTCTGTGCAGCTTGGGCGACCTTTTGCTCCACCACAGTTGTCGCCGATGCGTCCTTGCCGATGTTGATCTCCCAGCCGGTCAAGCGCGAAGTCAATCGTGCGTTCTGTCCCTTTTTTCCGATCGCGAGCGAAAGCTGGTCTTCATCGACAGAAATCTGCACGCTCTTTTTCTCCGTATCGAAAACCAGATTTTTCACTTTCGCCGGCTTGAGCGCTTCTAGGACGTATTCCTTTGGATCAGAGCTCCAGCGGATGATATCGACCTTTTCGTTATTGAGCTCGCGCACGATGTTTTTGACTCGCGAGCCGCGCATGCCGACACACGCACCCACCGGGTCCACTTTCTCATTCGCGCTCCAGACTGCGATTTTGGTGCGATAACCGGCTTCTCGCGCGATGCCGCGAATCTCCACCGTGCCGTCAGCTATTTCGCTCACTTCAAGCTCGAAAAGCCGGCGCACGAAATTGGGATGACTGCGCGAGACGATGATCTCGGGACCGCGAGCGCCGTTTTCGACCGCGACCACGTAGGCACGCAAACGGTCACCTACATTGTAATCTTCCACGACGACTCGCTCGCGCTGCGGCATGATCGCTTCAAATTTTCCAAGATCGAGAATGACATCGGAGCGGTCGAAGCGCCGCACAGTTCCGCTGACGATTTCCCCGGCGCGGTCCTTGAATTCCTCATAAATCATTTCTTTCTCGGCTTGGCGAATCCGCTGCATCATGGCTTGTTTTGCGGTCTGCGCTGCGATGCGGCCAAAATTCTTCGGCGTGACTTCTACTTCCACAGTCTCACCGATGTTCGCGTCCGGTTTGATCTTGCGGGCTTTCGAGAGCTCGATTTCATCCTGTGGATTCGTTACATCCTCGACTACCAGCAGGTTGGCCAGCGCCCGGATTTCGCCGCTCTTCGGATTAATATCGATGCGCAGATCGCGCGATGCACCGACACTCTTCTTGGAGGCCGAGAGCAGAGCGTTCGAAACCGCCTCGAGCAGGATTTTGCGTTTGATTCCGCGCTCCCGCTCCAGGTAATCGAGCATTGCAATAAATTCCGCGTTCATAAAACATGCAGCCCGCAGACTAAAAAGAGTGGGACGCCAGTTCCCACTCCGATCAGCGCGCGGACTAGGAACTAAGGATAACTTCGTGAAGTCTGCTCGTCAAGCTGTGGGCTGGTTTGATTTGACGTCAAACTCGCAATGTCGAACATCCAGCATCCGATGAATTCGCGTATCCGAGCTTTGTTGATCGTGCTGCTGGTGTGGGCTGTGGTTTATCTTCCAGCGCTTGGCTCGCTGGCCATCAAGGGAGAAGAAGGGCGCCGGATTTTGCCAGCTATCCAGATGCTCAAGACGGGCGATTATGTTGTGCCGCAAGTGGGCAGCAATCCTTATTTCCGAAAGCCGCCGCTGGTGAACTGGCTGGTCGCAGGATCGTTTAAATTTTTTGCCGCGCGAAATGAATGGACGGCGCGCTTGCCTTCAGCGCTTGCTGTGCTCGCGGTGGCAATCGCTTTTGTTATCGTCGCGCGCGCGCGCCTCGGCCCTAAGGGATCAATGACCGCAGCGCTGATCTGGTTGACGAATATCGGCATGATTGAAAAAGGCCGCTTGATCGAGATCGAGGGGCTCTACGTTTCTCTCTGCGGGCTTGCCATCATTTGTTGGTTGAGCTTTTGGACTCAAAAGAAGTCGGCGTGGCTCATTTGGGTTCCGGCATCGATTTTTCTCGGACTTGGCATGCTCGCGAAGGGTCCCACGCTTCTTGTATTTTTCTATGCGATTGTGCTGGCTGTCCTTTGGCAGAACAAGAATTGGCGACTTCTGTTTCACCCCGCGCATTTTGTCGCGCTCGTAATCATGCTCGGCATTTTTGCCGCCTGGGCCGTTCCGTTTGTCAGGACGATGACGATCTCAGTGGCGATGCACAACTGGTCGATTCAATTCACTGATCGGCTGCAAGGCACTGAGTTCCAATTTGTGAACTGGATCCTAAACGTCCCGCGCGGTCTCGTGTATTTCCTGCCGTGGCTTATCCTGTTGCCGTTTCTGCGGTTTTCAAAATTTCAGCATCGCGATCAGCGCCAACTTGCTCATGCACTCGTCTGGGGGACTGTGCTGCCCTTTCTTGTTGTAAACCTCGTGCCCGGAGGGGTTGCCCGCTACAGCATGCCGTATTTGGTCCCGGCGTCGTGGCTGCTGGCGATGGGCTATGCCGACGGCGCGCTGCATTGGCCCGGCCAAATGCGCCTCGGGAGCAAGGACCCGTTTGCCAGAGTAGTGACAACTTTCGTCGGACTTGGGCTCGTCATTGGCGGAATCGGCTATCCGCTCACCGCGCTTGCTCTGCGGGGCAGGCAGCAGGTAACAAGGGCCGCCGCTACAATTAATGCCGCCTTGCCGGGCGACGAGATAGTTTATTCAGTCAATCCACGCTATGTGCCGGTGCTTTTCTATGTGAAAGCGCCGCTCAAGTATGTAAGCAGCGTCGCGGACCTGCCCGATGAAACACATTATTTCCTCGTCCGCGCCGACAACGAAGCGGAAGCAGCGTCAACGCAAAAGTGGGCGCCACGTAAAGCGCATCCAATCGCTCGCGCGACGGATTACACCAAGCGCGAGATGATTCTCTTTGAGGTCGGACCTTGAAGGGATATTAAGCACCTCTAAAACTGATTGCTTTTCGCAGCTGACCTCTGTTGCTTTATTTGGTGACAGCGGCCAAGTCGAGATTGTTCTTAGCCACGTTGTGGTTGTGGTTCCTCGCTGTAGTAATCGTTTGCGTTCGGATCTATACGCACCCTGGCTGGCATTCTGTCTTTCCGACATACCGGGATGCTGGTGCAGCTTGGATTCACCAGGCACAGATTTATGCGGCTCCGGGGATATTTCTATATAGCCCGCTCGTCGCCGCTTTCTTTTCGCCTTTTGCACTTGTCTCCCAAAATGTAGCTGAAGTGCTATGGAGATTGCTCCTGGGCCTCGCTCTGCCGCTCGCACTCTGGTTTAACGCCAGAATGCTGTTCGACTTCTCAAAAAAGGAATTCGCCTGGCTTTTCCTACTTATTGTGCCGTTGACGTTGAGTAGTTTGAACAACGGACAGGCAAATATCATTATCATAGCGCTTTTTCTCGTCGCTGCCGGTGCTGCATCGCAATCTCGCTGGTTCACCTGTGCTTTTTGCGCCGCGTTCGCGGTTTACTGGAAAATATACCCGATCGCATTTGCCTTGCTGCTTACCGTTATTTTCCCGAAGAAACTGACGTTTCGAATCCTTTTGGTGCTGATCGGCCTCTTCGTTGTTTCGCTATTCCTTCAGAAGCCGTCTTACACATTGCAGCAGTATGGCGATTGGCTGGTGAATCTCGCGTCCGATCGCCGTCGAGCGCACGAGTACTACGGGAGATGGCGTGACTTTTATCTACTGCTGCGCATGCTAGGAATCCCCATCTCCACAATGTGGTGGACGATTGTGGAAGTGACTGCCGGAGGCGTCGCCGCTGCGATTTGCATTCTGGGAACCATTCGGCATTGGCCACGGGCGACTCTTCTTTTGGGCGCCATGTCCCTGGCAATTGTGTGGATGTTGCTTTTCGGCCCGGCGACCGAAGCCGCCACTTACGTGCTGATCGCTGTTCCGTCCGCGTATTTGTTGATTGCCGGCTGGTCTGACGTTTCTCAACCGGCATTGCGAACCGTCAGCACGCTGACCTATCTCGGGTTCGTCAGCGCGCATATTCTCAATTCCTGGTTCCCGATCAAAAAAAATGTTTACCTCGTCCACGCGATCCAACCTTGCTTGACTCTTTGTTTTTGCGCGGCGCTCTTTTTGTGGTGGAAGCGACAGCTGCTTAATGAAGCAGAGCAGCCTTGCCGCACGAGCGAGACATCGAAGATGCAGTATTGAGTCTTGGCGCCGCCTAGCCGCAGGCTTTTCTTTCAGGCTGGCGCCGAACGAAGATTGACAGACGCGAAAACCAGAATTGGTTAGTATGCTAACCAATTGATCTGCACTATGCCCGATGACGAGACATTTGGCCAATTGCTCCATGGTACCGCCCGTGCATGGCGGCAAAAGCTGGATGAGCGTCTCAAACCCATGGGTCTGAGCCAGGCCAAATGGCGCACGCTAATGCATCTCTCCATTGCGCCGGACGCGCTTACGCAGGCCGAAATTGCAGCGCGTCTGGGTGTGGAAGAGCCAACAGTCGTGGCGTTATTGCATCGCTTGGAACGGGAGGCTTGGGTCACGCGCACAAATTCTCCGCATGATCGCCGCTGCAAAATGGTGCTGCTCGGCCGGCGCGCCCAGCGGGTAATCGCGCAGATCAACGCAACTGCCGACAAACTTCGTCACGAACTATTGGCTGATATCACAAAGTCCGATCTAAAGACGTGCATGAAAGTGCTGGCGCGGGTTCGCGAGCAGGCGGAGGAAAGCGACAGCCGCCGGTCCGCCACGCGCCCGCGTCTGGCTCGCGTTTTCGCCGAGCCCAACGGCCAGACTAAACGAGGACATTCGATTCGAAGAAAGACGGCGCGTCGCCGTGCACGGGAGGCTTCAAATGAAACTTAACACGGAGATGAGCGATGTTAAGACATTAGGTCACGGCGGTTCCCAGCTATCGACGAGGTCTCAAATGAAACGCAACCGTGCCAGCAATCAGAGGATTCCCAAGTGGGCGTACTTGCTTTTCATCATCCTGGCCGCGTTTGTCACGTATCGGATCCTTCAACACAGGGCCAGCGAGATCAAGACTGCTCAGCCGCCAGCGCGACCGGTGCTGGTGGCGAAAGTAATCAGCAAAGATGTACCGCTTTATCTCGACGAAATCGGCACCTGCGCCGCGTATGAAACAGTTCAGATCCAGGCGCAGGTCAGTGGACAAATCATCGCACGCCACTTTCAGGACGGGGCCGATGTGAAGAAAGGGGATCTGCTTTTCACAATTGATCCGCGACCGTATCAAGCGGCTCTCGAGCAGGCCCAAGCGCAAGCAACGTTGGATCAGATCACGATGAAGCGGCAGCAGGAACTGCGCGCCCGCAATGTTATCTCACCGCAAGACCTCGACACGGCTCAGGCCAACGCGCACAAGTCCGAAGCTGCTACTGCGGCTGCTCAGGTGAATCTCGATTTTTGCTACATCAAATCGCCGATCAACGGCCGGGCTGGACTGCGGCTTGTCGATGTAGGCAACATAGTCACTGGCAACACGGGCAGCGGCGCCGTGTTGCTTACAATTCAGGGGCTCGATCCGATTTACACCGACTTCACCGTTGCCGAAACCGATTTGGCCTTAGTGCGGAAATATCTCGGCGGCCCGAACGTGAAAGTGCAAACCTATTCGCCGGACGATAAAATTCCGCCGCGTCTCGGCGATTTGTATTTCATCGACACCGCAGTCCAGCCCGGCTCGGGAACCGTGAAAGCGCGCGGGGTGACGCCAAATCCGGACCACGCGTTTTGGCCGTCGGAATTCGTGCGGGTTCGTTTCATTCTCGACACAATCAAGGATGCGCGACTCGTTCCATCGCAAGCTGTGCAGATTAGTCAAAGTGGACCGTTTATTTTTGTGATGAAATCGGATAACACAGTCGATCTTCGTCCGGTCAAACCAGGGCAGCGACAAGATGGCGATTTGATGGTCGTCGAAAGTGGCGTCGAACCTGGAGAGACAGTCGTGGTCACGGGACAACTTACGCTCGCTCCCGGATCAAAAGTCGATCCCAAACCGTACGGCGCGGCAAATCCTCCGGGTGGCCAAAGCGCCGCAGCGAAGAGCTCGTTGTAATTCCGATTCCTTTATGGAGCGCTCAGATCCACACAATAGCGCGCCGGATGGCGAACATGAATCGCAAGATCGACATCACGCAAGATCGACATCCGCAGCGCCGAAAGAAGCCAAATTAGTTCCGGTTAAAGGGACCGGACTTTCCGGCCCGTTCATTCGGCGGCCGGTGATGACCATCTTGCTGACGTTGTCAGTGATCGTCGCAGGAATTGTGACCTACAATAAACTGGCGGTAAACGATCTGCCGGCGGTCGATTACCCGATCATTCAAGTCACCTGCGCTTATCCTGGCGCGGACCCCACGACGATGGCGAACAACATCGCCACGCCGCTCGAAAAACAATTCCTGCAAATTCCCGGACTCGACATTATCACCAGCCAGAGCACGCAGGGCAACACCTCGTTGACGCTGCAATTTGTTCTGAGCAAGAGCATCACTGACGCGGCGACCGATGTGCAGGCTGCCATCCAACGTGCGACCGGCAAATTGCCGATCGATTTGCCGAGTCCACCGACCTTCACGAAAACGAACCCGAACGATCAGGCGGTCTATCTGCTCGGCTTGATGTCAGACACGATGACCGACGGCGATCTATATAAGTACGCGTCCACTGCCGTGGCGCAGCGGATCGCCATCCTTCCAGGCGTCTCCCAGGTGAACATTTATGGAGTACAGGGCGCGATCCGGATCAAAGCCGATCCAGCGGCGCTGGCGTCACGCGGGCTAACGATGGACGACGTGGCGAACGCGATCAAAGCGGGAACAGTTTACTCAGGCGCGGGACAATTCGATGGAGCGCATCGGACCTTTGTCCTTCAACCAAATGGTCAGATCGATCAGGCCGAAGGTTATCGCAATCTCATTGTCGCGCGAAACAAGGACCGTTCGCCGGTTTATTTGCGCGACATCGCGGAAGTTAGACAAAGTGTGCAGGACGAGCGCACATCGCGATTCTTTTGGGTGCGCGGATTTAATCCACCCGGCTCAATCGTAGTGCTCGCGGTTTCGCGACAGGCCGGTGCAAATGCAGTGGAAGTGGCCAGTTCCGTAAAGGCGCTTTTCCCTGAACTGCGCGCCAGCTTGCCGGGCTCAATCAAATTCACGCCGGTGTTCGATCGTTCTCAGACGATTGTGAATTCGGTCCACGACGTCCGAATGACGCTCGTGATTGCTTTCGTGCTGGTAGTGATGGTGATCTATGTTTTTCTCGGTCGCGCCACCGACACACTGATTCCGGCGGTTGCGCTACCGCTTTCGTTGCTGCTCACGTTCGCGGTGATGAGCATGCTCGGTTTCTCGATCAATAATTTGACGTTGATGGCATTGACACTCGCCATCGGATTTCTGGTCGACGATGCGATCGTGTTTTTGGAAAACGTGATCCGTCGAGCCGAGCATGGCGAATCGATTCTGAAGGCGTCTTATAACACCGCCGGAGAAATTTCCTTCACCATTTTGTCGATGACGCTTTCGCTGGCGGCGGTCTTCATTCCGCTAGTGCTCTTACCGGGACTGCTCGGCCGCATCTTCCAGGAATTCTCCATCACCATCATCGTGGCCATTCTGGCTTCGGGTCTTGTTTCTCTAACGCTGACGCCGTTGATGTGCGCGCGCATTCTCGGTGAACGTCGAGCCGGCCATAAACGCGCGCGGATGGAAAAGTGGACCGGCAATTTCATCAAACGCGTCATCGACGCGTATGGCCGAGCTCTTGATACATTTCTCGACCGCGCCTGGCTGACGATTCCGATCCTCCTCGTTTGTATTCTTGGTCTCTGGTTTTTCTTTACTCATTTGCCGTTCACCCTGCTTCCGCCTGGAGACAGCGGTTTTGCTCGCGGAGTTTTCATTGCTCAGGAAGGATCGTCGCCCGAGCAAATGCGGGCTTTTCAAAAACTCGTGAATCAGAAAATCGAGGCCGACCCGAGTGTGGCACAGTTTTTCACGGTCGCCGGTTCCTTATCGCGAAGCTCGTCGTCGCAAGCGATCATCTTTTGTATTTTTAAGCCGCGCGAGCAGCGCGATCCGATTGAGCAATGTCTTTTGCGAATACAAAAGTCGATCAATGAAATTCCTGGCCTGACCGCGGTCATCACGCCGAGTCCGGTGCTGCAAATCAACGTCGGCGCAACCAATCAGACGCAGGGCCAGTACGCTTACACCATAAGCGGTATCGTTCCGCAGGACGTTTATGGCGCGGCCAATCAAATGATGACGAGCCTGCGCGGTTTCAAGGGATTCGCTTCGGTGCGCTCCGATTATTACAACAGCACGCCCAACCTGAAGATTAACATCGATCGCGAACGCGCCGCCACGTACGGCGTTTCGACTTCGGCGATCCAAAGTTTGTTGAAGAATGCCTACTCGCAAAACTACGTCTATTTAATCAAACAACCGGACGATCAATATCAGGTCATCCTCGAAGTGAAAGACAACGAGCGCGCACAGCCGAGAGATCTCGACAATTTATATGTTCGGAGCAATACCGGCAGCTCGATTAGCCAAGGTGGCGCGCCGGGCAACAGCATTGCCACTGCGACCGGATCGAACGCTGATCTCGTTCCGATGCGCGCTGTAACATCGACAAGTCAGGTCGTTGGACCACAAGCCGTGAACCATTTCGACCAATTCACCAGCGTCACGATTAATTTCAATTTGCTGCCAGGCGTTGCCATCGGCGATGCGACCAAATTCATTGAGGATTCATTCGTTCAAGTGCATCAGCAGTTTCCTGGCGTTCAAGCAACGTTTCAGGGCGAGGCGCTTGTCTTTCGCCAACTTTTCCGAGCGCTGCCGCTGCTCCTGCTCGCCGCCATTTTTGTGATGTATGTGATCCTTGGAATTCTTTACGAAAGTTATGTCCATCCGATCACGGTTCTGTTTCCGGCGATCGTGCCCGCAGTCGTCGGCGGGTTGTTCACCCTTTGGATCTTTGGATCGACATTGTCGCTCTACAGCGTGATAGGACTTTTCCTTTTGTTAGGCATCGTGAAGAAGAACGGAATCATGGTGGTCGATTTCGCGCTGCAGCGAATTGACGAAGGCTGGGACCTGCGCTCGGCCATTCACGAAGCCAGCATGGAACGGTTTCGTCCCATCATGATGACCACGCTCGCTGCGCTCATGGGCGCGATACCGATTGCGCTCGGGTTCGGGCAGGACGCCGCATCGCGCCGTCCACTCGGTCTGGTGATCGTGGGCGGTCTCATTTTCTCTCAATTGATCACGCTATTTGTCACACCAGTCATCTATCTCTGGCTCGAATGGTTCCAGGAGCACGTGCTCGACAAGGTGCCGTTCCTCCGCAGCGCCCACTATCATGACGAGGCCGGGCCTGGGAGAGGACAATTGCGACCCGAGCCAGCGGCTGTCCATTGATCGTT
>WNFU01005167.1_pt1 | contig 17479 bp, 16 predicted proteins | sample 5400121 | NCBI WGS metagenome assembly WNFU01 (sample SAMN13153360, study PRJNA577476) | soil metagenome | isolation source: 100 cm soil or saprolite under grassland replicate 1 | place: USA:California | collected 2016-06-15
CAGTGAATCCAAGCTGCCATCGACGCCGCCTACCCATCGGCAGCGGCGCGCCGCCTTGAGCGAGTGCATCCCATTGCCGCAGCCCACGTCGAGCACGTCCGAGCCGGGCTCGACATAGGCGAGATACCAGTAGTTGGCCTCACTGTCTCCCAGCAGATGCTTGGGGTGGACGTACTCGCGACTCTTCCCCGTCCACCGGGTCAGCCGGATGGCGAGCCGCTTGGCCTTGTTATTGGCGAAGACGGCGCCGGAAAGGAGCAGGCGCCGGAGAGGCCGCGGGATCATCGGGTCAGCCGGATGGTCACGTAGATGGGTCGCACCGCATTGCCGAGACGACGAAGCCACGCCGCGCGCACACGGCGGCCGGGCACGGGGGCGAGGGCGCCAAGCGCGAAACCGGCCTCGGCGAGGATTGCCTGCCAGGCGCGGTACGTCACCGCCCGCTCGCCCGTTCCCTGCAGTCGGGCGCGAGCGCCGAGCGCGCGGGTCTCGCGGGCCGCGTACGGCCCGAGCCACGGCGAAGCGCGCTCGACACCAACGAAGCGGCCTCCGGGAGCGAGCACGCGGCGGATCTCGCGAAGCCCCTGGACGGGATCGGGCAGGCGGTAGAGGACGACCTGGGAGAACACCGCATCGAACTGCTCGTCTTCGAACGGCAGCCGCTCGACGTCGGCCGCAGCGTAGACATCGGCCGGCGCGCCCAGAATCTCCCCTGTCTGGATCGCGTGATGCCGCAGATAGCGCGGCGAGATGTCCGTCGCGACCACGACGGCTTGCTGGGCACGGCTCTTGACAAGAGAACTCGCATAACAGAGGCCACCGCCGATCTCCAGAAAGGCCCCGGTCCGGGCCGAAACCAGGCCGGGGAGCCACAATGTGTCGCACCACTCGAGCCAGTGGCGCTTATGAAAGAGGAGGCGGCGCCATGTCGGGAGCCCGCTCTCCGCGTGCGCCTGGTCCTCGTTCTGCTTGATTCGCTCGAGCGCACCGGGCAGGAGGTTCCAGACTCCCTCGCTGGGTCCGAACACGCGGCCGCACTTGGGGCAGGCTGGCGCGCCCTCAAGCGGGCCCACGGGGGCGAGGCAGTCCGGGCAGCGAAACCTAATGGGAGCGACGGAACCCATCCACGACCTCCTGATAGACCTTCTGCACCCGGCGCACCGTCAGGTCCCAGCGGAAGTGCCGGTCCACGCGCTCCGCCGCCGCCGCCCCGAAGCGCTCCCGCATGGCGGGATCGCGGAGCAGCCTCAGCAACGCGGTCGGCGAAGGCGGCGCGGTCATTGGCTTCGACCAGGAATCCGCACTGGCCGTCCTCCACCATCTCGGGCAGCGAGGCGACCCGGAATGCGACCACCGGCCGGCCGCAGGACATGGCCTCCTGGGGGGCGAGCGGGAAGCCCTCGAGCAGCGACGGGAAGACGAAGACGTCCGCCAGGTTCAGCAGGGGGACCTTATCGGCTTCGGGCAGATACCCCGTGAACACCACGGCGCCCTCGAGGCCGAGCCGGCGGACGCGCCCCTCGAGCTCGCTCCTCATGGGCCCCGAGCCAACCCAGACCAGGGTGACGCCCGCTCCGGCGGCGCGCCGAATCTCGGCGAACGCCTCGAGCAGGAAGAGAGGATTCTTCCGGGCGATCAGCGGCCCCAGGCAGAGCAGCACCTGCTTGCCGTCGAGGCCCCAGCGCCGCGCCAGCGCCTGGTCACGCGGGCCCGGCGCGTACTTGGGGCCGACGCCGCAGTAGACGACCTGGACATGGTCCGTGCGCACGCCGAGCTCGGCGGCCAGCTGGCGCTTGGCGAAGTGGCTGTCGGTCACCACGCAGTCCGAGGCCTCGATCACGCGCTTCTCGATGATGGGGTTGAGCGGGCTCGGGTCCAGGTGGTGATGATGGGTGACGATGGGCACCGACAGCCGGTACCGCCGCCGCGCCCAGAGTGCCGCCGGGCCCACGAAGCGGACGGAGTGAACCCGCAGCAGGTCGAAGCCATATCGATCCCAGACGCGCTTGATATACCGCGGCCAGACGAAGGGGGTCACGTACCAGCGCAGGCCCTTGGGCGGCCAGACCGAATGCACCGTCCAGCCCGCCACACCCGCCTCGTACGGTTTGCCGCGGGCCAGCAGGATGTGGCATTCCTCGCCCAGCTCCACCAGGCCCTTGAGCAGGTCACGCTCGTAGACCTCGCCGCCGGAGCCGGACTCCGGCGCGATCCCGCAGTGGGGCGAGCAGATCCGCATCAGGCGAGCCCTTCGGCGCGGGCCACGCCGCGCAGCGTGTCCGCGATCAGCGCCTTGTCTTCGATGGTCAGATCGGGCGAGTTGGACACGTACAGTCCCCTCGCGGCCAGGTCCGCCGCCACCGGCGTGTCCGCCGGCTCGTAGCCCAGGGCGCGATAGGGCGGCTGCTCGCTGATCAGCGAGAAAAACGGGCGTGTCTCGATGCCCGCCGCGTGCAGGGCCGCCTCGGCGCGCTGACGGAGCCGCACCGTGCGGAACAGCATGTGATAGGCGAAGTGCGCCGCCCGGGCGTACGGCTGCTCGGCGGGCAACCGCTCGATCAGCTTCTCGAGGCTGGCCAGCGCCGCATTGAGCTCGGCCACGTTCTGCCGGCGCCGCTCGATGTAGCGATCGATCTTGCCGAGCTGCACGCAGCCGATGGCGGCATGCAGGTCGCTCATCTTCGAGTTGCCGCCGAGATAGGCGTGCTGGAAGTGCTGGCCCGGCAGCTGGCCGAAGTTTCGGATGGCCGCCATGCGCTGCGCCAGGGCCTCGTCGGCGGTGACGATCATGCCGCCCTCGGCCGAGGTGATGATCTTGTTGGCGTAGAGGCTGAAGCAGCCGACATGGCCGAAGGCCCCAACGCGGCGTCCCTTGTAACGCGCGCCCGTCGCCTGGGAGGCGTCCTCGATCACCGCCAGATCGCGGCGCCGGGCCAGCTCGATGAGCGGGTCCATGTCGGCGGGATGACCGAAGAGATGGACGGGCAGGAGGGCCTTCGTCCTGGCCGTCACGCGCTTCTCCACATCCGCCGGTTCCAGGTTATACGTCTCCCGCTCCACGTCGGCGAAGACCGGCCGGGCGCCCTGGAAGAGAATGGGGTTCGCCGAGGCGATACAGGACAGCGGCGTGGTGATCACCTCGTCGTCCCGCCCGATCCCGAGCGCGAGGAGCGCCACGTGCAGCGCCGCGGTTCCCGTATTCGTCGCCACGGCATGAGGGATGTCGCACAGCCGGGCAAAGCCCGCCTCGAGCTCGCGGACCTTGGGGCCCTGGCTGATCCAGCCGCTCGACACCACCTGCTGCACGGCTTCCTGCTCGGCCGGGCCGATGTCGGGACGCGCGACGGGGATGCGCCAGCCCACGGCTATCTCTCCAGCGCCTCGGCCAGGGCGCGGGCCACGCGCTTGACCTGCGCCTGCTCGAGCCCGACGCCGGAGGGCAGATTCAACCCACGCGCGGACAGCTCCTCGGCTACAGGCAGCCGCTCCCCGGTGGCATAGGGCGGCAGGGTGTGGATGGGATGAAAGAACGGGCGGCTGTCCACGCCGCGGTCGCCGAGCCGGTTGCGGACCTGGTCCACGGAGGCCTCACTGTCGGCCAGCAGCACCGAGTACATCCAGAACACGCTCCGCGCCCACGGCGCCTCCGGATGGAGCCGGAGGCGGTCCGCCCGCTCGAGCGGCGCCAGCGCCTCGGCATACCAGCGGGCGATCTGCCGCTTCTTCTCGATGAAGGCGCCCAGCTTCTTCACCTGCGCGACGCCCACGGCCGCCTGCAGGTTGGTCATGCGGTAGTTGTAGCCGACGGTGTCGTGCCAGTAGGTGCGCTTGGGATCCATGCCATGGTCCCGCAACAATCGAAGGCGCTCGGCCAGGGCCCCATCGTCGGTCACGCAAATACCGCCCTCGCCCGTCGTGATGAGCTTGTTCCCGTAAAAGGAGAAGCAGCCCGTGGTGCCGAGCCCACCGACGCGGCGGCCCCGGTACTGGGCGCCATGCGCCTCGGCGGCGTCCTCCACGACCGCGAGGCCCCGGCGAGCGGCAAATTGGAGGATCGGGTCCATGTCGCAGGGATGGCCGTACAGATGCACCGGCAGAATCGCGCGGGTCCGAGGCGTGACGCGCGCCTCGAGCGCGGAGGCGTCCATTTGCCAGGTGTCGCGGGTGGAATCGACGAAGACCGGCATCGCGCCGCAGTACCGGACGGCATTGGCCGTGGCGACGAAGGTCAGGCTCGGCACGAGCACCTCGTCGCCGGGGCCCACGCCGGCGGCCAGCAGCGCGATGTGCAGCGCGACGGTGCCGTTGGCGACGGCGACGCCGTGACGGGCGCCACAGAAGGCGGCGAATTCGCGCTCGAATTCGCCGATGAAAGCGCCCTTGGAGCTGATCCAGCCCGAGCGGACCGCCTCGATCACATTGGCGAGCTCCTCCTCGCCCAGCACGGGCGCGGCGATCGGAATCCGCGGCTCGCTCATTGTCGCTCCCTGCTTGACACCCGGAAGCGCCGCACGCTAGGCTCTGGGCGATGTCGCATCCGCTCCGCTCGCTGGCGCGCCGCCTGCTCGGCGTACGTCGCACGCCCACCTACTACCTGCCCTGGCTCACCCGCCCGGGGCTCGAGTGCGTTCTCGTGCTTCACAATGTCGAGGCGCGCCTCAAGCCCGGCTACAGCGAGGGACCGTTCCCGATCACGGTCAGGCAGCGCGACGCCGACGGCCGGATGGTGCGCCTCTATGAGGTCGCGCTGCGCGACAGCACGGATCATGTCGAGCTGCGGCTCGAGCCGACCGCGGCCGGGTGCGGCTTCGTCACGGTGGCGGGCGAACGCCTGCGGTCGCAGCACTTCGTCACGCTGTCCGACGGGCAGGACTACACGGGGACCCACGGGCGCGGAGAGTTCATCGAGCACTACCCGGCGTGGACGCGCGCGCTCATGGCGGTACTCGGTGAGGCCCTGGCGCTGGTCGGACGGACGATTCCCGCCTTCGCGCGCGACCAGTACGTCTATCTCGGCCCGGACAGCCGCTCGCATCTGCTCCTCATGAACCTCTCCAACGTGACCAATCGCATCCGCGTCACGGCCTTCCACGACGGAGCGCGGCTCGGCTCGCGGCTCGAGGCGCTGCGGCCCATGGGCTCCCGCCTCGTGGACGTGACGACCCTGGGCCGCGCGCCCGAGGGCGGCACCGCGGCCTGGCGCCTGCGCCTGGAAGGCAATGCCTGGTTCAATCTCTATCTGGTCGGTGCGGGGCTGCGCGATTTGGCCGGACCGCTCTCGCTCATGCATGTCAAATAACCTCTCGGGCCTGCTGTCGGCCACGTTCTACGAGCGGGGCTACGACCACCTCATCGAGCTGATCCACCAGCGCGACGCGGCGGCCCACCGCCGTCTGGCCTCGCTCGATGTCGCCGTCTACGACGCCGAGGGCAAGCTGCTGGCCGCGCCGCCCGTGGATCCGCATCAGGACGTGCTCGATTTGGGCGCGCTGGCGGGAGCGATCTCCGGAGTCCCGGATCGGGTCATGGTGACCTTCGACGCCCGCTATGACGAGCGCATCTTCCCATACCGGCCCCACCACTACGGCTACCTGCACCGAACGGGCTCGACGGCCCCGGCGCTCTACTACGCCGTCAACGCCGTGCTGGGCGGTGTTCCCGACCGCATCGGCGCCACCCATATCAACAACTTCGAGACCTACGTCTTCCGTCGCCAGCACTACGCCGAGCGGTACTCCCTGCTCCTCGGCTGCCCGTCGCGCTTCGCTCCGGTCGAGGCCCAGGTCTTCGCCTATTACGGGGCCGAGCGGACCACCAGCGAGGTGCGACTCGCGCCCAAGGCTCATGTCGAGGTGCCGCTCGCGCCCGAGGTGGACGGTCGTCGCCTCACGCGCGTGGAGCTCAAAGCGCTCTTTCGGCTCGCCAGCTACGTGGTCGGCCGCCGAGCCTCCGGCGACGACCTGGTGCTGTTCGATCATCTCTTCACCTACTTCAAGTGAGCGCCGATCCGGCCAACGAGCGGCCGCCGGAGCCGGCGGATGACCTGCTGCTCTGCTACTGCACGAACCTGACCGTCGGCGAGCTGCGCCGGGCATGCCGCGACGGCACGTGGCCGCTCGCCGACAAGGAGCGAACCGGCAAGCTCTGCACCGGCTGCGTGGGCGATCTGCTCTACTGCCTTCGCCGCTTCGGTGCCCAGCCCGTGGTTTGATCTCGCTCACCGCCGCGCCTCCGAGAGATACCGCGCCACCCGCTCACGCTCCTCGGGCGTGATGGCCACCGAGCAGGGGAGCGAGACGCCGCGCGCGTAGAGCCGCTCGGCCACCTCGATTCGATACGCTTGGCTGCCGGCAAAGGCCGGCTGGAGGTGAAGCGGGCGCCACAGCGGCCGGAGCTCGATTCCTTCATCGTTCGCGCGGGCGATGAGCCGCCTGGTGTCGCCGTAGGCCGCCGGATCCAGCAGCACGGAGTACATCCAGAAGCTCGAGCGCGCCCAGGACGCCTCCCCGAAGGGCTCGATTCCGCCCAGCGGGGCCAGCAGCTCGCCGTAATGCCGGGCGGTCTGCCGCTTCGCCTCGAGAAAGCCGTCGAGCTGCTCCAGCTGGGCGCAGCCCAGCGCGGCGTGCAGGTTGCTCAGGCGGTAGTTGAATCCGATCTCGCGGTGGATCCACTCGGGACCGGGATCCCGGGCCTGGGTCGTGAGAAGCCGGCAGCGCCGGGCCACGTCCTCGTCCCGCGTCAGCACCATGCCCCCGCCGCCCGCGGTGATGATCTTATTGCCGTTGAAGGACAGGCATGCCGCCAGTCCCTCGCAACCGATCCGTCGACCCTTGTACTGCGCGCCGAGCGCCTCGGCGCTGTCCTCCACCACCGCCAGCGGATAGCGCTGGATCAGCGCCAGCAGCGGGTCGAGATCGCACGGATGCCCGTAGAGATGCACCGGCAGCAGCGCGCTGACGACGCGCGCGGTGGACCGATTGACCACGCGCCCGTCTTTGATGACGCACTCGCGGGAGAGGAAGTCGGCGGCCTTCTCCGGATCGAGACCCCACGATCCGGGCTCCGAGTCGAGAAAGACGGGGTGGGCGCCGCCGTAGGCCACCGCATTGGCGGTGGCGATGAACGTCAGCGCCGGCAGAAGCACTTCGTCACCGGGCTGGACGCCGGCGGCCAAGAGGGCGACGTGCAGCGCCGCCGTGCCGTTCACCGTGGCGACGGCATGAGGCACACCCACATAGGCGGCCACCTCGCGCTCGAAGCGCTCGACGAACGGCCCCGCCGAAGACACCCAATTGGTGTCGAGACACTCCTTGAGATACTTCCACTCGTTGCCCGCGAGGTGGGGCACGGCATTGGGGATGATCCGGCGCGCGCCGCTCATGGCCGCGCTCCTTCCCGCTCCCACCACTCTCGGTACCACTGAAAGGTTTCCCTCACTCCCGCCTCGAGCGATACCTTGGGCGTGAATCCCGTCAGGGCTCGAAGCCGGCCGATGTCGGGACAGCGCCGCGCCACCGAGCCCGCGGGCGCGGGCGCCCGGACGATCTCGGGATTGAACGCCGCCGCGGCGAGGATGAGCCGCAGCAGGTCCTCGATTCTGGTCTCCTCTGCGTCATTGCCGATATTGACGATCTGGCCCCAGGCCGCTTCGGCCGCGACCAGCCGGGTGATCGCCTCGACGGCATCGGCTACGTGGCAGAAGGCCCGGCGCTGCTCGGCGCCATAGAGCCGGAATGGGTTTTCGCGACGGGCGGCGCGGAGCGACAGCTCGGAGATCACGTGATCCGCGCCCATCCGCGGGCCGTAAACATTGTGGAAGCGGCCGATGACGTATCTCAGCCCCCGCGCGCGCGCCGTGTGAGCCACGGCCGCTTCCCCCAGGATCTTGCTCGCCGCATAGGCGAAACGGGGCGCCCTCACGTCGGCCACCGAAAGCGGAACATCCTCCGCCGTCGGCACCGGCACGCTGCCCGCCATCACCCCGGCGGCATAGGTCTCGCTGGTCGAGGCGAAGAAGAGCACCTCGCCGCGTCCGGGCAGCCAGTCGAGCACGCTCATGAGCGCGAGCGTATTGACCCGGATCACGCGCGCGGGATCGGTCTCCACGTTGCGCACCCCGACCACGGCCGCGAGCATGTGCACCTGGTCCCAGTCGCGGGGCAGATCCGCGAGCGCCCCTGGCCGCGTGAGATCGGCCTGGACGAAACGCACATTGGGGCGTGAGCAGAGCGCCTCGAGCTCGCGATCGCGGCGTCCCCGAGAGAGGTCGTCAACGAGGATCAGCGCATGCCCTTCCCCGGCCAGCCGTGATGCCAGATGGCAGCCGATGAAGCCCGCGCCGCCGAGGATCAGCGCCTTAGCCATAGCCGATTCCCGCATAGCGAACCCCGGCGGCGCGCACGACCTCCTCGTCGAGGATGCGCCAGGCGTCAAAGACTATAGCCGGCCGCCTCAGGCTCGGGAGGAGCCGGGTCAGGTCGAGCTTGGCGTATTCGGGATGATTGGTCAGGACGAGTATCGCGTCGGCGCCGGCGAAGCCCGCCTCCGGCGTCACCGGCTTGGCACCGAAGCCGCGGATCACCTCGGGGCGCACCAAGAAGTCGTGGCCGCGCAGGGCGAGCCCGGCCGCCCGAAAGATAGAAAGCATGGGCACGATGGGCGTGCCCCGCATGTCATCGGTGGGCGGCCAGCCCTTGTAGGCCCAGCCAAAGACCGCGAGCCGGGCGCCTTCGGCGCTGCCGCGGGTTTCGCGGATCATCGCGAGCAGCCGCTCGGCGACGTGTATCGGCAGCCGCTCGTTGAGACCTCGCGCCTGGCCGACGAGCCAGGGCTCGTAGCCCGCGGCCTCGGCGGCGCTCATGAGAATATACGGGTCTTTGGAGAGGCAGCCGCCGCCCACAAAGCCCGGCTTGGCCAGATCGGGACGGGGGTAGTCGAGGTTCGCCGCCCGGATCACCTCCAGCGGATCGAGGCCCCAGCGCTCGGCCATCAGGGCGACCTCATTGCCATAGGCATAGATCAGGTCCGTGTGGCAGTTATTGACGAGCTTGACCATCTCGGCGGTCTCGAGAGACACGACGGTCACGATCGTCCTCGTGACGCGGGAAAACAGCGCCGCGGCGGCGGCGAGGCTCTCGCCGTCGAGCCCGCCCACGACCTGGGGCAGCTCCTCCAGCTCGCGCAGCGCCTGCCCCTGGATGGTTCGCTCGGGCGCGAAGGCCAGCAGCGGCCGCGTCCAGCGCGCCCGCAGCTCGGGCAGGACCACCGCGCGGGTCGCCCCGACGGGCACCGTGGAACGGACGATCACCAGAGTCCCATCGGCGCAGCGCTCGGCGATATGACGGGCGGCGAGCCTCAGGTTCTCCAGCTGCGGCTCATGCGTGTCGAGATCCACGGGAGTGGACACGCAGAGGATCACGGCCTCGACCCCGCGCTCTGGCAGCGCCGGCCCCACGAAAAATCGCTCGCCGAGGGAGGCCTGTAGCCCCTCCTCGATGCCGGGCTCGAACAGGTGCGGGCGCTTCTCCGCCAGCGCCTCGAGCACCCGCGGCGAGACATCCATGCCGTGGACGGTGAACCCCTTGCGCGCCAGCGTCACCGCCAGCGTGAGTCCCACGTAGCCGAGACCGACGATGCCCACCGTGTTCAACTCAGCCCTCGCACCTTACCCAGCCCTCGGCTCGCGCCTTCGGCGCTTACCTCGAACCGCCACATCCTCGTGCCTGCGGCGACTCGGCCATCCCTCGGCTCGAACTTCATCAGCGCTCGCCTCGCCATGCTCGTGCCTCCGGCAGCTCGGCCATGTCTCGGCTCGAACCTCATCAGCGCTCGCCTCGCCATGCTCGTGCCTCCGGCAGCTCGGCCATGTCTCGGCTCGAACCTCAATCCAACATTCCCTCGGCCATGTCGCGATTGGCCTTTTCCAGATCGTGGTGTCGACCGACGTCGAGCCAGTACTCGCGAATCAAGTAAGCAGCGACGATCTTGCCCCGGTCCACCAGCGCCCGAATCATTTCCGTGGCGTCGAAGTACTCCCCCGCCGGGATCAGGTCGATGGCCAACGGGTCGAGCACATAGATCCCCGCATTGACCGGGAACTCCTTCCTCGGCTTCTCCTCCACCCGCGTCACGCGCCCCTCGTGCAGCGTGAACTCGCCATAGGGGATGTCCACCTGGTGCAGCGACACGCCGACGGTCATGGCGGGACAGTCCAGGCCCCGGTGGTACTCCCACATCGCCCGGAAGTCGCACTTGGTGAGGATATCGGCATTGACGACGAAAAATGGCGCATCGAGCCTGTCGCGCATGAGCGGCAGGGCCCCCATGGTACCCAGCGGCTCTGGCTCCTCCACGTACTCGATGGCCACGCCCAGCCGGGAGCCGTCGCCCAGCCGATTGCGGATCACGTCCGCCTTGTGGCGCACCGCGATCAGCACGCTGGCGATGCCGGACTGCCGCAGCCGCTCGATCATGATCTCGATCAGCGGCTTGCCGCCGACGGCAATGAGCGGCTTGGGAGTCGCCTCGGTCAAGGGCTTGAGGCGCCGGCCCTCGCCGCCGGCCATGATCACGGCGCGCGCGCTCAGCGGCGGAGGCGCGAGCAGATCCTCGAGCCGCAGGAGACCCAGCACGCGGTGATCGGCGTCCAGCACCGGGAGATGGCGCACGGAGCGCTCGCGCATCAGCGCAAGCGCCTCGGCGGGCGGCAGACCGGCCGGGAACGTCAGGGGTTTGCGGTTGACCACGTCCTCGACCTTGGCATCGAGGGTGGCGCCGCGAAGCATCGCCCGGCGCACATCGCCGTCGGTGATCACGCCGACCAGGCGCTGATCGACATCGACGACCAGGACGATCTGCTTTCCGCTGCGGGTCATAGCCTCCAGCGCCTGGCGCAGCGTGACCCCTTCTCTCACCACCACGTGGGTGAGATCGGTCATGGCGTCGCGCTCTCCTCGGCAAAGCGCTTCTGGATCAGCCGGCCATCGAGCGGGACGGTGCGAAGCACTTCCGCGATCCGAGCAGCGGCCCGGCCGTCGCCGTAGGGATTGGCCAGACCCTTGAGCGCGGCGCGGAAGCCGGGATCCAATGCCTTCTCGACGCCGCGGAGGATTTCCTCGCGGCCATGGCCCACGTCGATGACATTGGCGCCGCGCAGCCTGCCGCGCTGGCGCGAGCCGATATTCACCACGGGCAGCCCAAAGGACGGAGCCTCGATGAGCCCGCTCGAGGAATTGCCCACCATCGCGTCGGCGTGTTTGAGGAGCGAGAGGTAGATCTCCTCACCCAGCGACCGGGCCAGCCTTACCCGCGGATGGCGCCCCGCAAACTCCTCGATTCGCTCGATGATCACCCGGCCCGCCGTGTCCGCATTGGGATAGGTCATCACGATCTGAGCGTCCGCCTTCTCGAGGGCGGCCAGGAGCTCGCTGATATGCGCGGCGGTATCCCGGTACTCGAGCGTCACCGGATGGAAGGTGACCAGGAGCCACTTCGCCGAGGCATCGAGACCGAGCGAAGCCGCTAGCGCCTCGCGGGGAGGAGTGGGCACCGCCGCCCTCAGCCGATCGAGTCCCGGAGCGCCCACGGTGTGGATGCGCCAGGCCTCCTCGCCCAACTGGACGATGCGCCGCGCATGCACGTCGGCCGAGGCGAAATGCAGATGGGCGAGCTTGGTGATGGCGTGACGGATCTGATTGTCCATCGCGCCTTGGGTCTCCTCGCCGCCGTGGATGTGAGCCACCGGGAGCGCGAACGGCAGCGCCGCGACGGCCGCCGCCAGCATCTCGAAGCGATCGCCCAGAACGAGGACGAGATCCGGCCGGGTCCCGGCATAGGCGCGGGCGAAGCCCTCGATCCCCTTGCCCATCGAAGCCGCGACCCCGGGGGGCGAATCGTCGGTCTCCGTCATCGGAATCCGCGCCGCGATGGGCCAGCCGTCTCGCTCGATCTCGCGAGCCGTGAGGCCGAAGTCGGGCTCGAGATGCATCCCCGCCACATAGAGCTGAGGCACGAGTCCCGGCGCGGAGCGTATGGCCTCGAGCACCGGGCGCAAGTGTCCCCAGTCCGAGCGGCTCACGGTGACGGCAGCGATGCTGCGCGGGGCGGCGCTCATCGTTCTGCCAGGTCTTCCCAGCCGATCACCTGGTCGGCAGTCAGCGCGCGCTTGACCGGCCGGCCCAGAACACGCTCCAGGTCCGCCGGCGGGATGCCGGTGCCGGGCCGCTTGACACGGATCATCTCGGCGGTGAGCCGCTCGCCGGGGCGGATCGCGCGCGCGGCGACCAGGCTCTTCCGCGCCACCCGGCGCGTGTCCATCTCCGAGGGCATCGGGCGCTTCTCCCCATCGCCGAGGGCGGACTCTACCGTGCGGATCGACCGTACAAGGCCGGCGAACTCGACGGGATCGAGCGAGGCGCGGTGATCAGGCCCTGGCAGGGACTTATCCAGAGTCAGGTGCTTCTCAATGATGCGCGCGCCGCGCGCCACCGCGGCCACCGCGACCTCGATTCCCAGCGTGTGATCCGAGAGCCCGACCGGGAGGCCGAAGCGCTGGCGCAGGGTGTCCATGGCTCTCAGATTGGTCTCGGCCGCGGGAGCGGGATAGGCGGAGAGGCAATGAAGGAGCGCGAGCGGCGGGTCGCCCGCGTCGCGGATGGCCGCCACGGCCGCCTCCACCTCTTCGAGTGTGGACATGCCGGTGGAGAGAATGACGGGGCGCCGCTTGGCGGCGATGTGGCGGAGGAGCGGCAGGTTGGTGATCTCGCCCGAGGGAATCTTGAAGAGGGAGACGCCCAGGGCTTCCAGCAGGTCGGCGCGCTTCTCGTCGAATGGCGCGGAGAAGAAGACCACGCCGCGTTTGGCGCAGAGCTGCTGCAGCTCGGCGTGCTGATCCGGGCTGAGCTCGTGCCGCGCCAGCATGTCGGCCTGGCTCTCGGCCGCGCCCGTCGTCTCCACTTGATAGCCGGCCTTCGGGGCGTCCCGACTGACAAGCGCCTCGGTGCTGAAGGTCTGGAACTTCACGGCATCGGCTCCGGCGTCGGCCGCCGCCTCGACCAAGCGGCACGCCAGCGCCATGTCGCCATTGTGATTGACCCCGGCCTCGGCGACGATGAACACGGGCGCGCCGCCACCGATCGCGCGCCCCGCCACGGAGAACTGGCGCGGGCTCATCGCGTCCGGCCTCCCGCGAGCTCGTCGCGGACTTCGTTGATCACTGCGAGGAGCCGCTCGCCGAGGTCGCCGTCCACCGGGTGGACGTAGCGGGCGGCGAACTTTCGCCCGCGCTCGACCAGGGCCTGACGGCGGTCGGGATCGCCAGTGAGTCGCTTGAGCGCCGCGGTCAGCGCCGAGGAGTCCTCCATGTCGACTCGCTCCACGACGCCTTCACTGACATAGGGCGGCATGGCGTCGCCCTCGTAATCCTTGTCGGCCGTCTGGACGGCCACCACCGGGCAGCCCAGCGCCATCGCCTCGATGCCGGCCATCGATGTGACCATGACGGCCGCGTCGGCCGCGGCGAAGAGCCGGTGGATGTCGTAGTCCTTGGTGAGCCGTGCGCCAGGCCACCCCCAGGCCTCGACTTGGCGCCGGAGCACGGACAGCTCCTCGTTGGGGTGGACCTTGACGATGACCCCGGGATCGCCCAGCTGCCGGACGGCGGCGATGAAGGTCCGGTAGAACGCCGCCTTTTCGCTGTCCGAGAAAAAGCGCGATACGTATTTGGAAAGGAACACGATCAGCGGCCGCTGGGGATCGAAGTCAAAGTCCCGCGCGACTTCCCGGCGCAGCTCGGCCGGTGGCACCAGGCGCGTTGCGTTGGAGCGAGGGTCGCCGACTACCGAGATCCGGTCGGGCTTCACGCCTTGTTCGCGGATGATGCCCTCCCGCAGGTGGTCGCCAATAACCAGCAGCCGATCGGCCACGTCCAGGAACTGGTAGGGGTCCCGCCCCATTAGGAGGGTCCCAGAGAACATCAACGATGGGATGCCCACCGCGCGGGCGATCAGGGCCAGGGCACGCTCGGTGTAGCGTCGATTGCTCGTGATGACGACCGCCGACGGCCGGAGCTGGTCCAGGGCTCGCCAGGCAGCCTCCTGGATGAGGAGCGGCACCAGCAGACTCCGCTCCACCGTGTCACGGAGCAGCGGCTCGGCCAAGGCGTGGCAGACTGGATCCTCGGCCCGGGCCCGCGCGAATTCAGAGCTCTCTGCGATCTGACGCCACAGCCGGCGAAACACCGGCCGGTACCGCCGCGCGAGCGCACGCGCCTCCGCCCACGGCAGGTAGTTCGAGAGGTACTCGGCCGGGATGCCGGCCCGAGCCAGGCCATCCAGCTTGGCCTTGAGCTCGGGGTCGCGCACGGGCGTGGCGAGGACATGAGGCTCGACCCCGGCGGCCCGAACGGCCTCGACGAGCGGATCCACCACGAAGTGATGACGAGCCCGGCAGGTGACGAAGAGAATGCGCGGGGCCGTAGAGGCTGCCGCCTTAGGCTTGACGCGCGGCAGACTGAGGAACTCCCGGAGTCTCAGGCTGTCGTCTCGAATCTGGAGCATGCGCCAGAAGTGCGCGTAGGCGCGAGCCGGAAGGAACCACGGCGCGGCGACGATCGTCGGCACTTCCTGCCGTTCGGCGAGGAGGCGCGTCGCTCGCTCCAGCACCGACGCTCCGGATACGAGCACCACCCGCTCGGGCTTCGTCTGCGCGATTACTCGCTCGGCGATACCGACGGACTCGGTCACCTCGAGATGGATCACGAGGCCGCGGACAAGAGTGAGGAGATCCGGCAGCCACACGCCACGGTATTCGAGCTCGGGCGCCGCCTGGCGGCTGGGCCAGAGGCCGAGCAGGAGCCGGTCATTGCGATGGCCGAGTTCCCGGGAGTCCACTTTGAACGACTCCTCGTCGTAATAGCGGAGGCAGACCCCGGCAGGGAGTCCTGCCTCATCCACGAAGTCGCGCGCCGCGAGAAGCACCAGCTCATTGCCCGGCGCGAACCGTGCCGCGATGCGCGCCACCCGCCGCCGATAGTGCTCGACATAACGCCGGTAAAGGGCGCGCACCCAGGGCTTGCGGAACTCGCCGTAGCCGCGGGGCTGCTGGGTGACGAGCAGGATGCGGCTCACGACTCGCGTTCCCCCGCCGACCGCATGTCAGCCCGCACCACCACGCCGGCCCCGACCTTCACACGCGCTCCGACCGTTAGGCCCGGCAGGACCACGGCGCCCGCGCCGAGGAACGCCGTTGATTCCACCGTGACCGCGCCGCAGAGGATGACGCCGGGCGAGAGATAGGCATGGGCCGCGATGCGACAGTCGTGCTCGGCGACAGCATTGCTGTAGAGCACCGCGTTCTCTCCGACCTTTACCCCGGCGCCCAGAACGACGCCCGGGAAGATCACCGCGCCGTCGCCGACGGTGCAGCGCCGCGACACCATGGCCCGCGGATGGACGAGGCTGGGGATCACCGCGTCGGCTTTCCTGAGGATCTCGAAGAGCTCGACCCGTCGGCCGAGCGCGGTATTGCCGACGCCCACGACGGCCGCATCGACTTTGCCTGAGCGGACCAGCTCCACGATCTGGGAATCGTCCCCCAGCACCTCGGAACGCTCGGGACCACCCGCGCGGTCCGTGAAGCCGGCCACGGTCCAGCCGCACTCGGCCGCGACGTCAGCCACGGCCCGCGCATGGCCGCCCGCGCCCAGGATCAGCAGCCGCTTGGCCATGAGGCCCTCATTGCCGCTCCGCCGGAATCGGAGCCCGCCCCGCCGCGAGCACGGCCTCCGCCAGCCGGAATTCCCACTCGGTGTCGATCTTCACGGACGCCTCGTACCCCATGACGATGCCGCGGTGGTCTTGGCCGACGATCCGCCCTTCCTCCATCAGGACTCGGCGCCGCGTCACGTACACCGCGCCCGAGGGCTGATAGACCCGCGGAGGATCCTGGCGGCGCACATAGCGGCTGCGCTCATCAGGGAAGAGCGGGGCGAGGCGGTCGCCGTCGAGCGTGGACATGAAGAACGGATGATAGGCCGCCTCGATCACGGTCTGAGCCGAGTCCGCCCCGGTCTCGTCCACTTTTCGGATCACCGCATCGATGTCCGCGCCGGTCCGGAACGGCGAAGTGGGCTGGAGCAGAACCACCAGATCCGGCCGGATCCGCTCGCTCTCTTCCAGCCACCGGACGGCGTGCTGGAGCACGGGAAGCATGCCGGCCTCGTCCGTGGCCAGGGCAGCCGGTCTCAGGAACGGCACCTCGCCGCCGTGCCGGGCGGCCTCTGCCGCGATGGCGGAATCGTCGGTGGAGACGATCGCGCGCGAGAGCATTTTCGCCTCCCCCGCCGAAGCCACCGCGTGGCCGATCAGGGACAGACGCCCGAGCTTCATCAGGTTCTTGCCCGGCAGTCCCTTGGAGCCCCCGCGGGCGGGGATGACCGCAAGCGCGTACACGACATCCCCGACTAGGGCCGCACCCAGCGCCGCTCTCTGGACGACTCAATGGCGGCCAGGCACAGCTTGAGCGTCTTGAGCCCGTCCCACCCGTCGCAGGCGGGCGCCGCTTTGCCCTGGATGCAGTCCAGAAAGTGGCGCGCCTCGTCGACGTACATGTCGTTGAGCTGGCAGGCGAAGGGGTAGACCTCCCACCGCCCCTGCGCGGAATCGTAGAGGCTCACCCGGTTGAGCGGCCGGTCCCAACGGATGATGCCGTGCTCGCCGACGAACTCGAAGTGTCCATGCATCACCGGGGAGAAGAGGTCCATGTGAAGATTCCCCAGCGTGCCCGCCTCGAACTTCACCACCAGCTCGCAGACGTCGTCGGTGTCCTGGTCGAGGGTGGAGATCTTATCCACGACGGCGAAGACCTCGGCCGCTTCCCCCAGGTGCCAGCGCATATAGTCCACGGCATGGCTCTCGTCCAGGATGGCGCCCCCGCCCTGGGCGGCGACCGACATGTAGAACTGCCGGGCGGGCTTGCCCTGGTAGCGCTGGGTCACGTCGTAGGAGTACTCGGTGCGGGCCACCAGGATCTTGCCGACACGGCCCTGCCGCAGGAATTCCTGGACCCGATGCATGGGCGGCCAGTACCGCCAGTTGTAGGCCGTCAGCACCGCCTTCCTGGCGGTGTCGCAGGCCTTGAGCAGGTCTTCCACGCCCTCGACGGTAGGGGCGATGGGCTTTTCGATCATCAGGTGCGCCCCGGCCGCAAGGCCCTGGCGCCCGATGGCGACATGACTATCGGGCGGAGTGCAGACCACCACGCCCTCCGCCCCGGCCAGAGCGCGCTCCAGCCGGTCCACGTAGGTCGCGCCGGGATGCATGCCGCGGGCTCGCTCCCGCGCGGCGGCATCGCTGTCGAAGGCGGTCACCTGCGCGCCGAGAGCGAGGAAGTTGCCGATATGGCGCCGACCGATGGAGCCGGTGCCGACCACGGAGATTTTCATGCGGTCCTCGTCGTGCGGCTGGGTGCCGCGGGCTGGCGC
>WNFU01004634.1_pt1 | contig 17474 bp, 15 predicted proteins | sample 5400121 | NCBI WGS metagenome assembly WNFU01 (sample SAMN13153360, study PRJNA577476) | soil metagenome | isolation source: 100 cm soil or saprolite under grassland replicate 1 | place: USA:California | collected 2016-06-15
CCTTCGCGGCTGCGAGTCGTTTGCCCACGACCTTCGGCACCGAGCACGTCGGCCTCGCGATCGTGAATTTCTGCGAGACGTCTTCCGCCCCGTTCCAGTTCGCGTTGCCGCCCTGCGACGCGGTCAACGTGCACGTTCCAGGGCCGGTCAGGTGCACGCGCGCGTTCCGCACGCTGCACTTTCCGGTCGACGTGAACGAGACCGGCAGCTTCGAATCCGCCGTCGCGCGGACGGTGAAGTCCGGGTCGCCGTACGCCCTGTCCTCGAGCGGATCGAAGGTGATCTCCTGGTCCGCCTTCGCGATCTCGAACGTCTGCGAAACGACGGGCGCAGCGTTGTAGTTCGCGTCGCCCGGCTGCGAGGCGGTCACCGTGCACGAGCCGGCTCCCGTGAGGTGCACCGTCGCACCGCTGACAGTGCAGTTCCCGCCCGCGCTGAACGAGAGCGCCAGGCCGGAGGACGCTGTCGCGCTAACGCGGAAGTCAGGGGCGCCGTACGTCTTGTTCGCGAGCGGGCCGAAGGTGATCGACTGGCCCGCCTTCGCGATCGCAAAGCTCTGCGAGACATCCGACGCGAGGTTGTAGTTCGCATTACCCGCCTGCGAAGCGGTCACGGTGCACGAACCGGCGCCCGTCAGGTGCACCGTCGCAGCGCTGAGGGTGCAGTTTCCGCTCGCCGCGAAGGAGACCGCCAGACCGGAGGAGGCTGTTGCGCTGACGCTGAAGTCCGGCGCGCCGTACGTCTTGTTCGCGACCGCGCCGAAGGTGATCGACTGGCCCGCCTTCGCGATCGCAAAGCTCTGCGAGACATCCGGCGCGGGGTTGTAGTTCGCATTACCCGCCTGCGAAGCGGTCACGGTGCACGAACCGGCGCCGGTGATGTGAACGATCGCACCGCTGACGGTGCAGCTCCCGATCGCGGAGAAGGACACCGGCAAGCCGGAAGAGGCCGAAGCCGAGACGGCGAAGTCCGGGTCGCCGAACGTCTTGGCCGCGAGAACGCCGAACGTGATCGTCTGGCAAATCTTCGCGGAGAGCGCCAGGCTGTGAAAGGTGCCGGCAGCGATCGCGGTCACGTCGCAGAGTCCGCTCGGCACGCTGCACTGCCCGAAATCGCGATTGATACCGCCAGCGGAGCCGCAGCCCCAGGCGAGGATGCTGCCGTCCTGCTTCAGGGCGAGGCTGTTGGACTCGCCGGCGGCGATCGCCGTCACGCCGCTTGCCGCCGCGGCTGGGGCGGTGCACTGCCCGTAATCGACGTCGCCGCAGCCCCAGGCGAGCACGCTACCGTCCTGTTTCAGGGCGAGGCTGTGGCGGAGGCCGGCCGCGATCGCCGTCACGCCGCTTGCCGCCGCGGCTGGGACGGCGCACTGCCCGAAGTCGGCTCCGCCGCCGCAGCCCCAGGCGAGCACGCTGCCGTCCTGCTTCAGGGCGAGGTTGTGGTACGAGCCGGCCGCGATCGCCGTCACGCCGCTTGCCGCCGCAGCCGGGACGATGCACTGCCCCCAATCGAATCCGCCGCCGCAGCCCCAGGCGATCACGCTGCCGTCCTGCTTCAGGGCGAGGCTATGGAATTCGCCGGCCGCGATCGCCCTCACGCCGCTCGCCGGTGCCGCCGGGACGGTGCACTGCCCGAACCTGCCTCCGCCGCCGCAGCCCCAGGCGATCACGCTGCCGTCCTGCTTCAGGGCGAGGCTGTGGAAGAAGCTAGCCGCGATCGCCGTCACGCCGCTCGCCGCCGCGACCGGGACGGTGCACTGCCCGTAGTCGTTGAAGGGCGGGCAGCCCCAGGCGAGCACGCTGCCGTCCTGTTTCAGGGCAAGACTATGGAGAACGCCCGCCGCGATCGCCGTCACGTCGCTTGCCGCCGCGGCCGGGACGGTGCACTGGCCCGCATCGCCGCCCATGCCGCAGCCCCAGGCGACCACCGTGCCGCCCGCCGTCGCCTGCGCCGCGCCTGGCGCAAAGAGCAGCGCGACGCCCAGCAGAGCCAATACCGAGAGCCGGAGCAGCCGCCTCGGTCTCGTCGACAACTTGATCTCACGCTCCTTCGCGCGACCAAAAGTAGTGCGAGTCGCCGTGGACGTAGACGACGGGCTTGCCGAAGGCAATCGTCTGGTCGCGCAGCGCGACGAGGAAGTCGTGGAAGCCGTCCGTCTGCCCGTCTGTCTCGACGAGCGTCCTCGGGTTTCGCAGCGGCGCACGGGTCGAATCGGTCGCGTCGAAACCCGGATCTGCCTGGCCGATGATCATGACGGCTGCGGAGCCGTCGTCCCTCGCCTCCTCAAACGTTTCGTTCAGCCACGCAATGTCAGCGACGTTTCGCGCCGCGTACTCCTCCGGATCCGGCGCGGTGTCGCACAAGTTGTTGCACGAGCCCTGGATGTTGACCGTGGCGTAGGTCACGTCCTGCACCGTCCAGCGCCGGTTCTCGACGCATCGCGTCGGACCGCTGAAGCCGAGGCACTGCGGCGAGCTCTGGACCTCCTGCTGGAGCACATGCTCGCCGAGCGAGTGCGACGTACCGAAGAACAGGGCACGCTCGTAGTCGAGCCGCTCACGGGAGTTGTAGCCGCCGTTCGCCGGACGGTCGCAATCGGTCCAGTCGTTGTCCCCGGGCGTGAACATCGCCGGCTCCCGCAACGAATTGAGGTAATCGAGGCCCTGCTCGTACAGCGCGTTGCTGCAGGTTGTCGGCGTGCTCGAGCCGGCGATCCCGCTCCCGGCTTTGAGGTCGCCGTCGTGGACCGTGAACTCGAGCTCCGAACCGTTCATGTCCGCGATCAGGTTCGGGACACCGGTCGTCGCCTGCACATCGTTGTACGGCAAATCACCCCAAAGCCCGATCGCGTACTCGAACGTCTTCTTGTTCGTTTCGCCGCTGCCTCCTACCGCGAGGCCGGCTCCAACTACGGCTGCGATCAAGGCGACGAGGATCGGCCAGAGGAACTTCCGCGTCATGTGCAATCTCCTTCGAGTGTCGTTGGCGAGGTCGCGACCGAAGCTAACGCGGCGATGCCGTTCCCACTCGTCCCGCGTGCAGATCGACACAACCCGTCAACCGCTCTGCAACAAGGGGCCGACGACACTCGACGCAGAGATGCTCGAGTGTTGAGACTGTCCTACCGTGCTGATCGCGCAACTCTCTGACATCCACGTCGGCGGCAGCCGCTACCGCGAATCGCTGTTGCGCACGGCGATCGACGAGATCAACGCAGCCGAGCCCGACCTCGTTGTCGTCGCAGGTGACCTCACCGACGACGGCTACTCGGACCAGTACCCGCTCGCACAGCACGAACTCGCGGCGCTCGCCTGCCGCGACGTCGTGCGCGTGCCCGGAAATCATGACGCCCGCAACGTCGGCTACCTCCGCTACGAAGACACCTTCGGCGCCCGCGACTCCCGCCTGCACCACGACTTCGGCGGCACGGAGATCGCGCTGGTCGCCGTCGATTCCTCCAAGCCCGACCTCGACGAAGGCGAGATCGGTCGCGAGCACTACGGCTGGATCACGGAGGGATTCGCGGAAGATGCGGACGTGCGCGTTTTCGTCTGCCACCACCACCTCGTCCCCGTCCCCGGGACCGGCCGCGAGCGCAACCAGGTGCTCGACGCCGGCGACGTGCTCTCCTTACTTCGCCAGTGCGGCGTCGACATCGTGCTCTCCGGCCACCGACACGTGCCCTACGTGTGGCCGATCGCCGGCATGCTGCTCGTTCACTCCGGCACCGTCTCGACGCTGCGAACGCGCGGGTTCCCCGACCCCGCGTACAACCTCATACGAATCGAGGCGGGACGGATCGCGGTCGAGCTGTGCGTGCCCGGCGGTAAACGACAAAGCCTCGGCGACTACCCACGCGACTGGCCCGTGGATCTCTCCGCCGCTCACGCCGATCCGTTCGTGCGCGCCCAACGCGGCGTCTCGCTCGCAGACGACCAGCCCGCACCCTCAGAGTCATGACACCTTCAGGCGCGCACGAGCATGCGCACAGTTCCGTCCTGCGCAAGAACGAGCGTCTCGCCTTTCTTCTGCGATTCGCCAAGTACGACTTCGCTCAGACCGCCGTGGCAGTAAACCGCCGTGTCCCTGTTGAGCAGCCGTGCGGCAAGGGCAGCCCCTTCGTCCGCCTGTCGCTCCTCCGCGAACTCGTCTCGGACATCAATCGCGAGTCCGCGCGCACGGGCGAGCGGTTCAACGGTCTGCACACAACGGTCGTACGGGCTCGAGAGGATCCGCTCGATCGGGTAGCCCGCGAGCAGATCCACGAGACGCAGCGCCTGCCGACGGCCACGCTCGTCGAGCGGCCGCCGCCGGTCGTCGCCTCGCCACTCCGTGCGCTTGCCCGCCAAGGCGTGTCGGATCAGCAGCACGCCACCAGCGTATGGTCTTCCAGCCGCACGGCTCTGCAGAGCAGTATTTAGTGGGTCAACGGAACGGCGGAGTTGCCGTCGCGTCGGACGAGCGGCCCCGCGATGATCGCCGCCGCTCGTCCGCCGCTGCCGGGGACATCGCGAATGAGAGCCTCGTCAAAACCAAAAAGACGACGCTGCTTTTAAGCACGCCCTCGACCAACGGCCGGTCGAGTTGACCGTTCACGGCGCCCAATGGTTCACGTTCCTTCCAACGGTCCCGGAAACCGCGTTGCTTGGCGGCTTTCAGCCGTCGACGAGATCCGGATGAACCAACGTGGTGAACGAGAGGGGTCTTAACCGTTTCGCACCAAGGACGTCACGTTGCGTCGACCCATCGGCGCTTCCTGCGTGCCTAGTGTCCTCCGCGTCCATCACTCGACAAGGGGAACTGCATGAGAGTCAGCAGGAAGAAGCTTGCGATTGCGGGCGTGCTCGCGGGAGTCGCGGCGGTCGCCGCGGCGGTCGCCACCGCCGGTCCCGCTACCGACCTCACGGGCGTGCCGGCCGCGAATACGAAGTCGGCGGGCTACGCGCCTGCCTCGGTGCTCTCGCCGGAGTTGGCGCAGATCGTCGTAGCGCAGGGATCGACGAAGGTCGAGAGCCCGTCCACGGAGGTCTCGTACTACGGCTACGACAACGACGTGCTCGGGCCGGGCGGACAGCCGCTGATGGTTCCGACTCCTGTGACGCCGGCCACCGAAGCGCACAAGACGGAGCCCGACAAGAACACGTATCTGGTCTTCGAGCAAGGGCTCACGGGAGCCGATCCCGCGTACAACGACGGCACGCATTTTCTCTTCCAGGGGCACGAGGCAGGTTCTCCCGGTTACATCACGCGGATCAACCTCGACGCCGACGCGGCGCATCGCGCGACCGTGCTCGCAACGCACGACAAGGACGGAAACGCGCTCGCCGACATCGACGGATCGACGTGGGATCCGTGGGCCAAGCGGCTGCTCTTCACAACGGAGAACCAGAACGCCGGGACCTATGCGGCCACCCCCGGTTATCCATCGACCGTCGAAGACGTTGCCGGTGCGCTCGGACGGGGCGGCTACGAGGGCATCCAGAACGATTCGGACGGGAACATCTGGATCGTCGAGGACATCGGCGGCTCGAACAAGCCGGGCACGACGGCGAAGGTGCCGAACAGCTTCCTCTACCGCTACGTGCCGAAGAATCCGGGCGACCTGCACAACGGGAAGTTGCAGGTGCTGCAGGTCTTGCACGCCGACGGCACGCCGATCACCCAGGTGACCCAGGCGGCGTTGCAGTCAGCCGATCAGGTTGCGCTGCACACGTACGGCAACGAGTTCGACACTCGCTGGGTCACGATCCACGACACGGCAGTCGACGGGCATGCGTCGTTCAACGCCAACGTCGCGGCGAAGACCGGTAACGGCACGCCGTTCAAGCGGCCGGAGAACGGGCTCTTTCGGCCCGGCTCGCACTTCGAGGACTTCTACTTCGACGAAACCGGGGACACGAATGCGACGAGTTCTGAGAACGCCTGCTGCGGCGGCTGGACTTCCGTCATGAAGTTGACGCAGTCGGATCCGTCGGCTGCGGCAGGAAAGCTGTCGCTCTTCTACGGCGGTGACGCCGCTCACGCCGGCTTCGACAACAACGCGTTCCTGTCGAGGAACCGGCTTGCCTTTGTCGAGGACGCGGGCGACACACTGCACGGCCAGCGGAATGCCCTCGACTCCGGATTCGTGCTCGACGTCACGACGGACTACTCGGATCCGGCGAACCAGCCGGTCCGCTGGCTCGCGGAGGGACGCGACGCGTCGGCGACGATCGACTCGGCTGCCGTCCCGAGTGGGTTCGGCAAGAACGACGGCGACAACGAGATCACCGGTCTGTACGTCTCGGATGGCGACCCGACGCGGGATGGGATTCTCGGCAACCACATCCCGCACCCGTGGCAGGAGGACGGCAACTGGCGCGTCTTCTACACGCAGCAGCATGGCGACAACGTCACCTACGAGGTGATCCGCCCGCGGCACTGACGGCGTTGCCGCTTCGACACCAGTCGTTCACGGCCTCGACGCCCACTCGCGGGCGTCGAGGCCGCAGCATTCGCGGTATGAGGATCGGCATCGTCACGTACCACGCGACGCAGACGAACCTCGGCCTCGCGGCCGCAGCGCCGCGGGGCATTCGAAGCTTCGTCGTCACCCCCGCGAACGCGACTCGGCAACTCCGGCCGCAAGACGCTGCGCTCGGTCGCCTGGACGTGCTGGCGACGCTCGATGGGATCGAGCCCGGCCTCGAACACCTCGACCTCGTGGAAGCGTCCGGGCTCGCCGTGCTCAACCCGCCGCTAGCGCTTCGCCTCGCCCACGACAAGCTCGCGACTGCGCCGGCGCTCGCCGCTGCCGCGTTGCCTCATCCACGCACGCGCGCGCTCTTCGACGCTGACGCGCCGCCGCCGCTTGCGTTTCCGTTCGTCGTCAAGCCGCGGTATGGGAGCTGGGGTCGCGACGTGCTCCTGTGCAAGAACGAGCGCGGGGCTTCCCATCGACCCGTCGCCCGCCGCGTGCGAGCTCGCACTGGCGGCGGCCGCCGCAATCGGGGCAGATCTACTCGGCGTCGACCTGCTGCCCGTCGGGCCCGGCCGCTACGTCATCCTCGAGCTGAACGGCGCCGTCGACTTCGCCCGCTCATACGACCCCGGCGGCGACGTCTTCGCGTCGGCCATGCAGGCGCTTACGGCCCGATTGCGCAGCGAGCCCATACTGCCGCTCGAGCCGATCGAAGCGCTCGGCGCCTGAGAAGCTCAGCGTGGAATAGACGTGCCCTCACCAAGGACCGCTGGCTTTTCGGTCCTTCAACCACTCGAGGCATGTCATCTAGGTTTCAGCTCGGACTCAAAGGGTCGGCGAGCTCGACGTCGTGCTCATCGCGCGGGACGATCGCGATGCGCTGATCGGGGATGTGGAGACGCGCGTCCGCGGCGAGAGGCGCGGGCTCCCGCAGCTCGCCGCCTCGCGGGGGGCGGGGTGCTCAGGCTGCGCGCGCCGGCGGTGTCCGTGCACGTCGACGAAGAACGATGGCCGACGACGGGCACCGACCGGGCGGCGCCGTCGTCGTGCACCCCGGCGGCACGCCGGTGTGCGTCCTCGCGCCCGCGATAACGCCTGACGCATCCTGCGTTTACCACTCCTTCACCCATTGGACACTTCGCTCCTGTGATGATCGACTGCTCGATGGCGCAGACTGCAGCCGCCGACCGGGTCGGCGAGAACCGCCTGCTCAACCGCGAGCTCTCGTCGCTCGAGTTCTATGCGCGCGTGCTCGAGCTTGCGGGCGACGCAGACGTTCCGCTGTTGGAGCGTGTTCGGTTTTGCTCGATCTTCTCGTCGCACCTCGACGAGTTCTTCATGGTGCAAGTGGCCGGGCTGCGCGGGCAGGAAGCTGCCGGCGTCGTCTCGCGCTCACCTGACGGCCGCACGCCCTCGGCCGCCTTGGCCGAGATCCGGGAGCGAGCCCTCGATCTGACCGCCAGGCAGTCGAAGCTGTGGAAGCGCGACCTGCGGCCGGCGCTCGAGGAGGAAGGGATCGTGGTCGCGCATGTCGAGGATTGCGAGCCGGCCGAGCTTGAGGAGCTGAAGCGCCGGTTCGAGCGCCAGATCTTTCCGGTGCTGACACCGCTTGCCGTCGGCCCGGGGCAGCCGTTTCCGTACATCTCCGGTCTCTCGCTCAGCCTCGGCCTCTTTGTCCGCGACCCGAAGACGGGCGAGGAGCGCTTCGCTCGGGTAAAGGTGCCCGAGCTTCTGCCGCGCTTCCTGCCCGTCGGCAAGCGCGGCCTGCATCTTCCGCTCGAGAGCGTGATCCGTCATTTCCTGCCGGTGCTCTTCCCGAAGATGGAGATTGTCGAGTGCACGATCTTCCGCGTGACGCGCAACGCGGACTTCGAGGTCTCGGACGAGGCGGATGACCTGCTCGAAGCGGTCGAGCTGGAGCTGCGGCGGCGCCGCTTCGGCGAGGTCGTCCGGCTCGAGGTCGCAGGCTCGGCGTCGTCGCGGATGCTGAGCCGCATCCAGCTGGGGGTCGCCGCCGGTGACGTAGAGATGTTCGCCGTTCAGGGGCTGCTGGACCTGGTCGACGTCGGGCAGTTCGCCGGGCTGCCCCGCCCGGAGTTGAAGTACGAGCCCTGGGCCGGCATCACCCATCCTCGCTTCGCCGCGCCGAACGGCACGATCTTCGACGAGATCAGACGCGGCGACCTGCTCGTGCACCACCCCTACACGTCCTTTGCGACCAGCTTCGAGGCTTTCGTGCGTGCGGCCGCCGAGGATCCGAGCGTCGTGGGGCTGAAGGCGACGGTCTATCGGACCAGCGACGACTCTCCGCTCGTGCCGGCGCTGATCGAGGCGGCGGAGGAGGGCAAGCAGTCTGTTTGCCTGGTCGAGCTGAAGGCACGCTTCGACGAGCATCGCAACATCGAGTGGTCGCGCCATCTCGAGCGCGCCGGCGTCCACGTCGTGTACGGATTCTCGAATCTGAAGATCCACGCGAAGACGACGCTGATCGTCCGCCGCGAGCGCGACGAGCTGAAGCGGTACGTCCATGTCGGTACCGGCAACTACCACGCGCGCACGGCCCGCGGCTACGAGGACTTCGGGCTCTTCACGGCCGACGAGGCGATCGCCGCCGACGTCGCCGACCTCTTCAACTACCTGACCGGCTTCGGCCGGCCGCGGGAGTTCCGCAAGATCCTGGTCGCGCCGTTTGCGCTGCGTGAGCGGCTGATCGCGCAGATCCGCGAGGTCGCGAAGCACGGCAAGGACGGCCGGATCCGGATCAAGGTCAACTCGCTGACCGACCCGCGGATCATCGAGGAGCTGTACGCCGCCTCGCAGCTGGGCGCGCCGATCGAGATCCTCGCGCGGAGCATCTGCTCGCTGCGGCCGGGTGTCTCGGGGCTGAGCGAGACGATTCGCGTGCGCAGCATCGTCGGCCGCTTCCTCGAGCACAGCCGGCTGTTCGTCTTCGAGTCGCCCGACTCGAGCGTGACATATCTCGGCAGCGCCGATCTGATGCCGCGCAACCTCGACAACCGCGTCGAGGTCGTCGTTCCCATTGAAGACGCACGCGCGCAGCAGGAGGTCGCACGCGTGTTCGACGCGTTGCTCGCCGATAACAGCGAGGCATGGGATCTGGACGGCGAAGGCCGCTGGCGGCGCGCGCGAGCGCGCAAGGGCGTGCGCAGCCGCGCGGCCCAGGCTGTGTTGATGCGGAATGCATTGACCCGCGCCCGCCGCCGCCTCGCCAGCCGTTCCGCTGAGATCGGTCCGGCCGACGCCGAGACAACAATGGCGACCATGCGCGTAGGGGTCATCGATGTCGGCGCGAACACGCTTCGCCTCCTCGTCGCAACCCGGGGCGTGGCCGGGCTCGAGATCGTGCATCGAGAACGAGTTCAGCTGGGGCTTGGAGAATTCATCGAACGGAGCGGCGCCATTCCGACCGATCTTGTCGAGGCCACACGGCGTGCGGCACGCGAGCAGGCGGAGTCCGCACGACGGCTCGGGTGCGTACGGCTCGAGATCGTAGTCACCTCGCCCGGGCGGCAGGCGGCGAACGCCGATGAGCTCGTCAAGGCACTCGCACGCATCCGCCGCGCGACCGTTCGCGTTCTCGAAGCAGAAGAGGAAGCCGGGTTCGCGTATCGCGGCGTGCTCGCCGCGGTCGCAGAGCCGGCGTCGAGCGTCGCCGTCTGCGACGTAGGCGGCGGCTCGACGCAGATCGCGGTCGGCACTCCCACCGAAGAACCTGCGTGGGTCCGTTCGCTCGACCTCGGCTCGCTGCGGCTCACGCGCCGCGCGCTCGCCGAAGACCCGCCGACGAGCAAGGCCGTCGAGCAGGCGCGAGCGGAAATCGAGCCCTGTTCGCGGGTCTCATGCCTCCGCTGCCGCAGGCGGCCTACGCGACCGGCGGCAGCGCGCGTGCGCTCGCGAAGCTCGTCGGCCAGCAGCTGGGATCTGAAGAACTCGCGGTCGCGCTGCACATCCTTGCCGAGCGTCCCTCACGGAGGCTCGCGAAGACGTTCGACCTCTCCCCTTCGCGCGCGTGCACGCTCGCGGCGGGAGCGCTGCTTCTTGCGCGCACGCAACGCCTGCTCGGAGTGCCGCTCGAAGTGGCGCGGGCTGGACTGCGCGAGGGCGTTGCACTCTCACTCCTCGCCGACGCAGCGGTCGCGGCCTAGGCGAACGAGCGCAAGACCGCGCGATCGCGCTCGTATGTAAGGCGCTCTGCCGCCTCTTCACGCGTGAGCCACTCGAGCTGGTCGACTTCGTTCTTCGGGTGGGCTTGCTCCGGATGCTGCGCCTCGACCAGCCAGTAGCGAACGCGTTTCGGTCGGCCCTTCGAGACGTAGCGCGTCGTAGCGAGTTCTTCGCCGAGCACGACTCGCAGGTTCGTCTCCTCCTCGACTTCGCGAACGGCACAGTCCTCATCGGACTCGCCGGCCAGATTCTTTCCCTTCGGAAACGACCAGTCCTCGTACTCGGGACGGTGGACGAGGAGCACCTCGAGGCGCCCGTCACGGCGGCGCCAGGCGACCGCGCCCGCCCCGCGCACGATGTCGTCGTTCACGCCCAGGCGACTGCAGCGGCCCGCCGCAGCCGCTTCCACGACCGCGGCAGATCATCCCGGGTGCGTCGCCGCCGCTCGTGTTGGCGCTCGATCAGTACGCCGAGTGTCAGCGCCGCTTCGGGCACACGCTCGGCCAGCGTGCGCAGCCACTGCTCCGCCACGACCGCGTCCTGATGCTCGCCGACGACGTCCTGAAATCCCTTCGCGCGGCGGACGACCCGCCGGTCGCCGAGCGTCTCGCCGAGATACCGGATCCGTTTGGCGCGGATGCGTGCCTTGTGCAGCACCTCGTCCGACGCGTTGGCGTCCGCGGCGCGCATCGTCTTGCGCAGCTTTTTCAGTTCTGCCGCGGCGACCATGCGTAGTCCGCCGCCCGCTTCCGCGAACTGCGGAGGCGCTGCGAGCACCTCGAGCAACGCGAAGTAGCGCTCACTCCCGAGGGCCGCGAGTGCCTCGGCGCGTGCCGCTGCGCGGTCGCCGTCGAGTGCGGCGAAGACGGGCGCGAGCACGGCACGATCGGCCTCGCCGAGCGCGTCCGACTCCACGCGAAGACTCTGCGAGAGCACGTCGAGATCACGAAGCGGCCCAAGCGACCGCCCGAGCCAGTCGAGCTCCTCGTGCAGACTCTCGGCCCACTCGCGCGAGAACAGCTCCCGCGCCGCACGGAGCACGGCGCGCAAGCGACGTACCGCCACGCGCAGATCGTGCACGGGCTCGGCGTCCGCGCCGAGACGGATCCCGGGGTCCGCCGCGAGCAGATCGACATAACGTTGCGCGAAATAGAGACGGATGCGCTCGGAATCGCTCTTAGGGCGCCGGGTCGGCAACTCGCTGACGCCAAGCGCTCGGGCGATCTTCGTCCGCCCGTCGGTCCGCCTCGCGCCCAGGCGCTTGACCGCGCGCTCAACGCTCCTCAGCGCGCGCGAGTCGCCAGCGATCAGCTCGATCTCGACCTCAGCGAATGTCCCTGTCACCCTCTGACCGTCCAGGACGGCGACGTCGTCGATGACCACCTCCGCGATTCCGGTTTCCGCTCGCACGAGCACTCCGTCGCGCAACGTGCGCAACGTCGCCAGCGCAACAAGCTCACGCCGATGCAGGAAGGCCGCAAGCAGCTCGGTGATCTCCGCAGGTGGCGCGCTCGGCGCTCCGAGCGCTTCGACTTCGCGCCGTGCACCGTCCACCGGAAGCTTGAGCTGCCACTCGTTGCGACCGTTCTCGAGGCGCCGCCGCATAGTGATCCCACAACGCTCGAGCAGCCGGTCCGGAGTGTCGTGATACGTCGAGACGAAGCTCCGACGCTCGAGCGGCTCGCCGCCGAGTCGCTCGAGAGCAAGCCCCTCTTTCGACTCGAGCTTCACCTCCCGCTCGATACGACTCACGCTCGCCACCCGCGAATCGTACGAGAAGTACACCGTCCTGAGACGGGTTCCGCGGTTCTACATGCCGACCGCTCGCGCTGCTCGCTGTTTGCCTTCGCCTTTGTTAGCGAGGCGTCGATCGAATGAAGGACGCGCCGCGAGATCGCTCGCATGCGGAGGTCGAATAGAGCTTCGTGAGAAGCCGCTCTAGATTTTCGGCTCAGCCCTGAAGCGATAGCCGACGCCGTAGCGCGTCTGGATGAACGTGTGCCGCGGCGCACGACCGTCGACCTTCTCGCGCAACCTCCGCACGAAGACGTCGACCGTCCGGTCGCGTCGCAACTCACGCCGGCCCCAGAGTTTCTGCAGGAGCTCGTCGCGGGTGACGACCCGCTCGCGGTCGAGGGCGAGTTGGTAGAGGAGGCGGAACTCCGTCGGCGTCAGCTCGCAGCTCTTGCCGTCGACGTAGGCCTGCACCTCACGGAGGTCGATGCGTAGCTCCTCGACCTCGATCGTCTCGCCGAGGTCCACCTCCGGCGCGCGCACCCCGCGCCGGGCCGCCGCCTGGACCCGGGCGACAAGCTCCGGCATCGAGAAGGGCTTGACGAGGTAGTCGTCGGCGCCGATCTCGAGCGCGTGGACCCGGTCGCGCTCGGTAGCGCGCGCGCTGACGACGACGATCGGCGTCCCGATCCCCTCGGCACGCGCGCTCTCGATCACGCTCCAGCCGTCGCGCTGCGGCAGCATCAGGTCGAGAACGACGACGTCCGGCGCCTCGTAGCGCAGAGCGGCGAGCCCCTGCTCGCCCTTCGCCACCCACTTCGCGCGGTGTCCGGCGGCAGTGACGTGGTTGACCATCGCCTTAGCGATGATCGCGTCGTCCTCGACGATCAGCACCATCGACATAGTGGGAATCATGACTGACGAACCGCCGACCGAGCGGTGCGAGCAGCCGCGACCCTCGGCGCTGGTAGCACGCACCGCGGTCGCGTCTAGTCGGTCCGCCGGGACACCAGGTGCTCTTCGAGTGCGGCGCGCAGACGACGCCCTGCTTCGGGCGCCTCTTGCTCGAGCGCCCAAACGTCGCGTTTGAACCAGGCGAGCGCACGCAACGGCGAGGTAGCGACGACGGACGCGGTGCGGCGGCCCGACGCGAGCACGGCAACTTCACCGACGAGGTCGCCGGGCCGTACCTCACCCAGCGCGGTCCCCCTGCCGAAATCTCTGCGGACCCCGACTCGATGACGAAGAGCGCGTGACCGAAATCGCCCTCGGTCGTCAGCGCGTCGCCCGCCGCCACCTCGAACTCGCGCGCCACCCGAGCGACCGCGTCGAGTTCCTGGTCGGGAAGCCCCGCGAAGAAAGACATCGCCGCCAAACGCGCCGGGTCCACGGGGTCGCAGGACGAGGATCTCCAGCTCCTTCGAGCGACGCGGCCGCCCAAGCAGCCAAATGAGCGCGAACAGGTTCCGAACGACGAGATACACAAACGACCAGAGCAAGCAGCCCTCCCTCGACCACGGCACGAGCGCCGAACCTGGCGAGCGCGACCCGTAGAGCCGCGGACGAGGCAAGCGAAGTGGCCGCCGATCTCGTGCACGCGACGTTCATCGACTCGTTGACGCTCGCCTCGCTGGCGGCGGCTGTGAAACGGGTGCGCGCGCGGCTTTCTTCGGCGCGGTCCGGGCTGGCGCCGGAGGTCGGCGCGCGGTCGAGATCAACGGCCTGGACAAGTAGCTCCTCGCCGGGGCCAACTGACATGCTGAGTGCGCCATTTTGGAGCACCAACTCGATGAGTTGGCGCAGACTCGTTGCTAGTCTGGCTGGTCCGATCGGGACCAACCAGGAAGGGAGGTGAGGCGCGCTTGCTCGCACTCACCGACAGCGCGGTTGAGGCCGTGAAGGACATCGTCTCGTCCGCGGGCGGGGCTGCGGAGACGGGCGGGCTGCGGCTGGTCGCCGTGCGGGGAGCAATGCAGACGAACCTGCAGCTCAGCGTCGTTGTGCTGCCCGGCGAGGACGACGAGGTGATCGACGAACAGGGTGCCCGCGTCTTCCTCGAACCCGAGGCGGCTTAATTGCTTGACGACAAGATCCTCGACGCCAGCGTCGAACTGAACCAGGTCGAGTTCACGATCGCCGACCAGCTCGAGGAATAGCCGACGCGTTTGCTTGGCGGGTCCCAGCGCCACGGCGTCGGTACCCGCCAGGGCGCGCGCTTGAGCGTACTCACGTCGGCCGGCGTAACCACGACATTGCCAGTTGTCGCAGGCAGCTGAACCGTCTTCCCGTTCAAGGTCTCGTCGAGGTTCCAAGGGGCGCCGATGCGCATCCGGAGGTGTCGGCGCAGCTCGGCGACCTCTTCAAAGGTTGGGAAGGACGCCGCGTCTACGTCGACCATTACAACGTGCGTGCCGAGTCACGCCCTTGCGAACGCGTGCGCAGGTGAGCGTGAGCCAGATGCTCGTCGCGAAGAACAAACCCGGATCTGGTAGATGCCAGCCGCCCTTTCACGCGGCCTTTGCGAGAGCTTAGCGCCCTCGGCGCCATGTCCCGGGAGAAGCCGCGATGCCGAGCCCGGAAGGAATTGATGCCGAAGCATGCAACAGCGGCGCAGCAGCCGCGCTTTTCACGCTCATCCGACTCGCGTCAGGCGAAGTTCCGGCGTATGCGTTTGCGCAGGATGCGTGCGAGCCGCGTTGCACCGTGGCCGGGCAGGCGCCACGCGTAGACGCAGCGCGCGAGCGGGCCGGTGCCGCACCTGAGACTTGCATCGTCGGCGGCGCACGACGCGGCCTGCTCGCCTGCGGAGGCTGCTCATTTGCTCCAGCCTGCGCCTCCGGAGCGCAGACGACGAGTTCGCAGGAGCGTCACGTCTGTGTGAGGCTCATCCGCGCCCGAAGAGCGGGTCTGTGATCGAGAGACCCGCGTCGCCTTGAAGCTGGTTGCACGCGTAGAAGATCACCAGCGCTCCGCCGCGAGCGCGATGTTCTTCATGAAGTGGGCCATTTAGTTGGCCTTCGTTTGCTCGTCCGTCTCCTTCCAGAACGCGTGCATGAAGAACGCGACCGGCAGCAGGAACGCGACGATGGCGAGCGCGCCGAGATCGGCCCAGACGCCGAGCGCGACCGACAGTCCACCGGCCACGGCCACGAGTCCGCTCACCGGCACGAGCAGCGCGGGTGCGGGAACCCCTGACATGCGTGCGTACGCGATGCCCTGCTTCGCCTGCAGCAGGTGCACCGTGGAGCCCGAGAAGATGAAGATGAGCGCGAAGACGATGCGTCCGATCAGGAAGAGAACGTCCATCAGGGCCCCTTCCTCCTTTCAGCCTCGACAGCGTGGTACCCACCCCAGGTTGGATGCGTGCCGCTCGCGACACGCTGCCCGCGCTTCGACGACGGCTCAGGTTGACGTGAGCGCCTGCTCGGCGTCGACGCGGCGAATGACGCCGAGCAGGACGCCGTCCGAGCGAGTCACAGGCAGGTTGGTCAGCTTTTGGCTCTGCATCCGCTCGACCGCCTGATCGAGGCGGAACCTCGGCCTCACCGTGCTCGGTCCCGGCGTCATCGCCTCCTCGACCGACACGTCATCCTCGCGCGCCAGAGCCGCCCGGCCGAGCCGGCCGAGCACGACCCCGTCCTCGTCGGTCACGAAGCAGGTGTCCCAGCCGGCGGCGCGGACGCGCTCGCGCGCCTCCCGCAGCCGATCGCGGAGGCCGCAGGCCGGCGTATTCGTGCGCGCATGCGCGCCGACGCGGGTGCCGCTGTTCTGCTTGCCCTCGATTGGAAGCCCGAACGCAGCCCAGTCGTACTTGCCGGCGACGTAGCCGTAGACCTGCGCGAAGCCGAGGCTCTCGAGCCGCGATGCGGCTCGTGGCGACATGTCTCACTGGTAGTCGTGGCAGTAGACGATCACCGGCCGCTCGCGCTCGAGCCGGCGCGCGCTTTCCGCATCGAGTGTCTTCAGCGGGACGTTGATCGCGCCCGGCAGATGCTCGTCTTCGTACTCGGCCTCCGGCAGCACCTCGACGAGTTGTGCGCCCTGCTCGAGCAGTCGCCGAAGCTGGTCCCGCTCGATCCGTGTTGGCATGTCAGACCTCCTCCTTCAGCACGTCGCCGAAAACGAGCCGGCCGAGCTCGATCGCCTCCGGCAGGGCGATCGCATGACCGATGATGTCGGGGTGGGCGATCAGGTAACGCAATGCGCTCTCACCCGACTCGAAGAAGCTGAGCGCACCGCAGCACGTGCGGAAGCTTAGCCTGTGGGGTGCGTTAATCCATTTGTCACGCTGCGGCGGCGTATTCGTGGACGAGTCCCGAGACGATCGCGTCGGAAGACGTGCTTCGGAGAAGGCAGCCTTACAAGCCGGGGACGCTGATCTGAGGTTGGTGGTGCCAGCGCCAGGGCTCTGTGCGCGTGGGGTGCACAAACCCAGGTCCGCTGGGGGTGGGAGGTTCGACGACGCGCGCGGTTGAAGTAGGGGTAGCGTCGGCGCTCCCGTCTCGTCCCGTGGGGTGTGGCCCAAACTCGGTTGTCGCGAGGCACGGCTCCCTGCGAGGAACTCGTGGTTTGTACACGGTGCGGCCTAGCGTGTGCGAGGCCGAGCCGACTCCAGCCGTGCCGTCTCGACGGCGCATCCTCCTGCTCCTCCGAAGATGAATGCAAGGATCTCGAACTCTGCCGAGTACGTGTCAAGCGGCGGCCCGCGGCGGTGGGATCTCGGAGCACGGCAGGCGCGGGAGGATGCGAAGGCCCCACGATGTCGGCATGACCGAAGAGGAAGGTCGGCCGGCGCGGAGCGCGGCGGGCTCCGCAGGCGCGGTCTTTCGCGCGATTGGGCGGGCGGCCGCGCGGGCGCTGACGCGTGCGCTCGGCGGGGCCGAGCGAACGCGAGTCGTCCTTATGCTCGCTGCGGTTCTTGCGCTTTCGAGCGCCGACGCGACGACCGTCGGCGCTTCGGCGACGCACCTCCGGTCGAGCCTCCACATCAGCAACACCGACATCGGGCTGCTCGTGTCGGTCACCTCGATCGTGGCCGCGATCGCCAGCCTGCCGTTCGGCGTCCTCGCCGACCGCGTCCGTCGAACGTGGACGC
>WNFU01015022.1_pt1 | contig 17474 bp, 14 predicted proteins | sample 5400121 | NCBI WGS metagenome assembly WNFU01 (sample SAMN13153360, study PRJNA577476) | soil metagenome | isolation source: 100 cm soil or saprolite under grassland replicate 1 | place: USA:California | collected 2016-06-15
ACCAAGGCCTCGCTAAGCATGTTGCCAAGCTCTGCTGCCGCGAACGGAAGGATTGTTACCCTTGTTGAGAGGTCTCTGTATGGCGCGTGGACGTCACACCTCCATCACGATCCGTCTCACGACCAAAGAACGCCAGACGCTGCTGGCCTGGCAGCGGTCGACGAGCATCCCGGCGGGGCGGGCCCGACGGGGCCGGGTGATTTTACTGATGGCCGATCGGGTGCCAATCTCCCACATTGCCGACACCGTCGGGATCAGCCGGCGCTTTGTCTACAAGTGGGTGCAGCGATTTCTGCAGGAGGGCGTCGCGGGGCTAGCCGATAAACCAGGCCGCGGCCGCTGGGCCGAGCCGGGCGTGGTCCACGTCACGGCCAATTGCTAAATGGCATTGGTCTTCTGGCAACCTTCCCAAAAACCTGATCCAGCAGGGTGCTGGTCACCGGCATATGGGGGGCTTCGATACCGCATACCATCCCGCCTTCTTGTCCCGAAACCATTGTCGCACGCGAGCGCCGTTGGTCGTCCCAGCGGTTGTGGTGATGTGGTCCGCAAAGCGACGGCATCTTTGGCCGAGCGCAAACACCCGCAAGCCTTTGCGCTGGCGACACTGGTGTAACAGGGTATGGAACGACGAGCGTCAGGCCTTACAGACAGGCGACGCAATGGCCGGGGGTTTCCCGGGGAGATCGACTGATTAACCAGATCTTTTTCGGACATCCTCCTAGGCAATCTTTAACCCAGGGAGCAAGCTCTCACTGAACACCAATACTTGTTCGTCTTCGTGGAGGTCGCCGCCTTCGCCTACTAGGGTTACAAAATGCTTTGGCGCCTGGCGTTTGACTAACCACCGCCGTATCGCATCGCGTAGCTCGTCCGAGACATCACGGTAGCGGTCGCCAGTTCGACGTGTCAGTTGCATCCCTGCAAAGACGGCCGACTTCGGCAGCTCGCCTGCCCGGCGCACGAATTCAGAATCAGCATCGAGATCCAGCAACCGCTGTGTCCAGTCTTCGACGGCTTCTACCGGTACCAACGTGTTGAGGGGTCCATACACAGGGACGCGCGTCCCCAACCGCCCCAGCGCCCAGGCACTCGCCTCGCGCGCTGCCTCGGACCCCTTGCGCAAACCAAGGTCAAACACCAGCTGTCCCAATTCGATCTTCAGGCCAACGTCCAGTAATTCCAGCGAGCCGAGCAGCCGCCAGACTTCGGCGAATTCGTTCGGCCCAAAGCGGAGTTCACCGCCCGACCCTTTACCGGCCCGTGCCAGTCGGCGCCCACTTTGCTGCGCCGCCAGTACAGACCACCGTGCGCGTAACGCCGCTATGAGCGGCTCGGCCAACGCCTTCTGCTGACCCGGCTCCAGCCCGCCGGCAATGCGGCGCCACAGGATCCACCACTCGGCCCGACACATCTCGTTGCGTGGATGCTGCTTGCGTCCCTGCAACAAGCGCCAGGTCTGCGCCACACGCCAGTCATCCACCGCCATGCCGTAACCGGGTCGCAAGGCAAAACCGGCTAGATTGAGCCACCGCGCTTCGTGCTCTGGGCTGAACTGCCAGCCCGCAACCACGTCCATCTGTGCCTCCCAGAAGCGGCGCAGTACCGACGCCGGCCACGCCGTACGCGGCATCTTGGCAACCTGTTCCAAACGTCTCATTAAACCTCCCGGCTCGGCGCCCGGCTTCGTAGAGGTAAACGTCTCGTGAATCAGCCGAACACAGGCATCCAGGGTCGACTCATCCAACACGTCCTCGACAGTCACAGCGCCTGCCGCACGGGGTGTCTCAGCCACGCGGGTGCCAGCGGTGGCGCGTACATCGCATTGCAGCCGCCACTGCCGATCCCCCGTAGCTTCGCGACACCACAGCTCAAGCGTACCGATTTCGCTGAGCTGAGCCTGCAGGGTGACAGGAATCACCTCGGCCTTGCTCTGCCTTCTGCCCGAGGTCAACACAGTCCGAATCGGCGGCAGTGGCCGCAGCAGTTGCGGGTCAATGGGCACCAGGGTGCCTGGCGTATCCGCCGGGCGCAGGCTTGACGTGTACAGCGGAAACTCAACGGGCTGACGAATGCGCAGCTGAAAGTGGTGGTCGGCGAGTTCGACCATCTGACCCTCTGCGATGCCTGCGGGCAGCAAGCACACCGCAGCGTGCCCTGCGGCTTCTGCCGCGTCCCCTTCGACGCCAATGTAGTGCGCGCGTGCCAAGCCCCCGGCTATGCGCGTGCCATGACCGCGCCGTACCATGCCGTAATACGCTGCGCCATGCGCTACTGCCAGGTCTAGATGATCGTTGCGCAGGACGAGCGGCTGCCACGTGTCGCCGGAGTCGGTCGCACCATACCATGAGGTCATCACGTCCAGCAGCCGTTGCCGCAAGACAGGTGAGGCGAACAAACCGCCATTGAGCAGAATGACGTTAGGACGTGCAGAAGGAAGCTGCTGATGGTCGGTCAGAAACGCTGCCAGATACGCGGTGATCGCCGGGTCCGGTGCATAAGGCAAACCGAATTCCTGGAACCCGGACTGGTAACGGTGCGGTCTGGCGTCGCGCTCGACATAAGGCAGGAATCCTTCGAGTAGGAAGTCTTCGATCTCTTGTCGTTGGACGTCTGTTTGCAGCGCGCCGCCAATCAGCCGCGCTCCAGCTCCTGGTACACTGACCGTGAGACGGTCTGGTGGCTGGGCACCGAGTAACGTTTCCTTGACATGACAGCACACGCGCACCAGCGTGTCCCACTGACGCGGCGACAGTTTTCTCGTAGCCGAAGTGGTGAGCCGCGGTTCAAGGACGTGCGCCAAAGCGAGGTCGAGGTTGTCTCCGCCGAGGAGCAAGTGATCACCGACGGCGATGCGATGGAGTTGTATCTTGCCATCCTCGGCATCGTGTGCGCTTGCTCCGTCACGTACATGCATCAGCGTAAAGTCGGTGGTGCCCCCACCAATGTCGCAGACCAGAATCGTCAGGCCGGGTTGGACGAGCGTTTGCCAATCGTCTTCGTGTGCATATATCCAGGCATAAAACGCCGCCTGCGGCTCTTCTAAGAGCACCAGGTGTTGCAACCCGGCTTGATGCGCGGCGGCGACCGTCAGCTCGCGCGCCACCTCATCAAACGAGGCTGGCACGGTCAGCGTCACCTCCTGCCTATGCAACGGATGCTCAGGAAAGCGTGTGTCCCACGCCGCGGCGATATGCGACAGGTAGCGGCTGCTCACGACAATGGGTGACAGCCGCTCGACGTCTGAGGTGCCGTGCCATGGCAAAATTGCCGCCGTGCGGTCCACGCCACTGTGACACAACCACGACTTGACCGATGCAATCAGTCGCCCCGGCACAGTCGCGCCATGGTCACGTGCGAAGACGCCCACGGTAGAGCGCGACTCGGCGGTATCCCACGGCAGTCGCAAGGCCCCCTTGGATAACTCTCCCGCAGCTGCTTCATAATGAAACGAGGGAAGGGTCTCGCGCGCTTCGACCTCGCCTGGCGCGACCACTTGCGGGATGGCCAAGGTGTGGACCTGCCACCGTGCTTCGGCTGTGTCGATATAGCCAACCGCCGAGTTCGTCGTGCCGAGGTCGATACCAACGACGAAACGACTCGCTTCCTGCGCCATCGCTTAATTCTCCTGCGGTTCTGGCACCTCCTCAGCATCCTCACGGACGCTGAACTCCAGCTTCCAGCGTTGGTCCGACATCGGGTTCACGCACCACAGCTCGAACATGCCCACCTCCGTAATGCGCGATTCGAACTGCACCGGCACGTAGTCTTCTGCGGCTGCCTGCTCCACCGGCAGGGTCGTCGCCAACGGATCGGTCTCGCTCAGTTCCTCGTCGCTCCAACGATCGAGCACATCGCCAGGTTTATCGTCTTTACGTACAGCAGAGCTGAAAAAACGGAAGAGACAGGGTTCGCCAACGACCAAACCGATGGCTTCCGAAGGCACTCTGACGGCGGTGCCTTCCTCCATGCCGAAGGGCACGACACACAGTGCTTTCAATGGCCGAGGCGCGCCTGGGATGGCCAGGACGGCCGTTTCGATGCCCACGTAATATGAACGTGCTGTCCCACTACGAATGCGAATACCCCGGCCTGCCTCGGCAAAGCCGTAGTATGCGGCCCCACACGCCACGGCGTAGTCCAGATCGGCCGCACCGTCGAGAATCTGTGGCGTGGCTTGCTTGCCGTGCCATTGCACCAGGATATCCATCAGGCGATCGCGAAAGAGGGTGGCCTTGAATACGCCGCCGTTGAAGAGCACGTGTGTCACCCGCGCCGGTTGATTATCCGCGCCATGCAGGCTGAGGAAATGCGCCAGGTGTCGAGTCACAGCGACGTCCGACTCGTAGGGCAACCCGAGCTCGCGGAAGCCCGACGCCCGACGCCGTTCCGGTCGCTCGTCCACTGTGCACACCGGGAAGAAGCCGTCGAGCAACAGCGTTTGCACTGCCTCACGCTGTAAATCGACCCGCACCGTGCCGCCAACGAGCCTTCGACCTCGGCCAAGCACCGTGACGGGGTGTGTCTTGGGTCCTTCCAGCGCCAGCAGGGCTTCCTTGGCGGCACGACAGGCATGCCACAACGATACCGACTGCCAGGCGTCCAACTGCAGGCCCTTGGCCGCAAAGGCCGCGCTGGAAAAGTGGGCCAGCGCCACGTCCATGTTGTCCCCGCCGACCAGGGTGTGGGGGCCCACGGCAATCCTCTGGAGTTCCAAGGCACCATCCGTTTCGTCCACACCAATCAGGGTGAAATCGGTCGTGCCGCCACCCACGTCGCAGACCAACAGGGTATCGCCCACGCCGAGGTGTCGACGCCATTGTTCGCCACGGTTCGCCAGCCAGGCGTACAGAGCAGCTTGCGGTTCTTCCAACAGGATCAGATCTGCCGGGAGCCCTGCAGCGAGAGCCGCCTCGCGGGTCAATTCGCGCGCACTGGCATCAAATGAGGCGGGTACCGTCAGCACGACCCGCTGTTCAGCGATCGGGGCAGCAGGAAACTCATGGTGCCAGGCGGCGACGAGGTGCGCCAAATACCGACGGGACGCGTCTACCGGGGACACCTTAGACACCTCACTGGGGGCACCCCAGGGCAGCATTGGCTGATGCCGGTCCACTTGGCTATGACACAGCCATGACTTCGCTGCAGCGACGGTGCGCATGGGCATTGCCGCAGCCTGCTGGCGAGCTAGCTCGCCGACAGCGTCTTGTCCACCCTGGTGCCACGGGAGATCATAGTTGCCCGTCTCTGCTTCGTGTGCGCTACCGAGATACAGGAAAGAAGGCAGCGGTAACCGCGACTCAACTGTTGCCGGCGCGACCAGTTGGGGTACCGACAGCACCTGCGGCTGGACGTCGTCTTGATCGAGTCGTGTGTATGCGATGACGCTGTTGGTGGTTCCTAAGTCAATACCAATTGCGTATGTGGCCATGCGTAGATCTTTCCAATCGAACGTCAACGACAACAGTTACTGCACCTCAACTTCAGCAGGGGCAATGACACGCGCCGATTCCTCCTGACCGCTCCATGCCGGCAGCTCGCACTGAAGGGCTTGCCAACCGTGATGCACTAAGGTGCCCCGTAGTGGCGGCTGACCGGTAACATTCCCCGTTAGTGTGACCTGCACGGGGTCATACCCCGCCAGAATCTCCACGTGCGCGCCTTCCTCCTGGTAGCGGAGCGGACGCAGTGCAAACATGCGCTCGAGCGCCGCGGCGCAGGCGCGATGCACATCGCGCACGGCAGCGCTGATTTGGGCATCGTCATAGCCTGAAAGGTCTTCCATGATGAAGTCGATCAATCGCGCTTCACGTTGGAGGGTGGCCAACAGCGTGAGCGCATCACTGCGTGTGGGCGTCTGTGCTACCATGTCGGCGCGCAGCCGGTCGGCCAGTGGCGATGCCGTCGTCGTGGAGAGGGCCAAGGCTTGTCCCTGCAAGAGCCTGTCCAATTGCTCGGCGAACGTTCGATCACGCAACGCGCGAAAGAAAGCCTTCAACGCAACTCCGAGTCTCATCGTTGTTCCTTCTTGGCACAGTCCACATGGTCGATAGCCCGCCTGTTATTATAACCCAAGTCGCTCAATTTATAGCAGAGGTCGTCTACCTTTACGCTAGCGTATGAATACTTCTGTCAAGCTCCACTAGCCCCTGCCGTGGGTATGAAATGCCCACATATTTAGGAGTCGCCTGCGGGGATCCGGTGATGACCGACCATCCGGTCGATGACCATGTTCTGAAAGCGGTGGATGGGCTCCTCGAATCGGAAGCACATGCTGCCGCCTGGGTAGCTCCGGGCCTGGATCCCGCTTTGGACCCGTTCCACGGCGGCGATATCCTGGTGGTTGACCATGTCCCAGTACTCGAAGATGGCGTTGAGTTTTTCCCCGGCGCGTTCCGCCCTGAGCGCGTCAGGATGGACCAAAAGGTCCGCGGACTCCACCGTGCTGCCGACGCCGTCCGGGCGGGTAAGCAGGATAAACAGATAATTGGGCAGCAGAAAGAGGGCCAGGTTCGGAAAGAGGTAGATCCAGTAAGCGCTCTGGACCTGGGTCTCGTCCAGGCCCGGCATCACTGGCAACTCCGCCCAGAGGGCGGAGTCAGGGTTTGGGGTCAACGGCGAGGTGTCCATGCCCGTGTACATGCCGGAACCCTGCTGCCGGTGATGCTCATTGACTCCGGAGACGGTGGTCAGCTCCGGATGGACCCAGGGCAGGTGGTAATACTCCATGAAGTTCTCGGCGATGAGCTTCCAATTGGCTCTGATGTCAAAGCGCTTGCGCTTGATGAGCCGCAGTGCTGACAGGGGATAGCGGCCGTAGCGCTGAGGCAGGTCCCCCAACCACTCGGCAAGGGGCCGCGCCCGGGGATCCAGGTTGACGAAGACGAAGCATCCCCAGGAGTCCACCGGGACGGGCAAGAGCCCGTAATCCTCCTTGCGGAACTCCTTCACCTCGCTGGTGTCGTAGAACCGGCGTTCCGCCTCGGGAACATCGAGCCCCTTAAAATAGGGGGTACCGAGGAGCTTGCCCTCCAGGCTGTAACCCCAGGCGTGGTAGGGACAACGGATCAGCTCGTGCTTCCCATCGCCTTCCACCAGCTGGGAGCCCCGGTGACGGCACACGTTGTAGAAGGCCCTGAGACTTCCTTGCCGATCCCGTATGACGAAGATGGGCTGATCGGCGACGGAGGCCACCAACGTGTCCCCAGGCTCCGCCAACTGGGAGGTATAGCCGACGCAGACCCAGCTCGTGGCAAAGACTCTCTCTCTTTCGATCTCGAAGTAAGCCGTCGAGCGGTAGGCCTCCGGGGTCAGCGTATGGGCCAGTTGGACAGGAACCCGCGTCAACCGGTAGGTCTCTTCCTTCGTGAAGTCCATATCAGATCTCCCTGGCAAACTTGTGCCCCTCGAGGATAGCGTGCTGCAGCGAACGGGGCGCGAAGCTATCCCCGATCAGCTCCACCCGCGCCACTTTTCCCTGCAGCGCTTCGTACAGATCGCAGACCGCTTCGCCCCCATAGGCATAGACGAACCCGTCGAAAGGCTCGAGGATCTCTTCCTGCTCGCTCCAGACGTTGCGGGCGATGGCCCGGTTAGCCTCGAGCTGCGTCACCCGGAGGCTGAAGTGCATCTGGATGCCCTTGCGAAAGAGCCGTTGGAGGACCGGGGGGATGGTGGTGCTTCCCAGGTGACTCCCCACGGTACGCTCGGAGGTGACCAGCCGGACCCGCTTACCCTGGTCCAGCAAGCATTCGGCCACCGACAGGCCCTGGTGTCCGTACTCCTCATCGATGACGAGGATAGCGTTTCCCGGGACCTCGGTTCCCTGGAGTACTTCCCAGGCGCTGAAGCCATAATCCTCGAGGCCATCGGCTGCGGCTCCCAACCGGAGGTCCACGCCGAGTTTCCGGCACTGGAGCGCGAGGAACCGGCAGGCTCCGTCGAAATCCTGCCGTCCCGGAGCCCGTCGGGCGATGAGGGTCTGGCCCCCGAGTTCCTCGCCCTTCTCGAAGAGTATCACGGCGTGCCCCCTCAGGCGGGCCACCCGGGCACACTCCAGCCCGGCGGGACCGCCCCCAATGACGACCACTTTCTGCGGGTGGCTGGAGCGGGGCAGCTCCGCCCACTCGGCCTCCCGCCCGATGACCGCGTTCTGCACGCAGGTCACCCCACGGCCCGTATAGATCCGGTCGATGCAGCCCTGGTTGTAACCCATGCATTGGCGGATATCGTCCAGGCGCCCCTCCCGAGTCTTATTAGGAAAATCCGGATCGGCGATGAGGGCCCGGTTCATGATACACAGATCGGCATGGCCCTCCCGTAGCACCCGCTCCCCAACCGCCGGATCGTTGATGCGGCCTGTGGCGATAACCGGCACATGCACCACCTGGCGGATGCGCGCCGATAGCGGGGCGTACACGGCGAGCGGAAAGGACATATCCGGTACCACCGCTGCCTCCCCGGCATAGGTTTCGGCGGTACCGCCGATAATATTGAAGTAGTCGAGGATCTGCAGCTCCGAGAGGCGGCCGGCGATCTCCTGGCACAGACCGTCGTCGAGCCCCCCATCCACGAAGTCATCCCCAGTCATCCGGATGCCGACGATGAAGTCCGCTCCGACCGCCTCACGGACAGCGGTGAGCACGCGCACTCCGAAGCGCAACCGATCGCCGAGGTCACCTCCATACTCATCGTGACGCCGGTTGCTATTCAGGGACCAAAATTGATCGATGAGGTGGCCGTGGCTCGCCATGACCTCGCAGCCGTCAAAGCCACCTTTTTTGAGGCGGAGGGCCGCGTCCGCATAGGCTCTCACAAACTCGTCCATGGTCTTGGGTTCGATGACGTGGGGCGTTTCCCGGTGGTTGGGCTCGCGGATCGCCGAAGGGGCGTAAAGCCGCTCGAACGTATCGATGCTGCGGCCGCGTCGGCCGCGGTGGGTGATTTGCGCCACGACGGGAACGTCATAGCGGTGCATCGTTGCGGAGAACTTCTCGAGGTAAGGGATGACCCGATCGTCGAAGAGTTCCACCCCGTTCCAATCCTTCGCCGGGCTGGTCCAGTGGACGCTCGCCGATCCGAAGCACATCATGAACCCGGCACCCCCCCGGGCCTTCAGTTCGTAGTAGCGCACCGTCCGCTCCGTGGGCATCCCGTCGATGGCGAGACTGTCAGCGTGGGCGCTGCAACAGATCCGGTTTTTGAGGCGCCGAGACCCGAGGTCGATAGGCGAAAACAACATAGGGAATGCGTTGTCCATAATGACTATCTCACCTCCCATACATTGTGGTGCACCAGATAAGGTTGCGCTGTGCACATGTCTTGCCCGTGTGGCACAGGCATTACCAGTGATATCCCTTGGCGTCCCGTTCTCCCCGCAGCAACTTGCTGAGGGCGATCAGCGCCGCGTTCGAGACTCGGCGCTTCAGCGTCATCCGCCGTGGGGAGACGCGCATCTCCTCGACGTGTCCGGTGTTGCTACTGGCGATGGCAAAATACGCCAGGCCGACCGGCTGGCCTTCCAGTGCCTGGGGCCCCGGCACACCAGTGATACCAATGCCAACGTCGGCCCCAAGCTGTCCCCGAATGGCCTGAGCCATGGCTATGGCGCTCTCCTGGCTCACAGTGCCATGCTGCTGCAACACCTCTGCAGGGACCCCATAGGCTAGAGGCATGACGGGACTCGACACCACCACCCCACCTTTGAAATACACGGCGCTGTCGGGGCCTTCCGTCATACTGTTCGCCAGATACCCGCCGGTACCACTTTCCATGGTGGCCAGGGTCAAGCCGTGTGCCGTGAGGAGCGTGCCAACGGCTTGCGCTGGGGTCTCGTCGTCGTACCCCCAGACATACGGGGTCAGTTGGGTCATGATGGCCGCTTCCATAGGCGCGATCAACGCCTGTGCCGTGGCTGTATCCCGCGCCCGGGCAATCATGCGCAGGTGAATGCCATCGGCTTTGGAATAAATGCCCAGAGAGGGATTCGCCTGCCCGAAGTACTCGGCGATCTTTTCGTCCACCGCCGCCTCGGAAAGCCCCATAGTTTTGATGTTGCGCGTCAGCGTGATCTGGCCCGTGACCATCTGGCGCAAGCGGGGGGCGATCTGGTCATCCCACATGGGATGGGTCTCCACGGGGGGGCCAGGCATAGCGACGAGGATTTTGCCGGCGCGCTCGACCCACCAGCCCGGGGCACTGCCATAGGGATTGCGCAGAAACTGGGCCGAGGGAATCAGTTGGGCTTGTTTGATATTGGGGGCCGGCATATCCCGGCCCCGCCGCTGAAAGGAGCGCGCGATCTCTTGGACCATCGCGGCATCGACGGTGGGGGTCTCTCCGAGGGCTGCGGCAATGCCCTCCCGCGTGAGGTCGTCCTGGGTGGGACCCAACCCGCCCGTGGTCAACACCAGGTCCACCCGTTGTAAGGCACGGGTCAACCCTTCGGTCAGCATGGCGAGATGATCCCCGAGGATGGACACCCCTTGGAGGTCTATCCCCAGCGCCGGCAGACGCGCTGCCAGCCAGGCGCTATTGGTATCCGTGAGTTCTCCCATGAGCCATTCCGTGCCAATGGCAAAGATTTCGGCTTTCACACACATACTCCTCTGCGCTGGAGGACACGCGTCAGGGCGTTGGGCCGTGATACCAGGCCATTTAGTTTTCGACAGCGCGGTTGACAGGAAGCTTCAGCGGAGCGCTAAAGCGTTTTGATCCACGTGGGGGATCACCGGCACGTGACGCTCTCACACGAGCCAAAACGCTATGCTGGAGCAGCAACGATGGTAGCACAGCCACATCCGTTGATCGAGGTCTTGGTCAGGGCTATTCAGTTTTCGGAAAGGGATTGCAAATCAAGCCTAACACGACCATGTGAGGGACAGGGGCACAACGACATTGGCCATGCCTCGACAGCAGATTTGTGCTGATTCACTCCGACAAATACGGTATAACATTTGCCATGGAAACACACGCGAGCATGGCATGGAAGCGTCACAAATCATTGTACAAACGGGCATGAGGACCTTTCCACCACGGAGGTTTCGCCCATGCATCTGTGACGCTTCCCTCGATCAGTGGCAAGGAGGAGCCCATGACCATCGTCCCGCAGTCTCCCCCCGCAGTGGCCCATCCGCTTGAGCCGCTCACCGCGGACGAAGTCGCCCGGGTAGTGCGCATACTCCGGTCCGAGCGCCAGCTCGGCGACGCGATGCGATTCGTGATCGTGATGCTGCACGAACCAGCGAAGGAGACCGTTCTCGGCTTCAGGTCGGGTGACCCTATGGAACGCGAGGCGTTCGCAGTGCTGCTCGACAAGGACACCAGCAAGACCTACGAGGCCATCGTCTCCCTGAGCACCGGGCGGGTCACCTCCTGGGAGTACATTCCCGACGTGCAGCCAGCGGTCATGCTGGACGAGTTCTTCGAGTGCGAGGCCGCGGTCAAGGCCAACCCGGAGTGGCAGGCGGCCATGCGTAAGCGCGGCATCGAGAACTTCGACCTGGCGATGGTGGACCCCTGGTCGGCCGGCAATTTGCATCTCGAGGACGAGAAGGGGCGGCGCCTGTCGCGGGCGCTGACGTGGCTCCGCAGCGACCCCAACGACAACGGCTACGCCCGGCCGATCGAGAACCTGATCGCCGTCGTCGACCTCAGTAGGAACGAGGTCATCAGGGTCGAGGACGACGGCGTGGTGCCGCTTCCCCCGCAGGCGGCCAATTACTCCCCGCAGGCGGCCGGGGAGCGGACCGACCTGCGGCCGCTCGAGATTCGCCAGCCGGATGGCCCGAGCTTTGCGATCAACGGCCACGCAGTACATTGGCAGAAATGGCGCTTCCGCATCGGCTTCACCCCCCGCGAGGGGCTGGTGCTCCACACCGTGAGCTATGAGGACCAGGGCCGCGAGCGGCCGATCCTGTACCGCGCCTCGGTGTGTGACATGGTCGTGCCCTATGGTGACCCGCGGCCGCACTACAACCGCCGCTGCGCCTTCGACATCGGGGAGTACGGGGTCGGGCAGCTCGCCAACAGCCTGGAGCTGGGCTGCGATTGCCTAGGCGACATCCGCTACTTCGACGGCGTCATGACCGATAGCCGCGGGAATGTCACGACCCTTGCGAATGTGGTCTGCCTGCACGAGGAGGACTACGGCATCCTCTGGAAGCACTTCGACTGGCGGACCAATTACACCGAAGTGCGCCGCTCCCGCCGCCTCGTGGTGTCGTTCATTACCACTGTCGGCAACTACGAGTACGGCTTCTTCTGGTATTTCTACCAGGATGGTACGATCCAGTTGGAAGTCAAGCTCACTGGCATCATCTCCAACGGAGCGACGATGCCGGGCGAGCCGGCTGCCAGGTGGGGAGAGCTGGTCGCCCCGCAGGTCTATGGCCCCATCCACCAGCACTTCTTCAACGTGCGCCTGGACATGATGGTGGACGGTCCGCACAACTCGGTGTACGAAGCCGAGACCGTCACCGACCCGCGCGGACCAGAGAACCCGCTCGGCAACGCCTTCCATCTGGCACAGAGCCTGATCAGCCGCGAATCAGAGGCAGCCCGGATGGTCAACCCGCTCGCTGCCCGCTATTGGCAGATCACCAATCCCTCTGCGCTCAACGGGGTCGGCAACCCGGTGGCCTACAAGCTGATGCCGGGCGAGAACATGATGTTTTTCCCGCATCCGGAATCCCAGGCGTCGAAGCGGGCCGGCTTTGCCACCAGGCATTTCTGGGTGACTCGCTACCACCCGCGAGAGCGGTACGCCGGCGGCGACTACCCGAATCAGCACCCCGGCGGCGCTGGCCTGCCCGCCTTCCAGCAGGCGAACCGGGAGCTTGTCAACACCAACGTCGTGGTCTGGTACACGTTTGGCGCCCACCACCCGGTGCGCCCCGAAGACTGGCCGGTCATGCCGGTAAACTCCTGTGGCTTCAAACTGATGCCACATGGGTTCTTTGATCGTAACCCCGGCCTGGACGTGCCACGGCCAGCCACGCACAGCAACGGCACTGACGGGGCGAGCTGCCACTGAGAGGCTATCCGGAAACCTTCCAGCAACGTCGCACCTCTCTCGTATGACGCTGTTGCCATACCCCATGGCCAATGCGAGAAGCGTTTGCGTCCGCGCTTGGTCGTCTTGCGGTTGCGAGGATGCTCTTGGATGTTGGGGATCAGGCCCGCATGGAAAATGCCCTTCCGATTGTGCGCGGCATCAAAGCCGCCATCGAGGTTGAGAGAGGCACCTCTGAGGTCCAGCCCGACCTGGTTGGCCACCGGCTTCAAGGCGTTTAGCCCCTGCGGCCACAGGACCATGTCGGTCTCATTGACGGGAGCCCCGGGGAGGGGAGTTCACACAGAGCCATGAGTGTCGGTTATGGCAATGCCCTTCTCGCCCTTCTGGTGTTTGTACCCCGAGGAGCCAATGCCCTCCCCCCTTTTTTGGCCACGGTATGGGTCCCGTCGCCGTGGAGCACGCGGAGGTCAAGGTGCTTCTCTGTCGCCAGATGCCGCACACGGGCGAGGAACGCCTGCCCCAGCGACCCATCATCGGCCCATGTGGCAAAGACTTTGTAGACGGTCGTCTAGTGAATGGCCGGTTTCCTATTGGGGTCTTTCGGCACGGGTAAGCACTGCTGCTGTATCCCCGTGTAGAGGATCCACAAGATGAGGTGAAAGACGCGATGAGAGCCGAGTTAATGTGCTGCAGTACATTAACTCGATTATATACGGCTGAATGTTATGTTGAGTAAAATTCGAAACCTCTTGTCTCTCCAGCATTTCATGGTAGAAAGCAGTACATAATTTCTGTAAATGAGTCTTCCAAAAGACGACCGGCAACTCGTTTTGACAAGAGGAGACTCATCATGCACCCGGTATCTGGACCTGTTTCACCTTCGCCACTCGAATGCCTCATTGATGACGCGTTACACCATATGCAGGGACTGGCCTACAGTCCGACATACCTACGCCTCTGCCGCAATGTCTGGAAGACTTTTACCACATTCGTGGAGCAGGAAACGGGCAACGAGACGTTTGCAGAGCATCTGGTCGCCCAATTTCTCGCCAGCCGTTGTATCCCAACTGATCCGTTCTCACCCTGCCGGACTTCTCGCCAACGGATGATCCGGGCCGTCATGCGTATCCTGACCGAGTTTCATCTCCATGGCTGTTATCAGCGTCGCCAGTGCATGAAGCGTCCCGTGCCAGTTCCTTCAGCCTTTGTGCCTATCCTGAGCCGGTATGAGCGCTTCTGTGGCGATCACCTGGGGTGTCGACCGAATACGATGCGCAGGCTGTGCATAGCTGCACGGCGATTGCACCTCGACATTTATCTGCCTTCGTCCGCTCTCAAGGTCATCTCCAGCCTAAAACCCTCACAGTGATCGTCTCCGATCTCCGATCCTTTCTGCGTTTTCTGTACATGGAAAACCTGGTAAGCGTCGATTTGAGCCCGCACGTTCCCACCATTCGGGTACCTCGTGATGCCCGTCTCCCTTCGGTGTGGCGTCCCGAGGATGTCGCCGCCCTGCTGGCAGCGGTCGACCGGGCTTCACCCAAAGGCAAACGTGACTATGCCATCCTGCTTCTGGCCTGTCGTCTCGGACTACGGGTCGGTGATATCCGCACGCTACGTCTTGACCACCTACGTTGGGACACCGCCCGACTCGAGAAGCCTCAGGAGAAAACCAGCCAATGGCTCACGCTGCCCTTAGATGAGGAAGTGGGCGACGCGTTGATTGATTACTTGCAACACGGCCGACCCGTGACCCAGTACCGGGAGGTATTCCTACGAGTCAACGCGCCGATTGAGCCATTGGGGGCCACGAACAACTTGCATCACCTCATTACTTTCTATCGCCGTCGAGCGGGGATTCCCCTGCCTGCCCGACAGGAAAAGGGGCTCCACTCGTTACGGCATACCGTCGCGACCCGGCTGCTCGAAGCCGACACCCCCTTGGAGACCATTGCAGCGATCTTAGGCCATCGGTCACTCGACGCGACCCGGCTCTATACCAAGGTTGACGTGGAGGCCCTCCGCAGTGTTGCTATCGAAGTCGAGGAGGGAGATCATGCCTAATCATCGCGACACCCTGACGTTTCACAGTCCTGTGGGCCCGCTGATCGCCCAGTTCATCGAAGAAAAGCGAGCCTGTGGCTATACATATTGCACTGAGAGCCATCTGTTCCGTCGCTTGGATCGCTTTCTTTGTGCAGAGGGGCTGCACGAGCCCGCCTTACCCCGCGATCTCCTCGAACGCTGGATGGCCAAGCCGTCGCACGAAAGTGCCACCACCCACCGACTGCGGATTGGCATGACCCGTCGACTGGCGATGTGCGTGACTTGTCATGGCTATCCCGCTTCTATCCCTGCGACCCATCTTCTTCCCAGGACGCGTTCGAACTTTGTTGCCCGTATTTTCACACATGACGAGGTCCGGCGACTGTTGGAGGCTGCGGATCATATCCGCCCTGATGCCCGCACACCCTGGCGTGCGCATATCATGCCTGAGCTGTTCCGCCTCCTCTACAGCTGTGGCCTGCGCATCAGCGAAGCGCTGCATTGACGCGTCGGCGATGTCGATCTTGAAGCCGGGGTCCTCACCATTCGTCAGACCAAGTTCGGCAAGGATCGCTTTGTTCCCTTCACCTCTCCCCTCACTGGACGCCTGCGGCAATATGCGCATGTGGTGGGACAACAGTCGTGTGACGCGATCTTCTTTCCCGCCCCCCATGGCGGTGCCTACCACCGCCTGACGATGTATAACATTTTCCGTGAGTTCTTATGGACGTGTGGCATTGCGCACGGGGGACGAGGTCATGGGCCACGACTCCATGACTTGCGTCACACCTTCGCGGTTCATCGTCTGATGCAGTGGCACCGTGAAGGTGTCGATCTGGGCGCCAAGCTGCCCGTACTCGCCACCTACATGGGCCATCTCAACCTCAGCGGCACGCAACGCTATCTCCAATTGACCGCCGAGCTGTTTCCCGAGCTCAGCAGCCGGCTTGACACGCTGTATGGCAACGTTATTCCACGGAGGACCCAGACATGAAACCCACCGATTTTGCCCACCATCTCACGGCGTTTTTGACAGACTATCTCTCGGCACAGCGTCATGTCAGCCCGCATACCATCCAGGCCTATCGTGATGTCTTTGTGCTCTTTTTGCGCTTCTGCCGGGACCAGTATGGACTGGAGCCCGAGCGACTCCAGCTCGCCCAGATTGACCGGGACCTGATCTTGGCCTTTCTGGATCATCTGACGACTGAACGTCAGGCGAGCGTGGGGACGCGCAACCATCGGCTCGCGGCCCTTCACGCCTTTTTCCGCTATCTGCAAACGGAAGAGCCCGCCTTTCTCCTCCAATGCCAACGCATCCTTGCGATTCCTTCTCAACGTCCAATGCAAACGACGGTAGTCAACTATCTCTCGGCAGAGGAGATTGCGGCCATCTTGCATCAACCTGACCTCACCACGCATGCTGAGCGGCGAGATGCCGTCCTGTTGAGCCTGCTCTATGACACGGGGGCACGGGTCCAGGAGCTGAGCGATATCTGTGTCCGTGATGTCCGGCTCGACTCGCCCGCCCAGGTCCGGCTAACGGGCAAGGGCCGCAAGCAACGTATTGTGCCGCTGATGGCGAATACCGTCGACTTGGTGCGGGGCTACCTGACCGAGCATAGACTCGATCGCTCCGAATGCTCCGATGTCCCCCTTTTTTCCAACCGTCACGGAGGACGTCTGTCACGGTCGGGCATCCGCTATATCCTAGCAAAATATGTCGCCAGTGCACGGGGTCCACAGCCCTCATCCTGTCAGCACGTGAGCCCCCATACCTTCCGGCATACGAAGGCCATGAACCTGTTACAAGCCGGTGCACCCCTAGTCGTCATCCGGGATATCCTCGGGCATGCCGATCTCAAGAGCACCGCGATCTACGCCAAGGCCGACCTCGAGATGAAGCGCCAGGCCCTGGCCAACGCGAGTCATCAATCACCGACCTTGCAAGTCCCGTCCTGGCAGCAAAAAAAAACCCTGATGGGGTGGTTGCAGTCGCTATAGACGGCGAAGGTTATGTAGAGTTGTTCAGAGAAACAGAGCCGTATCTCAGCCGCTTCGCCTGATGACTCTACATAACTTCTGTCAGCATATAACCGAGTTAATGTGCTGCAGTACATTAACTGGGCTCTCACCGCGTCTTTCACCTCATCTTATGGGTGCTCTACACCGGGATGCAGTGGAAGTGTGTACCCATTCCGCAAGATCCCAACGGAAAACCGGCCATTCACTAGACGACCATCTACAAAGTCTTTGCCAAATGGGCCGATGATGGGTCGCTCTGGCAGGCATTTGTGGCCAGTGTACGGCATCTGGCGACAGCGCAACACCTCGACACTAGCGTGCTGCATGGCGACGGGACCAACACCGTGGCCAAAAAAGGGGCGATGGCATCGGCTATTCCGGCCACAAG
>WNFU01006417.1_pt1 | contig 17473 bp, 14 predicted proteins | sample 5400121 | NCBI WGS metagenome assembly WNFU01 (sample SAMN13153360, study PRJNA577476) | soil metagenome | isolation source: 100 cm soil or saprolite under grassland replicate 1 | place: USA:California | collected 2016-06-15
CGTCCGACTTGCCGTCCAGCAGCAGAATCGACACGCGGTCCACGTTCATGATCTGGAACGTGAAGTCCACGACCTTGTCGAGCAGGCGGTCGAGTTCCTGCTGCTTCGAGAGCTCCTTGGAAACCTCGAGCAGCAGCGATAGCTTCTTCTCGCGCCGTTCTTCCTGACTCTGGCCGCGTACTTTGAGGTGCGAGGCACCTTGCGGCTGGTCCATGACGATCGCCGGGACGCCGCCCGAGACGCTGACCGGCAGCTCCCGGACGATCGTGCCGCCGACCACGCTTTTGATGCCGGACTTGGGGCTCGCGAAGTCGGCGGGGGGCGACACGACCTGCGGCCGCGGGAGGGGCGCTGTCACCTCTTTGACGCGAAACGCCACCTTCCCGAAGGTCACGACGTCGTTGGCAACCGCTTCGGCCTCCGTGATCTTGGCGCCGTTCAGGAAGGTGCCGTTCGAGGAGCCCAGGTCGGTGACGCGGACGCCGCTTTCGGTGAGCACGATTTCGGCGTGCCGGCGGGAGATCGTGGGATCGTAGATGGGGACGTCGCTCGTGACGGCGCGCCCCACCACGAGTTTGCGCCCGAGCTGGAGATCGATCGATTGTTCGCCGGAAGTGCTCAGCAGCTTGAACACAGGCCCCGAAACTAATCGCCCGCTTTGGCGAGCGCGAGCGCCCGCAGCACGGCCTGAGCCTTGGCTTCAGTCTCCGCGAATTCGCGCGCGGGGTCGGAGTCGGCGACGATCCCCGCGCCGGCCTGCACGACGACCTGGTCTTTGAGCACGAGCGCGGAACGAATCGCGATCGCCGTATCCATGCTCGCCGCCCCCCAACCAACGTAACCCACCGCGCCGGCATACGGGCCGCGCCGCTCGGGTTCCAGCTCGTCGATGATTTCCATGGCGCGCACCTTGGGTGCGCCGCTGACCGTCCCGGCGGGGAAACACGCGCGAAACACGTCGAGCGCGTCGTAGCCGTCCTGCAACCGGCCGCGCACTTCGCTCACCAGGTGCTGCACGTGCGAGTAGCGCTCGATCTGCAATGACTCGGTCACGCGCACCGTGCCGTACTGCGCCACGCGCCCGACGTCGTTGCGCCCCAGGTCCACGAGCATGCGGTGCTCGGCCAACTCCTTCGCGTCCTCACGCAGCGACGTCGCCAGCGCTTCATCCTCCGCGGGCGTGGCGCCGCGGGGGCGGGTGCCGGCGATCGGCCGAACCGTGACCTCGTTGCCCTCGACCCGGACCAGCACTTCCGGTGAGCTTCCAACGAGCGTCACATCATCGAGCGTGAGATAGAACAGATATGGGGCGGGGTTCAAGGCGCGCAGATAACGGTACAGTCGCAGCGGCTCGACTGCGCCGGGGACAACCTGGCGGCGCGACAGGACCGCTTGGAATACGTCGCCCGCCGCAATGTAGTCGCGGATCTTCGCGACGTCGCGCTCGAAGGCGGCGCGGGGATATTGGGATTCGGGGCGCAACGCCCGGCCGGCGCCGTCCAGCGCCAGGGGAGCCAGCTGGTGCGTGGCGCCAAGCCGGCCGATCAGCGCGTCGATCCGTTCCTGCGCGCTGTCGTACAGCCGCAACCGCTGCGCCGGCTTCGCGCCGGCCGGCACCTCGACGTTTGCGACGACGATCGCGCGTCCGAACACGTTGTCGAGGATCACGAGCGAGTCGGCGATCATGACGACTGCGTCGGGAACGCCCAGCGTATCGGCGGGCCCCCCCCCGGGCAGCCGCTCGATGCTGCGCACGACATCGTACCCGAGGTACCCGACGGCACCGCCCATGAAGCGCGGCAGCCCCGGCAGAGCGACGCTTGGGAGCGCGCGCATGCGGTCGGCGAGGTGGGCGATGGGGTCCGGCGTCGTCCCGGCCCGTGCCCACCCCGCTGCGGGTGTCCAGCGTTCGATCTCCCGGCCGCGATAACGCCACGCTTCGCGCGGCTCTGTGCCGAGGAACGTGTAGCGGGCCCAGCGTTCGCCGCCGACCAGTGATTCGAGCAGAAACGCGAACGGCGGCCGCGCGATCTTCGCGAAGGCCGCCACGGGCGTATCGGCGTCGGTGATCACTTCACGCATCACCGGTACAATTCCCCCGCTCTTGGCGCGCTCCAGGAATGCGTCGCGTGGGTCCATGACCTAGATTTCGCGGTGATGCGTTGGTCCGCCGCGCTGCTGCTCTTCCTCGCATCCCGTGCGCCCGCTCAGGGCTGGAACAGCGATTCCGCCCTGGCGCTGGCGCGCCGCGCCATCGAGCGCCGGGCGCAGACCGCGGTCGACACAGCGCTGCGCGACTACAAGGCCAAAGCTCACGGGTTTCTCTTCTTCCTGGGGCAGTTCGGTGAAGGGCTCACCGAGCCGCCGCGCCTCGTCAAAGCGGACCAGCTGGAGCTGGAAGTGTACTGGAAGGCGCCTGAGCTCAGCAAGCAGCGCATCATCGGCTGGCGCGATCGCGCCGAGCTCCCCACCGATATCAATTACCACCGCGATCACCTCGGCATCGTGCAGAACAACTTCGGGAGCGCCATTCGCCTCGGCGAGGGCGACGAGGTGCGCGATGTGCCGCACCCGCTCGCACCCGGTGGCACCGACGTGTACGACTTCGCCTTGGGCGACACGTCGGCCATCGAGCTCTCGCAGCGCGCGGTGCGCGTCGTCGCGCTGCGCGTCCGGCCGAAGAATTTCAACGCGGCCGCCATCGTTGGGACGCTGTTCGTCGATGCCGGATCCGCCGAGTTGGTGCGTATGGCGTTCAACTTCACACCCAAGGCCTATCTCGATCCGCAGCTGGAGGACGTCAGCATCGTGCTCGACAATGCGCTGTGGGAAGCGCGGTTTTGGCTCCCCTACCGCCAGGAGATCGAGATCCGCCGGCGTGCCACGTGGCTCGACATTCCGGCGCGCGGCATCATCCGGGCACGCTGGGAGATCGACGGCTACGTCTTCAACCTCGGCCTCGATGCGGGCTGGTTCCGCGGCGAGGAGATCACGGCACTGCCCAAAGCCCAGCGCGATTCCTTTCCCTGGCCTGTGCCCCTCAGCGCCGCCATCCAGGACGTCGCCGAGCCGGTCCGCGAGAACGATCTCCAGCACGTCCGCGCCGAAGTCAGCCGCATCGCCGGCCGGCGCGCGCTCACCGGGCTCAAGCGTCAGCGCCTCGGCGCCCGCGCGCTGAGCGAGTTGGTCCACGTCAATCGCGTGGAAGGGCTCGCCGCGGGCGCCGGTTTCGTCTGGCGCACGCCGGACGACGGCTTCGAGCTTCGCGGCCTGGGGAGTTACGGGTTCGCCGACCGGAGGGGGAAGGGCAGCGTCGCGCTCACGTCCGCCGATGGGCTCGAGCTGGCGGCGTATCGCCAGGTGCGAGACATCGGCGAGGTGCCCGTGATCGCACCGCTGCTCAACTCGATCGCCTCACAGGAATTCGGCGACGACGACGGCGACTACTACCGCGCCACGGGTGTGCGGCTCAGCGTGCGGAAGGGCATCGGCGCGCGCGGCGAATGGCGCTTGGCGGCGGCACGCGAGCGCGTCGCATCACTCGCCGTGCACGCGACTCCGGCAACCGGACGGTATCGTCAAAATCCCATCGTGAGCGATGACGATTATTCCACGGCTGCGGTGACGCTGCGGCGCGGCAGCGAAGGGTTCGCGGTGCGCCGCGACGTCGCCGGTGAGGCAACACTGGAATTCGGCGAGCGCTATACGCGCCTCAGCGGAACGGCGCACTTGCTCGTGCCGCTCGGGCCAGGAACGAGTCGCTTGCTGACGCGGGTGCAGTTTGGTCTGGCGACCCGCAACCTGCCGCCGCACCGCGCCTTTGTCCTCGGCGGCCGCGGGACACTGTTGGGCGATGGATTCCGGGATTGGGGCGGCCGGCGGGCAGCGCTCGTGCACATCGAATGGCGCACCCCGGTCCCGTTCATTCACCTGAGCGCCGGACCGGCGCGTACGCCGGGCACGATCACACTCGCACCCTACGCTGCGTGGGGGTGGACCGCTGACCCGATTCCGGTCACCCCGTGGCGGGCGACGCCCGGAACCCGCGTGACGTTGGGGCTCGGCGCGGAATGGCTGGGGCTGTTGCGGCTCGAAGCGGGGTACGGGGTCCAGACACGCCAAATCCACGTCGCGTTCGACGTGACGCGTGATTTTTGGGACATTCTGTGATTTCCGATACTGGACTGATCGGCCTCCAGGACTACCTTGGAGGAGCCTCATGCCGGTAACCGCCTTTCCAGACGAGTGGTTGGCCCAATCCCTTGAGGGCCTGACGCCCGAGCGCCTTCAGGAGCTGCGGGCGAAGGCGGAGTCCGGCCGCACACTCTGGGATTGCCTCGTCGCCGAGAAGATCGCGACCGACGCCCAGATCATCGAGAAGTTGTCGCACCGCTTCCGCTTGAAGCTCGCCGACACCTCGAAGATCGAGCTCACGGCGCGGGACGGCGTGCCCGAACAGCTCGCGCGCCGCTATCACGTGCTGCCGTTGCGCTTGACCGATTCTTTCCTCGAGCTGGGAACGGCGAACCCATTCGATCTCGACGCCGAAAAGGCGCTGGCATTCGCGACCGCGCGCGAGATCCGGCTGTTCCTGCTGGCGCCTTCCAAGATCCGCGAGAAGCTGGACGAGATGTACAGGTCGGACAAGGCGATCGATAAGCTGCTCGAGGGCATGGGCGACCAAGAAGTCACGACGCTGGCCGCGGCGCCCCCGCCGGAAGAGCTGAACATCTCGGAAGCAGACGCCAGCCAGAAGCCGGTCGTACGCCTCGTCGACATGATCATTTCGGAAGGGATCCTGTCACGCGCCAGCGACATCCACGTGGAGCCGGAAGAAGGCGGCGTTGCGGTGCGCTACCGCATCGACGGCGTGCTGCGCCAGGTCATGAAGATCCCGCGCCAGGCCGGGCTGCCCCTGATTTCCCGCATCAAGATCATGTCGTCGCTCGACATCGCCGATCGCCTGCGGCCGCAGGACGGCCGCGCCCGCGTCGCCGTCAATGGCCAGCCGATCGACCTGCGCGTCTCGACGCTGCCGGCCCAGCTCGGCGAAAAAGTCGTGATCCGCATCCTCGATTCTCGCGCCACGGTCAAATCGCTCGACACGCTCGGCCTCAATCCGGGGGAAGCGGACGCGATTAAGCGGCTGCTCGAGAACCACGAGGGGATCCTCCTCGTCACCGGACCCACCGGTTCCGGCAAAACGACGACGCTCTACTCCGCGATCAATCAGATCAAGAGCGAAGGCGTCAACATCGTGACGGTCGAAGACCCGGTCGAGTACCGGATGCAGGGAATCGTCCAGGTGCAGGTGCAGGAGAAAGCCGGACTGACGTTCTCGGCGGCGCTGCGGTCGATCCTGCGGCAGGACCCGAACGTCGTGCTGGTCGGCGAAATCCGGGATAAGGAAACGGCGCAAATCGCCGTGCAGGCGTCGCTCACCGGCCACCTCGTCCTGTCCACGCTCCATACGAACGACGCGGCCAACGCCGTCACCAGGCTCGTGGATATCGGCGTCGAGTCGTACAAGATCGCCGCCTCGCTGCGGGGCGTCGTGGCGCAACGCCTGATGCGCAAGCTCTGCGCGACGTGCAAGGAAGTCTGGATGGAGGCTCCTCCGGAGCGCCTGCGGCGCTGGATTCCCAAAGGGACGCCGCTGTATCACGCCGCGGGCTGCCCCGACTGCGCGATGACGGGATATCGAGGACGTTTCTCGATCCTCGAGATTCTGACCATGACGCCGGAGTTGGAGCGGCTGATCGCGGCCGGCGAAGCGGCCAACAAGATCGCGGATGCTGCGCAACGCGGTGGGATGAAGTCGCTGTGGGATTCCGGGCTCGCGCACGTGACGCGCGGCGAGTCCACCCTCGAGGAGCTCACCCGCGTCGTGGATATTCCCGCCGAAGCCGAGGCTCCGGAGCGCCCTGCCGCCGTGGTGCGGCGGACGCCCGAGCCGGCCGGGCCCGTCTCCACCATCTTCGATCTCCTCGAGGAACCCGCACCGCCCGCGCGTCGCTCCGGCGCGCACGGCCAACCGGCGTCGAAGGTGCTGCTGGTCGACGACGAAGACAGCCTGCGCAAAGTGATGCGCGACCTGCTCGAGCGGGACGGCTACGTCGTGACGGAGGCCCGCGACGGCGTGCAGGCACTCGATCAGGTCGATCGCGTGGGACCCGACATCATCGTGCTCGATTTGAATCTTCCGGGCCTGGACGGCTATGGCGTACTGTCGCACCTGCGCTCGCGCCCGGCCACCGCGAACATTCCCGTCATCGTCCTGACCGCGAAGGGCGACGAAGACAACGAAGTGCGTGTCTTCGAGCTCGGCGCCGACGACTTTCTCACCAAGCCGTTCCGCGCGCGCGCGCTCTCCGCGCGTCTCGAAGCCGTTCTCGGCCGCCGCCGCTGACTTCCGTTCGAGTGTCCTTCGTGGACACGTACGCGTTGCGCGGAGCGGGGCCGACTCTCGAGGTGCTCGCGCTGCGCCGCGGTCCGAACGGTCGCAATCCGGGGTCATGGGAGACCGTGCACGGCACGATCGAGTCCGGAGAGACGCCGGTGCAAGCGTCGCTGCGTGAGCTGCGTGAAGAAACGGGCCTCGTGCCGGCAAAACTCTACAATCTCAGCCGCACGGAAGCGTTTTATCAGCACAAGAGCGATGAGCTGGCGCTGATTCCGGTGTTCGCCGCGTTTGTCGCGCCCAGCGCGACGGTCAAACTCTCGGCGGAGCATGATCGCGCGGAGTGGCTCAGCGCCCGAGGTGCGGCGGGGCGGTTTGCCTGGCCGCGAGACCGCAGAGCAATGGATGACATTTTGTCAATAGTGGGGGGTGGCGACGGAGGCTTGCTCGAAGACGTCCTGCGAGTAAGCTAGTACAAGGGTCCCCTTGTGAATCCATTCTACCATCGGATCTACCGCGTGGTCCGTCACATCCCCAAGGGACGGGTGGCGACGTACGGCATCATCGCGCGGCTCGCGGGACGACCCGGCGCCGCGCGCACGGTCGGTTGGGCGCTCTCCGCACTCCCCGAAGACAACGATGTGCCGTGGTGGCGCGTCATCAACGCGGCGGGCCGGATTTCGTTTTCCGAGCAGGATCACAGCGCGGTGCTCCAGCGCGCGCTGCTGCTGCGGGAAGGCGTGCGGTTCGCGCCAGGCGGGGCCGTGAATCTCGGGACCTACGGCTGGCCCTCGGAGGCCTACGACAGCGCCGTCGCCTCCCACAAGCGCGCCGCCTCGACGCGAAGATCGCGCAGGTTGAAAGGCTTGCGCACGTAACGCACGCCGAGACGCGCCAGCGTCTCTTCCGTCGATGGGCGCACATCGCCCGTGGCGACGATGATCCGATCCCGCAACGCCGGCATCCGCGACACCAATTCTTCCGCCAACATCGTCCCGCGTTTCCCGGGCGCCATCGCGCGCGCGTCCGTGATCACGAGGTCGAAGCCGCCGCGCTGCGCCAGGTCGAGCGCGTGCTGCGGATCACCGGCCACTTCCACATCGTGGCCGTCGCGCGCGAAGAGCGCCTTGATGGTGCGCTGAACCGCGGGATCCGCGTCGACGAGCAGGATCGTGCGCTTCACCGCCGATGCGGCAGGGACGGTTGGTGTCCCGTGGACGGGCGTCATGGCGGGTCGCGCCGCGCCCGCCGGCGCCGGAGGCAGGTCCACGCGGAATGCCGCACCGCCCCGCGCGGTGCGGGGCTCCAGCGTGATTTGCCCGCCGTGACTCTCGACGATCGAATACGTGATCGATAAGCCGAGGCCCGTGCCTTTGCCGGGCTCTTTCGTGGTGAAGAACGGTGTGAAGACGCTCTGGACAATCTCGTCGGGAATGCCGGGCCCCGTGTCCGCGACGCGCAGGTGCACCTGACCGTCGAACCAGGTCGAGACGGTGATTTGACGGGGGCGCTCGCGCGGGTTCTCCGCGACCGCGTGCGCCGCATTCGTCACGAGGTTGAGCACCACCTGCTGTAGCCCGTGCCGGTCGCCGAACACGTCGGGCAGCACGCCGCTCAACTCCCGTTCGACCGCGATGTCTTTGAGCTTCAAGTCGTACGCCGTCAGCGACAGCGTCCGCCGGATCACGTCGTTCAGGTCCACCGGCACGCGCTCGGCGGAGCCTTTGCGGGCGAAGGTGAGGAGGTTGCGGACGATGCGCCCAGCGCGCTGCGCCTGTTCCTGAATCACCTGGAGGTGGCCGCGATCCTTCCGGCCGAGCTCCTTCTGCTCGAGCAGGAACTCCGAGAGCCCCGCGATCGACGTCAGCGGATTGTTGAGCTCATGGGCGACACCGGAGACGAGCTGGCCGACCGCCGCCAGCTTCTCGCTCTGCACCAGCTGCGTTTCGAGAGCCTGCTGCTCGGTTACGTCTTCGACCATCACGACGATGCTCTGCTCGGTCGCGGCGCCCGGAATGCGCGCGGCATTGACGCGGACCGCACGCCGCAGCCGCTCGGAGCGCGCCACCAGGGGCGCCGGGCGGTCGCCGCGCCGCGTCGCCACCAGCAGCTCCTGCAGCGCGTTGGGCTTGCCGAGCAGCGCCTCGCCGAGGGGCGTGCCGACGACGTTCTGGAGCGGCATGCCGAGCAGCCCGGCCAGCGCGCGATTCGAGCGCCGCACGCGCCCCTCGTCGTCCACGACCGCGATGCCCTCGCTCAACGCGTCGAAGGCCGTCTCCCACTGCTCCTTGGCGCGCCGCACCATCTCGAAGAAGCGGGCATTCGCGATGACGACCGCGGCGTGGGTCGCCAGGGTGGAGAGCAGACGGATGTCTTCCGGAACGAACGCGCCCTCGCGAGGGTCGGTGATAATGAGCGTGCCGATGACGATGCCATGCGACCGAAGCGGCACCGCGGCCGCGGCGGCGGCTTCGAAGCCCGTCACAACCACGGTGGGCGCCGCCCCCGAATTTCGGATCAGCTCGAGATGCTCCTGTCCCGTGGAGCGCGCGATCAGGCCGGGATCATCCGCCTGGACCTTCTGGCCGCGCAGCGGCGCCAACGTGCCTTCGGCGGCTGCGACTTGCAGGGGATCGGTGGAGGCTTCGCCGACGAGCGCCAGCAAGGCCCCCTGCGCGTCGAGAAAGCGCACCGCGTAGCGCACCACCTGGTCGACGATGCGGTCCAGCTCGAGCGAGTCCGACAACACGTACGACAACTCCTGCAACGAAAAGAGCTCAGACAGGCGCCGATTGAGCTCTTCGGCAGCGCGGCGCCGCTCGTACTCGGAGTGCAGCAACCGTTGCCGAAACCGCCACAACACGAGCCCCGCCCCCACGAGAATCAGGGCGATGACAATCGTCGCGTACTGCAGCGCATGTTGTCGCAGCTCGTCCATGTACATCTATATTTCAACTATCCATCTTGAGAATCAATCTTGTGCTGTGCCTGAGCCTCGCGGCTTGCGGCGCCGAGCCGCGCCCCGGTGTGTCGCGCGTGTGGCCCGTGATGGGCACGATGATGTCGGCGGCGGCATGGGGAACCGATAGCGTTCGTCTGGCGCGCGCGTTGGACGCGGCGCGCGATTCCGTCGATCACATCGATTCGCTGATCCAACGACGCATATCGATTGCCGCCATCGACTCATTGCGGCGCGAGATTCGCCACCGCACCGGCGTCGCCCTCGCGGTCGACAGCGTCGCGCCCGGGTATGCGCTCGATCGCGCGGCGCTGGCGCTCGCCAGTGTGGTGGACAGTGCGTTGTTGGACCTGGGCGGCCAGTACCTCTGGGTCGGACCAACCACGCGTCCCACACACCGCGCGGTCGGCATCCCGGATCCCGACAACACTCTACGCACGCTGGCTGTCGTCGATCTACAAGGCGGGTCGGTGCAGACGGCGTCGCAGCGCAACGCGCCCCGCGGCGGTGCGCGTTCCGTCACGGTGCTGGCGGCTGACGGTCTGACGGCGAACGTCTGGGCGGCTGCATTGCTGGCGCAGGGGTGCGACCGTGCCCTCACGGTGGCGCAGGAGATGCACGTCGTGTGTGCGGACTCAGCGGGCGTGCGGTGGGCTACGGGGCTCCAGAATCGCGTTTCGCTTCCGACTGCGCGCGGGCCCTAACCCGCGCGCGCTCCTGATCGAGGAGGCGCAACGAGTGGCTCCAGTCGCTGGCCAGGCCCTGGTAGCTGACGGTCAGCTGTTCGCGGACGCTGATGCCCGGCTCGAAGAGGTAGATCGCGGCCGCCTGCTGCCGCGAGTCCAGTTGAAATGAGCTCCAGGTGGGCGAGAGCGGCACGATCCCGATGGGGCGAAACAGGCGGCCGCGGCTCGTGATGGTCAACTCTTCCGGATTGAATCGCGCCTGCGGCACGACGGCCAGAAACGTCACCATCACCAGCGTCGGATGCTCCGTCGCGCCGCGCGCCGCGGCGTCCGCGATGTCGGCCGTGCGACTCTGCACGAGCTGCGTGAGGGAGCGATACGTGTCGGGCGCGAGCAGTCGGATCACCTGCTCGTCGAGCGGCAGTACCTGGATCTCGATGGTGCCCGTCGCCAGGCGCATGGCGACGTCGTCGCGGCGCAATGTCCCGTACCCTGATGGGATTGTGTCCTGGGCGGTTAAGCGGTTCGGCGGTTGGGCGGTTAGCAGCGACAGAAACGCAGCTGTTCTAACCGTCAAACCGCTCAACCGCCCAACCGCCGTTCTCGTCAAGCCGCTCCTCTCACCAGGCCTTCAATCGCTTCCCTCAACTCCACAATTCCATCTCCGGTGCGCGCGCTGGTCACCACGACCTGATCCTCCGGCAGCTCCAGCTCTTCACGCAGCTCGCGCTCTCTCGTCCGTCGCTGTCCGACAGAAAGCTTGTCCCCTTTGGTGAGCGCCGCGAGCACGTGGGTTTCACCTGCTACCAATACGTCCTGCATAACGCGGTCGTCGCTGGACGGCGAGTGCCGGATGTCGAGCAGCCACACCACGCCCCTCAGCCGTTCGCGCTGCAACGCGTACTTCACGAGGGCCCGGAACGCGGTACGCTGAGCGTTCCCTGCGCGCGCATATCCGTACCCTGGCAAGTCGAGAAAGTAGTAGGAGTCGTCGATCAGGAAAACGTTCAGGGCGCGGGTCTTCCCCGGCGTCCCGGACGTCTTCGCGATGCGGCGCCCCACGAGCGCGTTGAGCAAACTCGACTTGCCGACGTTGGACCTGCCGAGGAACGCGACTTCGGGGAGCGGGGGATCGAGCTGCGTATCGGCTCGGGGGAATGAGCCGATGTAGGAGGGGCGCAGCATGCTGCGCCCCTACTTAAGCTTCTTTTTTCTGGCGAGGACGCTCAGTAACCAGCAGCGGCGCGCGGCCGGACGTGACGCATTCGGCCGTAATGGCTACCTCGCGCACATCATCGCGGCTCGGCAGCTCGAACATGATCTCCGTCATCATCTCTTCGAGAATGGCGCGCAATCCTCTGGCGCCGGTGCCGCGTTTCATCGCCTTCGCGGCGATCGCCTTGAGTGCCTCCTTCTCGAGCGTGAGGCGCACGTCCTCGAGATCGAACAGCTTCTGATATTGCTTGGCCAACGCGTTCTTTGGCTCGGTGAGGATCCGGACCAATGCCTCCTCGTCGAGCGCGTCGAGCGGCACGGTGACCGGCAGGCGGCCGACGAGCTCAGGTATGAGCCCGTAGCGTAACAGGTCGTCCGGCTCGACGTCCACGAAGGGATTTTTCTTCAGCTTCTCGGCGACGCCTTCGGCGACTTCTTCTTTTGTAAACCCGATCTGCCGGCGGCCGGTGCGCGATTCGATGATCTTCTCGAGCCCGTCGAACGCGCCGCCACAGATGAAGAGGATGTCCTTGGTGTTGACCTGGATGTACTCCTGCTGCGGATGCTTGCGGCCGCCCTGCGGCGGCACGCTCGCGACCGTGCCTTCCAGGATCTTGAGCAGGGCCTGCTGCACGCCTTCGCCCGAGACGTCGCGCGTGATGCTCGGATTCTCCGATTTGCGCGCGATCTTGTCGATCTCGTCGATGTAGACGATGCCGCGCTCGGCCTCGGACACGTTGAAATCGGCCGACTGGAGCAGCCGCACCAGGATGTTCTCGACGTCTTCGCCGACATACCCGGCTTCGGTCAGCGTGGTGGCGTCGGCAATCGTGAACGGCACGTCGAGAATGCGGGCTAATGTCTGAGCCAGCAGCGTCTTGCCGACACCCGTCGGGCCGATGAGGAGGATGTTGCTCTTGTCGAGCTCGACCTCGTTATCGCGGCCCGAATGGGAGTTGATGCGCTTGTAGTGATTGTAGACGGCAACGGCAAGGGTCTTCTTGGCACGGTCCTGCCCGATCACGTATTGGTCCAGCACATCCTTGATTTCGGCGGGCGTGGGGACCTGCGTGATGGCTTCGGCAACTTCGCGCTCCTCGTCCTCCGCCAGAATCTCATTGCAGAGCGCGATGCACTCATTGCAAATGTAGACCGACGGCCCGGAGATGAATTTCCGGACTGAGTCCTTGGATTTCCCGCAAAACGAGCAGCGGAGATGCTTATCGTGAGACATCGTCCCCTAGTATGGGAAGGGGCTTCTAGCGGCGCAAGGGATCACTTTTTTGCCTTCCCATCTTCCTTGATTTCCTCGAAGTTCGAGATGACGTGATCGATCAAGCCATATTCCTTGGCCTCTTCCGCCGACATGAAGCGGTCCCGGTCCATGTCCTTCTCGATCGACTCCACCGTCTTCCCGGTGTGCTTCGCGTACAGCTCGTTCAGCTTGCGCCGCAGGAAGAGGATCTCGCGCGCCTGGATTTCGATGTCCGAAGCCGTGCCCTGCGTGCCGCCCGAGGGCTGGTGCATCATGATGCGAGCGTGCGGCAACGCGGAGCGCTTCCCTTTGCGGCCGGCGGTGAGGAGGAACGATCCCATCGACGCAGCCATGCCCATGCAGATCGTGTTTACCGGGGCGCGCAGGAACTGCATCGTGTCGTAGATCGCCATGCCCGACGACACCAGCCCGCCGGGCGAGTTGACGTACAAATAGATGTCCCGCTCGGGGTTATCCGCGTCGAGAAACAGCAGCTGCGCGATGATGATGTTGGCGACATCGTCGGTGATGGAGGTGCCGAGGAACACGATGCGGTCCATCAGCAGGCGGCTGAAGATGTCATAGGTGCGCTCGCCACGGCTCGAGCGCTCGATGATGTACGGGGGATAGATATGGCTTTCGCTCTTCGTCACGCTTGCTCCACGGTGGACTGCGACAGGAGATAGGCGAACACCTTCTCCTCGGTGATGCTCCGCGCGACATCGCGGAGCCGCTTGGCCTTCTCCAGCGACGCGTACAGCTGTGCCGCCGGCATATTGCGCCGCTCGGCGAGCTGCTGGATGCGCGCATCCAGCTCGGCCTCAGTGGCGCGCAGATTCTGTGATTCGACGACGTAATCGAGCACCAGATCGCGCCGCACCTGCGATTCGGCCATCGAGCGGAACTCCTCCGCGAACTGCGGCCAGCGCTCCTCGGGGATCTCGTACGCCTGCGCGTACATCCCCAGGACGCGCTCGACCAGCGGGCGGGGCGCCACGACGTTGTTCGCCTGCACGATCTGCTCGATCAGCTCCGAGCGCACCTTGGCCTCGGCGTCCCGCTCGGCTTCCTTGCCGAGATCGGTGCCAACCGCTGCCCGCAGCGCGTCGAGTGACTCGAAGTCGCCCATCTCCCGCGCGAAGGCGTCGTCGAGCGTGGCCAGCTCCTGACGCTTCACTTCACGCAGGGTGAGCTGGATGTCGCGGTTCTGCCCCCGCTTGGCTTCCTCGGCGAAGTCGTCGGGGAAGCGAACCGTGGCGTCGACCGATTCCCCCGGCGTCAGGTTCATGATGCGCTCTTCCACGTCGGGGATCGCGCGGCCCTCCCCGAGCACGAATTGGTAGGGCTGCGGGTCTTTTACCTCCCCGTTCTCGCGGGTGGCAATGATGACATCCACGAGATCCTTGGGCTTCGGCTTTTCGCCGGCGACCGGTGTCCACGGTGCGCGCTGCTCACGCATCGTGTTGAGCTGCGCATCGACCTGGGCGGCAGTGACCGCGGGCACGGTCCGCGTGAGCCGGAAGCCGCCCAGGCGCTGGAGCTTCAAGTCGGGCTTCAGCTCGACGTGGAACTCGAATGTGACGGGGGCGCCGTCTTCCCATTTCAGATTGTGGATGTGCGGGTCGGCGATCGGCTTCAGCTCTTCCTGCTTCTGCGCGACGCGCCAGCTCTCCTGCACGAGCTCGCGCAACGTCTCCTGGCGGATGTCCTCGGCGAACTTCTTCCGTACCACTCCTCGGCCGCCTTCACGTTGTCGGGCGGGATCGTCACTTCGAGTGACGCCTCCCCAGGCTCAGCGCGGGTTTTCTTTACCAGGATATCGGGCATGTGGCGAGAAATCTAACCCATAGGGGGAGTGGGGAGTGGTTCTATCCCGAGCGACTATTATACATTCGCGACGTTACTTGCGACCGTGGCGGAATTGGCAGACGCGCCAGCCTTAGGAGCTGGTGGGGCAACCCGTGGGGGTTCGAGTCCCTCCGGTCGCATCCCTCTTGTCCCCGGAGTCAGCAATGCGCTTTGTGAAGTCATTCGTCTTGTTCGCCTTGCTCATGGCCGCACCGCTGGCGGCGCAGGACAAGGAAAAGCTCTGCAATGACATCCAGCACCGGCCGATGCGCGTCGGCCAATGGGCCGGCTACACGTGGACCGGCGGCGGCCGCGCGAGCGGCGCCTCCACGATGCGGATGGCGGTCGTCGGCACCGAGACCGTGGGCGGCGCACCGTACTACTGGTTCGAGCTCACGTTCACCGAGGCCGCGCGAGGCGACAGGGGCAGGACCATCGTTCAGGTGCTGGTTCCCGGCCTGGCGTTTCAGGCGGCCGGCATGCGCGGCATGATCATGAAGAGCGGCAATGATCCCGCGCTGCGGATGCCGGAAGAGATGGTGCGCATGATGGCCGGCCAGATGGGCGACAACTTCGCCACCGAATTCGCGCGCAAGTGCCACGAGATGGAAGTCGTGGGCTGGGAGCAGGTCACCGTACCGGCGGGATCATTCCGCGCGCTGCACGTCGTCAATAAATCCGACCAGACCGACGCCTGGATTGCGCCTGACCTCTATTTCGGCCTGCTGCGGGCAAAGTTGAAGGACGGTTCGACAATGGATCTGACGGGTCGGGGCAGCGACGCGAAGTCCTCGATTACGGAAACGCCCGTCGCGATGCCGGGCATACCGCGCTAGCTCTTGCGCGGCTCCCCACTCAGCCGCGCCAGGGCGGCGCGCGCTTCCGCGACATACGGCTGCAGCTCGGGATCCGGGTTGCGCCACGCCCTGACGACCAGCGAGTACCCCTCGATCGCGCGCTCGCGATTGCCGAGCCGCTCGTTGATGCGGCCACGCTCCAGCGCGGTGAGGACCTCCAACGGCACCACTCCGCCCGCGAAGCCACCGCGCGGTCGCTCCAGGCGCGCGGCGGCATCCGCGGGCCGTCCCCGTGCGGCCAGCAGCTGGACGTGAATCAGATCATCGATCCAGCAGCCTCCGAAACACGCGGAGTCGGGACGCGCATCGAATAAGCGCAGTGCCTCGGCGCTGTCGCCCCGCGCCAGGGCGAGATACGCGTGATTCGTGACGGTCAGGTAGCCGAGGATATCGACGGCAATCGCCGGCATGTTCGGCGGCAGCGGTCGCTGCTTCGAGTCGATGAAACGGATCGCGTTCTGCAGTCCGATCCGCTGTCGGGCGAAATCGCGCCGAGCATCGCCAGCTGTGAGACGAGGACAGGGAATGTGGTGCGCCCCACCGCTTCCTTGACGTGTCCGCGACTGGCGAGCGACAGCGGTAACGCGAACACGGCAAAGTTCGATCGGACGCCCTTCTTTTGCTCCGCCGCGACGCGCGCACGAATCACCGCGAGCGTCGTCTCGTCGTCATCGAGCCAGCGGTTGATCGAGAGCCACACCGTCTGAAACAGATGCTCGTCCGCGCTATCGGCGAGGAACGCGATCGTGGCGGCCCGCGTGCTCGGATCGAGCAGGTCGAGCACCAGGCTCGTGCTCTTGGCGTAGGTGCCCATCCCTCCGGCTTCGAGAAACTTCGTCCCGTAGCGCTGGCCTGCGCTCGTGCCTCCGAACTCGAGGCTCAGCGGGATCGCATGCACGTAGGAAGGCGTAAATGCGGAATCGAGCCCGATCGCTCGATCGAACGCTTCCAGACTCGCGCGCGGTGAGAGACCGGCCAACGCGCCCGCGTGATAGCGCGCGTCGCCAAGCATGTACCAGAGCTCGGGATCGTTCGGATAACGGCGCACGGCCTCGTCCAGCGTGCCGATCATGCGCCGGCCATACCCGAAGAGCCGGACTCCGAGCTGCAGCGGGCCGGCATACACCACCGCCGCGAGCGATTCCGCCTGCACGATCAGGCTCTCGCGTGGCGCAAGGCCGTGGTTGAGCGCACCCGCGCGGAGCTTGTACGCGCGGGAAACGGAATCGTCGGCGCGGTGCTGCCACCCAGCCGCCATGCCGGCGTGGCTCCAGGCGAGCGTGAATCCACTGTCGAGCGCGATCGCGCGCTCGAGATACGTGACGGACGAGTCCCATTCGGAGCGCCGCAGAAACTGTTCGCCCTGCAGGAATGCCTTGAGGGCGGGCAAAGAGTGCGAGCCCAGGGAAGCGCTCCGGACTAGACCAATCGCGCGCGTGCGCCCTAGCTCACGCAGCAGGCGTACGGTCAATGAGTCGGCCAGACGATCCATCCGATCGGCGTTCTCGCGGATCTCGATCTCCCCGAGGACGCTCGGGCCTGCCACGTCGAGCACCGTGGCGGTAAGGCGAACCGAGTCCGAACCGGCGCGCACCAGACTGCCGAACACCACGGTCCGCGCACCCGTCGCCTGTCCCAGCGCCTGTGCCGATTGCGCGTCGCCTCGTCCACTCCACCGCCGCACCACCAGTGTCGGCGACGCGGTGCGCAGCGGACCTGCGCCATCGAGACTACGTGACAAGACGTCGACCAACCCCTCCCGCCAGAGCGCGAGGTCCGGTCCGCCCAACACGTCGAACGGCGCGATGGCCACACGATTTCCGTCGAGTGCGAGCGAGGCCCGCGGGGTCAACGCGACCCATCCAGCGATGACCAGGATGCCCACCACCGCGCCGAGCGCGAGCCAGCGATTCCGCGGCCGCCGCAGCACGTTCCGCATGGTCGCCACCGGCGACGTGACGGCCAGCGAACCGCTCGGCGTGGCCATCAGTTCGAGCGCCTGGAGCAGCTCATTGGCGCTCTGCGGCCGATCCGCCGGATTCTTCGCGAGGCACGCCATCACCAGATGGGCGAGCGCCGGCGGGAGCGTCGGACGGCGATCGGTCACGGGCACCACCGGTTCGGTGACGTGTGCCGCCAGCATCTGGTGCGGCGCGAGTCCCCCGAACGGCGGGCGGCCCGTGAGCATTTCGTACGCCATCGCGCCGAAGGAGTAGATGTCGGCTCGGGTGTCGATGTTGGGGTCCCCGGCGG
>WNFU01005116.1_pt1 | contig 17461 bp, 17 predicted proteins | sample 5400121 | NCBI WGS metagenome assembly WNFU01 (sample SAMN13153360, study PRJNA577476) | soil metagenome | isolation source: 100 cm soil or saprolite under grassland replicate 1 | place: USA:California | collected 2016-06-15
TGCTCAAGGAGATCGTTTATTTCGCCGACCGCTCCGACATTTCCGAGGAGTTGACGCGGCTGGTGAGCCATTTCCAGCAGTTTGACGACTCCCTTAAGTCGCGGGAACCGGTCGGGCGCATGCTCGATTTCCTGGCGCAGGAGATAAACCGGGAAGTGAACACGATCGGATCGCAAGCCAACGACAGCCTGATTTCGCGTGAAGTAGTCATCCTCAAGGCGGAAGTCGAGAAATTTCGGGAGCAGGTGCAGAACGTCGAATGAGCGCTGAACGCCGCCTTTCCGGGTCCGTTGAGCCGGCAGCCCACAGCCCGCTGTTGATCGTCCTTTCGGCGCCGTCGGGCGGCGGCAAGACGACCCTTTGCCAGCAACTGCTGGCAGCGCAGCCGAACATCACGCGCGCGATCACCTGCACCACCCGGGCGCCGCGCAGCGGAGAGACCAACGGCGTGGATTATTACTTTCTCGACCCGGAGACGTTTCGACGGCGCGCTCAGGCGCAGGAATTTCTGGAACATGCCCTGGTCCATGGCAACAACTACGGAACCTTGAGGTCGGAAGTAGGGGAAGGACTCCGGAAAGGAAAGGACGTGCTGCTGGCCATTGATGTTCAGGGCGCGGCCTCGGTCCGGGCCACGGCGGAGCAGGATCCGCTGCTGCGCCAGGCGCTGGTAACGGTGTTCCTGACGCCGCAGTCGGTCTCGATCCTGGAGGAGCGGCTTCGCAAGCGCAGCACGGACGCGGAAGCCGTCATTCAAAAACGGCTGAGCGCCGCGCGCGAGGAGATCGCGCAATGGAAGCATTTTGATTATTTGCTGATCAGCACTACGATTGCGGAGGACCTGCGGCGGATGCAGGTGATCCTGGAAGCGGAGCGGATGCGGCAGCCTCGGGCGATCGCGCCGCAGGCGGACTAACTGAGGCGAACGGTCCAACTGGTGAGCGAGAAAGGAAACATTGTATTGGGAGTGACGGGTTCGATCGCCGCGCACAAGGCGGCCGATCTGACCAGCCGCCTCACCAAGCAAGGCGCAGGGGTCCGCGTGGTCATGACGGCCGATGCGATGCGGTTCATCACTCCGCTGCCCTTTAAGACGTTGTCCCGAAACCCGGTGGTTACCGACCTCTACGACGAGGAAGAAGGCTGGAAGCCGACCCACATCAGCCTGGCCGACGAAGCGGATTTGCTGCTGATCGCGCCGGCCACGGCGAATATCCTGGGGAGGATCGCTCAGGGCATTGCGGACGACGCGCTGACGTGCATCGCCTTGGCTCTCAACCCGAACGCGAAAGTTCTGATCGCGCCGGCGATGAACGGCAAGATGTGGTTGCACCCCGCCACGCAACAGAATGTCGCCGTGTTGAAGGCGCGCGGGGCCGAATTCATTGGACCGGAGGAGGGGATGCTTTCGTGCGGGTACGAGGGCCTCGGCCGGCTTTGGGAGGTGGAAAAAATCGCCGCCCGGGCACTGGAACTACTGGCGGCCAGGGCCTAGAGTTCCGTACGAGTTGGTTATGCCTACAAATCATTTCAAGCGGCCGGATTTGAAGGCTCTCTCATTCCTGCAGTCGCCTGACTGGTTCAAGCTGCCCCGCTGGCTGAGCAGCACCGCGCCCGACACGGGATTCCAGGCATCCCGCATCCAATTCATGGAACGGAACATCGTCCTGCCGGTCAAGGCGGTGGTGCTCCTGCTGCTGATGTACTACCTGTTTTTTTCGAACTGGTTCGAAGACGTGTACACGTTTCGGGAAGCGGTGCTCCTCACCGTCCGTCTGTTCTTCCTGATCTACCTGGTGGTGAACGTGGCCGTGGGAATCATGCTGGTGGGGATGAACGAACTGCCCTTCAAATTGATTCGCGAACTGGTCGTCGCGACCGCGCTGCTGGACGGGCTGTTCTGGGGCGCGCTGACGCTGGTGACCGGCGGGTTCGACAGCATGCTGTACTGGGTGTTTGTCGGGCTGATCGTCCGCAACGCGGTGAGCATTCCGGTGGCCTCCACGCAGATCGTGCTCAATCTCATCGTCTGCGCCTGTTTTGTCGCCGGCGGCTTGGGCGAGTATGCCGTGACGCACGACGAACCGGAATTCTCGGAAGAATCAAATGAACCCTATTTCCTTCGTTTTATGGTTCTGACGATGATGACGGCCTGTTGTTACGGCGTTCAGGTGCTCTTCGACAAACAACGCAGAGTCGATGAGGAAGCCATCGAGTTCGCACAACGCCAGCAGCAATTGCAGTCTGCCGGACGCCTGGCGGCCGAGATTGCGCACCAGTTGAAAAACCCACTCGGCATTATCAACAATGCGGCCTTCGCGCTCCAGCGCACGGTGAAGGAAGGCAAAACCATCACCCAGCAAATCCAGATCATTCGCGAAGAAGTCGAGCGCTCGGACCGGATCATCACCGAATTGATGGGCTACGCGCGCCTGGTTGAGGGCCGCGTGGAAAAACTGGACGTGAGCGAGGAATTGGACCAGGCCATCGACCGGGTCTTCCCTCCGGCGGCGAAATACGCCGTGGAAATACGCCGGGAATACGCGCCGGCCCTGCCGCCGCTTTTGATGCAGCGAACGCATCTTTGCGAAGCGCTGGTGAACATCCTGCAAAACGCGCGCGAGGCGATGAAGGGGCGCGGCACGATCGAGGCCTCGGTGTACCTGGCAGAGAACTATTGCGTCGTGATCCAGATCACCGACAGCGGGCCGGGCATCCCGCGCGATAAACTGAGGCAGATTTTTGAACCCTACTTCACGACCAAGGAGAAGGGCACCGGCCTTGGACTGGCCATTGTAAAGCACAATACAGAGATTTATGGAGGGACCGTCCGCGTCGAATCTGAGCTTGGAAAAGGGACCCGCTTCATCCTACAGTTTCCCGCCAAGACCGTGATGAAACTGCGCAAATGAACGCCAAGCTGCCACCCTTGCTGATCGTTGATGACGAGAAGAACATGCGGCTCTCGTTGGAGGCGGTTATGGCCGAGGAAGGCTACCAGGTGCGGGCCGTCGATTCCGCGGAGCAGGCGCTGCGCCTGCTCGAACAGGAAGAGTTTTTCATGGTCATCACCGACGCGCGGCTTAACGGAATGAGCGGTTATGAGTTTCTCGGCCACTTGAAACAGCGCTGGCCCAACCTGCCGGTCCTGATGATCACCGCCTTCGCCACCCCGAAGCTGGCCGTCGAGGCCATTAAAGCCGGCGCCGTCGATTACCTCGCCAAGCCCTTCGCGCCCGAAGAACTGCTGCATGCGGTGGCGCGCTGCGCCGAACGGCATCGCCTGCTGATGGAGAATGCCGCTTTACGGGCGCGCGCCGGCGAACCCTACCGGCTCGATCAGATCATTGGTGAATCGCCGAAAATCCGCGAGCTGCGCCAACTGATTCAGACGGTGGCGCCCACCAACGCGACGGTGCTGATCCTGGGCGAGAGCGGCACCGGCAAGGAGTTAATTGCGGGAGCGCTGCACAGTCTAAGCCAGCGCAGTTCGGGCACTTACGTGCGGATCAATTGCGCGGCGATTCCGGAAACGCTTTTGGAAAGCGAACTGTTCGGCCATGAGAAGGGCGCGTTCACAGGAGCGCTGAGGCAGAAGCCCGGGCGGGTCGAAGAGGCCGATGGCGGAACCATCTTCCTGGACGAAATCGGCGATATGAGCCGGCCACTCCAGGCGAAGTTGCTCCGATTCCTGGAAGACGGGACGTTCACCCGCGTCGGCGGGACTCAGGAGCTGCGCGTTGACGTCCGACTTCTCGCGGCGACGAACCGCGACATCATCGACGCGATCCGGCAAAACCATTTCCGCGAGGACCTCTATCATCGGCTGAACGTCGTCCAATTCCGTCCGCCGCCGTTGCGGGAACGGGGCGAAGATGTCCGGTTGCTGGCCGAGCATTTTCTGAAACAGTTCGACCTGAGCTTGAACAAGCAGGTCCATGGGATCTCCCGGCCCGCCCGGCAACTGCTCCTGGCGCATGTCTGGCCCGGCAATGTCCGCGAACTCCGAAACGTGATCGAACGCGCGGTGATTCTGGAGACCACGCCGGAGATCCAGCCGACCAGCCTGCCGGACTTTCGCCACGAAACGCGCCTCCGCAAAGGCGAGACACCGGCACCGGTCACCGATGGCTCGCTCGAAGAGACCCTGTTTACCTTCGAGCGGAGCCTGATCCTGTCCACCCTGGAACAGCATCATTACAGCCTTGCCAAAACCGCGGACCATTTGAAAATCACCCGCCACGCCTTGCGCTATCGGATGCAACGCCTGAATATCACGACGGATGCCGGGCCGGATGACGACACGGTTCTGCCACCACAGAAGGAAACCGCGGGATGACCAAGTTGATGATGTCCCTGTTCGCGCAATTGGACGGCCTGAACCCACTGCAGCCGACAGTCTCGGTCGGCAAATCGACCGGTTTGCTTTTCAAAGACGTGATGGCAATCATCGTGACCGGCCTCGTCCTGGCACTGATTCTCGTCCTCTGGGCCCGATACTATATGCGGAGACGGAAACACCGTCAGCACCATCACGCGAATCGAAACGCCGATCCTCTACTCGCTTCCCAGGGCACTCCACCGGAATACCAAGGGGAAGAGACTTCGCGCGGGCGCCGCCGCCGCCGCCGCCGTGACCATCGCTCACGCAATCCTACCCTCGCGGAAACCGGCGGTCTCCCCCCTGCCAAACCAGAAGGGCCGTCCGCTTCCTGCCAGTGAACACCCAGGTCAGCCAATCGATCACGCGTCGGAGCGCTTCGAACCTGGCCTTGGCATTTGTACTCCTGCCCAAGGCAAAACGTGAGGGGATGTCCGCACTCTACGCCTTCTGCCGCGAAGTGGACGATGTGGCGGATGACGAATATGCGCCGGTGGAGCAACGGCGTGCACAATTGGCGGCCTGGCGCGACGACATTCGCAAGGCCTGCGGGCAAGCGCCGCCCTCGTTTCCCGTCAACCAGGAGCTCAAGCCGATCATCGCCCGTTACCGGCTCCCCTTCGCCTGCTTCGATGAACTCATCCGGGGCGTGGAGATGGACCTCGACATCAATCGGTACGAGACTTTTGCCGAGCTGGAGCAGTATTGCTACCGCGTCGCCTCGGTGGTCGGGCTGCTCAGCATCGAAATCTTCGGCTACCGCAACCCCCGCTGCCGCGACTACGCCGTTTCGCTTGGCAAAGCGCTTCAGTTGACGAATATCTTGCGCGACGTGCGGACCGACGCCGAGCGTGGGCGCATTTACCTGCCGACCGAAGAACTGGAGCGTTGTTCCGTACGGGAGGAGGAAATACTGAACGGCGAGTATTCCCCGCGGTTCCGCAATCTGGCTGAACGGGTGGCCGAACGCGCGCGCGCCTTTTACCGCGGAGCCCGCGAATCGCTCCCCGCCGAAGATCGCCGTTCGATGGGCGCGGCCGAGTTGATGGGATCGGTTTACTGGCGCTTGCTCCGGAAGCTCGAAGCCCGTCAGTTCAACGTCTTCGACACCGATCGAACCCGCGTCGGCAAAGGGCAAAAGCTCTTCCTCATCTTTCGCACCTGGTATCGCCTGACGACCGGCGCTCTGGTGCCGAACTATGGCACGCCCTGAATCTCCTCTTGATCGTACTCTTACTCTTAATCGTACTCGTCAACGCCTCCGAAATGGAACATCAAGAGCAAGATTACGATTAAGAATCAGTCCAGGAATTCCGCATGAGCCCGGCCCGCCGGCTGATTGTCAACGCCGACGACTTTGGACGCTCGCACCCGATCAACGAAGCCGTCATTCGCGCGCATCGGGAGGGGATTCTGACCACCGCAAGCCTGATGGTCAACGAACCGGGATTCGAGGAGGCTGTCGCGCGGGCAAACGAAAACCCCCGGCTCGGGGTAGGCCTTCACCTGACGCTGATTTGCGGCCAGGCGGCCTGTTTGCCCGGTGAAATTCCCGGCCTGGTGGACAACCAGCGACGCTTTTCCAACCAGCCGGTGGGGGTCGGCTTTCGCTATTTTTTCCTGCCCTCACTCCGGGCGCAATTGGCGAGGGAGATCAACGCGCAATTCGACAAATTTCACGCCACCGGCTTGAAGCTCGACCACGTCAACGGACACCTGCATCTGCATTTGCACCCGGTCGTGTTCGGCATCCTGACGGGGCCCGCGCCCGACTTCGGCATCACCCACATGCGCCTCACGCGCGATCTTTTCTGGCTCAACGCCCGGCTGACCGGCGGCCAATGGTTCTACCGGATCGCGCATGCCATCATTCATGGCCTCCTGGCCGCCTGGGCCCGTCCCAAGCTGCGCCGACGAAACGTTCGGCATACCGGCGCGGTGTTCGGTCTGTTGCAGAATGCGCGCGTCACTGAAGACTTCATTGCCAACCTGATTCCCAGCCTGCCGGCCGGCGATTCGGAGCTTTACTGCCATCCGGCGCTCGACCAATCTAGGCATGAACTTGAACTCGACGCTTTAGTCAGCCCTCGGGTTCGCAACCAGATTGGAAGATTCGGGATCGAGCTGATCCGCTACCAGGACTTGTGATATGGCCAAACTGCTTTTGCTTCTTTTCATTGGACTCGGACTTGAAGCGACGGGCGTGGTGTTCCTCAAAAAGGGGCTTGAGCAAATTGGCGATCCCGAAAGAATCAGCGTGGTGGAAATTCTCAGCGTCGTCCAACGCGGGATTTCCAATCCGAACATTCTGCTGGGTGTCTTTTTCGAGGCGGTGTTCTTCGGCTGTTTGTTGGTCCTGATGGCCAATGGGGACATTAGTTTTATCTGGCCCCTGACGGCGCTGGGATTCGTCCTGACCACCCTGGCCGCGCGCTTCTATTTGCAGGAACAAGTTCCTTCCGTGCGCTGGGCTGGGGTGCTGCTCATCATGATCGGCGCCGCGCTGATCAGCTACAGCGAGCACACCAAACGCAAATCCGCAACCGCGCCCGCCGCTCTGAAGTCGGCGACTATTCCCGAATAACCGGGGCCAGCACCTGCGCCAGCCGTTCGGCCGCGGCCTTTGTTTGTTTTCGAAGTTGGAGTAACCCGCGGACTTTCCCGGGCGACGCCAGCAAGGCCAGCGCCAGCCGCCTGTAACTCAGGTTTCGGTCCGCGTTCAACAACCGGTTAAAGTCCAGCGGCAAATCCTCGTCGGCCCCATCGGAAACGACCCGCACGGTCGCGCTCGGAATTCCCTGTTGGCGGCAGATCGCTCGAATGACGCCCGACTCCATTTCCACGGCGTCGGCATGCGTGCTCTGCCACATCCCCCGTTTCTCTACCGCGCTTACGACGACCCTTTCTGCGCAATGAAATTTTGCGGCCCGCGCACCGGCTGCCAGCAGACCCTGGGTCAGTCGGAAGGGGTCGTCGGCGCAAAAGATCACCCTGCCGACCGTCAGTTCAGGATTCAGCGCGCCGGCGAAGCCGCACGTCAGGACCAGTCCGGGTGGCTTCGCCGCGAGCGAATTGCGAATCGCCTTCTCGGCATTCGTTGGTCCGATGCCGGTAATCAGGACGGCCACGTCGTCGAATGACGGTAAGAGTTTTTCGAACGGACGCGATTCCTCTTTCACCGCGAAGGTGAGAAGGAGACGCTGGGAGGTTGACATGCGAAATCTCCGGAGCAGGCTCGTTACTTCACTATTTCGATCGTAGCGCGGACTTCCAGTCTGTCTATCAGCATCTGTGGAAATCGTCGCTCCTCTTCCGGGTCTGCACTCAAGCGGCGGCGCTCAGTAGGCGTGCGAGCCGCTGATAAATCGAGAGGCCCGCCCATCGGTGGACACTGTGCCAGTTGCCGCGAGGACTTTGGACGGCGGCGGGAAGCGAAGTGCCACGCCGCTTTCGGAAGCTACGGCACGCATTCCTTGGTCCTCGGAAAGGGGCGTCGCCGCTGCGCTCTGCCGCCGCATCTCCAAAATCTATCGAGCGTGCCACCGCGGCCGCTACCACACGGAAACGGTCGTTCACCGCGCTGGTGGCAGTCGTAATCAGATCCGGCGAGGCCTCAATGACGACCACCTGGCCTGCCGGGCCCAACGCATTGAAGGCGAAGTGGCCACCGGACAGGTGCGCGTCACCAATGGCAAGCGCCGGGCTCAGAACGGTCTCTACAAAAGAATCACCTTTGCCACCTCCGATAGCCATGGATGCGCAGGTTGGCAAATTCCCCCTCTTCGGCAACGCTACGTGGGCCAACAATACCAATGACGGCTGGGAGTCCTACATTCTGGGCTTGGGCGGTGTGGAGGCCCAGCCGAAGTTTACCTTCATGGCCCCGGCGACTCACCGTCCGCTTTACCCCTATATCAAGCCCTCCGCCGTGTTTCGCTGTCCCGCGGATCGAGGACAGGAGGAAGATCCAACCTTCGAAAAATCCCCTTTTGGCGGTCTTGGAACCTGGAAACCGAGCAATCACGAAACGCTCGGTTGCAGTTATTGCTACAACTCGGCTGCCTGGGGAAACGCGCTCCGAGAGTCAACCGATGTGTACTGCCTGTCCTACAAGAAGGAGAACTGGGTGCGCGACCCGTCGCGCATGATCGTGATGCGCGAACCGCCCGCGTTCTGGTACGCGAACTATTATCATTGGCACTACGCCCGCGGGCCGACCACCATCACTCCGGAAGAATTGTCGAATGACACGCAGAAATTCATCTCAGCTCAATGTAAGGCTGCACAAACTTAGGATCCGCCTGGATCGCCTGAGTCAAGTACTTGAAAGCTTTGCCGTGATCGTCCGAGGTCAACTGATTGTAATGCCATCGGCCCATTTCGTACTGGCGCAACGCCTCCGGATTCGGCGTGTGGCCCGCTCACCAACTCTCTTGCCTCACTACGAGACTGCCGTTCGGGTTTGGAGCTGGCCTTCAAAAGCACCTGCCGATAAGTGGCCAGCGCCAGCAGCGGCCAGGCATTTCGATACATGTCGTACTTCAAGTAGAAGACTTTCGGGAAGCCCGTGCCGGTCGTCTCGTGCTCGGTCCACGAACCGTCCGCGTTCTGGGTGCGAATCAGGTATCCAATGCCGCGCTGCAGGCTCGGCCGAAAAGGATCATCGAAGGCGCACAGCCCCATCACAGCCCAGGCTGTCTGGGAGGCCGTGCTCGGCCCTTGGCCCTTAAAAACCGGATCGTCGTAGGTGTTGCAGCGCTCACCCCAACCGCCGTCAGCACGCTGGACGCTCTCCAGCCACTCGCGTGCGCGGAGGAGCCAGGGCTGGTTCATCTCCATGTCCGCCAAGGCGCGCAGCCCGCGGAGCACCTGCCAGGTGCCGTAGATGTAGTTGACCCCCCAACGCCCATACCACGAACCGTCCTCCTCTTGATGTTCGCGAATGAACTGGAGCCCCTTCTGAATCTGCGGATGATCCGACAGGCAGCCTTCGTAGCCGAGCAACTCAATGATGCGCGCCGTGATATCCGCGCACTCCGGATCCAGCATCGCGTTGTGGTCGGCGAACGGGACCTTTTCCAGAATGTTCTTGGTGCAGTCTTTGTCGAACGCGCCCCAGCCGCCGTCCTTGCATTGGAACGTCATAATCCAGTTGAGGCCACGATTGAAACTCTCCGCCCGCCGGCGCGGATTGTCGGTGGACACTTTGCGCAGCGCCAGCAGCACCATGGCGGTGTCGTCCACGTCCGGGTTCCATTTGTTTTCGTATTCGAACGCCCATCCGCTCGGCTCGACCTTCGCGGGATTCTTGTACCGCCAGTCGCCGCGAAAGCGAATCTCCTTCCCGACCAACCAATCCACCGCGCGCTTCAGCGCCGGATGGTGCTCCGAAATTCCCGACTCGTGGAGCGCAATGGTGACGTAGGCCGTGTCCCACACGGGCGAGAAACAAGGCTCGATGCGGAGGTCGGCCTCGGACTCGTGTTCCAGCCGTTTCAACTCGCGTTCGGCGCGCACCACTTGAGGATGCGTGTCCGAATACCCGAGCGCCTTGAGCGCGATGAGCGCGTTGAGCATCGCGGGAAAGATCGCGGCGAGCCCGTCCGAGCCCTCGAAGCGTTCGAGCATCCATTGTTCGGCTTTTTTGAGCGCCCGCTGGCGAAAGGGGTGAATGCCACTCACCGCGAACCACTCCGCGAATTTGTGCAGCTTGTCCAGCCAGATGAAGAAGTTGCGCCAGGTCAGGCCCTCGGGATCGGGCGCCAGGGCCAGGTCGCGCTGGTGATAGCCTTCCGGATAGAGTTCCTCCAGTGTGATGTTGCCCGGATGCCGTGTCGGCTTGAAATGGTTGATGATCGAGAGCGGCACGAGCATCGAACGCGTCCACGAACTCATCTCCCAGAAGTTGAAGTGAAACCATTTGCCGAGAAGGATCACCTCGCAGGGGATCGTCGGCACATAATCCCAGGGGAACAATCCCAACAACGCCAGATAAAGCTTCGAGAACGTGTTCATCCGCGGCACCCCGCCGAGGCTGAGCGCCATCTGGCGCGCCTTCAGCATGGACGCATTCGTCACCGGGACGCCCGCGAGTTTGAGCGCGAGGTAAGCCTTGATCGTCGCATTTACTTCCGACGGGCCGCCGTGATAGATGTTCCAGCCGCCGTCGGGCAGTTGCATCGAGAGGATGTGGTTGACCGCTTTGCGTTGCCACTCCCGGTCCACTTGGCCGTCCCAGTGGTGGTAAGCGATCATATCGGAGCAGAGGGTCGAATCGACCCTGAGTTGCCCGACCCAATACCCGTCCGGCTTTTGGAGGCTCAGCAGATGGTTTTGTGACCGCCGGACGGCGGTTTCCAGATCCGGATTAGCCGGATGTACCTTTAAGCCTGAGGCCGTCGGATGCAGACCGACCCGGCGGGATTCAGACATTAACTCGGACACGGGCGCTACTTTGCGAAGTGCGCCGGGGCCTGTAAAGCCCTAATTCGACCTCGTCGCAAAGCCAAGAAACCCCGTTTTAGCAGGGTTTCTCTGCCGGTTTTACGCCAACGCCTAAAGGATTGAATTTTCATCTTCGAACGCTAGCGTGGCCCATGAAATTTTTCAAATTTCACGCCCTGGGGAATGATTACCTGGTGATCGACCCGGAGGACCTGCCGGCGCCGCTCTCGCTGGCGCAAATTCAAACCATCTGTCACCGCAATTACGGGGTAGGTTCGGACGGTATCCTCCTGGGCCCCCTTCCTTCCTCCACGGCGAGGTTCGCCATGAAAATCTTCAACCCCGACGGAAGCGAGGCCGAGAAAAGCGGGAACGGCCTCCGCATCTTCTCCCGTTATCTCTTCGACCGAAAACTGGTCGGGAACCAGGAGTTCTCCATTGAAACGGCGGGCGGCCTTGTGAAATCCACGGTGCTGGAAAACGGTCGCATGGTTCGCGTCGAGATGGGCAACGTCAGCTTCTGGAGCGATCAGATTCCTGTCATCGGCCCGCGCCGCGAAGTGCTCAACGAGAACATCATTGCCGCCGATCACGCGTTTCGTTTTTGCGCGGCCACCATCGGCAATCCGCATTGCGTCTTGCTCCTCCCGGACATCAGCGCGGACCTGGCGAAGCGATACGGTCCGTTGTTGGAAACTCATTCGAATTTTCCCCGACGGATCAACGTGCAATTCTTGAAGGTTCTCGACCGGAAGAATATTCAGATTGAGATCTGGGAGCGTGGCGCCGGTTACACCCTGGCCTCGGGCAGCAGCAGCAGCGCCGCCGCGGCCGTCGCCCGCAAGCTGGGTTTGGTGGACAACACCGTTCAGGTCCACACGCCCGGCGGGATCATCCAGATCGACCTGGACGACAACTTCGCCGTGCTAATGACCGGGCCCGTGACGAAGGTCGGCGAAGGCACGCTGTCCCCCGAAATGTTCGAGCCACCACATTAGTGTTGTTCCTCGGACAGAGTCTGCGGCGCGGTCAGGCCGCTGGTCGCAACCAATGGGGACGGACTTTCCCAATCCCGGCTTCCCCGAAGCCAAAAAACAGACTGGCCAAATCCATATCTTTCGCCGATTTTAGCCGACGTGATTCGCGCATGTTTACCGGAACCTACACCGCGCTGGTGACGCCGTTCAAAGACGGCAAAGTGAGCGAGCCCGCGCTGGAACGTTTGATCCGCGCGCAGATCAAAGCCGGCGTGGACGGGATCGTGTCGGTTGGGACGACTGGCGAATCGCCCACGCTCAGCTTCGAGGAACACATCTACGTCATCGAGAAGTCCATCCAGTTCGCCTCGGGCCGGATCAAGGTGCTCGCCGGCACGGGTGGCAACTCGACCGATGAAGCCATTTATCTGACCGTCGCCGCCGAGCGGGCAGGGGCGGATGGCTCGCTGCAAGTGGCGCCGTATTACAACAAGCCAACGCAGGAAGGGTTGTTCCAGCACTTTCGCGCGATCGCCTATGCGACCAAGCTGCCGATCGTGCTCTACAGCATTCCCGGCCGCTGCGGGGTGGAGATCGGCGTCGAAACCATTCAACGCCTCGCGCGGGAATGCAAGAACCTGGTCGGCATCAAAGAGGCCGGCGGGAGCGCCGAGCGCGTCAGCCAGCTCCGCGCCGCGCTCGGTCCGAAGTTTACGATCCTGAGCGGCGACGATTCGCTGACGCTGCCGTTCATGGCCGTCGGCGCGCAAGGGGTTGTCAGCGTGGCGTCGAACGTCATCCCGAAAGAAGTGGCGCAGATGGTCCGCGCCTTTGCAGGCGGCAAATCGGCGGCAGCGTTGAAGCTGCACGACAAGTTTTATCCACTCTTCAAAGATCTGTTCGTCGAGACCAACCCGGTTCCCGTCAAAGCCGCGTTGGCAATCATGGGACAGATCGAAGAGGAATACCGCCTCCCCTTGGTGCCGATGCATCCCACGAACCGCGAGCGGTTGAAAGGGACTCTGCGAGGCTGCGGTTCGTTGAAGTAACGCTGGCGGCGGCTGACGGGCCCAGGGAATTCCGAAATGACCAAGATCATCATCACCGGGGCCAAAGGCCGGATGGGCCAGACCCTGGTGGCCTGTGCGGAGCGTCGGCCCGATTTTCAGATCGTCGGTCAAATCGACCTCGACGATGACTTGTTGACCGTGATCAAGGAAGGGGACGTGGTCATTGACTTCAGCTTTCACGAGGTGACGGCGATCATTGCCACCACGTGCGCCGAGCACAAAAAGGCGCTCGTGATCGGCACCACTGGACACGGAGAGGCGGATAAATCCGCCATCCGCCAGCTCCAGTCCACCATTCCGATGGTCTGGGCCTCGAACTACTCGACCGGCGTCAACGCGTTGTTCTGGCTCGCGCGCAAGGCGGCCGAAATTCTGGGCCCGGGCTTCGATCCGGAAATCGTCGAAATGCACCATCGCACGAAGAAGGACGCGCCCAGCGGCACGGCGCTGACCCTGGCGGGAGTTGTGGCCGCCGTGCGAAAACAGCAATTGAAAGACGTTCTCTGCCACGGTCGCCACGGCATCACCGGTGAACGCGCCCCGGCGGAGATCGGCATGCACTCGTTGCGCGGCGGCGATGTGGTGGGCGACCACACAGTGATTTTTGCCGCCAACGGCGAACGTCTTGAGCTGGCGCACAGGGCTTCAAGTCGTGAGACGTTCGCCCAAGGCGCCCTGCGCGCCGCGCAGTGGGTGGTCAGACAACAACCGGGTCTGTATGACATGGAGGACGTACTCGGCCTCAAATGAGTGCGGAACGTGGAGCCCGGATTTCGGAATATGGACGAGCAGTGTGCGCCGGCCCGCGAGCGCAGATTTTCAATGCCTGTCAAATCGCCATTTGATATTCCGAAGCTGGAATTCGAACTGCAAAAGCTGGCGTTCCTTGCCCTCGGCTCAAACCTGGGCGATGCGAAGCAGAATGTCCTCAACGCAATGCGCCGCTTGCAGGAGTTCTCGGACCTGCCCCTGCTCCGTTCCTCGCTCTGGCAAACCACGCCCGTCGATTGCCCGCCGGATTCGCCAACCTTCGTCAACGCAGTCGTCGGTTTTCTTCCCCGGACAACCGAGACGCCGGAAAGCCTGCTCGGCAGGTTCCAGGCGCTGGAGATCGAATTCGGCCGGCCACCGAAGAAGGTGCCGAATGAACCGCGTGTTCTGGACCTCGACCTGATTGCGTTCCGCCAGGAAAGACGTGCCTCAGATCCGTTGACTCTGCCCCATCCGCGCGCGCATCTGCGCCGGTTTGTGTTGCAGCCGCTCAGTGAAATCGCGCCCGATCTGGTGCTCCCTGACCAGATTCTCAGCGTCCGCCAGTTGCTCGAAACACTCCAGTCAAGGGAGAGACTCGTCCGCCTGACTTAGCCGGTTCGACGAAAGTGGCGAGAGCCGATCGGACCGCTGCGGGTGCGCCAGACTATTTGGCTTCTCGAGGTAACTCGAGGCGACGCCGACACGACTTCTTGGCCGCGCATTGAGGCCGTGAACCGCTGAGCGAGTGTCTTAAAAATAGGATTGAGCCTCCGCCGTCCCACGACCACGCTCTGCGACCATGAACCGGTTCGTGGATAGCCTCCTTTCGTTTTTCGCGCGCATTGGGACCATGGACCTGCCTGGAAAATCCAAAGCGCCGCAGGGGCGGCGCACTCCAAAACCTGGCGGAAGTTCGAACGAGTGTGGCCAACGCGGCAGCGTCTTGGAGTAGTGCGGACGACGCCCGCCCGCATGGTTGGCGTCGCATAGCGACGCTTGAACAATTGGCCGAACACCGGCGTTCAACCGTCGCTACGCGACGGCAGACGCGTGTTTGTCCGCGAACCGTGGGTTGAAACCCTGCCGGCGCTTCACGGAACTCGGTGAAGACGAAAATACGAAGTGCCGGCCGGGCCGCTGAACGTCACGGTGTTGTCGCTGCCAGATGCAATCGGCGCATTCGTTACCGTGGACCAATTGTTCGGCGCCGTCAGTTCACTGGTTGACTGGAGTTCGTAATTCACCAGCCCGGTCGGCCAACGGATGGTCACGTTGCTCCCGTCGGACCGCTCCGCGTGCAAGGAGGCGCTGCCGGGATAGATCTTCGCCACAAACCCGTCGCCAAACCCGCCGCCAAACGCGGTCTGCACCGGGTTCGTCGCAGGCACTGTTGGGAAGTCGGTCGAGACGGTGGAGCCGGCCACGTAGGCGTTGCCGGCCGAATCCAAGACGACGCTGTAGCCGTTGTCGTTGCTGTTGCCTCCGAACAGCGTTGAAAACTCCGCGGCGGTTCCATCCGGCGTCAGCTTCAGCAGAAACACGTCGGACCCGCCGGCCGTCGTCGATTGCATCGAGTTCGCGGTGAAAAAATTCGTCGAGAATGTCTCGCCCGTCACGTACGCGCTCCCACTCGCGTCCACGGCGATACCCCATCCTTCCTCCCGATCGGTGGATCCAAAGTAGGTCGAATAGACAAGGTTCGTGCCGTTCGGGGCCAACTTCACGACAAACACGTCCTCCACGCCGTTATTGGTGGAGGAGATGGCGTTGCGTGTCGGGAAGTCCGTCGAGAACGTGAAGCCGGTCAGGTAAACGTTCCCGGCCGCGTCCAGGGCAAGTCGCGTGGCGCTTTCATTTCCGTTGCCGCCAAGATAGGTCGAAAATACCTTCGTCGCGCCATCTGCGCTGAGGCGCGTCACGAAGACGTCGTACCCACCGCCGAGAAAATTGGTCTGCACCGCGTTGGTCCACGGAAAATTCAGCGAACCCGTAAAGCCCGCGACCACTGCTCCACCCGACGAATCGACGGCAATCGATTGCCCGCGGTCTTCCCCGCTGCCGCCCAGGTAAGCGCCATAAAGCACCCGGTTGTCCGTCGTCGTCAACTTCGCCACAAACGCATCGTACGGTCCGCCACCGAACGACGAATCCAGGCCGTTCGTCGGGAAATCGGTCGATCGCGTGAAACCGGTTACGAACGCATTGCCGCCGCTGTCCACCGCGATGCCCACGCCGTTCTCTTCGTCGCTCCCGCCGAGGTAAGTCGAGTAGAGCAGGTTCGCTCCGCTTGGGTCCAGCTTCACTACGAAGGCGTCGTACGGATAATACCCAAAGAACGCCACGCCGTGGATGTTGGTCGAAACCGCGTTTGGGCTCACCGGAAAGTTCGTCGAGAACGTCGCGCCGGTGAGATAAACATCCCCGCCGGGACCGAGCGCAATGCCAAAACCAACGTCGTCTTGATCGCCTCCCAGGTAGGTGGCATACACCAGGTTGGTCCCGGCCGGACCGAACTTCGCCACAAACACATCGGTCGGCCCTCCGTTGAACGTCTCGTGCGACGGATTGGCCGTCGGGAAATTCGTGGACCCGGTCTCGCCCACCACGTAAACGCTACCGCTCCCGTCAACCGCCATGTCCCACACCCGGTCCAGGCCGGACCCACCCAGATACGTCGAATAAATCAACACGGGATCGATCACCAGAGGTCGCGCGCGGTCGTACGCACCCAACTCGAAGCTGACGACCCAAGGTCGGGCATTCGCCGCGAAACCTTCGCCGTGGCTCACCAAATAGCGGCCAGCCACCTCCCGACGCTCGCCCGCCACCACCTGATAAACAACAAATCAACACCGGGATACACCTCCCGATAGCGGACCTTGCCAAACGTCGGCACGTTCCTCCGCCACTTCGTCGGATCGTTGCCGATAAAATAGTTGATCTTCGTCGGAGCCTCCTCGAATCCCTCGTTCGCGCCCTCAGCCGCAACGCGACCGCCAATCAGCCTGATCCGCAGCCATGCCGACTGTGGCGTCGCCCGAACCGACCGCGAAGCCGCCCGTTCCGTCGCGGTCCTTTCCCGCCCACGCTGGCGCGGCGTCCCTTTGTCCTCCAGGTTCAGCCGCAAGGTCAGCACGGCTTCGTCCGGTGAAAGAAACAGGGTGTAGCCCCGTCCCCGACTGACAAACCGGCCGCTTTGCGTGTCGCCTTCCTCAAACACCAGCGGCAACCGTGCGAAAGAGCTGGTCATCGCGCCTCGCCCCGGAATCGCCAGGAGGAGGGTCGCGCTGAAAACCGCGAGCCAAAGGGTGGCCGCCCATCGCTCGGAGCTGCTCCTGAACGAACTTCGCGATTGCCTACTGATGGCCGCTGAACCCGAGGCGCAGTCTCGTCTATAAGGATACGCAGCGGACTGCTGAGTCAGCTCTCCAAGCCTCCTCCGCGCACAGGTCCATGCGGGCCCCATACCTGCCGCCCCGTCGATCTGTTCCATAATTGCTTTGCGATCCGAGAGTCGGCGGCGATGGTTGAGGTTTTAGGAAGGTGTGTCAAAGAATTAAGGCCCCGAACCTGGGGGGCGCAGTCGGCGCTACGGGGGTTGCGGCTCTGCCGTGCGGCGGAGCTTTCCATGCTTGACAGGTCCTCTGTGCAACCAAAGCATGCCCGCCACTTGGTCTTCAGCCAATCGCAAACCGAGGACCATTCCCATGCGAACACGAGCAGGTCTCATGCTGTTTTGGCTGGCGTTGTCGCGACCGGTTTCGGCCGCGCCTGATCCCGCCACGTATTTTCCCGGGCAACTGCTCGTCAAATGGAAGCCCCTGCCGTCTGGCGTC
>WNFU01004641.1_pt1 | contig 17452 bp, 15 predicted proteins | sample 5400121 | NCBI WGS metagenome assembly WNFU01 (sample SAMN13153360, study PRJNA577476) | soil metagenome | isolation source: 100 cm soil or saprolite under grassland replicate 1 | place: USA:California | collected 2016-06-15
ACTCTTCCCTGAGTGAAGTTCATTGTTCCCGTCTGGGCGAAGTACGATATAAAGGGGGGTTGGGGTGGATTTGGGGGAGTTCGCCAATCCCCGCGAAGAGTTGGCGAAGTCTGAACCTTGCCACGCCGCGGCCAGTCGCGAGATCCTGTCGGGCCGAGGACGACGCATCGGACGCGCCGTTTCGCGTCAGGACCCGCGACGGGACGCCAGCTCGGATCGTGTCAGGCTTGGCAACCGATTCCCGGCTCTCCCGACATGACCGGCGGCGGGCGCGTGTGCATGGGCGTGCACAAGGCCACGCGCGAGGCGGCCGGAGCCGGCTTCGGGGACCGTGTCACGATCGAGGTCGAACGCGACGAGGCGCCCCGTGAGGTGGAGGTCCCCGACGAGCTCGCGCAGGCGCTGGCGCAGGACAGGGTGGCCCGAACCGTCTACGAGGGGCTCTCGTTCACCCACCGCAAGGAGTACGCGCGCTGGGTGGCCGAGGCGAAGAGGCCGGAGACGAAGGCCCGCCGCGTCGAGCAGGGCCTCGAGATGCTCCGCGCCGGTGTGAAGGCGCCGAGGATGTAGGCGGGCCGCCCTTCGGTCGTAGGGCGGGCCTTGTGCCCGTCCGGCCGGGGGCAAGCCCCGGCCTACGAAGGTTCAGGTTGGGCCGGGGGCAAGCCCCGGCCTACGAAGGTTCGGGTTGGGCCGGGGGCAAGCCCCGGCCTACGAAGTTGCGGCGAAGATCTCCTCGGCCGCGGCCACGGCGGCGCCACGCTTCACGGGGTAGCCCATGTCGGCGAGCGTCATCTCCAGGGCCGCCAGGCACCGAATGATGTCCAGGCGGTCGTAGTACCCGAGGTGCCCGATCCGGAACACCTTCCCCTTCAGCGGCCCCTGGCCCTGGGCGAGGATGACGCCGTGGTCCGCGCGCACCCGCGCCACGAGCTCGTTGCCGTCGATGCCCTCGGGGGCGCGGATCGCCGTCACGGCCCACGCCTTCTCGGGGTTCGCTCCGAACAGGTCCAGGCCGAGCGCCCGCACGCCGTCCTTCACGGCGGCCGCCAGCAGCCGGTGGCGAAGCAGCGCCGCCTCCCGCCCCTCGGCGAAGTACATGCGGAGGGCCTCCCGGAGGCCCTGCATGAGGGAGATGGCCGGCGTCCACGGGTTCTCGGGGTCGGGGAGGTCGTACGAGGCCTTGTACGAGGCCCAGTCGAAGTAGAATCGCGGGTTCGTCGCGGTCTTCGACGCCTCCCACGCCGCGTCCGACACCGCCACGAACGCGAGGCCGGGCGTGGCGGACAGCGCTTTCTGCGACCCGCCGACCGCGACGTCGACGCCCCAGGCGTCGCACTCGAACGGCACGGCCCCCACGCTGGACACGCAGTCCACGACCAGGAGCACGCCGGCCGCCGTCGTGAGCCCACCGATGCCCTCGATGTCGTGGATCACCGCGGTGGAGGTCTCGCTCTGCTGGACCAGCACCGCCTTCGTCGGCGCTTCGGCCAGCGCGGCCTCCACGTCGGCGAGCCGGACCGCCTGGCCCCACTCGTAGTCGATCGTGCGCACGTCGAGCCCGTACGCGGTCGCGATCTTCGCGAACCGCTCGCCGAAGTATCCGGCCACCGGCACCACCACCCGGTCGCCGGGGGAGAACAGGTTGGCGACCGCCGACTCCAGCCCGCCGGTCCCCGACGACGTGAAGATCAGGACGTCGTTCGTCGTGCGGAACAGGCGCTTCAGTTCCTCGGTGACCTCGCGCAGCAGGGCCCCGTACCCGGGACCGCGGTGGTAGACGAGCGGCGCGGCCTGGGCCAGAAGCACCTCGGGCGCGACCGGGGTGGGCCCGGGGGCCATGAAGATCTCGGGCTTGTCCATCGGTGACCTTCCCCCTCGGACGATCCGGCCGAGCGTACCACGCGATTCCTGGCCCTCCCCCGAGCCAGGCCGACGGTGCAGCGATGGGGCAGCTCGGTTGCTAGGCGGCCTGTTCGATCTCGGCAGGATCGTCCACGAGATCGCCACCAATCACCTTCTGGAGGTCGGTGAGGTCGACATCGCCGGACTCTTCCGTGGCGATCCAGGTCCCTCCCACCAGGACGACGTCCTCGACGTCGAGCGCCTCCCTCACCTGCTCCCTGAGCGGCGTATCCGGATCCGTGATCGTCGCGATGAAGTCCAGGTCGCCGCCCGACTCGCTGGCACAGAAGGCCCGCCTGGCGGTCGGCTTCGGAAACCCCTCGGCCGACCGGCAGGGGATGCCGGCGCTCGCCAGCTTGGCGGTGAGCTCGGCCACGGTGGCGAAGGTGCTCTTTCCCTTGCCACCCCCGCCCCCGGCGCACGCCGCGAGAGCCATGAGCACGACGAACGATGCCGCGACCATCGAGGCTCGACGCTCGGGCATGCTTCCCTGGCGGATCGACCGTCCATGCCCGAACACGGACAGCAGCATGCTCTTCACGGATGATCCGGAGCAACCCTCGGTCCGTCCCCGGTAGGAGACACGAGTCACGACTGTGGCGGGACGACAACCCGGTGAAGCCCGCATAGCCTCCTGTCATGCGCCGCGCTCGGATGCTCGTGACCCTGTCGGCCGCCGCAGCCGTCCTGGCGTCCGCGTGCGGCCAGGGGGGTTCGCCGGCCGGGGCCACCGGAATCGGCACCCCCTCCTCGGCCGGAACGCCGTCGTCGCTCCCCCTCAGCCGGGGATACCTCGAGATCGGCACGTACAGGACCGACGTGTTCCGGCCCGCGTTCACGATCGACATCCCGGTCTCGTCGACGTGGGGGACCTACGGCGAGACGGGACGGCGGGTGATGATCGGGGACCAGGAGGGGTTCTTCGGCTTCCTGGCCCTGACCGCTGCCAGCGGGCAGGCTCCGACCGCGACCGCCTTCGTCCACACGTTGCGGGCCCAGCCCGGCCTGGACGTCGACGCCGTGGCCCACCCCCCCTTCGCCGGGTTGCCCGCCGTTCGCGTCGAGGTGCTGACCGCCGACGGGCCGTCACGGATTGAGTATGGCGGCCAGCGGCTGGGCCTCCCCCGCCGCGGACACGCGCAGCTGTGGTTCGTGGAGGTGGGCGCCGCGCCGGTGATGATCGTGCTGGCCTCGCCGGCGACGAAGTTCCGGTCCTTCTCGCGGGACGCGCTCCAGGCGCTCGACACCGTCCAGTTCCAGGCGGGGTGAGCGCCCGGTCGGCGCCGGATCGGCGGCGGTAATGTTGACGGGGCGTCGGTCCGCCTTCGCGGGCCGCCGAATCCGTACTCACTCCTGATGGCGACGATCCGGTTCGTGCTGAAGCGTCTGGTGGCCCAGCGCCTCCTGGGGCTGGCCATGGTGGTCACGCTCGCGTTCAGCATCGGGGTCCTGGTGGCCGGGCCCATCTACGCGGACTCGGCCCGGGAGGCCATCCTGTCCTCGCAGCTGCACACCGCCGACGTCACCGTGAAGAACGTCCGGTTCACCACGTTCGGCAGCGACCAGTTCCCCTACGCCGACGCCGACAAGCAGATGCGCCAGGCCCTCCGCGGGATCCCGGTGGGGCAGCTGATCCGGCAGGGCTTCTCCAACATGCGCCTCACCGTGCGGGGGCGGTCCGGGTCGTTCCCGCTGCTGTTCCGCGACGGCGCCGGAAGCCACCTCCCGCTGAAGGGCTTTCCGCCCGTCGGCCCGAACCAGATCGCGTTGCCGGACGGGACCGCGCGGCTGCTGGACGTGAAGGTGGGCGACGTGGTGCTCGCGTCCGGCGCGAGCGGAGCCAAGGTCGCAATGCAGGTGACCGGGATCTACACGCCGCCCCAGCCGAGCGACTTCTGGTTCGGATCGCTCAGCCCCTTCCCGCCCCCCGACTCCACGCAGCCCGCGCCGTCCATCGTCGACCGGACCGGGTATCTGGCCCTGGCCCAGCGCCTCGGCCTGACCTCCCAGTTCTTCTGGGACGCGTACCTGGACCTGAGCGGGCTCAGCTTCCAGCAGGTCGTGCCCGTCGCCAACCGCATCCAGCGCCTGGCGTTCCCGGACACGTCCCCGCTGGCGAGGACCGGGAAGAACACGGGCTTCCCGACGCTCCTGGAGATCGTCGAACAGCGCACCGCGAACCTCCGGGTCCCCGTGTACCTGGTCGTCTTCCAGATCGGCGCGGTGGCCCTCGCCGTGCTGGCCGGCGTGGCGTCGCTGGCGCTGACCCGGCAGAGCTTCGAGCTGGCCGTGCTCCGGAGCCGGGGCTTCACCCGGGCCAAGCTGCTGTTCGCCCAGGCGGGACAGACGGTCGTCACGGCGGTCCTGGGGTACCCACTGGGGCTGCTGATCGGGATGGGGCTGGCCCGGCTGGCAACGCACGCGAACGGGCCGGCGCCGCCGGGGACGATCTACCCGATCCGGCTGGCGCTCCCCTCGTTCCTGGCCGGCGCCGTCGGGGCACTGGCCGGCATCGCCATCCTGCTGCTGCTGTCGCTGCCCGTGATCTCCCGCACCATCATCCAAGAGCGCAGGCTGCTGTCCCGGGAGGCCAGGCCCCTGCTGGCCCGCTATCCGATCGAGCTGTTCATCCTTCCGCTCGGGATCGCCGCCTTCTACGAGGTGAAGACGCGGGGGTTCCTGCCCATCTCGCAGAAGGGGGCGCTCGACCCCCTGGTCGTCCTGGCCCCCACCCTGCTGCTGTTCGCGGCGTCGTTCATCGCGCTGCGGGTGCTGCTGTTCGTGCTGCGCCGGCTGGAGCGGGTCATCGGACGGACGAAGGTCCTTCCGGCATACCTGGCCGGGCGGCGGCTGGCCCGGTCCCCGGGGACGAGCTTCGCCATCTCGCTGCTGCTGGTGCTGGCCATCGGGCTGCTCGTCGTGTCCACCTCGTACCGGGCCACGGTCATCCGCAACCACGAGGACTCCGCGCACCAGGACCTCGGCGCGGACTGGCGGGTCGAGGTGGCCGCCCCGGCGAACCAGCTCGCGGCCATCGAGCACATGCCGCCGGGGACGACCCCGATCATCCGGACCGACCCCGATTTCGAGCGGGGGTCGTTCTCGCCGCCGCCGGTGGCCCTGGCCATCGACCCGGCCACGTACGCGGGCGGTGGGTGGTGGCGGGACGACTACTCGCGCGTCCCGGAGTCCGAGATCCTCTCGCGGCTGTCCTCGCCCACCCCGGGCCTCGCGCTGCCGAAGGGCACGACGCAGGTCCAGCTGACGGCGGAGGCGACGAAGTCGGCCTCCGGGCTCGCGCTGGAGGCTTCGCTCCTGGCGCCGGGCGGCGAGGTCCGGACCGCGCCGCTGGTGGCCGAGAGCGGCACCGTGATCCAGCCGGGGACCGCGACGTACACGGCCCAGGTCCAGGGGGCCACGCGTCTGCTGTCGATCGTGGCGACGGAGGCCGGCGTCGTGTCGGGGAACAGGCCGTTCGTGCTGACGGTGACGAGCGCCCGGATGCTCGGCGGGACCGGGCCGCCGGGCATCGACCTCGGCCACTGGGCGCCGCTGGGGTGGCGGGGGAGCTCCGGCCAGGTCCAGTCGGGCGGCCACGCCGTGACCATCACGATCGCCCCGGGCGTGGGAAGTGTCGTCGGCGGGATCATCCCGCCGGAGGAGCCCCTGCCCGCACTCGTGTCCTCCCAGGTGGCCGTCCAGGAAGGAACCCGGTTCGACCTGACGCTGGGCGGCGCGACGGTGCCCGTGCGGGTGGTCGCGCAGGCCCGCGGCTTCCCCTCGTCGGTGGGTGACTTCATCGTGGTCCCACTTCCCACGCTGGCCATCGACATGGCCAGGGTGGGCGAGCCGGCCCTGGCCGTGAACGAGGTGTGGGCCATGGGCGACGACCCCCGGCCCGAGCTCCGCCAGGCCGGGTTCATCCCCGCCCACACCGACGGCGCGCGGGCCGAGGTGGCGCTGCTGTCGCAGCTTCCCCAGAGCCTGGCGGTCGGCATGCATTTCACGGCGGCGGCCGGAGGGATGGCGCTGGTGGTGATCGGGGTGTCCGTGGGCCTGTACTTCACGCAGCGCCGGCGGGAGTTCGAGTTCGCGTCCCTGCGGGCCATGGGGTCGCGCTCGCGGCAGGTGACCGGGGCGCTGCTGACCGAGCAGGGAGCCATGATCGGGTTCGCCGTGGTGGCGGGAGCCGGCCTCGGGTTCGCGGTGGTGCGCCTGATGATGCCGTACTTCGGGAAGGCCGTTGGCGCCGCGTTCCCCGCACCCGTCCTGACCGTGGACTGGCGGTGGCTGGCCCTCTACGGCGCCGCCATCGCGGCCGCGACCATTGTCGGGCTGGTGTTCGCGCTCCGCACCCTCCTGCGCTCGTCGGTCACGTCGGTGCTCAGAGGTGAAGCGGAGTGAGGGGGGCAGCAGCCCCGCGGAGCGGAGCGGAGCGGAGCAGGCCGCTGCATTCCCCCTGGCCGAGTCGGGCCGCCGCAGGCGGCCGGGCGAGGAGTCGGACATGAACCGGTGGGGGTCGTTCGGGGCGCGGGGGCGGCCCGTCCGGCGGCCACCGGAGCGGCCGACCCAGCGTGCCCGGCCGGGCGACGTGCAGCCCGCGGCGCCCGGGACCAGGCTGACGTGGGGAGAGGCTCCCGGCGAGGTGAAGCTCGCGCCGGACGAGACCATCGTCCGGTTCCGGCACGTCTACAAGATCTACCGGATCGCGGACACGGGGGTCGTGGCCCTGGGCGGCGTCGACCTCGAGATCCCGCGGGGCGAGTTCCTCGCCGTGGTCGGCCCCAGCGGGTCCGGCAAGTCAACCATCCTGAACCTGGCCGGGGGCCTCGACAGCGCGTCGGCGGGTTCCGTGGAGGTGGACGGCCACGACCTCGGCCGGCTGACCGACGAGGAGCTGACCAGGTACCGCCGGGACCAGGTGGGGTTCGTGTGGCAGGGCACGGCCCGCAACCTGGTCCCCTATCTGACCATCCGGGACAATGTCGGCCTGCCGCTCATCGCGAAGGGCCAGGCCCGGTGGACGGGGAAACGGGCCGAGGAGCTCCTGGAGGCCGTGGGCCTGGGCGACCGGGCCCGGCACCGCCCCGGCGAGCTGTCGGGGGGCGAGCAGCAGCGGGCCGCCATCGCCGTGGCCCTGGCGAACCTTCCCTCGCTGCTCCTGGCCGACGAGCCGACGGCGGAGCTCGACACCGAGTCGGCCGAGCGGGTGCTGAGCGCGTTCCGGGCGGTGAATCGGGAGTTCCGGGTCACCATCATCATGGCCACCCACGACCTCGTCGCGGCCAGGAAGGCGGACCGGTCGGTCCGGGTGCGCGACGGGAAGCTGGTCCACGAGGGGCACGCGGTCGGGCGGCTGGACGAGGAGGGCTCGGTGCGGCTGCCGGCCGAGGCCATTCAGGCGCTGTGGGGAGCCGACGTGGAGGCCGAGATCCACGACGGCGAGATCCGGCTGCGGCGGAAGTCCGAACGCGGCCTGGCGGGCGCGCCGGCGCCGGTCGGCGACGAGCCGTGGCGGCCCCCGGTCAGGCCCGTGGAGACCGGGCCCGCCGCGCAGGCCGGTCCGGCCGCGGAGCTCGAGCGGGCGGCCGAACGCGAGCCGGCCGCGGAGCCCGAGGCGGCGCGGGAGGAGGAGACCGGTGGCTGAGCCGGCCCTGCTGTCCGGGCACGACATCGTGCGGACGTATCCGGGCCGTCTCGGCGTCACCGCGGTCCGGGGCGCCTCGCTCGACCTCCGTCCGAAGGACTTCGTCGCCTTCATGGGCCCGTCGGGCTCCGGGAAGACGACGTTCCTGGGGATCCTGTCCGGCCTTGACCGGCCCGACCGGGGCGAGGTCCGGTGGCACGGGGAACCCATGGACCGGCTCCGCCCGCAGGCCTACACGGAGCTCCGGCGCCGCCAGATGGGCATCGTCTTCCAGAGCTTCGGCCTGCTGCCCGCCCTGTCCGCGGTGGAGAACGCGGAGCTGCCCCTGCGCGTCGCCGGCGTCTCCCCGAAGGTGGCGCACGAGAAGGCGGTGGACTGGCTGTCCCGGCTGGGGCTGGCCGACCGCCTCGACAACCGGATCTTCGAGCTGTCCGCCGGCCAGCAGCAGCGCGTGGCCGTGGCCCGCGCGCTCATCGTCGAGCCGGAGGTGGTGCTGGCGGACGAGCCCATCGCCGAGGTCGACACCGAGAACGCGGACCTGATCCTGGAGGCGCTGTGGGACGTCGTGCGGCGAGGCGGCGCGGTGCTGGCGGCCACGCACAACCCCGAAGCGCTTCGATACGCCAACCGCGTGGTGCTGTTCCGCGACGGCCAGGTCCAGGCCGAGGGCACGCCCGCCGAGCTCGCCGGCAGCCTCACCGTCGACTGAAGGCGATCAGCCGTCGTCGATCGGGTGAATCACCAGCTCGGTATGCCGCGCGATGGCATCGAAGTCCGCGTTGTTGTGAAGCACTGCGGCGCCACCCCGGATGGCCGGGACCGCGATGAGGCAGTCAACGAGGCTCCGGATGGTCTCCCCAGCCGAACGGCAGGTCCGATAGATGAAGGCGGCCTGCTCGTAATCGGCAAGCCCCTCAATATGAAGGAACGGAAAGCTTCCGAGTCGAGAATGCAGCACTTGAAGCTCTCGGGACGATCGAGCTCCGGCGAGCAATTCCATCGCGACCGGTTCCGTGACGACGAGGTTAGCGTCCGCGAGCAGAAGCCGTCGCATCGTTCGGTGTGGAGGACTACCGGTCGCGCGGAAGAACTCGATCCAGGCCGAGGTGTCGACGAGGATCAAATCTCCGGGTAACGGGTCCGCCGCATCTCTTCCAGGTTCCCTTCCCAGCCCATGCCCTCGAGATCCAGCATGTCCCGCGGCCGCTTGTCGCCCACCAGCCGACGGAGTGCGAAGTCGATCGTGGCGCGCTTGGTCGGCAGCCGATAGAGCTTCATCGCCTTCTCGATCAGTTCGTCGTCCACGACGACGTTCAGCCTGCCCATGGGGCAGTTTACACCTCGATACACATCGATGTGTATCGCCGTGCCGTGCGTCAGAACCGGAGAGCGCGCCAGACGTCCTCGCCGCGGTCGTGGAAGTCGATGTCGGCATGGCCGCGTCGCACGCCGTTGCGGCGGAACATCTTCGCCCAGATCCCCTTCTTCCCGTTCCGGCCGACCGACCGGGCCAGCGACTCGATCCTCGCGTCTCGGAGCCGCTGCTGGAGGTTGAGGTCTCAGGCAGGGTGACCGACTGTTGGCAGGAACGCCATGGCTCTCCTTGCCCCTATGGTCTCACGCGGGTGCGCCAGCCATCCGAACTGACCGCGGGATGGAGCGAACGTTACGGCCGGGCCGGGGCCAGGGTCCGGAGGTCGACGTCCTCGTCCGCCAGCGCGGCCGGGTCCGGGCGGGCCCGCGCCTTGATCAGCGGCATGGCCCGCCGGACGTCCCGGGGCCGGTTCAGGCTGACCGCGGACAGCAGCACGCCGTCGGACAGGTAGAACGCCGAGAAGCTCCGGTCCTCGACGCTTCCCCGGAACACCAGCCGGTCCCACGACAGCGCGACGCCGGCCATCTGGAGGTTCACGTCGTACTGGTCGGACCAGAACCAGTGGGGGTCGTCGAACGGCTCCCGCGAGCCCAGCAGGTTCCGGGCCGCGACCGGGCCCATCTTCAGGGCGTTGTCGAAGTGCTCGATCCGGATGCGCCCGAACACCGGATGGTCGTGCGACGCCACGTCGCCGATGGCGAACAGGCCCGGGACCGAGGTCTGCAACGTGGCGTCGACCAGGATCCCGTTCTCGACCGCGACGCCGGTTCCCGCCACGACCTCGACGTTCGGCTGGACGCCCACGCCGACCACCGCGAAGTCGCACTCGATCCTCTCCCCCCTCGTGGTGACCACGGCCTCCACGCGCCCCGAGCCCTCGAACCGCTCCACCGACTGCTCGAAGTGCATGCGGACGCCGTGGTCCCGGTGCACGGCCTCGAGCACGGCTCCGACCTCGGCGCCGAGCACCCGGTACAGGGCCGTGGCGAAGTACTCGACGACCGTGACGTCGGCGCCGAGCGACCGGATCGACGCCGCGACCTCCGCGCCGATGAAGCCCATGCCCACGATCGCAGCGTGCGCGCCGACCGCGGCGGCGGCCCGGATCCGGTCGGCGTCATCCGGCCGGCGGAGGTCGAGGACGCCTTCCAGGTCCACCCCCGGAACGTCGAGGCGGCGGTTCCGCGCCCCCGTGGCGATGAGCGCCCGGTCGTACGAGAGCGAGCCGCCGTCCGACAGATGGAACCGCCGCGCCGACGGGTCGACCCGCTCCACGCGCACGCCGGGCAGGAACTCGATCCCCTGCTCCTCGTACCACTCGAGGGGCCGGACGAAGGCCTCGTCGAGCGTCTGCTCGCCGCGCAGGTACTCCTTCGACAGCGGGGGCCGCTCGTAGGGCGGGACGGGCTCCTCTCCCACCAGCACGACCCGCCCCTCGAACCCCTCCTCGCGGAGGGCGGCGGCCGCCGTGCCACCGGCCAGGCCGGCGCCCGCGATCGCGATGGTCTCCGTCACGCCTTCACGCCTGGACCTGGACGGCGTCCCCTTCCACGCGGACCTCGTACGTGTCCACGGGAACGACGGCCGGCCCGTTCAGGACCTCGCCCGTCGAGACGTCGAACTCGCTCCCGTGGCACGCGCACATGATCGTCGTGCCGTCGAGCTCACCCTCCGCCAGCGAGCACTGCCGATGCGTGCAAGTGTCGTCGAACGCATAGAACGTGCCGTCGGCGTTCGCCACGGCCACGGCATGCCCCTCCACGTCGAACGCCCGAACCTCCCCCTCCGGGATCTCTGCCACCGATGCGACCGTCACGAACGCAGCCACCGTGCCTCCCTTCCCTTTCCCCAGTACGCGTGAGCGCGAGACCCCGATTGTGCCGAACTCGGAGGGTCCTCGTGGCGCGACGCCGCTGACGCAGGGTCATGCCCGCCCCCGCCTGGGCATCCGCAGCCGGCGCCGCATCCCGCTCGCGCGTGGTTCCGGGCCGAGCTCCTCGTCGCCGACGGGCTGTGCCGGACGGCGCGGCAGGTGCGGCCACGCCACGATCGAGATGCCGAACACGAGGTAGAGGAGCGCGAGCACCAGGACGCCCGTCCGGAACCGCAGCGGCACGATGGCCGGGACGAACGCGCCGGCCACCCAGGCCAGCTGGAACAGAACCTCGTAGCGGACGAACACCCGGCCCTGCATCCCGCCCGGCGCCGAGCGCTGCATCAGGCTCTGGAAGGCCAGGCGACCGAACTCGGTGGAGGCCCCCACCAGCGCGGCGAACAGCGCCAGCACCAGCAGGTCGAAGGCGCCGAATGCCAGGAGCCCCGCCACCCCGGCGGTGAACAGCGCTCCCAGGACGAGGCTCTCGTCGCGGATCCGGCCGGGCATGCGCGGCGCCAGCACGTCGCCCAGGAACGTCCCCGCCGTGGCCCCCGCTGCCAGCACACCGAACCAGTACGTCGGCTGGTGGCTCCGCCGGAGGGCGAAGGCGAGCAGGAACAGCAGGAAACCGCTGGCGCCCCGAAGGACGGCCGTCCCCGCGGCCGCCGTGGCCAGGCGGGCGATCCGCCCCAGGGGCCCGGCTTCCCCTTCCACCCGCTTGACCGGAGGCTGGGGCAGCCGCAGGTTCATCCAGGCAGCCACCGCGTACGCGAGGGCGGCGAAGTACAGGACGCCGGTGGACCCGGCGATCCTGGCCACCAGGATGGCCGGCCCCGCCGCCACGATGGCGGACACGGCGGCCAGCCGCCCCAGGCGCGCGTTGACCGTGACCAGGCCCTCCTCGGACGGCGCGTAGGCGAGCGTGAGGCCGTTCTTCGTGATCCCGTGGACCTTGGACAGCACGAGCAGCACGAAGGCGGCCGGGAACAGCAGCAGCGTCGAGACGTTCGGCGCCGCGTAGATCGCGGCGATCACCCGGCCGGCGGCCGCGCCGAACGAGATGGCCCGCCGGAAGCCTCCCCGGTCGAGCAGCGGGACGAGGAGGGGGCCCGCCACGGCGATCGGAGCCATCGTCAGCCCGAGGTACAGCGCCACCTTCAACCGGGCCTGCCCCACCGGCAGCGAGAAGAACACCGAGTTCGCCAGCGCCACCGCGACGATCGCGTCGCCCGCCACGCTCGCCATGTGCACCAGCGAGTACCTGTCGAGGGGTTCCTCGGACCGGTACATGCGTTGGAGCGGGCGGCTGGCCCGCTCGACCGTCCGTCCCAGGAACAGGACGACGTCGGCCGCTCGCTCCAGCACGCGATTGGCCCCGGACGGCCCCGGCCCGGAGTCGATCGGGCGCGGCGGCGGCGCCCCCCCTCGGGATGGGCGCTCGTGGCGCCCCGGCGGCCTCCTCACCGCGCCGTCCTAGCTGCTGTCCAGCCGTTCGCGCAAGAGGTCCCGGGCCACCTGCGGGTTGGCCGAGCCGCGGGTCTTCTTCATGAGCCGCCCCACAAGGAACTGGAGCGCGCCCTCCTTCCCCGCGCGGAACTGCTCGGCCGGCTCGGGGTTCTCCGCGATGACCTCGTCGACGAGCGCGCCGAGCGCCCCGGTGTCGGAGACCTGCCGGAGACCCTTGTCCTCGACGATCTCCTCGACCTCCCGGCCGGACGCGAAGGCCTCCTCGAGCACTGCCTTCGCGCCGGCGGTCGAGATCGTGCCGTCGTCGACCAGTCGGGCCACGTCGGCCAGGTGCTTCGGGGTGACCTTCCCCTCGGGGGGCTCGATGTGGGCCGCGTTGGCCAGCGCCGCGAGGTCCTGGGTCATCCAGTTCGCGACGACGGCCGGCGCCGCGCCCAGGCCCACCGTCTCCTCGAAGAAGTCGGCCCACGACCTCGCCCCGGCCAGGACCCGGGCCTGGGCGGGCTTCAGCCCGTACGTCTCTTCGAACCTGTGGCGGCGGGCGGCAGGCAGCTCGGGGAGCGACGTGCGGATCTCCTCGACCCACTCCGGGCTCGGCTCGACGGGCGGGAGGTCGGGCTCGGGGAAGTAGCGGTAGTCCGAGGCGTACTCCTTCGACCGGCCCGGGTGGGTGACGCCCGTGTTCTCGTCGAAGTGCCGCGTCTCCTGGGCGATCGCGTTCCCCGCCTCCAGGGCCTCGGTCTGCCGGTCGATCTCGTAGCGCAGCGCCCGCTCCACGCTGCGGATCGAGTTCATGTTCTTGACCTCGACCTTCACGCCGTACTCCGCCGAGCCCGTCGGGCGGAGGCTCACGTTGGCGTCGCAGCGAAACGAGCCCTCCTCCATGCGGACGTCCGACACCCCGAGCGCCTCGAGCGTGGCCCGGAGCTCGTTCAGGTACGCCCGGGCCTCCTCCGGCGACCGGATGTCAGGCTCGGAGACGACCTCGACGAGGGGCAGGCCGGCCCGGTTGTAGTCGACGAGGGCGTACTCGGCGCCGGTGATGCGGCCGGTCTGGCTGGCATGCGTGGTCTTGCCGGTGTCCTCCTCCAGGTGCACCCGGGTGATCCCGATCCTGCGCCCCTCGCCGCCCGGGAGCTCGACGTCGAGATGCCCGCCCACGCACAGCGGCAGGTCGTACTGGGAGATCTGGAAGTTCTTCGGCATGTCCGGATAGAAGTAGTTCTTCCGGTGGAACAGCGACCGCGGCGCGATCTCGCTGTCCAGGGCCAGGCCGATGCGGACCGTGAACTCGATGGCCCGCTCGTTCGGCACCGGCAGCGACCCCGGGTGGCCCAGGCAGACCTCGCAGACGTGGGTGTTCGGCGGCGCGCCGAACTCGTTGGGGCATCCGCAGAACATCTTCGTGGCCGTGGAGAGCTCCACGTGGCACTCCAGCCCGATCACCGCTTCGAGGTCCGCCATCGCGTAGGAAACGATACCGGCTTGCGGGCGCCCCCCGGGGCCCGCCTCACTCCAGGACCCGGAACAGCCTCCATTCCTCCGGGACGCCCTTCAGGGCGCGCGGGCCTTCGTCGGAGAAGGCGAGCCCCGACCCGCCGACGAGGTCCCTGACGGTGCTGGAGACCAGGACCACGCCGGGGCCGGCCTCGGCCATCACGCGCTGGCCGATGTGCACCGCCATTCCCGCCACGTCCCCGTCCGCGAGCTCGACCTCGCCGGTATGGAGGCCGGCCCGGATCTCGAGCCCCAGCGGGCGGACCGCGTCGCGGATGGCCACCGCGCAGCGCACGGCTCGGGCCGGCCCGTCGAACATCGCGAGGAAGCCGTCGCCGGTGGTGTCGATCTCCCGGCCCCGGAACCGCTCCAACTCCCTGCGCACCGCGGCATGGTGGGCGGCGAGGAGCTCCGCCCAGCCCCGGTCGCCCAGCTCCGAAGCGCGCTGCGTGGACCCCACGATGTCCGTGAAGAGCACGGTCGCCAGGACCCGGTCCACTTCGGGTGCCCGCGAGATCCCCCCGACGAACCGCTCGATCTCGTCGAGGAAGTTCCCCGCATGGCTGACCCAGGAGAAGTATTCCCTGCCCGGGCCGAACGAGCTCAGACGGTGCAGGAACGTGGCAAGGGCCGGCTCCTCCCACTGCGCCTCGATCGAGTGCCAGAACTCCGGGACGAGGACGAGGTCGGGTTCGCCTTCGCCGACGACTTGATACGCGGGCCCGCGACGGAACGGGCGTGTCGCGAGGAGCGCGTCCGGTCCCGCTAGTCCCAGCCCACGCGGCGGCGGAGCCAGGCCACCGCTTCCTGGCCCTGGGCCCGCTGGAACGCTCGGACGCCCGGGATCCCCGGCGGCGGAGGGAGCGATCCGTGCCACACGAAGAACCCGGCCAACGCGGCGACCACCGCGTCGACCCGCTCGGGCGGCGCGTCCCTGCCGAGCGCATGGCGGTCGAACAGCTCCCACGGCTCCGGCCCTCGCTGCATGGCCACGCTCGGGAGCATGAACGTCAGGTCGATCCACGCGGCCCCCACCGACGCGTGGGGCCAGTCGACGAACACCACCCGGTCCGGCGTGAGCAGGATGTTGTCCGCGCGGAGATCGCCGTGCAGGAGGGTCTCGCCGGCAGCGGCGGCCGGCCACCGCCCCTCCAGTTCGGCCAGCCGGGCCAGGTGGGACCGGGCCCAACCGTCGAGCCAGTCCAGCGGGGTCTCGCTCGCCGCCAGCTCCCGCCACCCCCGGAACTCCTCCTCGAAATACACCGACACCGGCGCGGCATCGACCGGCGACGGCGTCAGCGAGTCCGCGAGCCGCTCCACCGCGGCCAGGACCCGGTCCAGCTCGTCCTGCCGCCACGGCGCCTCCGGGTGCCGGCCGTCCACGTCCTCGAACGCCAGGGCCACCCAGTCGCCGTCGTCGTGGGAGAAGAGGAAGCGCGGGACGGGCGCTTCGGCCGGCATGGCGGAGGCGATCCTGGCCTCGTTCCGGTGCATCCGCGGCGACTCCGGGTTCGGCGTGGAGCCGACGGCCTTCACGAAGGCGTGCCCGCCGTCGGCCAGCCGCAGCCGGGCCGCCGTGCCCGGGGAGAACCCGCCCGGTTGCACGATCGCCTCGACCACGGGGGAGCCGAGCCGTTCCTCGATCGCCGAGCGGACGTGCCGCGGCAGGGCCTCCCACGCCAGGCGGGGGCCTTCCGCCGCGGGAAACGCCGGTGGCGGATCGAGTTGTCCCATTGCCGGGAGCCTACCCGGGCCCGGCCCCCGCTTGACAGGCTCGACCTAGCGGAGGAAACTTACCCACGTTCAGTTATCCGTGTTAGCCGGACGGACGGTAGGAGCAGGAGGGCGGACATGCTGGAGCGGCTGGGACGGTTCACGGTGCGCCGGCGGCGGTGGATCCTCGTGGCGACGCTGGGGGCCCTCGTGGTGGCCGGGGCGTTCGGGGGGAAGGTGGCGGACCACCTCTCCACGGGCGGGTTCGCCGATCCGAGCTCGGAGTCGAGCCAGGCGGCGGGCCTGCTGAGCGGGCAGTTCCACACCGGGAACTCCAACTTCGTCCTGCTGGTCCGGGCCCGAAGCGGCTCGGTCGACGACCCGGCGGTGGTCCAGCGCGGCCTGGCCCTCACCCGGCAGCTGGCCGGCGAGGCGCACGTCGACGGCGTGGTCTCGTACTGGTCGCTGAAGAACGCTCCCCCGCTCCGGAGCCGGGACGGCTCCGAGGCCCTCGTCCTGGCCCGGATCCAGGGCGACGACGACCAGGTCCGGGACCGGGTCAAGCTCCTGGAGCCCCGCTACGCGATCTCGGATTCGGACGTCACGGTGCAGGTCGGCGGCCGGGCCGAGGTCTTCCACCAGGTCGGGGACCAGGTGGAGAGGGACCTCCAGAAGGCCGAGGGCATCAGCGTCCCCATCACGCTGGTCCTGCTGATCCTGGTCTTCGGGAGCGTGGTGGCGGCCGGCCTCCCGCTCGCGATCGGCGGCGTGGCCATCATCGGGACGTTCCTCGTCCTTCGCGTCATCGCGTCGCTGACCCAGGTGTCGATCTTCTCGCTGAACCTCACCACGGCCATGAGCCTCGGCCTCGGCATCGACTACGCCCTGTTCATCGTGTCCCGCTACCGCGAGGAGATGCGGGCCGGGCTGGCGCCGCAGGACGCGGTGGTGCGCTCCGTGCAGACCGCCGGTCGGACGGTGCTGTTCAGCGCGCTGACCGTGGCGGTGTCGCTGGCCGCGCTGCTGGTGTTCCCCCTGGCGTTCCTGCGCTCGTTCGCGTACGCCGGCATCGCCGTGGTCGCCCTGGCGGCCACCGCCGCGGTCGTGTTCCTCCCCGCCGTGCTCGCCATGCTCGGAACCAGGGTCGACAAGTGGGTCCTGTGGCGGCGGACACCCAAGCCGGTGGGCGAGGGGTTCTGGCACCGCCTGGCCACCGTCGTGATGCGGCGGCCCCTGCCCATCGCCGCCGCGATCATCGCCCTGCTCCTGCTGCTCGGGGCGCCGTTCCTGCGCGTGAACTTCGGGCTCCCCGACGACCGCGTCCTGCCGAAGTCGGCGACGAGCCGCCAGGTCCAGGACCAGATCCGAACCAGGTTCGACGCGGAGGAGATTTCCGCCATGTCGGTGGTCGCGCCGAGCGCGGCGGGCGCCGATCCGGCCGAGCTGACCTCCTACGCGGAGCGGCTGTCGCGCCTGGACGGCGTGGCCCGGGTGGACGCGCTGACCGGCTCGTTCGTGGACGGGCGGCAGGTCGCCCCGCCCAACCCCACCTCGGTCCGGTTCGACGCGCCGGGCGGGACGTGGTTCTCCGTGGTGCCGTCCGTGGAACCGCTGTCCGGCCGGGGCGAACAACTCGTCCGTGACATCCGCGCCACCCCCGCCCCGTTCGGCGTGGTGGTGGGCGGCGACGCCGCGCAGCTGGTCGACTCCAAGGCGGCGCTGTTCGGGAAGATCGCGCTGGCCGGCACCCTCATCGGCATCGTCACGTTCGTGGTCCTGTTCCTCATGCCCGGCAGCGTGGTCGTCCCGGTGAAGGCGGTTGTGCTGAACCTGCTGAGCCTGTCCGCCACGTTCGGCGCGATGGTGTGGGTGTTCCAGGAAGGCCACTTCAGCGGCCTGTTGAACTTCACGCCGACGGGCCTCATCGACACCACGACGCCGATCACCATGTTCTGCATCGCGTTCGGCCTGTCCA
>WNFU01011255.1_pt1 | contig 17451 bp, 19 predicted proteins | sample 5400121 | NCBI WGS metagenome assembly WNFU01 (sample SAMN13153360, study PRJNA577476) | soil metagenome | isolation source: 100 cm soil or saprolite under grassland replicate 1 | place: USA:California | collected 2016-06-15
TTCTCCAAGCCGAGGTGCGCGCGGATCTTGTCGTAGACCTCCTGCGAGCCCTCGGGGTTGTCCACCATCATTGCGACGGCCACGTTCGCCTCCTTTGCTCAATGGACCTACGACGAGCACGCTACGGAGCGAGACACCGCCCCGCATCGCGCGGATCCACCAATTCGGACGAGAAACAGCGTGGTTATTTCTGACCACGCGGCGTGCGTCAGACCAGATCGCGCTCGAACGCGAACGCGGTGGCCGCGGTACGCGACGAGACGCCGAGCTTGGTGAAGATGTTCTGCACGTGCCGGGCGACTGTGTGCTCACTCACGACCAGCGTCGAGGCGATCTCCCGGTTCGTGTTCCCGGCCGCGACCAAGCGCAGCACCTCCAGCTCACGCGGACTGAGCCCATGGGTGTCGGCGGGCGCCGCGCGCCCCGTGAGCGAGTCGACGCGGGCGAGATCCGGCGACGCGCCCAGGCGCTCGAAGGCGCCACGGGCCGCCTCCAGCTCCAGCGCGGCTGAGTCTTCGTCCCCGAGGGCGCGGCAGGCGAGGCCGATGAGGACGCGCGCGCGTGCAGCCTCATACGGCGCCTCGAGCTCCTGCCACACCTGCCACGAGTGACGCAGCGGCACAAGGGCAGCCCGGGCGTCGCCCTCGGCGAGCTCGACCGCTCCCCGGGCGTGGGCGGCGATCGCCTCCAGCATGGCCCGCTCGCTGGCGGCCGCGATCTCCGCGAGCTCGCGACAGGCCCCGCGCGTCTCCTCGATGTCGCCGACGGCGAGCATGATCTCCGCGTACGCGGGCAGGAGCCCCGCACGCTGCAGCGGCTCGGTCGTCTCGCCCAGGATGCGCCGGATCGCTGCAGCCGCTGTATCGGCGTCTCCTTGGCCGAGCCGCAACAGGGCCAGGCCGGGTTGCGGTTCCCGCCCGTAGCCACTCGCGTCTCGGTACGCCTTCTCGGCCGCAGCGAAGTCCCCCTGCAGGCGAAGGAGCTCCCCTTGCTGGTAGAGCGCCTGGCCGGTCGCCGCCCGATTCATCGCCTGCTCGCAGCGCCCGCGCGCCAGCCGCGCTTCCTCGAGCGCATCCCGCCACGCACCGTGCAGCTGCATGATCCCGGCGCGATGCGCGAGGCACCGGCCCGTGAAGGCCACCATCTGCGGCTGCTGCTCGCACCAACGTGTCAGGGCGTTTGTCCACTCGCGGGCGCGGCGTGGCTCGAACGCCTCTTCACAGCAGGCGATCACGCCGCAGTAGACGACGCCGCTCATGACCGGCGACACCTCTCCGGCAGTCACCCCGACCATGGCCTCGTCAAGGAGCCCTAGACCTTCCTCTACACGCCCCTCCTTGATTCGGATGAGGCCCTGGAAGTGCACCGCGGCGGCGAACAGATCTGCGTCGCCGAAGCGCTCGCCCATCTCGGCGGCGCCGGCTGCGGCGGCGTACGCGGCCTCGTAGTCCCCCATCCCCTGATGCTTGAGGGCGACCGGCACCAGCAGATAGCCCTGCTCGACGCAGTCCTGCCCCTCGCGCTCGACCAGGCGCTGCGCACGGCCGAACCATCCCCCCGCCGGGCCGATCTCTCCGCGGATCGCGAGGTTCATCCCGATCCAGAACGCAGCGCGCGCCGCCCGAAGCTCTTCGCCAGCGTCCAGGGACACGTGGTGGGCACGCTCCAGGATGCGGAGGAAGTCGTCCATACGACCGACCATATGGGCCGATATCGCGAGCAGCTCGAGGTCCTCCGTTCCCAGCGGCGCCGCCTCGTCGGCTCGTGACAGCGACTCGTAGGCGTCCATCCACGCGCGCTGTGCGTAGGCCTCACGGCCGTGTTCGAGTTCGTTGCCCCTCATTTGCTGACGATTCACTGCTCGTCATTGTCACCCTTCTGTGTCTACGAAGGGATGAGCGGGCCGCCGCCCCGCTGCCCGCCGACACGGACCGAGGCGCCGCCGAGCTGCTGCGATGGTCGTTCCGAGGCAAGGACGCAGGGAGCGCCCAGGCTGGTCAGCCTGGGCGCGAGAGAGGACACAGCCTCGGGGCGAGCAGCGCGGCCCGGCGGCACAAGGCTCATTGTGTTGGAGCCTCTCAAGCCACCTGATCGCTCGACGCTTCCGAGAAGCGCAGGGAGGCGGGGGTCGTCAGCTGCTCGCCGGTCTCGAGCAGCGTCTTGAGAGCGGAGAGGATCATCGGCCAGCCGCCGTAGAGCTCGTCGTTCGCGCCCTCGCGGAGCTCGTCGTGAATGACCGTCAGCCGGCAGGAGTCGCCGACCGGCTCGATCTCCCACGTGACCCTCGACTGCCCCTCGCGCTTCACGTCCTCGCTCCACAGGGCCGTCATGCTCTGAACGAGCCGGCGCCGCGGTTCGACCTCGAGGTTCTCGCCCTCCACCCAGACCCCGGTGCCGTCCGGACCGGTGGCCTCGTACCTCGAGCCGGGTGTCCAGTCGGAGCTGACCCGGGTGCCGAACGAGTACTTGCTCCTCATCTCGGGGTCGGTGATCGCCTCCCACAGGCGCTCCGGCGTGGTCTTGATGTAAGACTCGTCGCGATGCAGATCCTGCTGCGCGAGGTCGCGGAAGGCGATCTTCCGATCCTCTTCGAACACCAGCTGGACCCGGCCGCGACGGCGATGGCTGCGTTCCCGTCGCGCGACCGAGAGGCGTTCATGGCTCACTTCGGCTACTGGATCGGCCGCGAGTACTGGGGCAAGGGCATCGCCAGCGCGGCGCTGGCCGACTTCTTGGACGTGGTCGAGGACCGTCCGCTGCATGCGCGCGTCGCGAAGCACAACGCAGGGTCGATCCGAGTGCTCGAGAAGTGCGGGTTCGCAAGGTGCGGCGAGAACGACGAGGAGCTCGTGTTCCGGCTGGACGCTAGTGCGTCTCAGGCACGGACGCCATAGAGCCTCCACTCGCCCGGGACACCCTTGAGCCCACGAACGCCGCGGTCCTCGAACTCGATCCCCGAGCCCGCCACCAAGTCCTTCACCGTGCTCGAGACGAGCACCTCGCCCGGCCCGGCCTCGGCGGCGACGCGCGAGCCCATGCTGACGGCGATGCCGACGAGCTTGCCGTCGTGCACCTCGCACTCGCCAGTATGCAACCCGGCGCGCAGGTCGAGGCCGAGCTCCCGGACGCCCGCGACGATCGCCTGCGCGCAGTGGACAGCACGCGCCGCCCCGTCGAAGGCTGCGAAGAAGCCGTCGCCTGCGGTGTCTAGCTCCTCGCCGCGGAAGCGGGCGATCTCGCGCCGCACAGCCGCATGGTGGCGCGCGATCAGATCACGCCACGCGCGGTCGCCGAGCGCGGCGGCGCGCTCCGTTGAGCCGACGATGTCGGTGAAGAGGATGGTCGTCAGGACGCTGTCGGGGACGGGCGCCTCCTCGCGGCCGCTCAGGAAGCGCTCGACCTCGGACGGAAGCTCGGCAGAGGTCTGGATGGGAAAATCGTCGCCGGGGATCTGGACGGCCGTCGCGCCGGGGATCAGTGCCGCCACCCGGAGCGCGGCGTCGCGCCTCCGCGCACGGTAGATGACGAGCGCCGGCACGCGGATCGTCGGTAGCACGTCGGAGATGTCCGTGTCGTGCACCATCCGGAAGAACTCCGCCGCGGCGCTGGGGCTCGCCGCGAAGCGCAGGTAGTCGGCGTGCCACCGCAGTACGTCCTCGTCCCCAGCCATCGACGGGAGGATCGTGCGCGTGATCTCGTCGCAGAGCTCGCGCGTGCCCCAGCGCTCGCGCGCCTCCTCGGGCGATCGCGGCGGGGCCAGCGGCAAATCCGCCGGCGAGGCGAACGGGTTATAGAGTACGAGCGCCCGCGTGCGCCCGGGATATGTCGCCGCGAAGAGGGCGCTGAGCTGGCTGCCCTGGACGGCGCCAAGTAGCGCCGCGCGCTCCGAGCCGACGGCGTCGAGCACGGCTCGGACGTCGTCCATCTGCGTCTCGAGCGTCAGCGTACGCGGCCGGTCGGAGAGACCCGTGCCTCGCTTATCGAAGAGGATCAGGCGCTGGAACGAGGCGAGCTGCTCAAAGAAGCTGGCGAACAGCGGCTGCTCCCAGGCGTAGCGGATGTTGCCAAGAAAGGGGGTGAAAACGAGGTCGACAGGACCGTCGCCGACCACCTGAAACGCGATCGCCACGTCGCCGCTACGCGCGTACCGAACGTCCGGGATCTCGATCATGCGGTCACCGGGTCAAGCCGCCACTCACCACGTCGAAGGTGGCGAGGAAGCCGTCTCCCGAGTTGTCGATCTCCCGCTCGCCGCACGCGTCACGCTCGCGCCGCACGGGACTCTGGTGCTCATCGAGCAGCTGCTGCCGGCGACCATTCGCGAAGTCAGCCGAGATCCCACTCATCGCGCGACCTATGTTCACGCTCCGAAGCGTATGCACACCTCCGGTGCCTAGCCGGCCTCGAACCGGCGACCTCCTGGGTGCGATTGCCCAGCAGTCGGGGTCAGGCGTCGGCCAGGTGCTCCGCCACGCGGTCGAAGAAGGTCGACCACCCTTCCCCGGCCCGCTCGTACTGCTCGGCCGACATGCGTCCGCGCTGCTGGAAGCGCATCTCGGTCCGGCCGTCGCCGAGGTCGGTGAGCCCGCCGAACCAGTCCGCGAAGCGCTCGGGCTCGGTCCACTCCTTCCACACGCGCTCACGCGGCGCGTCGAAGACGCGGGTGATCGTGATCCCCTCGCTGCTCCGCGGCTCAGCCATTCTCAGGCCCCTTCTCGGTCGCTTGCAGGCGCTCGTCGAGGCGGTCGAAGCTTCCCTGCCAGAACCGACGGTACTTCTCGAGCCAGTCGACAGCTTCCTTCATCGGCGCACCCCGCAGCCGCGAGGGCCGAAGCTGCGCCGAGCGGCCGCGCGTGATCAGCCCCGCGCGCTCGAGCACCTTCAGGTGCTTGGAGACCGCCTGGACGCTGATCGGGAATGGCTCGGCCAGCTCGTTCACAGTGGCCTCACCCTCCGCGAGGCGCGTCAGGATCGCGCGCCGCGTCGGATCGGCGAGCGCCGCGAACGTGCTCGTGAGCTGGTCGACTGCCACCCTCTTAGTCATCCTCTCGGTTTACCAACTGTCTAGTTGAGTATGGTACCGAGGCATCCCGATGGACCGGCAATCGCCAACGACAAGGAGGGATCACGTGGGAAGGATCGTCGTAACGGAGTTCGTGTCGCTGGACGGCGTCATGGAGGACCCGGGCGGAGCCGAGAACTTCAGGCACGGGGGTTGGAGCTTCGAGTTCAACCGCGGAGACGAGGGCGACAAGTTCAAGCTCGACGAAGCCCTCTCGTCGGAGGCTCTGCTCCTAGGGCGGGCGACCTACGAGGGCTTTGCCGAGGCCTGGCCTTCCAGGGAAGGCGAGTTCGCCGACAAGTTCAACAGCATGCCCAAGTACGTCGTCTCCTCGACCCTGGAGGAGCCCGAGTGGAACAACTCGACCGTGCTGAAGGGGGACGTCGCGGAGGAGGTCGCGAAGCTGAGGAAGGAGCAGGACGGCGAAATCGTCGTCCACGGCAGCGCGCGGCTCGTGCAGACGCTGATCGAGGACGACCTCGTCGACGAGCTCCGGCTGATGGTGTTCCCGGTCGTGCTGGGAAGCGGAAAGCGCCTCTTCGGCGACACGGGCGACAAGAAGCGTCTGCGGCTAGTCGACTCGAAGGTGGTCGGCGACGGTGTCGCCATCCTCACCTACCAGCCGGCGGGCGCGGAAGCGAAGGGGTCGGACTCGGAGTAGCTCGTAGGGTTAGGCCTGTTGCCGAGGATCGAGGACTACGCGCTGATCGGCGACCTCCAGACGGCGGCGCTCGTCAGCCGCGAGGGGTCGATCGACTGGTGCTGCTTCCCGCGCTTCGACTCCGGCGCCTGCTTCGCTGCGCTGCTGGGTGAGCCCAAGCACGGTCGCTGGCTGCTGGCCCCGGCGACTCGAGTGCGCAGATCGACCCGTCGCTACCGGCACGACACGCTGGTCCTCGAGTCCATCTTCGAGACGGACGAGGGCACGGTGCGGGCGATCGACTTCATGCCGCCGCGAGGCAAGGCGCCAGACATCGTGCGGATCGTGGAGGGACTCGACGGAAAGGTGCCGATGCGCTCGGAGCTCGTGATCCGCTTCGACTTCGGCCACATCGTCCCCTGGGTGCGCCGGCTCGACCACGCCGCGTCGCGATCGCCGGCCCCGACGCGCTCTGCTTTCGCACTCCCGTCGAGGTGCGCGGGGAAGACATGACGACCGTCACGGAGTTTGCGCTCGCCCAGGGCGAGCGGATCCCATTCGTGCTCACCTGGTTTCCCTCGCACGAGGATGTACCGGCGGAGATCGATCCCGAGCAGGCCCTCGCTGACACAGAGGACTACTGGCTCGACTGGGCCGCCCGGAACGTGCACCGCGGCGACTACCACGAGGAGATCCACCAGTCGCTGCTCGTGCTGAAGGCCCTCACGTACGGCCCGACCGGCGGCATCGCCGCCGCGCCAACGACGTCGCTCCCCGAGCTCGTCGGCGGCATGCGCAACTGGGACTACCGCTTCTGCTGGCTCCGGGACGCAACGCTGACGATTCTTGCGATGCTGAACGCCGGGTACCACAAAGAGGCCGAGGCGTGGCGCGAGTGGCTCCTCCGCGCCGTCGCAGGCAATCCCGGCGACCTGCAGATCATGTACGGCCTGGCGGGCGAAAGGCGGCTCGACGAGCGCGAGCTCGAGTGGCTACCTGGTTACGAGCAGTCAGCGCCGGTGCGCATCGGCAACGCGGCATCCGAGCAGCTCCAGCTCGACGTCTACGGCGAGGTGCTCGAGGCCGCCTACCAGACGCTAGTGCACGGCGCCACGCCGCACGACCAGGCCTGGTCCCTGATGAGCGCGTTGCTCGGATGGCTCGAGGACGGCTGGCGCGAGAAGGACGCCGGGATGTGGGAGATGCGCGGGCCGGCGCGGCACTTCACGCACTCGAAGGTGATGGCATGGGTCGCGTTCGATCGCGCCGTCCGCTTCCACGACGAGTTCGGACGGCCGGGACCGGTCGAGCGGTGGCGAGCGCTTCGGGACGAGATCCGCGCCGAGGTGCTCGGACGAGCCTGGAGCGATGAGAAGCAGTCGTTCACGCAGTCGTTCGGATCCGACGAGCTCGATGCGAGCGTCCTCCTGATGCCGCTCGTCGGGTTCCTTCCGGCGACTGACGAGCGCGTCGTAAAGACCGTCGAAGCGATCCAACGCGAGTTGACGGTCGACGGACTCGTTCTGCGCTACCGGACTCGGCACGACTCGGCCGTCGACGGACTGCCACATGGCGAAGGAGTGTTTCTCCCCTGCTCGTTCTGGCTCGCCGACGTGCTCGCGCTGCAGGGAAAGGTCGACGAAGGCCGAGAGCTCTTCGAGCGGCTTCTCGATCTGCGCAACGACGTCGGACTCCTCTCCGAGGAATATGACCCGGTCTCTGGCCGCCAGCTCGGAAACGTCCCGCAGGCCTTCACGCACCTCGCGCTGGTCAACACCGCGATCGTCCTCAGCGAGGGCCGCGGCTTGCGGCAGGCTCCCAAGGAGAAATAGCGCGCCATTCGCTGGCCTTGTGAAACGATTCACAGCAGTGGAATCCGATGAGGCCAGATGGTTGACGGTGGACAGAGGTCCCGGCGAGACCTTGCGGGCGGCACTCGAGCGGACACTGCGCGAGGCGATTCGGGCCGGGGCTCTGCGCGAGGGGGTGCGGCTGCCGTCCTCGCGGATCTTGGCGCACGCGCTCGGTGTCTCTCGCGGCGTCGTCAGTGACGCGTACGGACAGCTCGAGGCGCAGGGGTTCCTTGTCACGCGCCCTCGCGCGGCGCCGGTCGTGGCCGGCGTCCATCGGTCCGACACCCCTAGGCGCGAGCCCGAGCCGCCGCGACCCGCCCCGCGCTATGACCTGACGCCCACCACGCCGGACGTGACGCTCTTCCCGCTCACGCGCTGGCTCGCGGCGGCGCAACACGTCGCGCGACGAGCGAGCTCCGCAACGCTCGACTACCGGGAGCCGCGCGGCGAGCACTCCCGCGTCGCAGTCGAGGATCCGTCGCACACGACGCAGCACGAGCGCATCCACGCGTTCGGCTTCGAGGTCGTCGCTCAGCCCGTCGACGACCACGGGATGGTCGTCGCCGGCCTCGGCGCCGACGCCGTGCTCGTGACGCCGGCGCACCAGTTCCCCCTCGGTTCCGTCTTGAGCGGCGAGAGGCGACGAGATCTGCTCGCCTGGTCGCGCGAGAGCGGAGGCCTGATCGTCGAAGACGACTACGACGCCGAGTTCCGTTACGACCGCGAGCCGGTTCGCGCGCTGCAAGGCCTGGCGCCGCAGCAGGTCGTGCAGCTCGGCACCGTCTCGAAGACCTTGGCGCCGGCGCTCAGACTGGGCTGGCTCGTCGCACCGCCAGAGCTCGCCGACGATGCCGAGCGCACGAAGCGGCTCATCGACGACTTCTCCCCCGCGCTCGACCAGCTCACCCTCGCCGAGCTCCTTACCCGCGGTGATTACGACCGCCATGTCCGCCGTGCGCGGGCCGCCTACCGGACGCGCCGAGACCGCTTGCTCACGGCGCTGACCAAGCAGCTCCCCGAGCTGAAGATCGAAGGTATCGCTGCCGGCGTGCACGTCCTCCTGCGGCTGCCACCCGGTGTCAGCGATGTCACGATCGCCGACGCGGCGAGCCGCGCGCGCATCGCTGTCCCGCCGCTCTCGGCGTACCGGATACGGCCCTCTGACGACGGCGGCCTCGTGATCGGCTACGGCCGTCTCCATGAGTCAGCCGTCGAAGCGGCGACGCGAGCGCTCGCCAAAGTGGTCCGCGCGCACTTGTGACGTGGCCTCATCTGACGGCAAGCGCCTGGCCCTTGCCGTCGAGCCGGCCCGGCGTGCAAGAGTGAAACGGTGACAGCCGCTTCCGAGCGAGTCAGAGTACGGCGCGGCCCTCAGAAGGGGCGCTATGACCGAGCCGCGATCGACGCCGTCCTCGATCGCGGCCTGCTCGGCCATGTGGCGTTCGCCGTCGACGCTGACGTCTACTGCATCCCGATGCTGTACGCACGCGTCGGCGACAGGATCTGCATCCACGGCTCGACGGCGAGTCGTGCGGTGCGCACGCTGAGCGGCGGCGCAGGCGCCTGTTTGACGGTCACGATCGTCGACGGACTCGTCCTCGCGCGCTCGGTGTTCGAGCACTCGGCCAACTACGAATCGGTGATCGCCTTCGGCCGATTCGCGCCCATCGCAGACGAAGGTGAACGGCTGGGCGCCCTGGAAGCCTTCACGGAAAAGCTCCTGCCAGGCCGCTGGAGCGAGGTGCGCGGCCCCAGCCGCCAAGAGCTGAACAGGACCGCGATCCTCGCCATGCCGATCTCCGAGGCATCGGTCAAGCGTCGCTCGGGCCCGCCCGACGACGACGACACCGCTGACGCCGCGATCGACACCTGGGCAGGCGTTCTCCCGCTCGTGACCTCCTTCGGCGCACCCATCGCTTCACCGGGGCTGCGACCGGGCATCCCTCTGAGCCCAAGCCTCCTTCGGCTGCTGGCCGAAGCCGGCTGAGACAACCGCGCCCACGACCCGGAGGTCAGGGGCGCAGCGCCCGTCGGAGGGCGACCGCCACGAGAGCTGCGGCCGCGGGCACTACGAGGAAGCCGGCGGAGAACACCGCGAGCGCGAGAACGGCGGCGAGCGCCGAGACGGCGGCGAGGCGGACGCGCCCATCGAGGATTCGGATCGCCGAGACGATCGCCAGCACGTAGACGGCGATGAAGAGCGCCGACGTGGCCCGCACCAGGTCGCCCGCGCCGCCGATGCCCAGAACGAGCCCGGCGAGCAGCGTCACTCCGACCGCTGCGATCACCGCGAGCGGACGCCGGGGGACGCTTCGGTGCGCGTCGGCTGCGAGCCACCGCGGCAGCGCGCCCGACTGCGCCAGCGCCGCCGACAGCTTCGCCGCCCCGGCGAGATAGACGTTCATCGTGCCCATCGTCAGGGCGACCGCGAGCACCGCGGTCGCGTCGCGACCGACCCGGCCGAAACCGACGGAGATCAGATCGGCGAGCGGAACGTTCGAGTCGGTCCCGACCGTGACGCCGATCGTTGCGACCGCGAGGCCGACGTAGACGACCGTGACGACGCCGAAGGCGACGCCCATCGCGCGTGGAAGATCGGTCGCCGGCCGGCGAAAGTCGCCTGCGAGTTGCGCGACCGCCTCCCACCCGATGAACAGCCAGACGAGGATGTTGGCCGCGGTCCCCACCGCCCACCACCCGTGCGGGGCGAACGGCGTCCAGTTGTCGCCGGCGCGCGACGGCAGCGCCACCGAGATCGCCACGGCCATCACCACGATCAGCACGGATGAGAGCGCGAGCTGAAATCCAGAGGAGACGCGCAGGCCGAACGCGTTGGCGGTCAACACGGTCGCGAACATCGCCAGCCCGATCAGCGCGGCGACGACGGTGCCGGACCCGGTCAGGTCGGCCACGTAGAAGCCGCCGATCAGCGAGACCGCCGGAGCGCCGAGCAGCACGGCGGTGAGGAACCACACCCCGGTGACAGCCGCCGCGGCGTCGCCGAGGCCCTCTCGCACATAGGCGGAGACGCCGCCGGCAACGGGATGGCGCACACCGAGCGCGGCAAACGTGATCGCGAGCGGCGCCGACAGCACGAGCAAGGCACCCCAGGCGACGATCGACGCGGCGCCCGCAGCCTGTGCCGCCAGCGCGGGCACGAGGAGGAGCCCGGGACCGATCAACGCCCCGACGTACAGAGCGCTTCCGCGCAGGACGCCCAGGCTGGCCCGTTCCTGCGTGGGGGCGGCGGTCGTGGCAGGGCCCAATTCTCTCGTGGACGGAGCGAGAGCAGCGCTCACTCCGAAACGGTGCCGACTCTCTGGCCCTTTGGGAAGATCCACCGCGAGAACATTTGATGAGGCCAGTTGGCTCACCTCACGCGGGAAACTCATGGCGGGCGGCGCGCGCTAGCGTCACTTCGCCGCGTAGCGGCCGAACCCGCGCTCCAGCCGCGCCAGCCTCGTTCTCCCTGGAGTGACGCTCCTCTCCTGGTGCCTCCCGCAGAGATCATCTGGTGTGCGTACGGTCGACCGCGGTCGAAGCGACGGGCGTAGGAGGGCGTAGACGGCGACCCCGATCGGGAGGCTCGCGATGGAGCTAGCCGTACTCGAACCGGCGACCTCCTGGGTGCATGCGACCTCGGCGAGACGAGATGAGCTGAGGCCCAGCGGCTGTTCTCACCCCACAGTCAGCGGCAGGGTGCGCGAATGCAAGACCTGACACCAAACCTCGATCGGCGAGACGAGATGAGCTGAGGCCCAGCGGCTGTTCTCACCCCACAGTCAGCGGCAGGGTGCGCGAATGCAAGACCTGACACCAAACCTCTTCGGCGAGACGAGATGAGCTGAGGCCCAGCGGCTGTTCTCACCGACCTATCGTTCTCAGTCGTGCGGGAGCTGGAACAGCCGCTCAGGCCACACGCGCCCGCGCCCCTTGAACTGTCCGGAAACAGTCAGGTCACGATCTGGATCGGAGCTTCGTCCACCCCGGAGAAGCCGTTGCCTCCGTGCTCGACGTTGACGAACGTGAGGGCCTGGGCGTTACCGGCCTGGAACACGCCCTGGGACGCCTGCGCTCTGACGGTGAACGTGTGCCGCCGGCCGTCGCACACCGGCACATAGGAACCGTTGCCCGACGTCTGGCCCTGCGAGACGTTCAGGTACGACTGCTGCCCGTTCGCACCCACGGGGCACGCGGTGGTGACGTCGATCAGCACCGCTCCCCCTCCGCTGTCGAGCCGCGCCGTGTCCGCGAGATCGACGAAGACAGTCGGCTGGACGTCGACGACCTCGGCGTCCTGGGCCCGCTCCGTCCGCCCGCGCCTGATGAGCACGGACGCGTTCGCCTGCGCCTCGCCGAGCTGGAACGTGCCGCCGCCCGACGGCACGGTGACGGTAAACGGCCGGAGCGAACCGATGCACGTCAGTGGGAACGACGCCTGTCCGGATGCCTGCGGCTGCGAGACCGCGACGACCGCTTCGAGAACAGTCCACCGCTCGGGGCATGACGCCAAGAGCTGGACGGTGATCGACTGACCGTCGGGCGCAAGCCCTGCGGCCGATTGGATGTCGACGACCGGGCCCGGCGACTGGCGAGCCTCAGCCGGCGCACCGCCGGCTCCGACGAGACCGATCGCGGCGGCGAGGATCAATGCGCGGATGCAGTGCCGGGCGACTGCGCCTTCCATGCGAACCACCTCCGGGGAGAGCGTGAAGCCGATCGTTCAGAGATACGTGCCGCAAAGCGGACCGGTTTCACAAGGAAACCGGCTGCATTCCATTGCAGCAACAGATAGTGGCTCAAACTGAGCCACTACCCAGCAACGCGTTCTGCTATCTCGGATTCCGCGTCGTGAAGTAAGCCGACCGCGGCGAGCTCCTGCGTCTACGAGCAGGCCTCGGCGGCCGCAGGCTCGCCGAGACTTGCTTCACCAAGGTCGGCAGTCGACTGCTCTCCGGCGCGAAGGAGCGCTGCGCCGAGTGCGGCCCCTACGGCGGCAAAGACGGCGCCGACGAGGAACGCGATGTGGTAGCCGCCGGTGAGAGCGGCTAGGCGGCCGTCTCCTGAAGCGAGCAGGCTGTCGGAGCGAGACGCGGCGAGACTGGCGAGGACGGCGAGGCCGAGCGCCCCGCCCATCATGAACGAGGTGTTGACGACGCCCGAGGCGAGGCCCGCCTCGCTCTGTTCGACGTCGCTCATGGCCGCCAGCAGCACCGGGTTGAACGCCATGCCCGCGCCGAAGCCAAGCAGGATCATGTTCGGGAGGACGTCGACGAGGTAGCTCCCGTCGACCGGCGCCCGCGTGAAGAGCACGAGCCCGAGGGCGGCCAGTAGCAGCCCCGTCGAGAGCGGCAGCCTGATGCCGAAGCGCATGACGAGCTTGGCGGAGAGGCCGAGCGACAAGGCGCCCATGATCAGGGTGGCCGGCAGGAAGGCGAGACCGACCCTGAGCGGGCTGTAGCCGAGCACGAGCTGGAGATAGAGCGCGGACAGGAAGAACCAGGCGAACATCGCAGCCGCCCAGAGGACGCCGACGACGTTCGCGGTCGCGACGTTGCGCAGCCGGAAGAGGCCGAGCGGCATCAGCGGCGACGAGACTCGAGACTCGATGCCGAGGAAGACCGCCAGCAGCACGACCGCGGCGGAGAGCGGGCCGATCGTCCGCGCGGACGTCCAGCCTTGCTCGTTGCCGTTGACGATCGCGTAGACGCCGAGCATCAGCGAGGCCGTCACGGTGACGGCGCCGGCGACGTCGAGGCGTCCTGCGGCTGCGCCGCGCGCTGCCGGCAGCAGCCTCAGAGAGAGAACGTAGACGAGGACGCCGATCGGGAGGTTGACGAGGAAGATCCAGTGCCAGTCGAGTACGTCCGTGAGGATCCCGCCGAGCAGGACGCCGATGGTCCCGCCGCCGGCGGCGACGAAGCCGAAGACGCCCATCGCCTTCGCCCGCTCGGCCGGCTCGGTGAACAGGGTCATCATCAGCGAGAGCGAGACGGCGGAGGCGACCGCGCCGCCAAGCCCCTGGACGGCGCGCCCCCCCACCAGGATTTCCTGCGACGTCGCGAGGCCGCAGCCGAGCGAGGCCAGCGTGAAGAGCGTGATGCCGGAGAGGAACAGCCGCCGGTGGCCAAACAGGTCGCCGAGCCGGCCGCCGAGCAGGAGGAAGCCGCCGAAAGTGAGCATGTAGGCGTTCACGACCCAGGCCAGCGAGGTCTGGGAGAAGCCGAGGTCGGCCCTTATCGACGGCAGCGCGACGTTCACGATCGTGGTGTCGAGAACGATCATCAGGGTGCCGAGGCAGAGGACGATCAGCGCGAGCCAGCGGGTGCGGCCATCCATGGTCATGTCTGCTCCTTTCCGGTCATTCGGTCTTGGAGGGTTAGACCGCGCCGCTCGGCAGAACTCATCGGTCGCCGGCCCGATGAGTTTCGCGCCGCCGAACCGTCTCTAGTTGCAGATGACCGCGCCACGTCCGACCACGATCGTCTGCGACGTGGGCGCCCTTGCCCCCAACGCGGTCGCCGTTGACGCCCTCGCGCGGCTCCAGCTCACCGCGCGGCGCCGCGGCTTGGAGATCCGGCTGCGCCACGCATCGAGCGAGCTGCAGGAGCTGCTCGCCTTCGTCGGCCTGCGTGACGTGCTACGCGTCGAGGCGGGTGGGCAGACCGAAGAGCGGGAACAGCGTGTCGGTGTCGAGGAAGAACGTGATCTCGACGATCCGACCGGCTGACACCTCGAGCACCTGAAGCGCCCACGGCTCGTAGCCTTCGCCGGTGGCGCTGGGCTTGTACTGCCCGAACGCCGGCGAGCCGTTCGCAGCGACGGTAGGGATCACCCGCGAGCCGCGACAGCCGATTCCCGGCCCGAACCACCAGCGAAGGATGTCGTCGCGGCCGTTGAGCCACATGTCGTACGGCGGCATCGACTGCGTCGCATCCTCCTGGATCAGGGAGGTGAGCTCGTCCATGTCGTAGCGCTCGAACGCCTCGACGTAGCGCGCGAGGAGCGCGCGGTCCGCCTCATCCAGCGGCGGCGAAGGATCGGAGGCGCTCACCTTGCCGGCCTCGAGCGTCGACCGGGCCCGCTGCAGCGCGCTGTTCACCGACGCGACGCTCGTCTCGAGGAGCTCTGCGACCTCCGCCGCCTTCCAGCGCAGGACCTCGCAGAGGATGAGCACCGCGCGCTGCCGCGGCGCAAGGTGCTGCAGGGCGGCGACGAACGCGAGACGGATCGTCTCGCGCGCGACGGCCACCTCCGCCGGGTCTCCTTCCGGCGCAACGAGGCCGTCGGGGATCGGCTGGATCCACGTCGCCTCCGGAAGCGTGTTCAGGTTGGCGGCATCAGGGCTCCGCGCGGGCCCGAGGTCCATCGGACGCGCGCGGCGCTCCCTCCCGTTCAGCATGTCGAGGCACACGTTCGTCGCGATCCGGTAGAGCCACGAGCGGAGCGCCGCCCGCCCCTCGAAGCGGTCGTAGCTCCGCCACGCGCGGATGAGCGTCTCCTGGACGGCATCCTCGGCCTCGAACGGCGAGCCGAGCATCCGGTAGCAGTAGGCGGTCAGCTCCGCCCGATGCTCCTCGAGCCGCCCCTCGAGCTCGTCAGCCGCGGGCTTGACCGTGTTCGGGGCTTCCTGCACGACGCTCATCGTACGCGTCCGCATCGACGCGCCGAAGCGGCAATTGTCCTCAGCACCGAGGTATCAGCTTGGGAGCGGCTTGCCAGTCTCGAGCAGCGTCTTCAGGTCGCTGAGCACGTAGGGCCACCCACCGCCTGTGTCGGGAACGAAGCCGCCGACCAGCGCCGCGGTCTTCGGGGCGCCGTCGAGGCCTGGTAGGCCTGAGTGGCCACCGCTTTCTCGGTGATGGTCGTCATGCCATCTCCTCCTGTCCGGTTGTCATCTGACCCTTAGACGGCGCGGCGCCGGAAAACTCATCGGCGACGCCGGGCAGGTCCTCGACAAGAGACCCGAGCACGTAGTCGGCGCCGGCTTCGACCAACTCGTCTTTGCTGTAGTGACCACTGGCGACGCCGACGCCGATCGCGCCCGCAGCGTGCGCCGCCGCGATGTCTTTCGGGGTATCGCCGAGAACGAGCACGCGCTGCCGGTCGAGCGCCGAGCCGAGAATCTCGCCGGCACGGTCGATCGCCTTGCGCGTCAGCTCGCCACGGTCGGCCGAGTCGGAGCCGTAGCCGCCGAACGTGAAGAAGCGGTTTAGGTTGGCGCGCGCGAGCTTGATATGCGCCGCGGCCTCGACGGCTCCGGTCGTGATCCCGAGCGGGAAGCCGGCTTTGCAGAGCCGCGGGAGCAGCGCCTCGACCCCTTCGAGGACCGTGTAGCCGGACGAGCTCGCCACCTCCTCCGGCAGCCGCATCAGGTAGTGCGAGATCACCGTCGCCAGCTCCACCGGGGAGGGCTCATGGCCGATCGCGCTCGTGAACGTGAGCCTGCCGACGACCGGGTCGGTCATCCCCGCATCGGTGAACTTCCCGATGTCGGCGGGGATGCCATACAGCTCGTTGAACGCCCAACGCCAGCTCCTCGCACCGGCGCCGCCGGTCGTGATCAAAAGGCCGTCGATGTCGAAGAGGATCGCCTGCGGTCTATCCATCCGTGTCCCACCGCGAGCCGGCGACTCGCGCGTGTCAGCGCCGGCCGACCACCAGGTTGACCCGGAAGCCGGCCCGTCGCACGACTCCGGGCCTCGGCCGCTGAGCGATCACGCGGCCCGGTCGCCTCGAGCGAGCGCGCCGGATCGTTCCGACCGAGCAGTGTGCGCGGCGGATTCGGACGCGGGCCCGGCCGAGCGTGAGCCCGATCACCCGCGGCACGCGGCAGCGAGCCGCTCCCGGTGGCGGAGGTGGCGGAGGTGGCGGCGGGGGTGGTGGTGGAGGCGGCGGCGGAGGTGGCGGCGGAGGCGGTGGGGGCGGGGGCGGAGGCGGTGGAGGTGGAGGCGGAGGTGGAGGTGGAGGTGGTGGCGGCGGCGGCCCGCCACCTGTCACCAGGAAGGAACCGTGCAACGTCGTGTTGTGCGGGTCGCACTGGTAGGTGTAGGTCCCCGGGACGAAGTCGACCTCCCAGGTCACGTCTCCCATCCCGGCAACGTCGGTCAACTCGTCGACGCCCGTGCCCTGCAGGTGGTAGTTGTGAATGCTGGCCAGATCGTGGACGAGGATCGTGTAGTGGCCTTCCGGGAGCGTCGTTACGTCCTGCCCGTTCGGATCGCGCAGGTAGATCTCGAAGCCGGGGCCGACGGTCCCGATCAGGTCCGGCGCCCCGTTGTAGGCGGCGAGCGCGTCGACCAGGCCCCAGCCGAAGTGGTTGTTGGGAACGTGGTCAATGCCGCCGCAGCCCCCGCCGTTGTTCGGGACGCTGACAGCCGGGTTGGCAGTGCTTCCCAGCAGTTGTTTGGTCGCGGCGATGTTCCTGGCCAGGTCGGGGCGCGCCGACCAGAGGAGAGCGACGACGCCGACGACGTGCGGGCCGGCCATCGATGTGCCGCTCCAGCCGGCTCCCTGGTATGCAGAGTCACCGGTGTTCACCGAGGAGCGGACGTTCACGCCCGGTGCGACTATCTCGGGCTTGATCCGCCCGGAGCCGTCGATCGTGACCGGGCCACGGCTGCTGAAGCTGGCCAGCGCCGTCGTGCTGCTGCTGATCGCGCCCGTGGAGAAGGCGGCGGCGTAGTGGGCAGGAGGAGTATCGACTGTGCTGCAGTTCGGGCCGCTGTTGCCGGCGGAGGCCTCGACGAAGATGCCCGCGGCCTCGGTGTTCTCGACGATTGTCTGCAGGGTGTCGGGTGCGCAGCCCTCGCTCGGGGGGCAACCCCAGCTGTTGTTCATCACGTGCGGGCGGAGCGTCGGGTCGGGGTTCTGACCGTTGAGGTCGGTCGGGGCGA
>WNFU01005270.1_pt1 | contig 17447 bp, 18 predicted proteins | sample 5400121 | NCBI WGS metagenome assembly WNFU01 (sample SAMN13153360, study PRJNA577476) | soil metagenome | isolation source: 100 cm soil or saprolite under grassland replicate 1 | place: USA:California | collected 2016-06-15
TCGTCGACTACCTCCAGTCCGTGCTGCTCTCCCGCCTGCCGGCGGAGTCGGTGTCGGTCCTGACGCGGACCTCGGTGCTCGAGCGGCTCTCCGGGCCGCTGTGCGACGCGGTCCTCGACCGGACCGGCTCGGCGGACCTCCTGGAGTCGCTGGAGCGCTCGAACCTGCTGCTGATCCCACTCGACCGTCGCCGGCGCTGGTACCGCTACCACCACCTGTTCCGCGAGCTGCTGCGCGCCAAGCTCGAGCGCGGCGAGCCCGGTGCGGCCGGTGAGCTCCTGCTCCGGGCGGCCGCCTGGTGCGAGGACAACGGCCTCCCCGAGGCCGCCATCGAATACGCCATGCAGGCGGGCGACGTCGACCGCGTCGCGCGGCTGGTCGCCAACGCGGCGTTCCTCATGTACCGGACCGGTCGACTCGCCACCGTCCAGCGATGGTTCGACTGGTTCGATGAGAACGGGGAGATCGAGCAGTACTCTGGGCTCGCCGTCATCGGCGCCTGGTACCACCTGGTGGTCGGGAACCTGGCCGCGTCCGAGCGTTGGGCCGAAGCCGCCCAACGCGGGTTGCTGGAGGGGACGCTGCCCGACGGGAGCACGTCGATCGAGGGATGGCTGGCGCTACGGAGGGCGCTGCTGTGCCCGGACGGGATGGAGCAGGCGCGCAGGGACGCGGAGCTCGCCGCGAAGCTCCTTCCCTTGGACAGCCTGATGCGAGCGCCAGCGCTGCTCGTGCTCGGGATGGCGCACCTGGGGGCCGGGGCCCCCGAGCAGGCGGACGACATCCTGGCGGATACCGTCGAGGTGGCGGAGGACGCCGGCGCGACCGTGGCGGCCGTCGACGCGCTCGCCGAGCGTTCCATCCTGGCGATGCGGCGCGAGGACTGGCACGAGGCCGAGATCCTGGTCGAGCAGGCGCGCGGCGTCATCCGCGAGGCCCGGCTGGACGACTACGTCACCACCATCCTGCTGTACGCCGCCGCGGCCCGCGTGGCGATCCACCGCGGGGACGTGCCGCCCGCCCTGGAGCACCTCGCGCGGGCCCAGGGGCTGCGCCCGCAGATGACCCACGCCCTGCCGTTCTACGCGGTCCAGACGCGCCTGGAGCTCATCCGCGCCTACATCGCCCTCACCGACGTCGCCGGCGCCAGGACGGTGCTCCGGGAGGTCGACGACCTGCTCCGCCGGCACGCCGACCTCGGCATCCTCGGGAGCGAGGCCGACGAGCTGCGCTCGCAGCTCGAGACCATGCACGCCGACGTCATCGGGGCGTCCTCGCTCACGGCGGCGGAGCTGCGGCTCCTCCCACTCCTGGCCACCCATCACTCGTTCCGCGAGCTCGGCGAGCGCCTGCACCTGTCGCCGCACACCGTCAAGACGCAGGCGATCGCGATCTATCGCAAGCTCGGCGTCTCGTCACGTAGCCAGGCGATCCAGCACGCCCAGGACCTCGGCCTGCTGGTCACCTAGGGCGGTACCCATCCGGCCTTTCATGCCGTCTGGATGATGACCCGGCCGAACTGGCGCGGTGTGATTGCCGCGCCGCGGGCGATGGGGACTACCACGCGCCTCGACAATCGCGAGGCGTCAGGGCTGGACGCCAAGACCCACGCCCTCGTCCGTCTCGGAGCGCTGCTGGCCCTTGGTGCGGCGCCCGTCTCGTTCCATTGCAACGTCGAGGCGGCCATCGTCGCGGGCGCCACCGACGAGGAGATCGTCGGCACCCTCATCGCGGTCGCGCCCGTCATCGGCATGGCCCGGGTGATCTCCGCGACCCCCAAGATCGCGCTGCCGATGGGCTACGACATCGACGAGGCGCTCGAGGGCCTCGAAGGGGACCGGCGCTGACGATCGATCCTGGCGGTGCGACGCCTGGTCGAAGGCGCTCACCTGGGTCGGGCGCTGCCGGCAAGGGCTTCGTCACGACCCTCTGGTCCTGCTCGGTCCGGCCCGGCCGCCGGCCCCGCGGGTGGCCCGACCGGCACCATCACGGCTGATCCCCAGGACGGCTAGGAGGCGGGCGACTTGGCCGGCGCCTTGTCCGGCGACCCGCTCCGCCATGCCTCGGCGCCCGCGGTGGTGGCGGCTCTGGCCTGCTCCCACTTGCGTCTGGCGGTCTCGGTGGGCGGCCGGTCGAGCTGCCGCATCCACCGCCGGCTCGCCGTGACGAGCGCGGAGCCGAGCAGCACCATGCCGCTGAACCCCAGCAGACCGCCGAGGCCGACGAGCACCGCCCCGCCGACCACCATCCCCCGATTGACCTGCATTCCGGCTCCGGACGCCCCATCGGTCATGGCCGTACCTCCGTTCGCCATGTCGCCTCGCTGCTCGCCTGTGCGGGTGCCGCGTGAGACCGTGCCACCTGACCGGGTCGGGGTCATCACCCGGTTGGGATGAGGTTGCCGGAGGCGTCAGGCCGGTGGCTGGCGGCGGTCGGCGGCGCCTTCGCCGGGGCGCCGCTCGGCGGCGCGCTGTTCGCGCTGGCGGCGGCCGTGCCCTTCCGCGTCGATTCGGCCAGCTTCCTGGTCGCCGCGTTGCTGGCGCGACGTCTGCGGGCGGACCTGGCCGTGCAGGCGGCCGGGCAGGCGCCCGCACGCCTGCGGCGCAGATCGCCGAGGGTCTACGGTGGCTGTGGCGGCACCGCGAGCTGCAGGCGATCTGCATCCTGCTGACCGTCTGGAACCTGCTGGAGTACGCCATCTTCGCTGTCCTGGTGCTGTGGGCGCTGGAGGTGCTGCGCGTTCCGAGCGGGTTCTACGGCGTGCTGCTCGCCGGCCTGGCCGTCGGCGGTGTGCTCGGGAGCCTGGTCGCCGACCGCCTCGGCAGGGCGCTCGGCACCGGCCGGAGCTTCGCCGTCGCGCTGTGGGGCAGCGTCGCCGCCTACGCCGGCCTCGGTCTCACCAGCGACGGCGCCGTGGCGTTCGCGCTGCTGGCGGTGCTCGGCGCAACCGGGATGCTCTGGAACGTGCTGTCGGCGTCGTTCCGGCAGGCGGTGGTGCCGAGCCGGCTCATGGGCCGCGTCAACAGCGTCTACCGCGGCGCGACCTGGGGCGTCATCCCCCTCGGCGCCGCGCTCGGCGGCGTCACCGCGGACCGCCTCGGCCTGCGGGCGCCGTTCCTGCTCGCCGCCGCCGTGCTCGTCGTGGCCACGGCCGTGGCGCTGCCGCACCTGCGCAGCGCGCGCCTGGAGGCTGCGCGCGCCGCGGCGGCGGAGGGATAGGCCGACCCGACGAGCTGTGTAAAGGCACCGCCGGGTTCCGTGCCAAAGCCGTCGTCGGAGCCGCTATTGCACGGCCGCGTAACGGTCTGCAAGCCGATCAGAGGTCGTGGGGCCATCTTTTCGCCGGAGCGGGGTACCCGGTAATGGAGAACTGGCGGCGGGAACCGGCGAGCTCTGGAACGACAAGCTGCCGGACCACTCCAGGAGGCCCCGGACAAGGAGACCGACAAGGCCGCCGCGCGATCGCGCGAGCACCGGCCGTCCACATGGGCGGATCCAGCCGAGAGGAGACGCACGTGCCGTACATCAAGGTTGGCCAGGAGAACTCGGGATCCATCGACCTCCACTACGAAGACCACGGGTCCGGCACACCAGTCGTCCTGATCCACGGCTACCCCCTCAGCGGCCGCGCGTGGGACAAGCAGGTCCCGGTCCTGCTGGAGGCCGGCCACCGGGTGATCACCTACGACCGCCGCGGGTTCGGGAACTCCAGCCAACCGGCGGTCGGCTACGACTACGACACCTTCGCCGCCGACCTCAACACCCTGATGAACACCCTGGACCTGCAGCAGGCCACCCTGGTCGGGCACTCCATGGGAACCGGCGAGGTGACCCGCTACCTGAGCGCCTACGGGTCCGAGCGGGTCAGCAAGGGCGTGCTGGTGTCCCCGATCCCGCCGTTCCTGCTGCAGACCGGCGACAACCCCGAGGGCCTGCCCGGCAGCCTGTTCGACGGGTTCATCCAGAACGCCAACGCAGACGGGCCGGCGTGGATGAAGGGGTTCCTCGACAACTTCTACAACCTCGACGTTCTCGGCGGCACGCTGGTCAGCGACCAGGCGTACCAGGCCAGCTGGAACATCGCGGCGGCCGCCTCGGCCATAGCGGCGGTGGCGTGCATCCCGACCTGGGAGACCGACTTCCGCGACGACCTGCCCAGGATCGACGTGCCGGTGCTGGTGGTGCAGGGCGACGCCGACCGGATCCTGCCCTTCCCCAATACCGGCAAGCGCCTGCCGGGCCTGATCAAGGACATGCAACTGGTGGTCATCGACGGCGGCCCGCACGCCATCGCCTGGACCCACGCCGACCAGGTCAACAACGCGCTGCGCGACTTTCTCGCCTAACGCCGGTTCTCGCGCCGGGGCCTGAACCCCGTCGGATAGCTGCTGCTGATCGGGACTGGCAAGAGAGATCCTTGCGGGGCGATCCCCGCCGGCGGCCTTGCCGCCGCGGACGTGCGCACCCTGCTCGGCAGCGGCGGCAGCCTGGCCGTCGACCCGGACCGGCGGGTCGCCTACGTCGACGACGGCGGCTGCAGGCGCGTGCTGGCGGTCGGGCTGCCCGCCTGACGGCCGCCGGCGCCGCGGGAGGGGCGGTGGGAGGCGTCGAGCCCGAGGCTGAGCGCCATCCCGTCGAGGACGCGGTCCAGGCCCCGCTCGAAGGCGACCCGCGGATCGAGGTCCTCGCCCTCGACGATGAAGCGGCTCAGCATCGGGTACCTGCCGCTGGCGATGATCTGCCGCACGTACGGCGCCATCGACAGGCGCCACTGGCCCTCGGTCATGCCGGTGCGCCGCTGCGCCTCCAGCTCGGCGATCTCGGCCAGGGCGAAACCGCGGACGAAGGTGGAGAGCGTCAGTCCCATCCACATCATGGTGTCGATGTCCAGGCCGAGACCGTCGACCACCCGCAGGGTGAACTCCGTCACGCGGAGCTGGTTGGGCCCCAGCGACGGGCGCGCCAGGCCGACAGTGGCCGACCAGGGGTGCCGCAGCCTACCTGATGCCAGGGCTGTTCGCGATGACCACGATCACCGGCCTGATCGTCACCGGGACCGCGACGACCGACGACATGGCCAAGGGGGTCATGGACCGGTTCCGCTCCATGCCGATGGCGCGCACCGCGGTGCCGTTCGGGCAGACCACCGCCGACCTGCTGATCGGCGTTGTGAGCCTGACCGGCATGGTGGTCTGCGGGCTGGCGGTCGGCTGGCGGGCGCACAACGGCATCGGCGCCACGGCGGCGGCCTTCGGCCTGCTGCTGCTCCGCTACGCGGTCGCGTGGGCGGGGATCGCGCTGGGGCTGACGATCCGCAAGCCAGAGACCATGGACGCCATGACGCCGCTGGTCTTCCCGCTGACGATGCTCGGCAACACCTTCGTGCCGACCAGCGGCATGCCCGCCTGGCTCCGGGTGATCGCCGAGTGGAACCCGGTCAGCGCCGCGGTCGCCGCCTGCCGCGACCTGTTCGGCAACCCCGGGGCCGCCGCCGGGGCCGCCTGGCCGCTCCAGCATCCGGTGGTCGCGACCATCGGCTGGTCGCTGTTGCTTCTGGTCGTGCTGGTCCCGCTGTCCACGCGCCTGTACCGAACTTCGGGAAGGTGAGCCCCCGGATCACGTGCTGAAAGGCGCGCCGTGGCGGCCGGCGCCGGCGGCGAAGCGGCTGGCGCCGGCGACGGTCTCGCCGCTGGCCAGGGTGGCCAGGCCGTGCCGCAGCTCGTTGGCGGTGGCCGCCTGCTCGTCGAGCCCCCACTGCTCGATGGCCGAGAGGCGGTCGCCGCGCAGGGCGGCCTGGGGCAGGGCGGCCAGCGAACCGGCGAGGGCGACCGCCGCCTGGCGGGCCGTCCCGTCGGCCACCACCCGGTCGACCAGCCCCATGGCCAGCGCCTCGGCGGCGCCGACCGCGCGGCCGGTGAGGATCAGGTCCATGGCCCGCCCGTGCCCGACCAGGCGGGGGAGCCGGATGGTGCCGAGGTCGATCAGCGGCACGCCGGCCCGCCGCGACAGCACGCCGAGCACGGCGCCCTCCGCGGCCACGCGAAGGTCGCACCAGATCGCCAGCTCCAGGCCGCCCGCCACCGCCGGCCCCTCGATCGCGGCCAGCACCGGCTTGGAGAGCCGCAGCCGGGTCGGCCCCATCGGCCCGTCGCCGCCGGGAGCCATCCGCGGCGGCGCCCCGGCGGCGATCGCCTTCAGGTCCGCCCCGGCGCAGAACGCGCCGCCCGCGCCGGCCAGCACGGCGACCGAGCTGTCAGGGTCGGCGTCGAAGGCGCGGAAGGCGCCGGCCAGCGCGGCGGCGGTCGGCCCGTCGACGGCGTTGCGGCGCTCCGGCCGGTTGATGGTCACCACCGTGACCGGGCCCTCGCGCTCCACCAGCACGGTGCGTTCCGCCATGGCGTCTCCCTGATCGATCGTCCGAACGTCGATCGAGCGTGCCAGCGGGGAGTGGCGAAGGCGCGTGTCAGCGCCGGAAATGGCGAGACCGGCGACGAGGGGCATGGGGCACCCCGTCGCCGCCGGTCCGCTGCCAGCCAGGAGAAGCGGTCGGATGCGTGGTCTCCGCCTCCCGAGTGGCAGACCGGATGACATGTGCATTCTGGGTGATCACCCCCAATGACACCTCGTGCACGACAACGTAATCATGCTGCGATGCCTGCGGTATCCGGTATGCGCTTGCTCGGCCGGCGGCGGCGGAGCCGCGCTCAGTCGTTGAACAGCCCGCTGATGCTCTCGCGGTGGTGGATCCGCCGGATCGCCTCTGCGAACAGCGGCGCCGCCGAGACCACCCGGACCTTGGGCGAGAGCCGCACCGGCTGGGTCTCGACGGTGTCGGTGGTGATCAGCAGCCGGATCGGGCTGGCGTCCAGGCGCCGCATCGACCCTTCGGCGAAGACCCCGTGGCTGACCGCGGCCATCACCGACCGGGCGCCCTTGGCCATGAGCTGCTCGGACGCCTCCACGAGTGTGCCGGCGCTGATGGTGAAGTCGTCCACCAGCACCGCGTCCCTGCCGCCCACCTCGCCGATCACGTCGACCACCGTGGGCCGCTCGCGGTGGTCGGAGCGGACCTTGTCGGCGATCGCCAGCGGCGCGCCGAGCCGGCGCGCGAACACCCTGGCCTTCTTGGCGAAGCCGGCGTCAGGGGAGACGACCACCGGATCGGCCAGCCCCTCGGCCCGGATCGCGTCGCACAGGAACGGCCGCGCGTACAGGTCGTCGACGGGGATGCGGAAGAAGCCCTGGATCTGGGCGGCGTGCAGGTCCATGGTGACCACCCGGTCGGCGCCGGCCGCCTCGATCGCGTCGGCGCAGACCCGCGCCCGGATCGAGACCCTGGGTTCGTCCTTCTTGTCCCCCTTGGCGTAGCTGAAGTAGGGGATCACCACCGTCACCGACGAGGCGCTCGCCCGCTTGAAGGCGTCGATCCAGAACAGCAGCTCCATGAAGTGGTCGTTGGCCGGGAAGACCGTCGACTGCACCAGGTAGACCCGGTGGCCCCTGACGTTCTCGAGGACCCGCGGGAACAGCGTGCCCTCCGAGAACCGCAGCACCTCACCCTGGCCGACGGGGATTCCCAGGTGCCCGCAGATCTCCTTGGTCAGCTTGGGGCTGGCGGAGCCGGCGAACACCAGCGGTCCTTCGGCGTCGTCGGTCGCCACCGTTCCTCCCCCTCATCCGCTGCCGCGTTCCTCCCCCCGAAGAGGGTAGCCGATCGGTGCGCCACCCAGTCGGACGTACAAGCTTGAGTGGCGGCGAGGGGGGCACTGCCCAGCTCCCTGAAGCTCAGCAGCGTCCCCTCGCCGCCGGCCGAACGCCACCCCCCCGATAGGCGCCGGCACGACTGTCATTCGGCCACGTCCAATCACCCGCTGGCCCCGGCACGGGAGCACCGCTGGCCAGCAGCTCCATCCGCGCCCGCTCGGCCCAGGGCGCGGTGCCCAGCCGCTCGAAGGTCTCCAGAGCCGGCCGCAGGCAGGCGGCGGCCTCACCCCAGCGCCGCTCCCGCCGCAGCCACGCGCCGTAGTCGAGCCGGGCGCGGGCGTGCGCGAACGGGCGTGCTGAACCGCCGCCGGCGTCCAGCGCGGCCTGGAAGCAGATCTCCGCCTCGTCACCGCCGGCGAGCAGGGCGCGGCAGTGGAAGGTCGTCGCCAGCGCCCACGCCGGCCCGGCCAGCTCCACCCAGCGGTCGAGCTGCGCGAGCAGCGGCTCGGCCGCCGCCGGCCGGCCGGCCCGGACCGCCGCCTCGACCAGGTCGGCGGTGGCCAGCAGCAGCACCGGGGTCGAGCCACTGGAGGAGGCCAGCGGCGCCAGCCGGTCCAGCGCCCGCGCCGGGTGGCCGAGGCTCAGGTCCAGCAGGCCGAGCGCCCAGGTGACGGTCGCGGTGACCAGCGCGAAGCCCCTCGGCGCGGTGATCGCCAGCGCCTCGGCGGCCAGGCGGTCACACTCGGCCGCCTGCCCGCGCGCCGCGGCGATCCAGGCGAGCTGCGCCAGCATGCCGGCGGCCTCCATCGCCTGGCCCCCGATGCGCGCCATCGCCAGCCCCTCGGCCGCGTGATCGGTCGCGGTCGACCAGCGACCGAGCGCGACCGCGCTGCTGGTGAGCTGCCCGAGGGTCGCCGGCAGAGCCCGCCCCAGCACGCGCCGGCTGTCCTGGACGCTCCACCCGTCCGGGGGGGCGGCCTCCGGGTCGCTGGAGTACAGCCGCTCCAGCAGGGCGGCGCAGGACCGGTAGGTGGCGAAGTCGTCGCCGAGCAGCTCCGGCACCAGGCGTGGCGGCAGCGACAGCGCCGGGTCGCTGGCCCACGGCAAGGTCATCCCGGCCGGTGGCGGGCCGAGCCTGGACGCCGCCAGATCGCCCAGCGCCAGCACGTCCCTGGCGAGCGCGCCCGCGCCGGCCAAGCGAAACAGGCGCCGCCCGGCGCGGGTGAGCGCGGCGGCGTCGCCACGCACCCAGGCCGCGCGGGCCGCCAGCGCCAGCAGCTCGGCGGTATGCTCGGCGTTCGATGGCCTCGGCGAGCGTTCCCGGAATTCCCGCAGAAGTGGGAACTGTCCGACGCTTGCCAGAATCGTCGGCTCTCCGGGTGAAACGACCATGTTCCCACCCATATTTAGAAGAGCCCGCTGAGGCACTATATCCTCCCAATGTGATTACTGCTGCTGGCCGTGGCGGCCGCGCCAACACATGAAACTGCCAAGCAAGGGCAATTAACGTCTCAGCTTGAGACACCTGTCGGAAATCGGTATGCTCAGCGACCGCTTTGCGCTATTGGAGGCGAGTGGTTGATTCACCGATCTCGGCGCCACGGTGCTGAGAAAGGGGGACCGTGATGCCGGACGCCTACGGCGAGCTGGCGGCAGGGATCGCCGCCGCGCGTGAGCGCTTCCTGGCGGCAGGGGAGGCGGTCGCGGGGACCGTACGTGAGCAGATCCTGAATTCGTGGCGCAGGTCGCGCTTCTCCAGCGTGGACGTCGACCGTATCGACCCGCCCTACCGGGCCGACATCGACTACGACAACCGCCTGGTGCGCAGCGCCGGGCCGGTGCTCGACCGGCTGGAGCGCGAGCTCAGCGAGGAGCCGATGACGGTGGTGCTGACCGACCCGGAGGCCTGGGTCCTGGACCGCCGCTCCGGCGATCGCGCGCTGCAACGCAAGCTGGACCAGGTTTCCCTGGCGCCTGGCTTCAGCTACGCCGAGGAGTTCGTCGGCACCAACGGCATCGGCACCGCGCTCGAGGACCAGTCGAGCGCCTGGGTCTACGGCCCGGAGCACTTCTCCGCGCGCCTCCAGGCGCTGTCGTGCGCCGGCGCCGTCATCCGCAACCCCCTGCGCGGGCGTGTGGAGGGCGTCATCGACCTGACCTGCTGGCGCGGGGAGGCAAGCCCGCTGATGCGGGTGCTGGCCCAGGAGGCCGCCCGCGACATCTCGCAACACCTCGTCGAGCTGGAGAGCGAGCGCGAGCGCGCCTTGCTCCAGGACTTCATCGCCGCCTGCCGCCGCAACAACAACCCGATCCTGTCGCTCAACGACGATCTGGTGATCAGCAATTCGCGCGGGGTCAAGCTGCTCGACCCCGGCGACCACGCCGCCCTGCAGGAGCGCGCCGCCGAGCTGCTGCGCTCGGCCACCGACACCACCGCCGACCTGCGGCTGCCCAGCGGGCGCTCGGTGCGGCTGCAATGCCGCCAGGTGGCCAGCCGGGCGGGCGTCGCCGGCGCCCTGGTCGAGGTCCAGGCGCTCGGACGCTCCCCGCGGCGGCGGCCCGGCCAGATGCCGCGCTACCTGCCGCTGGCCGGGGTCGCCGGCCGCAGCGGCGCATGGCTGCACGCCTGCGAGGAGGCGATCACCGCCTGCGAGCGGCACGCGCCGCTGCTGCTGGTGGGCGAGGCCGGCGCCGGCAAGCAGGCGCTGGCCCGGGCGGTCCACCGCCGCTGGTTCCCCTCGGAGCGCATGCGGGTGCTGGACGGGCCCGCCGGCGACGACCCCGGCACCTGGATCGCCGATCTCCGGCTCGAGCTGGGACAGACCACCGGGACGATCGTCCTGCGCCGGCTCGACCAGCTCGACGCGACCGCCGCCGAGCTGCTGGCGGCCGAGCTCGGCAACCTCGGCGCCACGGCGGCCTGGGTGGTGGCCACCAGCGCCACGCACGACCTGCACCCTGCCCTGCTGGAGCGCTTCACCCTGCAGGTCGGTGTCCCGCCGCTGCGTTTCCGCATCGACGACCTGCACGAGCTGGTGCCCTTCCTGCTCGACCAGCTCGCGCCCGGCTCCGACTCGCGCTGCTCGCCCGAGGCGCTCCAGGTCCTGCTGCACAACCGCTGGCCCGGCAACGTCGAGCAGCTCCAAAGGGCGCTCGGCGTCGCGCTGGGGCGCTGCCGCGGCGGCCGTATCGAGAGCGCCGACCTTCCGGCCGAGTGCCACACCGTCACCCGCCAGGTGCTCACCCGCATGCAGTGGATCGAGCGCGACGCGATCGTCGACGCCCTGGTCGAGGCCAGAGGCAACCGCACCCAGGCGGCCGCCAAGCTGGGCATGTCCCGCGCCACCATCTACCGCAGGATCAACGCCTTCGGCATCCGGCTGGCCGGCCTGCACGGCTGACTGGCCGCCGGCCGCCTCCTCCAGGCACCTCGCTGTCGCGTCGGGCCGGCACAATACTGCTCGTGCTGCTCTCCGAGATCGTCGAGACCTCCGACGCGGTCACCGCGACCGCGGCTCGCCTGGCCAAGGTCGAGCACCTGGCCGCGTGCCTGCGCCGGCTGGACCCCGGCGAGGTCGAGGTGGCGGTCGCCTTCCTCTCCGGCGAGCTCCGCCAGCGCCAGATCGGCGTCGGCTGGGCGTCGCTGCGCCACCCGCCGCCGGCCCGCCCCCTGCCGCCAACGCTGGAGCTGCTCGAGGTCGACCGCGCCTTCGAGCTGATCGGGCGGCAGGCCGGCGCCGGCTCGCAGGCCGAGCGCCGTCGGCTGCTGGCCGACCTGCTCGGCCGTGCCACCGCCGGCGAGCAGCGGTTCCTGGGGCGGCTGCTCAGCGGCGAGCTGCGCCAGGGCGCGCTGGAGGGCGTCATGGTCGAGGCCATCGCCCGCGCCGCGGGGGTCGCCTCCAGCGAGGTGCGCAGGGCGCTGATGCTGCGCGGCGCGCTCGGCGCCGTCGCCACCGCGGCCCTCGCCGAGGGCGTCACCGGCCTGCGCACCTTCCACCTGCAAGTCGGGCGCCCGCTCCAGCCGATGCTGGCCCAGACCGCCAACAGCATCCAGGAGGCGCTGGAGCGGGTCGCGCTGGCGGCGGTGAAGTGGAAGCTCGACGGAACCAGCGATTCATTTCGGGACAAGATCGCTGGTAGCGGTGCCGCCATCGAATGGAAGTTCGACGGCATTCGTGTTCAAGTTCATCGCGAGGGCGATGAGGTACACGTGTTCACCCGCACCCTGGACGATGTCACCACCCGGGTCCCCGAGCTGGTTGAGGCGGCGCTCGCGCTTCCGCTCCGCGCAGCCGTGCTCGACGGTGAGGCGATCGCGCTGCGGGACGACCAGCGACCGCGGCCGTTCCAGCTCACCGCGGGCCGGTTCGGCAGCAAGCTGAACGTCGACCAGCTGCGCTCGGAGGTGCCACTGACGCTGTTCCTGTTCGACCTGCTGCACCTGGACGGGGAGGATCTGATCGACCGCGGCGGGGCGGAGCGGCACCAGGCCCTGGCCGCTTTGGTTCCCGAGGGATTGCGCGCACTACGGATCGTCACCGACGACCCGGAGGTCGCCGCGGCGTTCCTGCGCGACGCGCTCGCCCGCGGGCACGAGGGCGTGCTGGTGAAGTCGCTGACCGCGCCGTACGAGGCGGGCCGCCGCGGGGCCGGCTGGGTCAAGGTCAAGCCGGTCCACACCCTGGACCTGGTGGTGCTGGCCGTCGAGTGGGGCCACGGCCGCCGGCAGGGCTGGCTCAGCAATCTGCACCTTGGCGCCCGCGACCCGGAGACGGGGGGCTGGGTGATGCTGGGCAAGACCTTCAAGGGGCTGACTGACGAGCTGCTGGCCTGGCAGACCAGGCGGCTGCTGGAGCTGGAGGTCTCGCGCAACGACTACGTGGTCTTTGTGCGGCCGGAGCTGGTCGTCGAGGTCGCCTTCGATGGCGTGCAGGCCAGCCCGCGCTATCCGGGTGGGCTGGCTCTGCGCTTTGCCCGCGTGCTGCGCTATCGGCCCGACAAGCGAGCCGACGAGGCGGACACTATCGAGATGGTCCGCGCCATTCATGATGGCACGGTGACATGATCGAGATCACCAGTCGGTGTCGTCGACGCCGGGCCTCCAGCGGATCTCCATCTCTGCCAGCCTGCGCTTGATCACGGCCAGGCGCTTTTCGCGCTTGTGTGCGTCCTCGGCGCCCAGCAGCGCGGCAATCCGCCCGATCACCGCGGCGTCGGTGATGGCAACCGAGAACCCCTGGTCGCGCAGCTCTGTCTCGACACGGGAACGGAGGCGATCGTCGTCGTCCATGGGCCACCTGTACTGTCGCCCTGGCCCTCAGGGCCGGGTGATCGAACACGTGTTCGTAATCTAGCATATTCTCATAGCCCGCGAATCAGGCGCGACAAGACTTGACGAATCATCCTGCACTGAGGACTATGCTCTTCGGGCGTGGGAATATCCGAGAATCGCAGCGCCCAGGGGGAGGTTGACCATGCTCAACCGGCTCTACAAGTGCAACACGTCCGGCGGAGGGGGCTGCCCGAGCGTGTACGCCGAGGATGGCTCGTTCCTGGTGGTGGGGGACCGGGCCGACCAGGACCCGGCTGTGGCGGCGGATCTCACGGATCTGCTGCCCGGTGAGGTGGCGGCGCGCGTTCCGGAGGAGGTCCTCATCGGCGCCGTGGAAGAGCACCTCGGGCGGCCGGTGCGCCGTGACGCGACCTCGATCGAGCCGCTGAGCGCGGAGTGGGACCAGATGCTGCGTGGCTTCGACCACACCGCGTTTCGGCTGGAGGTCTGTCAGTCCTACTCGATGCCCTACGAGGACGAGTCGTTCCGCCGGTTTCTGGATGGTCAGGACTTCGTCGACGATGCGAGCATGGAGGAGTGGCTTGCGATCGTGCAGGGCGCTCGCGCTGCTGGGAAGCGCATGGAGCGCGTCCACGTCGTGGCTGAGCCGCTCACCGACTACCTGCGTTACGAGCTGACCTGGTGGTACGCGGCCAACGTCGCCGCCGGCGAGGACATCCGTATCGTCCCGATCCCGAAGGGCCAGTGGCCGGCTGGGCTGCCAAAGCACGACTTCTGGCTGTACGACTCCAACCGCGTGGCGATCCTCCACTATGACCCCGCCGGGCACCTGTACCGCGTCGAGATGGTCCGCGATCCGGGGGAGGTCGTCCGCCACAATGCCTGGCGGGACGTTGCCATGCATCAGGCGATCCCGTGGGCCGAGTACCTCTCCAGGTATCCCGATCTGCAAGTCCGCCTGGGGCGCGAGAGGAAGGAGGAGGTTGACCTCAACGTATCAGCGCGGGCCTAGCAGGCTCGCCGCTCAGCTCAGGGCGCTCAGGGAGGATGCCGGCCTGACAGGCACCTCCCTGGCCCAGCAGGTCGGCTGGGGCCAATCCAAGGTCTCGAAGATCGAGACCGGCAGGCAGCTCCCGACCGAAGAGGACATCCGTGAGTGGTGCCGTGCAGTTGGTGCCCCCGCCTCCAAGGTCGAGGAGCTCGTCGCGTCGCTGGGGCACGCCAAGGTCGAGTTCGCGACCTGGCGGGACGAGTACCGCGCGGCGGGAGGTGCCGCCGCCAGACAGACCGACATCCTCGCGTTGGAGGAGCGGGCGACCCGCATCGGCGAGTTCCAGCCGGCTTTCATCCCCGGACTGCTTCAGACCGCGCAGTACGCCCGCGAGCTGCTCGTGGCGTGGGCGGTCGATGCGGCGCAAGGCGCACTTGGCATCGGTGAGGCCGACATTGACGGCTTGGTCGCCGCGCGGATGCAGCGGCAACAGCTCCTCTACCAGCCTGGCAAACACGTTCAGATCGTCATCCTCGAAGCCGCTCTGTACTCGCGGGTGTGCTCACCTGAGACGCTTGCTGGCCAGCTCGATCGGCTGATCGCCGTCAGCACCCTGCCGAACGTCGAGTTCGGCATCATCCCCTTCACCGCCTCCCTGCCGGTGTTTCCGATCTGCTCGTTCATGATCTTCGACACCGAGCTGGTGACGGCCGAGACGCTGACGGGAGAGCAACAGGTCAACGAGCCGGACCAGCTCGCGCTCTACGACCGCTTCTTTACGCTGCTCCGCGACGGCGCGGTACGCGGCCGAGACGCGGTCAGCATCATCCATCGCGCGCTCGCTGACATGCGCTCAACTCGGTAGACGAGCATCCCAACGCACCTGAGGGACGTGGGGTGATGGCAAGAATATTCTTGACACAAGACTATTCTTGCCATCACGATCCAATATGCTCGCGCTTCGGTCCTACGACTCAGGGCGGACAACCGAAGCATCTGAACATCGCGAGAGAGCAGGGCATGTCTGCGAACGATCCGATGGGCGATCGACCGAAGACCTCCGAGCTGCTCGGTGCGGAGGGGCCGTGTGGGGTGTTGAACGCGGGCTTGTGGTCGCTGTGGTGCCGGACGTGCCACTGGCGCACCGAGCCCGCGCCGACCGGTCCGGACGTGGAGAGCTTTCGGGCGGTGCGCGCGGCGGCCGGGCAGGCGTGGCGCGAGCACCAGGCGCAGGAGCACGGCCAGGAGGGGGCGCCGGCAGGCCGGCTGGGTGAAGTCGGGTCGGCGCCCCCCGCCATCCTCCCAGAGGTCGCCTGAGATGGCCGCCGTCGAACCGCGAAGACCGCTGGACGCCGTGTGGCGCTGCTGGCTGGTGCTGCTGCTGGCCGGCTACGCGGCGCTGATCGTGACCTGCGCTGTGGCGGTCGCTGCGGCGCTGTGGCAGGGCTCGGGGATCGCCCGGCCGGTCGCGCTGGTGCTGACGAGCATCTACGCGCTGGAGGCGTGGGTGCTGTGGCGCTGGGCAGGGCAGGCTGCCCCGATGCGCCCGCCCACCCCGCCCGGTCGGTACGTGCTGGTGGCGCTGGTCCACAGCGGGGTCGGCACGGCGCTGGGCTGGATGGTGTGGGCCCGATGAGCACGCGCCGCCCGACGCCAACCGCCCCGAGGGCCGGCGACGCAGGGCCGGCTGGCCGCCCGTCCCTGCTGGTGCGAGGGGAACCGATCGCCGCAGCGCTTGCGGTGGTCTGGCCCAGCAGGGCGGGCGGCCAGCCGCATTCCACGGGGGCGAGGACTCGCTCCTGGTCTGGCCGGAGGGGAGTAGGCCCCCTTGCTTCCCTCCGATCCCAGATCGCAGGACCCGCAAGGAGGACCGATGCGCACGCTGCTGTACGGGTTGGTGGTCGCCACGGTGGGCCTGTCGGGTACCGCCGCGACGTTGGCGATGGTCAGGCTGGTGTTGGTGCAGGTCCGCGACCTCGCCAGGGTGGCCCGCCAGCTCGTCGCGTCGCACGAGGAGCCGGCCGGGCGGTGGGAGTTCGCCGACTGCGCCGCGCCGCCAGGCTGGCTTCGGTCGCCACAGCGCCCCGGCGGTGGCCGTGTGGAGTCCTGGCAGCGGGACGGGTGCCCATGAGGCGGCGCGGCGGCAACGGCCACCGCGATCAGGACTTGGCGCTGGCGCAGTCCCGGATCGAGGCGGCGTTCGGTCCTGTCCAGGTGCTCGAGGTCCGCCCCAACAGTCGTCCAGCCGAAGAGCGACCCACACAGGGAAGCCAGGCGCCACAGGAGGCGGCGCAGGCGGTTCTGGACCTGGATCGCCCGCAGGATGACCACCGGGAGGAGGGGGGTGAGGCGGTCGCCTGAGCGGTCGACGCGCGGCCAGCGGGGCTGGCTGTCGGCTTGTCCGGCCGGGACGCCCGCGGCCCCCGGTGTGGGGAAGCGGCAGCCCACAGCCAGCCCCGAACCGACCCGAGACGAAGCGAGATCCCCCGTGGTGGTCGCCAGGCAGGAGCGAAGGCACAGCGCCGTGGAAAGCATCGGCCTTCGCCCCACGCCCGGCCAGCACCAGAGCCTGGTACTGGAGGCCAACGATGAGCACGCAAGCACGCACCATCGCCGACCCACCCCGATCGTATTCCCCCAGCCCGGTCGTGATCGACCGGCCCAGCGACGACCTGGCCACCTTCATCGGCGCCTGTCAGGAGCTGCGCCGCCGCCACCAGGAGGACCTGGAGGCGCAGGTCAAGCAGGCCACCGCCGAGCTGGCCGACCGCCACACCCGCAACGGCCGCCGCGGCGGTATGGCCGCGCTGGTGGAGGCTGCCCGCTGGCAGGTCTACTACCAGCGTCGCCGGCTGGCCGACGCCGAGCTGCGCGCCATGCACCCGGCCGGCCGCCTCCTGGAAGCCGCCGACACCTGCCAGGATGCGGAGCTGTACCAGCGCCGCGAAGCCGCGCTCACCCTCTTGCTGGGCGAGGACGCGATCTCCTACGACCACCTGGCCCCGCAGGTGCTGGCCGACCGCGAGCGCGCCTGCCGGCAGCAGACCGCGCTGGTGGACGAGCAGGCCCAGCCGACCCGGCAGCTCACCTGGCTGCGCGGCCTGCTCGGACTCCTGGGGCAGCGCCAGGCCCGCCAGCTCAGCCGTGACCTGGCCGAGCTAGACCGCCAGCTCACCCAGGTGCAGGCCGAGATCGCCTGGCAGCAGGCGCTGCTGGACGCCATCCAGGCCGCCGACACCAACCGCGCCGAATGGTTGGCCCACCACCGGCCGGTCCTGCTGGAGGGCGCGGCGGCAGTGATCGTGCTGACCCGGCGGCTGCTGGCGCTGGCCAACCCGCCCGGCTGCACCACCCCCGTCGCGAGCGTGGACCTGGACCATCCGATGGGCCACGACCCCCTCGCCCTCCCGTCCACCAACCACAACGGCAAACGGGATGGTGCCGGTGTCGCGTCCACCA
>WNFU01004876.1_pt1 | contig 17446 bp, 17 predicted proteins | sample 5400121 | NCBI WGS metagenome assembly WNFU01 (sample SAMN13153360, study PRJNA577476) | soil metagenome | isolation source: 100 cm soil or saprolite under grassland replicate 1 | place: USA:California | collected 2016-06-15
AGCTCACGCCAGCTCGCCAGGACGAGGCCGACCAGTCGACGAAGCGACAGCCGACCGCCAACAGCACATCGGCGGTCGCGGCCAGGCTGTTGCCAGAGGTGCTGGCTGTGTCGCCGACGCTGCCGGCGAACAGGGCGTGGTCCTCCGGAATCGCCCCCTTGCCCATCCAGGTGGTCACGACCGGCGCGCCCAAGCGCTCGGCCAGGCGGGCCAGCTCCGGACTTGCCTCGGAGGTGACGCAGCCACCGCCGGCGACGATCACCGGCCGCCGGGCCTCCGCCAGCAGGCGCGCCGCCCGCTCGATGAGCTGAACGTCTGGTCGGGGACGTCCGGCCGCCAGGCGCTCGGCCGGATCTGGGATCGCCACTTCGGCCGACTCGGCCTGGACATCCATCGGCAGGTCGAGCAGGACCGGGCCCGGGCGGCCCGTGAGCATGCTGTTGAACGCACGGTGGAGAGCGAACGGTAGCTCATGAACACTGCTCGGCTGCCACCAGCGCTTTACAACGGGCTCGAGCACGCGCGGGAAGTCGGCCCAGTGGCGACGCTCAAGCTCCTGGAGTACGCCGTGGCCGCGCAAGTAGGTGTGGACCGACCCGGTCAGCAGCAGCAACGCGGTCGAGTCGACGTAGGCGGTCGCCATCCCGACCGTCGTGTTGGCTGCGCCCGGACCGATCGAGGTGAAGGCGGCCAGCGGCCGACCACTGGCCCGGAAATAGCCGTCCGCCAGATGGACCGCCGACTGCTCGTGCATCACCTGGAGCGTCTGCAGGCGGTCGCGATAGTCCTGAAAGGCATCCAGCACGGTCCAGATGCCGTGCCCGGGGATCCCGACCGCGTACGGCACCTGTGCCCGCGTCAGGTACTCCGCGATGATCTGGCCACCGCTCAGCCGACGAGCCCTCGAGCTGGCCGCTATCTGCTCCTGGACACTTGCCATCGTCACACCCCCAGCCTTTGTTCGAGGAAGGCTCGCGACGTCCGAGCAAGCCGCAGCGGAGCGAGCCCGGAGCGCTCTGACCGGATCCGCAGGTCCTGCTCGACTACCAGCCAGCCTCGATACCCTTGGCGCACGAGGTCGTCGAGAAGGCGCGGAAAGTCCACCAGCCCGGCCCCGAGCGGCGCGAACAGGCCAGCCCCGACCGCGGTCGGGAAGTCCAGACCGGCCCGGCGGGCGCGCGCCAGCACGTCAGCCCGAACGTCTTTGGCGTGTACGTGGCGGACCCGCGCGCCGTGCCGCCGGACCACGTCCAACGGATCTGCCCCGCCCCAGACCAGATGGCCGGTGTCCAGACAGAGGCCGAGCTGAGAGCGAGCCGTGGCCGCCAGCAAGTGCTCGACCTCGGCCGCGGTCTCGACGTAGCTGCCCGCGTGGGGATGGAAGACGGTCTCCAGCCCCAGCTCGCGAGCGCGCCCGGCGATGCGGCCCGCGTTTTCCGCCAGCCGCTGCCAGGCCGGCTCGCGTAGACCGACGTGCTCGCACGGCAGCTGGCCGGCCAGGGCTCGGCGCTCGTCATCCCCGGCGTCGGCCAACACCAGTACTTCGGCGCCAAGATCGCGCAACAACGTCGCCGTCCTCAGCGCCTCGGCCACCTGCTCCTCGGCCCGCTCGGCCAGATGGAGGGTGAGCGGGCAGAAGGCGCCGACTAGCGCCAGGCCACGTGCGCCGAGCTCGCGTTCGAGGTCCTTTGGATCGGTCGGCAGATAGCCCCACGGGCCCAGCTCGGTGCCAGCGTAGCCGGCTCCGGCCATCTGGTCGAGGACGGTCACCCAGGGTAGCCGCAGGCCCCAATCATCGAGCTCGCAGACGCCCCAGCTGATCGGCGCGGTCGCCACCCGGATCGACTCCCGCGAGCCCGGCGCGACGCCCGTCAGGGGGAGATGAGAGCTTCCGACCATGCGCGGCATTCTAACACTCGCCTCGAAGGGGCAGGCCCGGCACGAGATACCTTTACACTTCCGCTGACTCTCGAGGCGGAGGCTGCGATGAACGATCTGCTGAACCTGGACCCGGCGGCGATCGGCGAGATCATCTTTCGCACGCTGGTGGTCTATGTTGCGCTGCTCTTGCTCCTGAGGCTAGCGGGCAAGCGCGAGCTGGGCCAGATGACTGGCTCCGACTTCGTCATGATCCTGATCATCTCGAACGCGGTACAAAATGCGATGGTCGGGGGAGACTCGTCGCTGACCGGTGGCCTCGTCGCGGCCGCGACGCTGCTCGCGGCCAACTCTCTGATCGATATCGTCGGTCTGCGCTCGCCGTGGCTTCGGCATCGGCTGATCGGCAATCCAGCCCTGCTGGTGCACGAGGGTGAGCTCGTCTCCGAGAATCTTCGCCGTGAACATGTGACGGAGGAAGAGATCTTGGAGGCGCTGCGGGCCCACGGGGTCGAAGATCTCTCGACAGTCAAGTCGGCAGTGCTGGAGGTAGACGGCACGATCAGCGTCATCCCGACGGGCGCGGATAGCTCGCGCACCCGCCACCGCATCCGGGGCCGCAAACCACGCGGCTGACCACGGCGAAACACTCAGGCCCTTCTTGACGAGCGGGGCGGCAGGCAGTATGTTGTGTGAACCGAGCGCCGATCAGCCCAAGACGGGAGGCAGGAGCATGAAGAGACCGTTGCGGATGGGTCCGCTGTTGGCCGCGTTTACACTGGCGGTAATGGCTTGCGCTCCGGCTGCCCCAGCTCCGCCTCCGTCAACCCCGGCTCCGACCGCGCCGGCCAAACCGGCTGCTGAGCCGCCGAAGCCGGCCGAGGCGGCGAAGCCAGCCGAGCAGGCCAAGCCGACGGCGCAGCCGGCCGCGGCCGATCAGCCCCAGAAGGGCGGGACGATCACGCGGCCGATCCTGTACGGCGATCCGGCCAGCCTGGACCCCATCCTACAGACCCGAGTTGCCGCCCGCCTGGTGACGATGAACATCTTCAGCCAGTTGATCAAGTACGACTACGACAAGAAGACGTACGTCGGCGATCTGGCGGAGAAGTGGGAGGTCAGCCCGGATGGGCTGACCTATACGTTTAGCTTGCGCAAAGGGGTCAAGTTCCACAACGGCCGCGAGCTGAAGGCGGCCGATGTCAGGTACTCGTTCGAGCGGGTGCTGGACAAGAAGTGGAGCGCCGCCGACTTCTCCAACCTGTTCAAGATCAAGGGGGCCGAGGATTTCAGGGAAGGCCGAGCAAGCGAGGTCAGCGGCCTCAAGGTGCCGGATGAGTACACGTTCGTCATCGAGACAAGGGAGGCCGACGCGATCTTTTTCGGCACGCTCTCCAGCGTCTCGTACTCGGCCGTGCCGCGCGAAGAGGTGGAGAAGTACGGCCTGGAGTTTGGCGTGAAGGGACCGGTCGGGTCCGGGCCGTTCAAGTTCGAGTCGTACACCAAGGACGACCAGATCACGTTGACTCGCTTCGACGACTATTACAAGGGCCCGGCGTATCTGGACAAGCTGGTCTTCAGGACCATGTCAGAGGCCGGCACGCGCCAGAACGAGTTTCTGGCTGGTAACCTCGACTTCATGGTGCTGACCGACGCCCAGTACCGCCAATTCCGCGAGGACGCCAAGTGGAAGAACCAGCTCGTGGAGGTGCCCGAGCTGTTCACCCGCATCTTGATCATGAACGTCACCAAGAAGCCGTTCGACGACGTACGGGTTCGCCAGGCGATGAACTATGCCATCAACCGCGAGGAGACCATCGAGAACGTCCTGTTCGGCAAGGCCTACGTGCCGACCGGCCCGATGCAGTCCTCAATGCCGGGCTATGATCCGAATCTGAAGGGCTACACGTACGAGCCGGCTAAGGCCAAGGATCTGCTAGCCGCGGCCGGCTACCCAAACGGCTTCGAGGTCGAGTTCGTGGCCGGCACACATCCGGTTGTCGGCCCGAAGGCGGCCGATACCTTGAAGCCATATTTCGACCCACTGGGAATCAAGCTCAGCGTCAAGGCTGTCGAGGGCGCCGCCCTAACCCAGGTGCTGCAGGATGGCGATTTCGTCCTGGCCGGCACCTCGACGGGCGGTACGGTGGACCCGCTGGAGTTCGTCTGGGCCCGCTTCTACTCGAAGAACGCCGGCTTGGCCGGGAACTATGCACGCTACTCCAACCCGAAGATTGACGAGCTGCTGGACAAGGCCAGAGCCACTCTCAACGAGAGCGAGCGTTTGAAGCTGGTGGCCGAAGTCAACCGCATCGCCACCGAAGAGGCGCCCTGGCTGCTCTGGCACTACAACAAGGCGGTCCAGATCGTCCAGCCGTGGGTGCGAGGTGTCAAGCCGATTCCAACGGACATCGACTACCAGGACATGCACCAGATGTGGATCGACAAGGCGCAGAAAAGATAGCCGTCAGCCATCAGCTATCAGCTATCAGCCATCAGCTGTCAGCAGTCAGGCACAGAGCCTATGGTTGAGAGTTGGTCGCCTGATGGCTGATAGCTGACGGCCGATGGCTTGGTCTCCCGATGGCTGATAGCTGACAGCTGATGGCTTCGTGAGATGCTCGCTTTCGTCATCCGCCGCCTCGTGACCGTGGTGCCGATCCTGTGGGGCATCTCGCTGATCATCTTCGTGTTGATGAGCGTCGTCCCGGGAGACCCGATTGCCGGGCTGATCGATCCGCGCCAGGGTACCTTCGACCCCAAGGCGGCCGAAGAGCTGCGCCAGCAGTGGGGCCTCGACCGTCCCAAGCACGAGCAATACCTGCTGTTTCTGGGCAACGCGATCAGGGGCGACCTCGGGCGCAGCCTCCATCAGCGCAGCCCGGTCACCAGCCTGGTCGCGGAGCGCTTGCCGGCCACCGCCAGATTAGCCATCGCCGCCATGCTGTACGCGACCGTCGTTGGCGTGGCGATGGGGATCCTGGCCGCCGTCAAGCGCAACACCTGGGCCGACACGGCGAGCATGGTGATCGCCCTGATGGGCGTCTCGCTGCCCGTCTTCTGGCTCGGCCTGATGCTGATGCTGGTCTTCGGGGTGATCCTGCATGTCCTGCCTGTCTCGGGCATGGGCGGCGGCGATCTCAGGTATCTGATCCTGCCCGCGCTGACCCTGGGGTCGGTGGTGACGGGCGTTATCGCGCGCGTGACCCGCTCGGCGATGCTGAACGTGATCCAGCAGGACTACATCCTGACCGCTCGCTCGAAAGGGTTGGCCGACAGGACGGTGATCTACCGCCACGCGCTCAAGAACGCCCTGATCCCGGTGGTCACGATCGTCGGCGTCCAGACCGGCGGCCTGCTGGCGGGAGCGGTCATTACCGAGACCGTGTTCAACTGGCCGGGCCTCGGACGGCTACTCGTTCAATCGATCTTCCAGCGCGACCTGCCCGTTGTCCAGGGCGTCGTCCTGTTTCTGGCCCTGATGTTCGCGACCGTCAACCTGATCGTCGATTTGATCTACGGCTTCATCGACCCACGGATTCGGTATGCGTAAGCAACGAGCCATCAGGTGTCAGCTATCAGCCGTCAGGAGACGTAGCTGATGGCTGAATGCTGACAGCTGAGAGCAGGTAATGGCCCAGGTAGCGGAGACGATCGTCGCGCCCGCCAGGCCCGCTGAGCGGCTGGGGATCCAGGCTGCCCAGGAGATGCGGCGGCGCCTGTTGCGCCACCCCTCGGCGCTGGCCGGCGGGGCGATCTTCGTCTTCATGGTGGTGGTGGCCGTACTGGCCGACTACCTGGCCCCGTTTCATCCGTATGAGGGCTACACGGTCAGGAACAGCCTGCACCCGCCAGGCTCACCCTTCTGGCTGGGGACCGACGACGTCGGCCGCGACATCCTGTCACGGATGATCCACGGAGCGCGAATCTCGCTAACTGTCGGCCTGGTGGTACAGACTATCTCGATCACGATCGGCACAACCCTAGGCTTGATCGCGGGCTACTTCGGCCGAGCGATCGACGACCTGGTCAGCGCGGTCACGACGGTGTTCATGGCGTTCCCCAGTCTGCTGTTCGCGATCGTCGTGATGGCGGTGATCGGTCCGAGCATCTTCAACGTCTTCCTGGCCCTCGGCGTGGTGACCTGGCCGGCTGTGTGCCGATTGGTGCGCGGCGAGGTGCTGAGCCTGAAGGAGCGCGAGTTCGTGCTCGCGGCGCACGCGATCGGGGCGCCGGCCGCCCGAACCATGCTCCGCCACCTGCTGCCAAACTGCGCCGGCCCGATCATCGTCGTGGCCACGCTTGGGATGGCCGGCGCGATCCTGGCCGAGGCGAGCCTGTCATTCCTCGGTCTCGGCGTGCAGCCGCCCACTCCGTCGTGGGGCTCGATGCTGGCTCAGGGCCGCGACTTCATGGACCAGGCGTGGTGGATGACGACCTTCCCGGGCGCGGCGATCTTCGTGACCATCCTGGGCCTCAACCTGCTCGGGGACGGCCTGCGCGACGTCCTGGACCCTCGCCTGCGGGTATAGGCGCGGGGTCTCCCCGCCCCCGGAGCTTGATGGGCGCGGGAACCGCGCCCCTACGGTCGAGCCCGCGGTCTTGGCGCGAAGTCGAGTGGGCGATAGGCGGCCTCGAGATTGCCGTCCGAGCGCTCGACCAGGATCACTGGGCTGCCGCCGACTACGAAGTCGTCTGGGTCGGCCTCATTGGAGTTGGTTGTGGCCGGAGCCAGCTCCAGGCGGTACCGTCCGTCCCGCGCCTGGATGACTTCTGTCTCTCCCAACTTGGTCACCCGCAGCGCTCTGGCCGCCGAGGCGTCCAGTGAGGCCTGGACCGGCTGGGGACGCATCGTCCAGGCGACCGTAACTCGTTCGCCATCTTTGAGCAGCACCACACGCGTGAGGCCGGACTCGTCGGCCGGGTAGTAGGTGGCCGATTCGGCGCCCGCGAAGTAACGCGTCACGAACTGATAAGCGGTAAAGGCCGGCCGGGTCGAACCGTCATTACGCACCAACCCGAACGGCTCACCGCCCGCCTCGAAGTCGGTCCCGTCAACGGTCCGGTTCACGCTGATCCGCTTGATGCCCAGGCCCAAGTAGCTGGCGAATGCCTCGACGACGTACGAGGCCTGCTCGTCCTGGGTGGCCCGAAAGTTGGCCTTGCTCGCCTGCCAGCGCGGGTCGTCATAGGGCACCGCGTTGGTCTCCACGACCCAGATCGGCTTCACGATCCCGCGCGACTCGAGCTGGTCCCGATACCAGGCGATGACGTTCGGGATGTCATTGGCGCGGCTGTACAGGTGGAGGTTACCGACGTCGAAGTAGTAGTTGGCGGCGCCCGCGTCAGGGTCGCTGGCCAGGATGTCGAGCATGCGCGAGAGGTGGGTCCCGCGGTCGTACCACCAGGCCGCGCCGTACGGCAGCACGGTCGCGCTGGGATTGCCGGCCTTGATCGCCCGGTAGGCGACCTTCAGAAGCTGGACGTACTCCTCGAGCGAGCCGTTCCAGGTGCGCCATTGGCCGGCCGGAATGTCGACCTCGTTCCAGATGATCCAGGTGTCGATTCGACCGCGGTAGTGGGCGGCCAGACGCCGCATGAACTGACCCCAGTGATTGTTCGGGTGGTCCCAGGGCAGGGCCAGGTTTTTGGGGACACCGTTGGGCGAGCCGTCGGAGCTGGCCCAGCGCGGCGTGTTGAGCACGGCCCCGACTAGCTCGCGACCGCGGCCTAGCTCGTCGTTGATGAACCGGTCGCCGTCAGTCGCGTTCAGGTCGAAATCGCCAGGTCCGCTCTTCTGCAGCTCGCTCCACCAGAAGAGCAGCCGCGACCAGGCAGCACCGGCTCGGTCGGCTGCGTCGGGGGCGCGCCAGGCCTCGTTCATCCCGAAGCGAGGGTCGCGCAGTACCGGCGCGGGAGCGGCCGCGACGGCGGATGGCGCCACCCTGCCCGCTCCGGGCGCCAGGCCGATCATGATGCTGAGGAGGACGATCGAGATAATGACCCGCGCGGATCGCGCCAGGGTCGTCGGGCGAAGGTTCGGTAAGCGCGGCGCTTTCTGCGAAATGACGATGCCCGCCCGTCTTGGCCCAGAATGAGCAGCCGAGTGCAGCGCGGCATGGTAACCCAGACGTAACGTTGCCGTCCACTCGGCGTAGCGCGGGGGATGGCCATCAAGGCTTCGGGCTTTGCGCAGCTGGCGCCGCGAACGCCCTCACCCCCGGCCCCTCTCCCAAGCGTGGGAGAGGGGAGACCGCCTCGTGGGGGCGGCGTCACGCGGGTGGAGAGGAAAGGTGCTCAAGGTGCTCAAGATGCTCAAGATTTTGCGCTAGGGCTTTTGAGCATCTTCGCGAACCGTGGGACAGCGCCAGCAGGGACAAGCGTGTCCTACGGGGATGACTCGTGCCCGTGCCCGGTGCGGCTCAACTCCTCCATGAAGCGGTGCTTGAGGCGGACGGGATCGAGTGGCGGCAGGTCGCGACTGGCGTCGGGGCCGACGCGGGCCACGACCAACGATGGGCCTGGCTCGGCCAGGGCGTGGTCGAGCAGTGCCCCAAGGTCAGCCGGGTTGTCGGCGCTGGCCACGTTGAGCAGACCGGCCCCGCGCGCTATGGCGACCAGATCGGCGCGTTCCGACGTCGCGATCGGCTGGCCACCCGTCTCGAGGAAGACACCGTTCTCGAGCACCATCCAGACCAGGTTGGGCGGCGCTCGCCAGCCGACCGTCACCATCCCGCCCAGATTCATCAACGCTGCCCCGTCGCCGTCCAGGACCACGACCCGGCGCGAGGGCTGGGCGATGGCCAGGCCCAGGCCAACGGAGGAGGCCATCCCCATCGCGGCCCACATGTAGAAGTTGAGCGGCCGATCGCCGGCCGAGTAGAGCAGGAAAGCCGGAGTGCCCAGGCTGGCGACGACCGGCTCGTCGCTCAGACGCTCGCGGAGCAGCCGGACCGCCTCGATGCTATCCACGCTTGCCGCCACTCAGCAGCGTCGAGATGATCAGCGCGACCGGGCCGCTGGTCGCGAAGCAGGTCCTGGCGGCCTGGTCGACCTGTTCGGCTAGTTCGGCCTGGCGCTCCAGGCTGACCGTCTCGATGCCGATCGCCTCGAGCAGTCGGGGCGTTGCGCGACCCATGGGCACCTGGCTCGGGTTGAATTCGCCGAGCCGCCCGCGCTGGCTGATCACGATCAAGAATGGGATCTGGTACGCGAGCGGCAGGCCGCCGAGCGCGTTGAAGCAATTACCAAGGCCACTGCTTTGCATCAACAGGGCGCCGCGCAGGCCACCCAGATACCCTCCAGAGAGGACGCCGACGCCCTCTTCCTCGCGAGTCAGGCGGACGACCTCGAAGAACGGGTCAGCCTCGATCTCGCGGACGAGAGGCGCGAGTACCTGGTCAGGCACGTGCGCGACGAGCCGAACCTCGTGCGCCTTCAGGCTCTCATAAACGATCTCCCACCAGGACGTCTGAGGGATGCCATCGGCGTTCGGGGAGGCCACGCTCCACTATACTGTCGGCAAGGAGGTCTGCGCAGCCGTTGGCTGAGCAGGGAGCGTCTGATGGCAACCAAGCCGGAGCGCGTCGTCCTGACCTACGAAGATTACCTCTCCCTTCCCGACGACCGAAACCGGTACGAGATCCTTGAAGGTGACCTCGAGGTGACGCCAGCTCCGAGCATCGCCCATCAGGATGCGGCCGGCAATCTCTTTGTCTTCCTCCGTGCGCACGTCCGGCGACACCGCCTCGGGAAGGTTTTGATCGCGCCTTGCGACGTACTGCTCAGCGAGGTCAACGTCGTTCAGCCAGACCTTCTGTTCGTTTCTCGCCAGCGGCAGGACATAGTCCTGGAGTCACGGGTTGAAGGGGCGCCTGACCTGGTGGTCGAGGTGATCTCACCAACCACGGCTCGCCGCGACCGCGAGGTCAAGCGGAATATCTACGCCAGGTACGGCGTCCCAAACTACTGGCTGGTCGATCCGGACCAAGGCCAGCTCGTGGCTTACGTGTTGGAGGACGGGAGCTATCGTCAGCCTGTGGCGGCGAGTGGGGATGAGAGTTTCTCCGCGCCGCCATTCGCGGACTTGGCGATTCCAGTGTCAGACATCTGGGCTTAGCGTTCGCGCAATTTTGTGTGCGCAGGGGGGAACTCGATCGAGTCTTTTGCTGTAACGAGGGGTGGCGATCTAAATGACGGCGCCGGACCCGCGGCCGGCCGACAAGGACGTCGACAGCGGCGTGGCTGGGGACAGATGGGATTGGGCCCGGCTCAACCGTCTGCAGTTAGGGCGGTACGCGGAATACTTTGTCAAGATGGAGTTTACGCTCTTCGGGTTCGACGTGTACTCGGCCGAAGTCGATGACCGGGGCATCGACTTCGTGATTCGCCGCGGGCACGACCAGTACTACGATGTCCAGGTCAAGTCGATCCGCGAACGGGGCTACGTCTTCTTGAGAAAGCAAAGTTTGAGCTACGGGACAACCTGCTGGCGGCACTCGTCCTGTTCATCAGCGCCAAGCCCCCTGAGCTTTATGTGATCCCCTCCACATCCTGGCGCCAGCCAAATACACTCTTCGTGGGCTATGACTACGAACTCAGGAAAAGCAAACCTGAATGGGGGCTGAATCTCTCAAGACGTAACCTGCACCTGTTGAGACCGTTTCGCTTCGATTCCGTGGCCCCGAGCCTCTAGCTGCGCCACCGTGTTGGCTAGCCGGCTGCGTTTGAGCACCAGAGGGGCTCGGATTTCCGAATCTACATGGTCGAGCGTCTCCGCTTGTAGCGGTACAATTCGGCTGAAGCTCATAGGTGAAAAAAACGATGCGCCCGGGTGCACTCGGTCATGTACTGCTGACACTTAAGGTTCGTCGCGAGGGGGACCAGTACGTCTCTCAGTGCATCGAGCTGGGCGTCGCCAGCTGCGGCAAGACGATCGACGAGGCGTTCTCGGCCGTCAAGGACGCGACCTCTGTGTACTTGCGGACCTTGTACGACGAGGGGGAACTGGAGCGGGTCCTCGCCGAACGAGGGGTGGCGATTACGCCGGGCGAGCCCTACGAGGACGGCCGAGAGATCCAGATTACGGCAAGACCCAGGGAATACGTTTCAGCGGAGCTACTCGTCGTTCCGGCCTCGGCGTGAGCCAGAGGCTTCCGCTGTGTTCGAGCAGAGAGGTCGTCAGAGCGCTTGAGCGAGCGGGCTTCCGACCGGCTCGTCGATCCAAAGGCTCTCACCAGACCTTCGTCTTGCAGCGGCCAGAGAGGAAGTTCATCACAGTCGTGCCACTCGGTAAAAAGGAGATTCCGCGTGGCACGCTCGACGACATCCTGAAGCTCGCCGGCCTCACCGTAGAGGAGTTCCTCCAACTTCTTCGATGACCGGGGACGGTCTCCCCACCTCCTTTGAGCCGGCTCGTGGCCGCAGTGCCCTCCAGTTAGACACTACCCCACCATCACGCCGCGGACACGGGAAGCCTCGTAGTCGCGGTCGCCGTATTCGTGCTCGCCGACCAGCGGCTCGCCCTCCGCGAAGCGGCTGGCCCGAAACGGCCGCGCGTCGATCACCGACGGCTGCCCGTCCAGCACCCACTCGGCGAGGGCCTTGCCGATCGCGGGCGCGGTCTTGAAGCTGGTCCCGTTGTCGCCGGTGAAGAAGAGCAGTCCCTCTACGTGTGGATGGCGGTCGAGGATCGGCTTGCCGTCCGCGGTCACCGTGATCGCGCCGGCCCAGCCGCCGCGCATCGGTCCCTCCGCCACCCCCGGTATTCGTAGGGCCAGTCGCTCGCGCGCCCGCGCGACGTAGTCCGCGTCGACGCCCTCGTTCAGGCGGTCAGGATCGTCGAGGGTGTCGCGGTTCGACACTCCGACCAGCGTACTCGCCCAGTTGACACCTTCCGGGCGGAGCCACATGTCGTTGATCCCGTCGATGCAGACTGGGTGGACGGCCGCCTGCAGAGGCGGACGGCGCACCACGATCACCTGGATTCGGGCCGGCTGGAGGGCGACGTCGATCCCCACGCTCCTGAGGAGCGGGATCGACCAGGCGCCGCCGGCGACGATGACCACCGGCGACGAGATCGGCCCCCCGCTCGTCTGTACACCGCTGACCCGGCCACCAGCCACATCCACCGCCGTGACCTCGGTGTGCGGGCGGATCTCGGCCCCCAGCTCACGGGCCCGCTCGACGAACCCATGCGTAGTAGCGACGGGGTCCGCGCAGCCCGAGTCCGGCTCGTAGGCGGCCGCGACCACGTCGTCCACCCGCCAGCTCGGGGCTAGCTCGCGTAGCTCGGGCTGCCCGATGACGAAGGTGTTGACGCCGACCCGCTCGAGCATCTCGACGTTGGCGCGCAAATTGGCCTCGTTGTCGGGTGTGACCAGCCGAACCATGCCACAGGCGAGGAAGCCGCAGTCGCCCTGGCCGACGAACTCCTTCCAGTTGGGAAAGTAGGGCAGGCTGGCGTGGGCCAGCCTGGCCTCGGGCTCGTTGGTGTAGTGCATCCGGACCAGCGCGCCAGACTTTCCAGTCGCCCCGGCCGCCAGCCATCGCCGCTCGCACAAGACCACGTTCTTGAGTCCGCGCGAGGTGAGGTGAAAGGCTGCGCTCGCGCCGATCACCCCACCGCCGACGATCACCGCCTCGGCCGTAGTCGACATGCTCGATGCCTCCGCCCAGCTGAGAGCACGCTCTCGAACGTGAGCAGTAGCTTCAGCTGGCTCTCCCACTCCTGACGCCGGGACGGCCACCGCTTGGTCTGGACACCATACTACCAGCGGTGCGGCCATGTCAGCCTCGGGCTGGCCTCCGCACCGTCAGACGGCTCGTGCTCAAACCTGGCCAACGGCTTGGGGTAGCCAGACTGCCGCAGCGGTTCACGTCGCCAGCACCGTCTTGAGCCAGGTCATGAAGTCGTCCTGCGGCGACTTACCGTACTGCGTGAGGCACACCGCGCCCGGCAGGTTGCTCCCGCAAGGGTCGGTCCTGGACTTGCTCTGGTAGACATCTGGCGGGTCCCCGCCGCGGAAGCTGTTCGCCGCGAGCACGGCGCCATCCGGCCACCGCAGCACTCGGACGTCCCAGTCCAGCCGCCCGGCGGCGTACTTGACCTCCTGGTACGTACCAACTTCGATGCGACGCTCGCGGACACACACCAGGCTCTGCACGGTCTCGGCCGAGGCGGCCCGGAGCTCGTAGGGCAGGAGATAGCCGATCTGGGTATTGCGCGCGGCGTTGTAGGTGTTCTCCCCGATCCACTCGCCGGGGGTGAGGTTGCGATCGCGGTACTGCTGCCCCAGCCCACCCTCGTCGATCTGCTTCAGGGCGATGGCTGGGGCTCTAGCTGCCTCCTGGGTCAGCCGGCCGTCGAACGGAGTGGCGCACAGCGGCGTGGCTTGCGCCAGGAGGATCGAGGCCACCGGAATGGGCGTCGGGGCCGGGGTGGGGAAACTGGGCTCCGACTGGCCGCAGGCAGCGGCCAGCAGCGCCAACATGCCGATGGCCAAGGACAGAGTCGGGCCCGAGACGCTTCGCATAGGGGCCCCCCCGGGCCCGTGGCCGTGATCCGCGACCGTGGCACGCGTGGAGAAAGAACTGATAGCGCGAATCGCGCCGCCTGTCAAGCAGTACTGTGTTGGTATGTTGGTACGTCAAGACCAGACTCAACTTGGACGAAGGGAGGCCGGCCGCCACCGGCGCTTGAAAATGGGTGTCCCTCAGATCACCCCGTTCCGCCGCAATCGGTCGAATTCGCCGTCCAGGCCGAGATCGGCCAGTACCGAGCGCGTGTCGAAGCTCCGCTCGTGGCCAGGCTCCAGCGGCTGCCGGGGCGCCCCGGGCAGGGTGAACGGCGGGCTGAGCTGGCCACCCTCGAACATCCCGCGCGCCCGAAGCTGCGGGTCGTCGAGCGCCTCGCGCAGCGTGTTGACGGGCGCGACGCAGGCGTCGACGCCCGACAGCAGCTCCGTCCACTCGTCGCGGGAGCGCGTCGCGAACAGGGCCTCCAGCCGCTCGCCGCTCGGATCGTCCACTCCAAGCGCATCGAGCAGGTTCTGCCACAGCCAGGGCTCGAGGCAGCCGACCGAGATGTAGCGCCCGTCGCCGCAGCGATAGACACGATAGGACGGCTCCGAGCCACCCAGACGCCAGGTGCCGCGAGTCGGAGGACGCCCTGACAACTGGCCGATCAGCGGCAGGAGCATCCAGCTAAAGGTGGCGTCGAGCATGGAAACGTCGATGTACTGTCCCTGCCCGCTCGCGCCACGGTGCAGCAGGGCGGCCAGGATCGCCAGCGCCGCCGCGCTGCCGGCCGCCAGGTCGGCCACCTGCACGCCAGGGACCGTGGGCGGGCCTTCCGGCTGGCCGGTCAGGTCGAGCAGCCCGGCCAGGGCCAGGCAGTTGAGATCATGGGCCGGCCTGTTGCGGTAGGGACCGTCCTGTCCGAAGGAGGAGATCGAACAGTACACCACTTCTGGCCGCACGGCGCTCAGGGCCGCGTAGTCCACCCCGAGACGAGTCGCCACACCAGGCCGAAAGTCCTCCATCACCACGTCGGCGCGGTCGAGCAGGCGGAAGAAGATCTGGCGACCCTCTTCGGACTTGAGGTTCAAGGTCAGCCTTCGTTTGTTGCGGTACAGGATTTGCTCGCGGGCGCCGAGCCCATCGTGCCCGCCTCGACGCACGTCCCAGCCTTTGGGGTCGACCACGGCCAACACTCGCGCGCCCAGCCCGGCCAGCAGCCAGGTGCAGAACGGGCCCGGCAGGGTCCGCGACAGATCGAGCACGCTGTAGTTGGGGAGCAGACTGTAGACGTTCATGGCGGGTGTTGGGTGTTGGGCGTTGCCTGCTGGGTTCTAGGTGTTGGGCTCAACAAGGTGATGCTACACTGCCGGCCTGGGAGGCTTCTGCTCGAACGAGGAAACGCGGGCAGGTAGGGGCACGGCACATGCCGTGCCCCTACGGCGGATCTCAGCCGTTGGAGGACATGGTAACGAACGTGCCGCTTACGCTGGCGATCCGGGATTACGACTACATCGCGCCCCTGGCGACCGGCGACGTGGCGATAGAGGGTGTGGACCTGACGCTGATCCGCTCCTTCGACGCGCTGGTCCGCGTCGCCAACGACCCCGCTGTCAACGGTGGCGAGGCGTCCTTCAGCCGATACGTCCAGCGCCTGGCTGGCGGCGACCGCTCTCTGGTTGGGCTGCCGGCGTTCGTGATGCGCGAATTCCGCCATCGCTGCTTCTTCGTCCGCCGAGACAGCGGTCTGGCCGACGTGGTCGACCTGGCAGGCAAGCGGGTCGGCACTGACCAATGGCCGGCGAGTGGCAACACCTGGAGTCGAGCTCTACTCCGCGAGCGGGGTGTGGCTATCGAGAACATCAGCTGGCTGGTGGGTCCGGTCAACCCGACCAGCCAGCCACCACCGGCGACGGACGTCTACCCGAACAACGTCCGGGCGGCGCCGCCCGGACGCCCGCTCCGCGAGATACTGCTGGACGGTGAGATCGATGCGCTGATGTGCCCCTGGCCGCCGGACGGCTTCTACGAGCTGGACAGTCAGATCGCGCGCATGTACCCGGATTACCGCGCGGCCGAGCGCGACTACTATCGCCGCACCGGGATCTTCCCGGCCCACCACCTGGTGGTCCTGAAGCGCGAGCTGGTCGAGCGGCAGCCCCAGCTAGTCAGAGCGGTGTACGATGCGCTCGTCGAGGCCCGCGAGCGCTCCGAGCGGACCCACCAGGTGCTGGCGGAGACGAGCCCATGGCTGCTCGCGGACCTGGAGGAGCAGGCCGTCTTGATGGGGCCCGACTTCAGGCCGTACGGCCTCCGCGAGAATTACCAGATGGTGGCCGCGTTCTGCGACGAGCAGTACGCCCAGCGCTTGATCCAGGGGCCCATCACGCCCGAAGAGGTGTTCGGGGACTTCATGCGCATGTGAGGGCGCGGCATGCCGTGCCCCTACGACCGGATCCGGCCGTCCAGCTCGGCTCGGACGGGGCTGCTGGCGCGGATCTTGGCCATCATCAGGTCGTTGACGACGATGCCGGTGTCGCGGACGCCAGCGGCGGTTTTGAAGATGTCGCTGTAGCCGGCCGCGATGCGGGCCTGGAAGTCGGTCGTCGCCACCTGGTAGCTGGCGTCGGGCTGGAGCGGCGCGAAGCCGGCGGCCGGATTGGTGGGGTCCACCAGGACCAGGATCTCGGCCGCCTTGCCCTCACGAATGGCGAAGCGAACGCCGCTGACCTGCGAGAAGTTGTCGGTCCCGCGTCGGGCTACGCTCAGGTCGAGCAGCGCCTGGAGCTGGCTGCCGCTCAGCTCGTGCACCAACACCACGTTCTTGTAGGGGACGGCGGTCAAGTAGTCCTCCACGCTGATGTCGCCCGGCGGGATCGCGGCCCGGAAGCTGCTGGCCGTCGATAGGGCCGCGTGGGCTCCGACCTCGGCGCGGATGGTGTCCATCACGAAGTTGCCGAGCACCGTCTCACCGGTCCCGATGCCCGCGTCGGACAGCTCGACGGCGGCCTGGCCGAGCTTCTCGAAGCGCGGCGCGTACTTTGGGTCGGCCTGCAGCTCGGCCTGCATGCGCGCGACGAGCGCGGCAATCTCCGGGTCCTCCGGATGGCTGCTCTCCATGCGGACCAGATCGCCGTTGACCTCGGACAGACGTCCAGCCTCGAAGCTCAGCTCCACCCGACTGACGTAATCCAGGTACTGGAATGGCGAGATGTAGAAAGTATCGCTGCCCTCGATCCTGCCGAACGGCTCCTTGCGGTGGCTATGGGTGCCCAGGATTAGATCGATGCCGGGCACCTCGCGGGCCAGCTTCTGGTCCTCCTCGTACGCGCGATGGCCGATCAACACGACCGCGTTGACCTTCTCGGTTTCGCGGAGGTACTGGACGGTCTGCAGCGCGGCGGCCACGCCGTCCGAGAAGAACGAGTCGGGCGGTCGATCGACAGGCCTGACCAGCTTCTCGAAGTCGCCGCCGGCCAGGGCAAAGATCCCGAGCCTGATCCCGCCCCGCTCAAGCACCACCCAGCCTGGCAGCCATCGCGTCCTGGAGTCCGTTGAAGAGCTGCCACTCCGCGCACTGGTACTTGTCGGACCAGGCCGGGGTGCCGGCGTTCATGGTGTCGCCGCCACTCAGGATGACGGTGTTGGGGTTGCGGGCCCGCTCGTCGCGCATGAGTCGAATTGCGCGCGCCAAGCCGCCCATGCCGAATTCACCCTCCGAGTAGTGAGAGGGCGCGTGGGAGTGATAGTCGCTGGTGTGAAGGATGACGATCGTGGTCCGCCCGGCCTGCCCGCTGGCCGGCGCTGGGCCGACCACGGCCACCAGGGCGAGCAGCTGCGCGACCACCAGAGACCTCATCGGAAGCTTTAGGGATGAGCGCGCCGACGCGATCACGAGACGTGTCATCGAAGGCCCCTTTCTCTGAACCCCACCGGCGGCGCCGACGGGCCGACCTCGGCCAGGATCTCCTGGGCAGCGCGCACGCCCTCGGCCGCGCCACCCTCCATGTACCCCTGGAACTCCTCGGAGCAATGCTCACCGCCGAAGAAG
>WNFU01004644.1_pt1 | contig 17442 bp, 20 predicted proteins | sample 5400121 | NCBI WGS metagenome assembly WNFU01 (sample SAMN13153360, study PRJNA577476) | soil metagenome | isolation source: 100 cm soil or saprolite under grassland replicate 1 | place: USA:California | collected 2016-06-15
CCCGGATCCCACGCGTCCCGGAGCCGCCCGTACAGCTCGTCGGACAGGTCGTGTCCCGACCGGTGGATCACCTCTGCATACTCGAGCGCCGCCCTCCAGCCGGGCTCGAGTGCCTCGACGGGTGCGCGCCCGCCGCGGTCCTGGACCGCCTGGACCAGCTCCTCGCTCGCCCCCTTCTGTCTTGCCAAGACAGTGTGCGAGCCGAGTCAGTAGCGGCAGCGGTTCAGGTGGGACACGCGCACCCACAGCAGCTCCTTGAGAACCGGCGGCACGGTTCCCTCGTTCATCACCGTGCGAAAGTGCGCGATCATCGTCCGCAGGTGGTTGGGCCGGAGCGCGACCGTGCGGAACATGTTCGGGATGTTGCCGCGCTCCTTGAGGTACACATCGAAGATCGGCCGTACCTCCGGAGCCGCTTCGTCCGGAGTGAGTGGCTTGATCCGAGGATCGCCCATGCGTCTCGTTTCGCCTCCCTCTGTGCCTCTGTGCCCCTACGGCTCTTTGCCCCTACGTTTTCCCCATCCGATCTTGAACAGCTGGACCGCCGCGCGGTACCCCAGGCTCCGCACCAGGGCGACCACGCCCAGCGCGGTCAACAGGACGGAGGTGTAGAAGCGCCACAGGAGCAGCATCGCCACCTGGTGCGACCCGAAGTCGCCCGCGAAGTCGCCGAGGAAGGCCACCTCGACGCCGCCGCCCCCCGACGGGAGCGGGACCACGAGGGGCGCGTGAATCAGCGCCAGCGCGCCGAAGAACATCTGTCCGAGCGGCGGGCGGCCGGGGAGTCCCCAGGCGAGCGCGGGCAGGATCAGCGCGCGCGCCGCCACGCTCACGACAGTGAGCAGCGCCTCGGCGCCAAGGACCCACCAGGGGGCGCGGCGCACGTGAGCCCATGCCACGCGCCACTGCCGGCGCACGCGGTGCCGGATCATCCCCGAGCGGACGAGGCGCTGCAGCAGGTAGCCGGCGAGCACGATCGCGACGGCCGTCACCTCGATGGTGGCGAGCTCCCCTGCGCGATGGCGCCGCAGCCACTCGCGGGCCGCATAGTGCCAGTCGGGCACGTAGTAGAAGAAGAGCGCTCCGGCCATAGCCACGAACACCGGCCACTCACCAGCCACCTCGACGCCGATCGCCACGATGGCGGGCACGGCCCGGCTGCCCGATTCGGTGAGGCCGAGGAACCGGGCCGGCTCGCCGCCCAGGCGGTTCGGGGTCAGCTGCGACGCGGCTTCTCCGTACAAGTTGAGGCGGAACGCGTCCCTCACGGCCAGCCGGCCGCCCGCGGTCCAGAGGGCGAGCTGAATCCGCCAGGCGCGGGCGGCGCAATCCACCGCGAGCAGCGCGAGGGCGAGGAGGTGGCTCATCAGCGAATGCGGAATGCGGAATGGGGAATGCGGAATTTCAGTGCAGGCTGGAACCGCGGCACGAAACGGGCTCTGTAACTCCGCATTCCGCATTCCCCATTCCGCATTTGTCTAGTCCGAGCAGTCACCCAGCGGATACAGGAAGCCGCAGTTCGGACAGGGGTTCTTGCAGCCCCACGGCTTGGGAAGGACGTCGGCCCCGCAGCGGAGGCAGGCCGGCCGCTTCCTATGCGGAACGGTGGACGCCGGTGAGGAAGGGGTTGGCGAGACGCTCTCGTCCGATGGTGGTTTCCGGTCCATGGCCGCTGTACACGATGGTGGAATCGGGCAGCGGAAGCAACTCGCGCTCGATGCTCCGGATCAGCGTCTCGAAGTCGCCGCCCGGGAGATCGGTGCGGCCGATGGACCCCGCGAACAGCACGTCGCCGGTGAAGACGACCCCCTCACCCACGAGGCACACGCTGCCGGGCGAGTGTCCCGGCGCGTGGCGCACGGCGAAGGCGAGCGTTCCCACGCGGACCTCGCCTCCGGGGACGAATTGGCGGTCGGGCGGCGGCAGCGGGTCGACCGGGATGCCGAACGCGACGCCCTGCTGCAGCACGTGGTCGTATAGCTCTCGGTCGGCCGGATGCAGGTAGACCGGCGCGCCGGTCTCCCGCTGGAGACGCGGGATCCCCATCACATGGTCGACGTGGGCGTGGGTGATCCAGATCGCCGTCACCCGGGCGCCGGCGCCCGCGATCCGGCGCGAGATCAGGCCCGCGTCCTCCCCCGGATCGATGACCGCGCACTCGGCCGTCGCCTCGTCGATGACGAGGTAGGAGTTCTCGACGAACCGGCCGTTCGGGATCTGGGCGACCTTCACGACGCGACCGCCGCCTTGTCCTTCTCACGGAGCGCCGTCAGGTACTTCTCCACCGCGATCGCCGCGGTCGTGGCATCGCCCACCGCCGTGGTGATCTGGCGCGTGAGCTGGCTGCGCACGTCGCCCGCCGCGAACAGCCCCGGGATGGTCGTCATCATCCGCTCGTCGGTGATCATGTAGCCGGCGGCGTCGTGCTCGAAGTGGCCTTCCACGATGCCGGTGTTGGGCTTGAAGCCGACGAAGATGAACACCCCGCCCACGTTCAGCGTGGACCGCCGGCCCGTGACCGTGTCCTCGAGGACGAGCTGCTCGGTGCCTCGCTCGTTGCCCCTGATCTCCACGACCTTTTGGTTCCAGATCACCTCGATCTTCGGGTTCGCAAACGCGCGCTCCTGGAGGATCTTCGACGCGCGGAACCGGTCGCGCCGGTGCACGATGTACACCTTGCTCGCGTAGCGGGTGAGGTAGTCCGCCTCCTCGACCGCGGCGTCGCCGCCGCCCACCACCGCGAGCACCTCGCCCTTGAAGAACGCGCCGTCGCACACTGCGCAGTAGGAGACGCCCTTCCCGGCGTACTCCTTCTCCCCCGGGACCTGGAGCTTCACGGGCGTGCCGCCGGCGGTGAGGATCACCGCGGGCGCGCGGTAGGTCTTGCCGCGGGCCGTCACGACGTCGAACCAGCCGTCGTCCGCCTTGCGGACTTTCTCCACCGTATCCGTGACGATCTCGGCGCCGAACTGCTTCGCGTGCTCCGCCATCTTCTGGGCAAGCTCCCAGCCCCGCACGCTCTCGAACCCGATGTAATCCTCGATCAGCTCGGTGTTCAGGAGCTCGCCCCCCGGCGGGCCGCGCTCGAGCGTCACCGCCTTCAGCATGCCGCGGCCGGCGTACAACGCGGCGCACAGCCCCGCGGGCCCCGCGCCGACGATGATCACGTCGTATCCGTTAGTGGCGTGCTCGGTCATCCGTTCGGAATTCCAGTCGCGGCGGATCTCCCTCCCCCGCCAGGGCGCGCGCCAGCTGTGCGCGAAACCGCTCCGTCTCGAACTCGACATCCGGCCGTCCGGGGCCGGCGAGCTTCGCCTGCGCCGCGGCGCCGACCACCTCGACGCCGTGCCGGTTGCCGCGCTCGAGGTGCAGCAGCGCGGCCGCTGCCTGGATCAGTCCTTGCCAGACCCGCGCCGCGTCGGCGTCGCCGTCGTTAATAATAGAACGCCAGACGGTTTCCAGCGCCTCGTGGGCGAGCCAGTACTCCGCGGTGTTGAACAGATCGCGGGCGCGGGTGAGGATCGCCTGGCGCTCTGCGGGAGACATGGGCGGTCTGGCGGTCGCCTCCGTACCGACCGCCTGAGCGCCCGACCGCCTGTCCGCCCCGATTCGCAGCAAATTCAACGCCCCGTGACAGCTCGAGATCGTCCCCACCAGTACCGCCGCCGGCTCGCCGCTTTCGCCGGCGCGGCGCACGATCGCGTCACCTTCCAACACGGCGTCCACCGGGAACGTGCCCACGCCGAACACGTGATGCCGGCACACGAACAGCGCGGGGCCGAACACCGGTTCCCCGGACCGGCGCAGCCGGTCCGCCAGGGCGCGCAGCGCGTCGCTCATCTCCCACGTGCGCTCGCGTCCGATCGCCGGGCAGACGGCCGGCTCGACGCAATGCGTGGGACAGACCCAGTCGGCGAACGACACGTAGCGCGTGTGATCCGGCGGAGGCGCGGTGCGGTCGTACGGGACGTCCAGCGCGCCGGCCACGGGCGCGACCTCGACCGCGCGGCCGGGCCAGCGCTCGCGGGCGCGCCCGAACACCCATGCGAACATGAGGTGCGGCATCAGCGGCGACGGCACGATGTAGTCCTGCGGCTCGCCCGGCCGCGCCGGCCGCGCCCGCCCGAGGAACTCGGCGAAGTAGTCGCTCCACTGGCGCGTCACGAACCGGCGCCCGGGCGCCTCGCCCAGCTCCGTCCGCGCCCGGCACGCCGGATTCCGGTCTACGACGACGACCTCGTGGTAGCGCGCCTTGCCTTTCTCTCTGGCCTTCGCGAGCTGGGCGGCGTAGAACGTGCCGTAGCAACCGCCCCCGATCACGATCACGTCGCGCATCACCGCTGCGGCGCTCATCGCGGCTAAACGTCTCCGGCAACGGGCAGGATCTCTCCGGTCACCGCCTTGGCCTCGTCGCCCGCGAGGTAGAGCACCGCGCTCACGAGCTCGTCGAGCTCGACCCACCGCACCTTGGCGTCTTTCATCTGCGCCAGATTGTCGCCGGTCTTCATCGTTCCCGGGGCCACCGCGTTCACGCGCACCCCGCCGTCGCGGAACTCGCGGGCGAACGCGCGCGTCAGACCCGCCACCGCCGACTTTGCGGCGATGTAGGAGGCCATCCGGCTCTGCGGCTTCACGACCGCCACCGACGCGAAGTTCACGATCGCGCCGCCGCCGCGCTCCAGCAGAGCGGGGATCGCGGCCTGGGACACGAAGAACGTGGTCTTGACGTTGGCCGCCAGCTCACGGTCGAGCTGCTCGGGCTTCAGGTCGAGGGCGGAGCCGTAGTTCAGGAGCCCGCCCGCCACGTTGACCACTGCGTCGAGCCCGCCGAAGTGCTGCTGTGCTGCGGCCACCGCCCGGCGCGCCGTCTCGGGGAGCGCGAGGTCGCCCGCGACGTGGCGCACGGGGAACCCCTCGGCCGCAAACTCCTTGGCCCGGTCGGCGAGCCCGGCGGCGTTCAAGTCGGCGATGACCAGCATGGCCCCGGCCCGGCCGAAGCCGCGGGCGACGGCGTGGCCGATCTGGCCGACGCGACCCACCCCGGTCACGAGCACGACTTTGCCGCGATAGTCGGAGGGCACGGCCTCAGCGCTTCGCTCCGGCCACCGCGGCGACGATGTCGTCCACCGGCGGCGTGCCGCGCACGGCGAAGCCGATGGTCCCGTCCCGCCGCACCACGTAGACGGACCGCTGGATGCCCTTCCCGTCCTCCTTCAGCGCCCGGTAGGCGCGCGCGATCGCGCGGTCGGGATCGGACAGCAGCGGGAAGTTGAAGCCCATCATCGTCGCGTAGTGGAGGTGGCTGTCCACGCCCGCGGGGTTGACCCCGAAGGGCTGGATGCCGGCTTTCTGGAACTTGGCCATCTCATCGCGCACGGCGGAGAGTTGCGCGTTTCAGCCGGGGGTGTTGTTCCCCGGGTAGAAGACGAGCGCGACGTGTTTCGCTTTCAGGACCGCGGCGAGACGGTACGTCCGGCCGTCCGACGCTTGGGCCTCGAAGGCGGGCGCTTTCCTGCCCGGCGGCAATGGATCGGTCATGAGATGTCCAAGGGGTTCTCCGGGACGCCTGTTCGTGTCGTCCTGTCGCGACGCTGCTCGAGCCGTTCCAGCCATGCGATCGGGACATCGAGCCCGCCGAGCGGCGCGTGCTCCTGTCCGAGCTCCGCGTCGCCGTGCCAGTCCGAGCCGCCGCTGATCGCAAGGCCGAGCCGCTCGGCGATCTTCGTGAGCCGCTGCTCGACGACGGGCGAGTGGCTCGGGTGCCGCACCTCCACGCCGTCCAGGCCCTGTTCCAGGAACTCGCGGATGCGGGCCTCGGTGCCATGGTCGCCGAGGTGGGCGGCGACCGCGATCCCGCCGGCCCGGTGCACCAGCTCCGTCACCTGGCTGAGCGCCGGCAGCGGCTTGTCGACGTACCCCGGCCGGCCGCGCCCGAGGTAGCGGGCGAACGCGTCGGTGATATCGGCGCTCAGCCCGCGGTCCACGAGGACCCGCGCGACGTGGGGTCGCCCCACGGCGCCGTCTCCCGCCTCGCTCACGACGTCGTCGAGCGCGATGTCCAGGCCGAGTCGCTGCAGCTGCCCGACCATCTGCTCCGCGCGGCGGCGGCGCGCGGCGCGGGTCGTCGTGAGGAACGCCTCGAGCTCCGGCTGGCCGGGGGGCAGGAAGTAGCCGAGCACGTGCAGCTCGCCCCACGGCGCCTTTACGCTGAACTCGCACCCGGACACGACGCGGACGCCGAGCCCTGCGCCGGCCCGCGTCGCCGCCGCGACCCCGTCGGTGGTGTCGTGGTCGGTCAGCGCGATCGCCGCCAGGCCCGCCTCCGCTGCCCGCCGCACCAGATCGGCCGGCGGGAGCTCCCCGTCGGACGCGGTCGAGTGACAGTGGAGGTCAACGCGCGTCGTAGGCGCTCTCCGGCGCGGTCCACGCGGGCTGCGATTGCCGAAACAGCTCGAGGAGCCGCCGGTCCGACAGCTCGGCGAGCGAGGCGTCAGGGCTGCGGCTGCCCACGGGGGCGTAGCGCGTGTAGCGGCGCTTGCGCTCGGGCCCGGTCCCCTGCTGGAACACCAGCCCGAACTGATCCAGACCGTACACCGTCACCCGCCCCGAGGGAGCGACCTCCCAGGTCTCGCCGTCCACGACGACCGTGCGCCGCGCCATCGTCTCCTACGCCCCGGTCGGCGCCGCGAGCGACACCTCGGTCCAGAGCTCCCAGGCGTCCGGCGCGTACGTGCCGAGGCTCTGCAGCTGCCGCTCGAGCTTGATCTCCTCGGGGAGCCGGGAGGCCTGCGCGCGGTGCGACATCTCCGTGGGACTCTCGGAGAACTCCGTGAACAGCTGCGGGTCCTTCGCGTTGCGGAACACCCAGATGCGCTGGCCCCTTGCGTCGGCGAACTGGCACAGCTCCCGCAGGGTGGCGAGATAGTCGGTCTCGTGCGCCGGGGGCACGCGCACCCGGGCGACGGTGAGCACCTTGGGCATGCCTAGATCGCTCCCTCGGGGAAGTCCTCGAGCCGCTGCTTCACGTCGGCGAGGAACCGGTCCGCGTCGGCGCCGTCCACGACGCGGTGGTCGTACGACATCGACACCATCCCCATCGTGCGGATCGCGATCGTGTCGGTGCCGTCGGGCAGGGCGACGACCCGGGGGCGCTTCTCGATCGTGCCCACGCCGAGGATCGCCACCTGCGGCTGGTTGATGATCGGCGCGCCGGCGTAGGAGCCGAACACGCCGGGGTTCGTGATGGTGAACGTGCCGCGCTGGATCTCATCGGGCGAGAGCTTCTTGCTCCGCGCCCGCTCGCCCAGGTCGTTGATCGCGCGCGCGAGGCCCACGAGTGACAGCTCGTCCGCATGCCGCACGACGGGCACGATCAGGCCCCAGTCGAGCGCGACCGCGATGCCGATGTTGACCTCGGCGCGGTAGACGATGCTCTCGCCCGACACCGCGGCGTTCACCACCGGATGCTTGCGCAGGTTCTCGGCGCACGCCTTCGCGATGAACGCCAGGTAGGTGAGGTTCACGCCGCGTTCGGCGTAGCTCGCCTTGTGCTTCCTCCGGAGCTCCGCGACGCGAGTGTAATCGACCTCGAAGAAGCTGGTCACATGCGCCGAGACGCGGCGCGACATGACCATGTGCTCCGCGGTGATCTTGCGGATCTTCGAGAACGGCTCGACGCGGTCACCGGGCCAGGGCTCGACTGCGGGGTGGACCACGTGGTCTGCCGGCGCGGCGGCCGGGACCAGGGGTCGGGGTGCCGGGGCCGGGGCGGAGGCCGCGGCGGGGGCCGGAGCCGCGGCGGGGGCCGGAGCGGGCGGCGGGGCCGCGGGCGCCGCGGGCGCTGGTGCACGCTCGATGAGGCCCAGAATGTCCTGCTTGGTCACGCGCCCGGCGAAGCCCGTCCCCGAGATAGCGGAGATGTCCACGTGATGCTCGGCCGCGATCTTGCGGACGAGCGGAGTCGAGCGGTGGCGCAGACGCTCCTCGGCGGTCTCGACGCCCCCGCCCCCGCCCCCGTCCCCCTTCCCCGCCGGGGCGGTCGGGCGGTCAGGCGGTCGGGCGGTCTGGGCCGGAATGGCGGTCGGGCGGTCAGGCGGTCGGGCGGTCTGGACCGCGACGCCGGAGGGAGGCGCCGTCTCAGTCGCGCCCTTCACAAGCGCCCGCTGCTCCGTCTCGATCACCGCCACGAGCGTCTGCACCGGCACCGTCTGGCCCGCCTGCACCTTGATCTCGGCCAGCACGCCGGCCGCGGGCGCGGGAATCTCGGCGTCCACCTTGTCGGTCGAGATCTCGAACAGCGGCTCGTCCCGCTTCACCTGGTCGCCGAGCTGCTTGAGCCACTTGCTGACCGTACCTTCGGCGATCGATTCGCCCATCTGGGGCATCAGCACGTCGATCCGGGCCATAACGTCTCCAATGCGGCGGTCTGGCGGACAGGCGGTCGGGCGGTCAGTGACTTCGGTCCGCCCGTCCGCCTGACCGCCTGACCGCCTTCAGTACGCAGCCAGCCATCTCGCCGCCTTCACGATGTCCTCGGTTTGCGGCAGCACGAAATCCTCCAGGGTCGGCGCGTACGGCACGGGCACGTCGTGCGCCGTCACCCGCATGATCGGCCCGTCGAGCCACTCGAACGCCTGCTCGTTGATGCGCGCCGCGATCTCCCCGGCGACGCCGCCCGTGCGCGTGTCCTCGTGCACGATCAGCACCTTGCTGGTCTTCTTGACCGTGCGCATGATCGCGGCATCGTCCATCGGCAAGAGCGTCCGCAGGTCGAGGACTTCGATGGCGAGCCCGTCCTCCCGCTCGAGCCGCTCCGCCGCCTCGAGCGACTTCCACACCGTCGCCCCGTACGTGACGATGGACAAGTCCGTTCCCGGGCGGGCGATCCGCGCTGCTCCGATCGGCGTGAGGATCTCCTCGCCTTCGGGGAGCTGCTCCTTGACGCGGCGGTACAGCCACTTGTGCTCGAGATAGATGACCGGGTCGTCGTCGCGAATGGACGCCTTGATGAGCCCCTTCGCGTCGCGCGCGGTGGCGGGCGCAACGATCTTGAGTCCCGGCGTGTGAAAGAACGCGGCCTCGGGGTTCTGGGAATGGAACGGTCCGCCCCGCACGTAGCCGCCGCACGGGCCCCGCACCACGATCGGCGTGGAGAGCCCGGTTCGGTAGCGCGCGGTCGCGACGTAGTTGGTGAGCATGTCGTAGGCGCAGGAGATGAAGTCGATGAACTGCATCTCCGCCACCGGCCGCATCCCCATGTGCGCGGCGCCCGCCGCCGCGCCCACGATCGCCGCTTCGGAGATCGGCGTGTCGATCACGCGCGCCTCGCCGAACCGTTTCACGAAGCCCTCGGTGACCTTGAACGCGCCGCCGTACATGCCGACGTCTTCGCCCAGGATGAAGACGCGCTCGTCGCGCTCCATCTCCTCCCACAGGCCCTGGCGCAGGGCCTCGAGATACGTGACTTCCGGCATCACAGACCGCGGAACCAGAGCCGCTCGGCGGCCGGCGGGTAGACGCACACGTCGGAGAGCGCCGAGTCGGGGAGGGGCAACGGCTCGTTCACGCACGCGTCGGCCGCCTCGTCGACCTCGGCCCGCGCGCGCTCGTCGATCTCGCTCAACTCGCGCTCGGCCGCCCAGTCGTGCCGGAGCAGCTGCGTCACGTAGCGGTCGATCGGGTCGTTTTCCTTCGCCCACCAGTCGAGCTCGTCCGCGGGCACGTAGTGCTGGTCGTCGTGCTCGGCGTGGCCCTTGCGGCGGTACGTCTTCACCTCGATGAGATGGACGCCCGCGCCGCGGCGCGCGCGCTCGACGGCGCGCTTGGTCGCCTCGTACACGGCGAGCACGTCGTTCCCGTCCACGATCACCGCGGGAATGCCGTAGCCCGTCGCCTTGTCCGCGAGATTCTGCACCGCGAACTGCTTCTCCGGGGGCGTGGAGTACGCCCAGCGGTTGTACTCGGCGACGACCACGAGGGGGCAACGCTGCACCGCCGCGAAGTTGAGCCCCTCGTGGAACGTCCCGGTGGAGGTCGCCCCGTCGCCGATGTAGACGAGCCCGACCCGCGGCTCGCCCCGGAGCTTGAACGTGAGGGTGATCCCGGCCATCACCGGGATCATGTCCCCGAGGTGCGAAATCTGGCCCAGGTAGCCCTGCTCGAGGTCGTTGAAATGGACGTTCTGATCTCGGCCCGCCGTGGGGCTTTCGGCCTTCGCCATGTACTGGCGCAGGATCTCGATCGGCCGGGCCCCCATCACGAGCATGGCGCCGAGGTTGCGGATGAGCGGCGAGAGGATGTCTGAGTTCCGGGCGCGCTCCAGCGCGTACGCCGTCGCGACCGATTCGCCTTCCTGACCGAGCGAGCGGAACAGCCCGCCGATCACCTTGCTCTGCCGGTGGAGCGCGGTGAGTCGCTCCTCGAGCGTCCGGGTGAGCCGCAGGTAGCCGTACATCTCGAGCAGCTGCTCGCGGGTGAGGCCCCCGGGGACGCTCGGGGCCTGGGGAGTGGGAACGGTGCCGGACGCCATTGTAAATTATAGTGGGCGTGAAAGTTCGCGGGACGGGGAGCGGGAAGCAAGCTTGGAGGCAGGTTGTGGAGGCCGGTGGAGGATGAGGGAGGTTCCATGGCGACGCTGAAGCTGCGGGTGACGGGCATGACGTGCGGGCACTGCCAGATGAAAGTCGAGAACGCGCTGAAGCAGACGTTCGGCGTCTATTCCGCGATCGTGGATTTGCAAGCGGGCGAAGCCGAGATCGACTTCAACGACGACACCACGACCACCCAGCAGCTCGTCGGGGCGGTGGAGCAGGCGGGGTACGGGGCGAGGCTGGCCGGCTAGTACGCCCCGCGCAGCTCGTGCGTGGGCTCGACTCGCTTGTGTATCTCGGCCAGGAATCGCTTCGCGAGCCGGTCGAGCTCGGATTCCCCTACCTGGTCGGTGCCCGCCTCGATGAGCGTGTAGTGCCCCCCCTCCGCCCGCACGGTGAGGGTCACCTTCCCGAGCGGACTCGTGTACGCGCGGCGCTGCGGCCCCTCCTGGGCGGGCGTCATCCGGGACCCGAAGAACGCCTTGGCCGCCTCGAGCACCTGGTCCGGGGCGAGTGCTGTGCGGTGGAAGTACTTCACCGATCCCTCAAGCCGCCCACGCCGGACGGAACCGCCGCAGCGTGAGGCTGTTCAACACGACGGAGAGGCTCGACCACGCCATGGCCGCGCTCGCCAGCACAGGCGACAAGAGCCAGCCCGTGAACGGGTACAACGCGCCCGCGGCCACCGGGATGAGGACGACGTTGTAGCCGAACGCCCACACGAGATTCCAGCGAATCGTCCGCATCGTCCGCCGCGCCAGCTGGATCGCCGTCACCACTCCCCGCGGGTCTCCCCGGATGAGCGTGACGTCCGACGCCTCCATCGCGATGTCCGTGCCGGTGCCGATCGCGATCCCGACGTCCGCCTGCGCCAGCGCGGGGGCGTCGTTGATCCCGTCGCCGACCATCGCCACGCGGCCGCCCTGCTTCTGGAGCTTCCTCACCAGGTCGGCCTTCTGAGACGGGAGCACTTCGGCGACGACCTCGTCGATCCCCACTTCCTGCGCGACCGCCTCCGCGCCCTTCTTCGTGTCGCCGGAGACCATCACGACCGCAAGGCCCATCTTCTTGAGGTGGAGGATCGCGCTCGTTGCAGTCGGCTTGATCGGGTCCGAGATCGCGATGACTGCGAACACCGTGTTGTTCACGACCGCGATCACCGGGATGCGGCCCTGCGCCGCGAGCCGGTCGGCGTCCGGACCCAAGGTGCCGAGGTCGAGGCTGCGCTCCCGCGCGTGCCGCAGCGAGATCACCTCGATGATGCGTCGGTCCACCGTCCCGCGCACACCGCGGCCCTCCATCACGGCGAACTTGTCGACCGCGAGGAGCTCGACCTGCCGGTCCTTGGCCGCCTTGAGGATCGCGAGCGCCAGCGGGTGCTCCGAGCGCCGCTCCACCGAGGCCACCCACCTGAGCACGTCCGCGGGGGAGATCGGCGTGCCGTCCGGCCGCGTCGCGGTGACGATGTGGGTGACGCTGGGCTGACCTTCGGTGATCGTGCCGGTCTTGTCGAGCAGCACCGTTCGCACCCGCGACAACCGTTCCAGGGCCTCGCCGCTCCGGATCAGGATCCCGTGCTCGGCGGCCTTGCCGGTCGCGACGAGGATCGCGGTCGGCGTCGCCAGGCCGAGGGCGCAGGGGCACGCGATGATCAGCACGGTGACGAGGGCGACGGTCGAGAAGAGCAGCGCCGGCTGGGGACCGAAGTCGAACCAGACCACGAACGCGGCGATCGCCAGCGCCATGACGACGGGTACGAACACCCCGGCCACCCGGTCCGCGAGCCGCTGGATCGGCGCCTTGGTGGTCTGCGCGTCCTCCACGAGCTGGACGATCTGGCCGAGCGCCGAGTCCTTCCCCACGCGCGTGGCGCGGAAGGTGATGCTCCCCGTGGTGTTGATCGTCGCGCCGATCACCTCGTCGCCGACCTTCTTCGCCGCGGGGCTGGGTTCGCCGGTGAGCATCGACTCGTCCACGGCCGACGCCCCTTCGATCACGACGCCATCCGCCGGGATCCTCTCCCCCGGCCGCACGATCACCAAGTCGCCCCGCACCACCTCCTCCACCGGCACGGCGGTCTCCTGGCCGTGCCGGACCACGTGGGCGGTCTTGGCCCGCAGCCCCTCGAGCCGGCGGATCGCTTCCGAGGTCCGGCCCTTGGCGCGCGCCTCGAGCAGCCGGCCGAGCAGGATCAGCGCAAGGATCGCAGCGACGGCTTCGTAGTAGACATCGGCCGGCAGGCCGGCGCGGGTGAAGACGCGGGGGGCGAGGGTCGCGACGAGGGAGTAGACGTAGGCGGCCCCCGTCCCCACGCCGATCAGGGTGTTCATGTCGGCGGTCCGGTGCTTGAGCCCGCTCCAGGTGCCCCGGTAGAACTGCTGTCCCGACCACAGCACCACCGGCAGGGTGAGGAGCGCGAGCCCGAGCTTCAGCCATTGCGGGTCGAGCGCGAGCCGCCCGGCGAGGGCGTCGTTGAGCCGCAGCGCCGCCGGGAGGAGGAGGCGTCCGAGCAGGTCGACCTGCTTGAACGTGTCGTCCGCGTGATCCGCCATCAGCAGCATCGAGCCGAGCAGCGAGATCCCCGCCACCGCCGCGGCCAGCGCGAACTTCCAGGTGAGGCTCCGGATCTCCCGCCGGCGCGCGATGCCCTCGCGCTCGATGGGGTCCTCGGTGGGGATCGGTTCCGCCACCCGGAAGCCGGCCTGCTCGACGGCGGTCGCGAGCGCCTCGGCGGCCGCGATCCCGGGGACGTAGTCGACGGTGACCGTTTCGGTGGCCTGGTTGGCCGCGGCGCGGATGACGCCGCGCACGCGCGCCAGCGCCTGCTCGAGCGGCGCGACGCTCGGCGCATAATGCAGCTGCTCGACGCCGAAGGTGACGCGCGCCGTGCCGCAGTCGTATCCCGCCGTCCGGACGGTCTGGATCAGCGCCGCAACGGTGGTCTGGTCCGGGTCGTACTCCACCGCCGCCTTGGCGGTGGCGTAGTTGACGGTCGCGTTCGCGACGCCCCCGGCACGGCCCAGCGCCTGCTGCACCGTGGCGGCGCAGGACGCACAGCTCATTCCCTCGATCGGGAGGATGATCCGCGTGTTACTCATGGAACCTGTGCGGCGACGCGCTCGCCCGCCGCTCGGCCGTCGCCGGCTCCACCACCAGGAGCCCCTTCAGCACGCTCGTGCCGCAGCCGAAGGGGAACTCGCCCGCGTCTTCCGGCGTGAACTCGACCGCGGTCGTCTGGAACGCGGGGAGCGGCACGTCGATCCCGAACCGCTCGATCACGACGCGCTCGGAGCGTTCGGCGGTCTCGTCGCGGTAGAACCGGAGCCGGACGGGCGTGCCGGCCCGCACGACGATGGTGTCGGGCGTATACCCGCCCTTGACCGTGATCCGCACCTCCTGCACCCCCTCCGTGACCGTCGCGACCGCCGGCTCGCTCGAGGACAGGAAATACCAGAGCACCCAGACGATGGCGGCGACGCCGACCGCCGAGACGGCGTACTGCGCGACGCTCACGCCTGCTCGTAGTATTCGATGCCGAGATGGGTGATCTGTTCCTCGCCCATCAACCACCGCAGCGTGTTCTTCAGCTTCGTCTGCTGGATGAAGAGGTCGTGCTCGGGGTACAGCCCCGGGGCCGTCTGCGGGCTTTTGAAGTAGAACGAGAGCCACTCCTGAATCCCGGAGAGGCGCGCGCGCTGTGCCAGGTCGAAGAACAGCGCCAGGTCGAGCACGAGAGGCGCCGCCAGGATCGAGTCGCGGCACAGGAAATCGACTTTGATCTGCATCGGATAGCCGAGCCATCCGAAGATGTCGATGTTGTCCCAGCCTTCCTTGTTGTCCCCGCGCGGCGGGTAATAGTTGATCCGCACTTTGTGGAACACGTTCCCGTACAGCTCGGGGTACTGGTCCGGCTGGAGGATGTACTCGAGGACGCCGAGCTTGGATTCCTCCTTCGTCTTGAAGGATTCGGGGTCGTCGAGCACCTCGCCGTCGCGGTTGCCGAGGATGTTGGTCGAATACCAGCCCGCGAGGCCGAGCATCCGCGCTTTGAAGGCGGGCGCGAGCACTGTCTTCATCATCGTCTGACCGGTCTTGAAGTCTTTGCCGCCGATCGGGACCGCGCGCTCCGCGGCGAGCCGCTCGAGCGCCGGGATGTCGACGGTGAGGTTGGGGGCGCCGTTCGCAAACGGGACGTTCTCCATCAGCGCCGCCCACGCGTAGAGCATCGAGGGCGCGATGGCGGGGTCGCTCCGTTGCATCGCCTGCTCGAACGCCGGCACGCTCTGGTGCGCAGGGCCCGGGGTGAGGAACACCTCGGTGGACGCGGCCCAGATCATCACCAGCCGGTCCGCCCCGGAGGACCGCTTGAAGCTCCGGATGTCCTCCCGCAGCTGCTCGGCGAGGTCGCGCTTCGTCTGGCCGGTCTTGACGTTCGTCCCGCTGAGCCGCTTGACGTAGCTCTGGTCGAATACGGCGGGCAGGGGCGTGATGCCCCGCAGGAAAGCGGCGACCGGCTCGAGGTGCTGGGGCTCGAGCACGCCCGCCTTCTTCGCCGCCGTGTAGGCGTCGTCGGGAATCGGGTCCCACGCGGTGAACGCGAGGGCCTTCAAGTCCGCGAGCGGCACGAACTCCTTGATCTTCGGCACCCGCCGCTCCGGGCGCTTCCCCAGGCGGATCGTGGCCAGCTGCGTGAGCGAGCCGATCGGCAGGGCGGTCCCGCGCCGCACGTGCTCCACACCGGCGATGAACGTCGTGGAGACCGCCCCCAACCCGACGACCATCACCCCGAGCGTGCCTGTGGCGGCCGCGATGTCACGCCCAGCCTGTCGTGGCAAGACTCAATGCCCTTTCCGAGATTGCAGCGCCGGCGAGTGCCCGGGGAGCGTGTCCCGGTGGCGTGGCGGGCGACCCGCGTCCAACGCACCGGCGGTGCGGGCAACAAAGATCACGCGCTGCACGACGGTCACCGACGTCGCCAGCGCCAAAACCACGACGATCCAGAATAACAGCGCCCCCCGGTTCCCCGCTCCGAACAGCATGGTCGGAATGCCAAGCAGCAGCACGCGCTCGGCCCGCTGCGCGATGCCTACCTTCGCCGTGAGCCCCAGCCCTTCGGCGCGCGCGCGCGTGTAGGACACCAGCAGGGACGCCGACAGCGCCAGGAAGGACGCCACCACGGCGAGCGGCAAGCGCTCCGGCGCAACCCCGCCCCGCAGGAAGTACACCGCGATCCCGGCGAACAGGAGTGACTCGCCCACGCGGTCGAGCGTCGAATCGTAGAAGGCGCCGAAGGTCGTGGCCATGCCGCCGTCGCGCGCCACCCGCCCGTCCACCATGTCGCACACACCGGAGACCAACAGCAGCACGCCTCCCCAACGGATGCTGCCAACCGCGAACGCCGCCGCCGACGCGATCACGACCATGGTGCCCAGCGTCGTGATCACGTTGGGCCGAACGCGGGCGCGGATGAGCAGGTGGGCCACCGGATTGAGCGCCCGGGCAAAGACGTCCCGCACGGCCTGGGGGATCAGGTTCATAGCGCGGAGAAGGTAACGGTGCCTCAGGGGCGGCGAAAGGGCGGCGCGCGCAAAACTCTCAGTAAAGCAAGTACTTGGCCCGGAGGCGCCGGAAGCGTGCCAGCGCCGGCTCCCAGGACCGCCAGATCGCGCCGGGCGCGCCGCCTGCGACGATCGCCTGTCGCAGCGCCGCACCCGCCGCCAGCCGGTCGAAGCTGCGCTCGCTGAACCGCAGCCGCTCCGGGTGCGCCGCGCGGATCGCCGCGAGCAGCGCCACGGCTGTGTGCGTGGGGTCGTAGCGCCGGCGGTCCATCACGCGCAGCCGGATTCCGCGGACCAGGACGCCGTCGTACTTGCCGTCCGTCGGCCGCCCGGGCGTGAACGCCACGGCGCGCACCTCGACCCCCTGCAATGCCTCGCGCCTCCCGTCTCCCGCCTCCCGCAGATGAGCGAGCACGACCGCGGTGTCGAGCCACGGCGCGGCGACGACCTGAAAGGCGAAGCCCGTGCCCCGCCCGACCGAGAGGTTCGTGCCCTCGAACAGACAGGTGCCGGGATAATGCATCGCGCTCTCGACATCCGGCATGTTGGGGGAGGGCCTGACCCAGGGGAGACCGGTATCATCCTGGTACTGCCCGCGGCGCCAGCCCGACGCGGGGATGACGGCGAGGGCGGCGCGGAGGCCGAGCGCGTCGTCCGCGAGCCGGAGCAGTTCCCCCAGGGTCATCCCGTGCCGCATCGGGATCGGGAGAAACCCGACGAAGTCCGAGTCCGGGTCTCCAGCGCTCGGGCGCACGTTGCCCTGGACCGCCTCCCCGCCGATCGGGTTGGGGCGATCGAGGACGATGACGCGTTTGCCGCGGCGGGCCGCCTCCCGGAGCAGTTGGGTGGCGCTCGAGTAATACGTGTAGTAGCGGGCGCCGATATCCTGAATATCGACCAGCACGACGTCGAGGCTGTCCAGCGCGGCGAGGCGGGCGAGGGGCGTCCCGCCGTACAGGCTATAGATTGGTAGGCCGCTCACGGAGTCGGTGGCGTCCGGGAGGCCGGGCCGGTCCTCGAGCCCGCGAAAGCCGTGCTCGGGGCTGAACAAGGCCATGAGCCGATAGCCTCCGGCCAACAGCACGTCCACGTCGCGCCGGCCGGCCGCATCGACACCGGTCTGGTTCGTGAGCAGGCCAAGGCGTCGGTCGCGGATCAAGTGGCCCGAGTCGGCGAGCAGCACGTCGATCCCCGGGCGGACTTGAGCAGGACCCGCGGCAGGCGCAGTGCAGGCGAGCAACCCCAACAGCGAGAGATGATGCGCGCGCATAGGCTCCTGGTACTGGTGGCCCTGC